>Ga0193727_1000306_pt1 | contig 18330 bp, 15 predicted proteins | sample H2c2metaG_FD_143051 | JGI IMG/M metagenome (GOLD analysis project Ga0193727, IMG submission 143051) | Soil microbial communities from a riparian zone of the East river system, Colorado, United States - H2c2 | ecosystem: Environmental > Terrestrial > Soil > Riparian zone | place: USA: East River...
TAAGCGCCTTCCAAATGGCAGAGAGCACGGAAACGGTGAACTTAAAGGAGTTCCAACTGCATGAAAAAGATACCGGCAGCGCAGATGTGCAGGTCGCACTTCTCACCCGCCGGATCGAGCATTTGACCGAACACCTCAAGACCAACCGCAAAGATCATTCCTCGCGCCGCGGCTTGCTTAAAATGGTCGCGCAACGCCGGAGCTTGCTCGATTATTTGAGCAAGACAAAAGAAGATCGCTACAAAAAGCTGATCGACAAACTAAACCTGCGCAAGTAAGCGCACTGATCTTTCGGGCAGTTCGTGTCAAACCGTTTAACTGCTCAAAGCCAGAGGTAAGTTAGAAACACAACACAAACAGCAGTCCAGGCCGCAGTAACCTTGGATTTTAGGTTTTAGTCCCGTGAGCGCGGGGTTAAAACCTACAGTCAGGGTGACCGGCCTGGAACTCGCACATCCAGGAAAGGTACAATGCAACAAAAGGTCACGGCCCAAATCGGGGCCAATCAAATCTCTATCGAAACCGGCCGAATGGCCAGACTCGCCGACGGAGCGGTCGTCGTCTCCTGCGGCGACACCATGGTGCTCGCCAGCGCCGTCTCGGCTACAACAATCAAGGAAGGTCAGGATTATTTTCCTCTCACGGTCGATTATCGCGAAAAGGCGGCAGCCGTGGGGAAATTTCCCGGCGGTTATTTCAAGCGCGAAGGGCGGCCGACGGAAAAGGAAACGCTCACTTCGCGGATGATCGATCGGCCGCTTCGGCCGCTGTTTCCACAAGGATACTTTTACGACACGCAGATCATCTCGATCCTGCTCAGCGCCGACGGCGAAAATGATCCCGACATTCTGGCGCTCAACGGAGCCTCCGCCGCGCTTTGTGTGTCGGACATTCCATTCGCGGGTCCGATCGGCGCCGTTCGGGTTGGCCGCGTCAACGGGCAGTTCGTCGCCAACCCGACGCACACGGAGCGCGCCCAAAGTGACCTCGACCTCGTTTATGTCGGCACCGAAAACGACGTAATCATGATCGAAGGCTCGGCAAACGAACTGCCCGAAGCCGAGTTCGTGAAAGCGCTCGAGTTCGCGCACGGACATGTGCGTGAGATGATTCGCATTCAAAAGGAACTGGCCACGAACGTGGGCAAGTCGAAGCGCGACGTGCCGTTGCTCCAGGTGAACCAGGATCTGCTCGATATCGCTTATCGCGTCGCGGGCGAGCGGATCGAAGCGGCGCTTTACACCGAAGGCAAGGTGGCGCGCGCTAAGGCGGTCGATGCCTTGCGCGAGGAAGTGAAGACTTCAATCCTGGAAAAGCATCCTGACGCCGATTCCTTTGCGATGTCGCAGGCGTTCGATTACGTCCAAAAAAAGGCGTTTCGCGTCAGCATTTTGGACAAACAAAAGCGCGTTGATGGCCGCGGTTACCAGGATTTACGGCCGATCAGTTGCGAAGTGAGCGTGCTGCCGCGCGCGCATGGATCGGCCATTTTTCAGCGCGGCGAAACCCAGGCGCTCGGGCTTGCCACGCTGGCGCCTATCGAGGAAGCGCAAATGCTCGACGCTTATGGTGGCGGCGAGCAATCGAAGCGGTTCATTTTGCACTACAATTTTCCTCCTTTCAGCGTGGGCGAAACGGGACGAACGGGCGGCCCTGGGCGGCGCGAGATCGGGCACGGTGCGCTGGCGGAACGTTCCCTCGAACCGGTCGTACCAGGTGAAAGCGATTTTCGTTACGCCATTCGCATATCGAGCGAGATTATGGAATCAAACGGCTCGACATCAATGGCGAGCGTTTGTGCTGGCACGCTGGCGCTCATGGACGCGGGTGTTCCCGTGAAAACGCCGGTGGCTGGAATTTCAGTCGGGCTCGTTACCGAGTTTGGCGATGATCGGCAATTGAAGCGATACGAATTGCTGACCGACATTATTGGCTCGGAAGATCATTTCGGCGACATGGATTTCAAACTTTGCGGAACGGATGCCGGCGTCACTGGTTTTCAGCTCGACCTGAAACTCCCCGGCGTTAGTCACAAAATCATGGCCGAAGCGATCCACCGCGCGAAAGAAGCGCGCACCAGAATTCTCGGCATCATGCGCAGCGCACTGGACAAGCCGCGGCCGGAATTATCGAAATACGCGCCGCGCATTGAAACCATCAAAATTAATCCGGAAAAGATCGGGGCGCTTATCGGACCCGGCGGCAAGACCATCAAGGGCATTGTCGCCGAGACCGGCGCTGAAATTAACATCGAGGACGACGGCTCGGTGCACATCTACGCGACCAGCGGCGAAAGCATGGCACGCGCGAAAGAAATTATTGGTGGAATGACGCGTGAGATCGAAATCGGCCAGACGTATCAGGGTCGCGTTGTCTCAACGAAGGAATTCGGCGCGTTTGTCGAAGTTTTCCCGGGCAGGGATGGACTCGTCCACATTTCGGAGCTCGCGGATTTTCGTGTGAAACGAACGGAGGACGTTGCCAAGGTTGGCGACATCATTTGGGTCAAGTGCATCGGTATCGATGATAAGGGGCGCGTAAAACTTTCGCGTAAAGCTGCGTTGAAAGAGCGCGCCGAAGCCGAAACGGGTCAGCCCGTCCCGGCAGAGCACGAACACTGATCAGCACCCGTAGCCAGGATCGGTGATCCCGGTCGGTTGAGTAAGGTTGACAACGTTGGCTTCGGGTGAAGTTAAACGGATGTTGAAAGGCTGATCTATGAGCACACCCACCCGAGTTTCCTACGGCGTGCTCGCCTTCACAATTATTCTTGCCGGATTCCTGCACCTTGGAGCACCGCTGCTGGCAGCTTTTTTTTCCTATTTCGCATTGCGCAAACTCCTCTTGCTGACAAAACGAAAATGGCTCGCCTTGATCCTGTTCGGGTTGGTGGCGGCTGGTCTCGCCTTTGCCGCCGTCTACTTTACCCGGGTGGCACTCCACGCGCTGCCGGAAGTGGCCGAGCGTTCGATCCCATCTGCCAGCGCGTGGGCGCAGGCGCGGCAGATTGAATTGCCCTTCACCGATGTCGACACCCTCAGGGATTTTGTTATCGATTCCGTGAAGGAGCAAGCGCGTTACCTGCAAAACGTGGCCCGCTTCGCCGGCAGGACGACCACCTTGCTGCTCTTCATCCTCATAGCCATTGTCGCCGCCTCGAGCCTCTTCTTAAAGAGTGGCTTCAATCCCTATCGGGAGACGCATGCGGTGAAGAACAATCTCTACTCCGTTTGCAGCGATGAAGTCTCGGCGCGATTCGGCGATTTCTACCAAAGCTTTTCCACCGTCATGGGCGCCCAGATCATGATCTCGTCGATCAATACGATTCTGACTGCCGTTTTCGTGACGGCGGTTCAATTGCCGTATGCGCCGCTCGCCGTCGCGATCACATTTCTCTGCGGTCTCGTGCCCATCGTCGGCAACATCTTGAGTAATACGATCATTGTTTTCCTTGCGTTGACGGTTTCCTTGAAGTTGGCAATTGGGGCTCTGGTGTTTCTCGTGGTGATTCACAAACTCGAATATTTCTTGAACAGCAAAATCATCGGACTTCGGATTCGCAACCCCGTCTGGCTGACGTTGATCGCGCTGATCATTGGTGAAAGGCTGATGGGTATCCCCGGCATGATTCTTGCGCCGGTCGTGTTGAATTATCTCCGCGTGGAAATGCTCAAAGTAGAGGTGCCGACTCGAGCGTCGTGAAAGCTGGTTTTCTCGAGAAACTAATCGAGCGACTCGGTCGCATTGGGCCGGAGGAGGTGCAGAATTATTTTTTGCGCCTGGCGCAGGAGAAAGGGTTCCTCGAGACCGTTTTTAATGCCATCCAGGAAGGCATCATCGTGACCGATTCAAAAGGCCACATCACTTATCTCAACGATGCAGCCTGCGAGTTGTTTGGGCTTCGCGCGAGCGACGCCATCGGGAAACGGCTCGACGAGCGCGTCCGCGGTCTCGATTGGGAATCTCTTACTCAGAGCAGCGGGCCGGTAAGTCGCGACATGGAAATTTTTTATCCGGCAAATCGCTTCATTAATTTTTACATAGTGCCGTTAATGATCGAACACCGCGAGACTGGGGCTGCGGCTGGAGTCGCCAACTCCGGAGATCGAGACGGGGCTATGTTTAGCGGAACAATGAGCGGCGTCCCCGCCCCCGGCTACAGTGAACAGGTTGGCCACGCCATGATTCTGCGCGATATCACGGAGAGTCGGCGCTCCGCTCAGCAGATCATTGAGTCAGAGCGATTGAATGCGCTCACGCTGCTCGCCGCCGGCGTTGCACATGAGATTGGTAATCCGCTCAACTCACTGCACATCCATTTGCAGTTGATGGAGCGGCAGACGCATAAATTGGACCGCCCCGCGCGGGAGGAACTCCAGGACTCGATCGACATCGCCCGTTCCGAAGTCAACCGGCTTGATTCGATTGTGACCCAGTTCCTGCGCGCGATTCGACCTTCCAAACCAGAGCTGCACCCGGAAAACGTGAATACGATCGTCGAGGAAACGTTGCGTTTCTTCACGCCCGAAATTCAGGACCGCAACATTGTCGTCGAACAGGAACTGCGGTCGGACCTGCCTCCGCTCCAGGTCGATCGTGATCAGATGAAGCAAGCTTTTTACAATGTAATCAAGAACAGCCTTCAGGCCATGAAGCGTCACGGCTCCCTGCGCATTCACACCGATAGAGACGACACGTACGTCCTTATCAGTTTCATCGATACAGGCAGCGGTATGTCGGCCGAGAATTTAGGCCGTGTTTTTGAGCCCTATTTCACGACAAAACCGTCGGGCACGGGTCTTGGGTTGTTGATCGTTCGCCGAATTGTGCGCGAGCACGGCGGGGAACTTTCCATCGAAAGCAGCGAAGGCAAAGGTCTTACGCTCACCATTCGATTGCCGTATATCGACAAGCGCGTCCGCATGCTGGAAGCGGGCGATTCGGAACGAGATTGACGCAAGCGCTTTTTAATGGCCGCCAAAAGCTTTTTTCAACCAGCCTTCGAACTGGCGAAAGAAGAGGTGGAGGTAAGCGCCGGGCGATTCCTTGAAAAGTTCGATAATGCGCGGGCTCAGGTCTTGCCCGGGTTCATCAATCGTACCGGATAGATGCACATTGGTCCATAGATAGCCGTCCTGATGGCGGTTAAAGACCTCTTCAGGATTCGGCAGCCAATCCAGATATGCACGGGTAAGCCCAAGTCTGATCGTGCCGCCCAAACGACGGCGCTCGATAGAGATCTCTCCCTCGATCCGGAATTTGCCTTTCTCTTCGATAATGATGTCCTTGATGTCGATTTTCGGATAGCGCCACCCAAAAGTGAGCGAACAATCATTTAGCTCCAAATGTTTGAATGACTTCTTCTGGGCGAGCTCCGCGAGCTTTTCCAGAAGGGGAACATCCTCGATTTGCCCGTTACGAATACGCAACGAACCTTCGCCGGAGGAGCTTTCCAGCTTCGGGTCTTTTCCTGCCCAGTGAAGGTCGCCGAAAGCGTTGCCGTTCAAACGCCCCTTCCATTCCGCTGGCAACCACGTGCGAATTGGGACCGCATTGAAGTTCGCTTTGAAATCAACGCTCTTATCCTTCCCGATGCCGGCGTTCGCCTGGGCATGAATGCTTTCGTCGCTACCCGGATTCGATGCGAGATCGACATCGTAAATCGTCACCAGCGTCTTGGTGATGAGAAGATGTACGCGGCGGAGATCAAGATCGGGAAGCAACGCCATCTTCACTCTCCCGCCGGTGGCTACATACTCGAAATCTCGGCCGTGCGGCGTAATGAGCAGCCGGGTGCCGAAAAAGCCTGCCTTCTCGCCACGAAGTTGCCAGGTCACGTTGGCCTGCTCCGATTCAATCCTCTGCACGTAAACTCTGTTCGGTAAAAAAATTGCGAACCATGGCTTAGGGGTCACTGCTTCAGGATTCGCCTCGTAAATCTGAATGGCGACGTCGCCGGATTGAACGCGCACGTAGTTGAACCTCCATTGCCGCACAAATACCCCCCACGGGTTGAATCTGGCGGTGATGCCCTGAGCATCGAGTGACTTCATCGCTTTCACCCCATTGCTCGCTTTGAAACTTGCGCTTTGCGCTGTTAATGCGCTGGTGCGTCGAATCGGCGAGTAGCGGCTACGAGGGAAATGCAAACCTTTCGCAGTTTCATCTTCCATGGCTGCACGGAAGGCGTCGCCCTCAATGTAATGAGTGAGCAGCGGACTGAAAAAAATGGCCGTTACCGCCAGTGCTGCGATCACGAACAAAATCGCGATCGCTCCCGTGTAAATAAGTAGTTTCCTCAAGGTCGGAAAAAAAGACGAAATCCAAATGACGAAGCTCGAAGGAATGACAAATGACCAAATGACGGACGATCGTGACGACGCTTCTTCGTCATTCGTGATTCGTCATTCGCGGGATGCGGTCGGGCTCAGAGTCATTCCCAATTGCGCAAAAAGAAATGCGTAAATGTCTGCCGACTGCTTGATGCGCTCGCTCAAGGCGGTGCCGATGCCGTGGCCCGCGCTCGAGCTCGTCCGCAATAAAATCGGATTGTCGGACTTGTTCGCTTCATCGAGGCGCGCCGTCATTTTGCGTGAGTGATATGGCGCGACCCGCCCGTCGTTTGCGCCGGTCATCATCAGAATCGAGGGATATTTCGTTCCATCCACAACGCGATGATACGGCGAGTAGGCGTAAAGTGCCTTGAATTGCTCCGGATCTTTTACCGTGCCGAATTCGGTCACATTAAAGGCCCCATTCGGCGCGAGTTCGACGCGCAGCATGTCGTAAATTCCGACTGAGGAAACGACCGCCCGCATCGAATCGGGATGTTGCGTAATCATAGCTCCCATCAAGAGCCCGCCATTGCTTCCGCCTTGGATCGCAAGTTTTTCCGGGCGCGTGTACTTCTCTTTGATCACGTATTCGGCGGCGGCGGCGAAATCATCGAACACGTTTTGTTTCTTGGTGAGATTGCCGGCCTTGTGCCACTCTTCACCGAATTCTCCGCCGCCTCGAATGTTTGCCACCACGTACACGCCGCCGCGATCGAACCAGAGCCGTCGCGTAAAATCGAAATTAGGCGCCATGCTGATGCCATAGCCGCCATAGCCGTAAAGCAGCGTCGGATTCTGCCCGTCCCGCTTCATTCCTTTTCGGAAGACGATGTTGAGCGGAATCCTGGCGCCGTCTTTCGAAGTTGCGTACTCGCGCGTCACTTCGATGTCGGCAAATGAGACGGGCGATGTGTTGCGCAAGGCCGTCTTCACCGGCTCGGTTTTTCCTTGCGCGCAACGGAACCACGCCGCCGGCTCGGTGTAGCTCACGTCCCGAAACAGGAGCGAATTATCTTCCAGGGCGAGCATTTCCTGCACAGCCGATATTTTTGGAACTGGGATAATTGCTTCGCCTTTACCGTCCAACCCAAAGCGCCGGATCTGAGACGGGCCGCCGAGCACGTCGCCGACATAAAGGGCATCGGCCGTGGGAACGATTTGCCCGATGACCGCTTCGCCAGCTGGCACGATTTCAACCGCATCTCTTAATTCCGGGTTGTCGAGCGGCAACCGCAGAATTTTGCCGCGCGGCGCGCCGGCCCGCGAGAGAAGATAGAGCGCCTTGTCTCGTCCCAGGCGCGCGGCTTTAATTTGGTCGCTGAATTGTGTGACTTGCGTCCACTTTCCGTCGGGAGCGAGCAAATAATGGGCGAAATCGCCGCCATCGCCATTCGCCACCGTGGCGAGGATGTATCTGCCGTCGCGCGAAGCTTCGAGCACGATCTCTGCGATTCTGGGAAAGTCTTTGCCAATCGAATAAGTGTCCTCGGTGTCAGCCGTACCGAGTTTGTGGAAATAAACCTGCTGATAAAAATTTAGATCCGCTTCGGGCCGCTCACCCTTCCGTGGGAAACGCGTGTAATAAATTCCGCTGCCATCGGCATTCCAAGCCGCACTGCCTCCCGCTGTAGGATATTGCACGTGCGCAATGGTGTCGGGCAGCGCTCTTCCCGTCGCAGTTTCATAAAAGTGAAGCGTGCCGTCCTCGCTGCCGCCTTTTGAAAGCGAGATCGCGACGTGTTTACCATCCAGTGATGGCACGAACCAATCGATCGCCGTCGTGCCCTTGGCATCCAGAACGTTCGGCTCGAGCACGACCTTTTCCGACTTGAGATCGTCGGCCGAAACGAGCGTTACCAGGAGCGGTTGCTGCTTTGGCGGCTGGAATTTCATCGCGAATAAGATTCCCGGCCGCGAAACTAGCGAAAAATAGCTCGGCGAAGTTTTTGCGTACCACTCCGTCAATTGCTTCTCGATTGCAGCACGATCCGGCAACTTGTCGAGATAAGCGCGAGTCCGCTGGCTCTGCGTGTCCGACCACGCTTTCACCTGTGAGTCTTCGTCGTTTTCCAGCCACTGATACGGATCTTCCACAGTCACGCCGTGGTATGCGTCCGAATGAGGTTTTTTTGGAGTCTGCTGCGGCGGCTCGATCGCGGGCAGGTTGATCAGAGTTAGTCCGGTTAACGCAGTGATCAAAAACAGAAAACGACTCGCTCTCATGAACAATGAGGAAAGGCAGCCGCCTGCTCCGTGCAAACGATTTCGCACGATTTGTAGCCAGGCTCGGCGACAGTGGCTGGAATAGAAATCGCCTAACGCTCGAAATCACCCCGTATGCAGGAGGCTATCACCGGTCACGCAACGCGTATTTTGGATTTTTGACTTGCTTGCGAACCGCTTCAAACAGCTTGCTGATTCCCGTCCGGCTTGCGTAGTTAGCGATAAACGCCGGGATAAGTCCGCCTGTGTCCGTGTAAACGGAGTAAGTTGCGCGTGTCTTGACGGGCCCATCGGGTTCCAGCAGCCACGCACCATTGCAAATCTTTACTCGGACAACCCCTTTCTTTTCAGGGGGTCCTAGTTCGTTAGCGGGTTTCCATTGATCGAGATAAGTAAACCCGTCTGGACCGGGCCACGACTTTTTCCAAACGCGCAGAGTATAATCGCGGTCCTCCGCAATCTTCGGCGACAGCCGCTGATAAGTGATAATTGAATCGCCTTCGCGTTTCAGGAGCCGGCACTCCAACGTATAAGGCATGAAGTTTGGATAATTCTCGAAGTCATCGATCACTGCATGCACGGCAGATGTCGGAGCGTCAATCGAGCCGATTGCTCGAAACTCTTTCAGCTGTGAGTCAGCGTGCGCACGACTGTAGACGGCTACATCTTTGTTTCCGCTGGCTAGCTTCCAACCTTCTTTGGGATCGACCGAATTCGGAAGTTCGGAAGCGAGGCCGATTGTTCCACCAAACACAAAGACCATCGCGAATCCCGGGAGAATTCGCCACTGCATCGCCCGATGATACGCAATTTTAGCCGCCTCGCCATTTTTCTGTAACCGTTGCCCTCTTTCGTAGCGCGACTCTCCGAGATGCTTGATACTGGATGAAAATCTAGGATCTAGCGTCTAGCATCCAGCATCGTTAAATGAGTCCACAGCCTACCATCCTCATCGTTGATGATGAAAAGCATACGCGCGACGGTTTGCGGAGTTTGCTGGAGAACGATTACGACGTGTATGTCGCCGCCGATATTGCCGGCGCCATGAACGTTCTCGAGCGGGAGCAGATCGATGTGCTTTTCACCGATCTACGCCTTGGCGGTGAAGATGGAATGCAATTGATCGATCGCGCCTTGAAAATGCCGCGCCCTCCCATTTGCATCATGATGACTGCATACGGCTCCATCGATGTCGCCGTGGAAGCGATGAAGCGCGGCGCTTACGATTTTGTCACCAAGCCGCTCAACCTCGACAAAGTCGAATTGCTGATCGCGCGCGCGATGCAAGGTCGCAAACTCGAGCAGGAAAATCGCGCGCTCCGCCAGCAGGTCGATGAGCGCTACGGCCTCGAGAACATTTGGGGCGACTCGGCTGCTTTGCACGAGGTGCTCGACACCATCCGGCAAGTCGCGCCCTCCTCGGCAAATGTGCTGATTGAAGGCGAGAGCGGCACCGGAAAAGAATTGGCCGCGCACGCCATCCATAATTTGAGCCGTCGCAACAAGGCGAAATTCGTGACGGTGCATTGCGCCGCGCTCTCGCCCCAATTGCTCGAGAGCGAACTGTTCGGGCACGAGAAAGGTGCATTCACCGGGGCGCATGAACGCCGTATCGGCCGATTCGAGCAGGCAAACGGCGGCACTATTTTCCTCGATGAAGTGGCCGAGATCGATCCAAGTATCCAAGTCAAATTACTGCGCGTCATGAGCGAGCAGCGCGCCTTCGAGCGAGTTGGCGGCAATCAAACACTGCATGCGGACGTGCGCCTGATTGCGGCCACAAACAAAAATCTGGAAGAACTCGTGCGCGAGGGAAAGTTTCGGGACGATCTTTTCTTTCGCCTGAACGTCGTGCGCATCACCATGCCGCCCTTGCGCAACCGAAAGGAAGATATTCCGATTCTCGTCCGCGGATTTCTGCGTCATTTCTGCAAGGTGAACGAAAAACCGCTTGTGGACCTAACGCCCGACGCCATGGATGCGCTTGTCAGTTACGATTGGCCGGGCAACGTTCGCGAATTGCGCACCGCGATCGAGCACGGAGTTGTGATGGCGACCGGTTCAAAAATCACACTGCGCGATCTCCCAATGGCGGTGCGACAAGCAGCTAAAGCGACGTCGCCGCGCGGTATTTCCGCCGCCGAAGCTTTTGGCGAAAAATCGAGTCCGCTCGATCTGCACGAGACGGAGAAAAAATTGATCATGCAAGCGCTCGCCACAACCAATGGCAACGTGACCGCCGCCGCCAAAAAGCTCGGCATTAGCCGGCGAACGCTGCATCGAAGAATCAACGAAATGAATCTGACGAAAGCGCCGACGGAAAACCCCGGCAAGTTGTAGCGTCCAAAGCGTTCGGGGTTATCTCGGCCATGTGCAATATCAAAGTTTCCCGTTTACGAACCGCGTTTCGAGCGTTTCAATAACGCCGTGACCCAGCAGAAGAAAATTTTTGGAACCGACGGCGTCCGCGGGATTGCCAACGTCGAACCGGTCACAGCTGAGACTGCACTGAAATTGGGGCGCGCCGCGGCCTATGTCTTCGCGCAACTGAATCCGCGCAGGACACCTGATGGCGCGCGTCCGAAAATCGTGCTCGGGAAAGACACGCGCCTTTCCGGTTACATGCTCGAAAACGCGCTCGTGGCGGGAATCACTTCGCTCGGAGTTGATGTTCTTGTCATCGGACCGCTGCCCACACCCGGTGTCGCTTACATTACGCGTTCACTGCGCGCCGATGCCGGCATCGTCCTTTCCGCTTCGCATAATCCTTATCAGGACAACGGCATCAAATTTTTCCGGCACGACGGTTACAAGCTGGATGATCAGATCGAGGAAAAAATTGAGCAGCTCGTTTTTACGGGCGAGATCGATTCCGTCCGGCCAACCGCCAACAAAATCGGACGCGCCACGCGAATCGATGACGCGCTCGGTCGCTACGTGGAATTCGCTAAAGCGAGTTTTCCGCGTGGAATGTCGCTCGAGGAAATGCGGGTGGCCGTCGATGTTGCAAATGGCGCAGCCTACAAATCGACGCCGTGCGTGTTGCGCGAACTGGGCGCGGATGTTGCCGTCGCGCATGACCAGCCCAATGGCATGAACATCAACGACGGTTGCGGCAGCATTCATCCGGAGGAAATCCAACGTATCGTGAAGATGAGCGGCGCGGATGTTGGCATTACGCACGATGGTGATGCCGATCGCGTCTTGTTGTGTGACGAGAATGGCGAGATTGTTGATGGTGACGAGATCCTCGCCATCGCGTCTCTGGACTTTTTAAGCGCCGGCCGGTTGGAACAGAAGACGGTCGTGGCCACAGTCATGAGCAACTTTGGTCTCGATGAGACGCTCGCCGCGCACGGCGGAAAAGTGGTGCGAACGAAAGTCGGCGACCGCTATGTGATTGAGGAAATGGCGCAGCAAAAACTCAATCTCGGCGGCGAACAAAGCGGTCACGTCATCTTCCGTGATTTCACCACCACCGGCGACGGCATCATCAGCGCGCTCCAAATCCTGCGCATCATGCATAAAAGCGGCCAGCCGTTGAGTAAATTAAAGGCGTGTTTGAAAAAATATCCGCAGGCCCAGCGCAATTTGCTAGTGAAAGAAAAGCGCCCGTTGGCCGAGTTGGCTACAGTGATGAAGCTCGTGAATGAAGCGGAGAAAGAACTTTCCGGCAAAGGCCGTGTGCTTCTTCGTTATTCCGGCACCGAGTCGAAAATTCGCCTGCTCATCGAGGGCCGCGAGCTCGGTAAGATCGACAAGCAAGCGGATCGAATCGCCGATGCAATTCAAGATGCGATCGGAGCAGGTTAATCACTTTTTATGACCCTAACAAAAGTCGTCGAAGCGCTTCTGTTTAGCGCACAAAAGCCGCTTTCGATCCGTGAAATAGCCACGGCAATCAAGGGCGCGGGCGCGGAGGACGAACTTTCGCCTAACCAATTTGCCCGTGTGCGTGAAGCCGAGGTCGCCGGCGCGCTCGAACAATTGAAAGTCGAGTACATCGAGCAGGAACGGGCATTTCAGCTTAACGAAAAGGCGGAAGGCTGGCAGTTGGCTACCGATCCGAAATACGCCCCGTGGGTGCGCCAGCTGTTTCCAGCGCCTAAACCGGCCCGCCTGAGCGCTCCCGCGCTGGAGACGCTCGCGATTATCGCGTACCGCCAACCGATAACACGCGCTGATGTCGAAGCCGTGCGCGGCGTCAACATCGACGGCGTGCTGCAAACATTGATGGAACGCGGCCTTGTCAAAATCGCCGGTCGCGCCGAAGTCCCTGGCCGGCCGCTTTTGTACGAAACGACGCAATTTTTTCTCGATCACTTCGGCCTGCGCACTCTGGACGAGCTGCCAAATGTGGAAGAGTTGCGCACGCGTCATTTGCCTATGGCGCAGCCAACGCCGGAACCTTCTGCGTCAACGCCGGCGGGAACGGCAAACTCTGGGTAGCGTGCGCGTTTCGCATGCTGGGGAGCACAGGCTGCCAGCCTGTAGTTCGCGGCAGCTTGCCGCGAACCGCGTGTATGTCATTCGCAGCTTAGATAGCGTGCAAAGAGGCATTCGGCGAGGCCGCCGAATGCGACAGGCCAGCGGCCTGTGCTCCCCGGAAGCGAGATCCGCGCGTTACCCAATCCGTTCGGTCCTCGCGGAGCTATTGCTTAGCGGACTTTTCCTCTTCATCGCAACATCCGCCTCTGCGGAAATACAAGCTGATGATTGCGCGCGCGCGGCAAAATATTCCGAGAGCAAACGCGGCGTTTCCATGCTCGTCATGCAAAACGGCCGGACGATTTTTGAGCGTTACGCCAATGGCGGATCGGCGCGCGAAAGGTGGCCGATCTTCAGCGGAACAAAAAGCTTTTGGGGAATCGCCGCGCTCGCGGCGGTGAATGATGGACTATTCAAACTCGACGATCCGGTCTCCGACACGATCACGGAATGGAAAAGCGACCCGCAAAAATCGCAGATCACCATCCGTCAGTTGCTCAACCAGACCGATGGGATCGAAGGCGCTTCGCGTCTTCAGCGCAAATCGGTCCGCGACCGAAATGCTGCGGCGATTCGATTGCCCACGATTGCTGAACCCGGATCGGCTTTCATTTATGGCCCGAGTCATGTCCAGATTTTTGCCGAACTGCTGCGCCGAAAATTGAATGAACACGCCACGACCCGGTACATCGAAGCACGCGTGTTGAATCGGCTCGGGCTCGGTGGGCTTAATTACAAAAAAGATGCGCACGGCAATCCCCTGCCCGCGACCGGTTTTGAGTTGACCGCCCGGGAATGGGCGCGACTCGGCGAGCTCGTGCTCGGGCGTGGCAAATATCACGGCCGCCAAATTGTTCCGGCAAATCTGCTGAGCGAAGCGTTTGTTGGCTCGCAAGCAAATCCGTCATACGGACTCACATTTTGGCTAAACCAGGAGGCACCGAGCGGACGCGAGACAGACATGGAACGAATGCTCGATCTGCCGTGGGAAAGCGCCCGATGGACAGATGTCTGCATCTGCAAAGATGCGCCTGCCGATATGATAGTGGCGCTTGGCTCAGGATATCAGCGCCTCTTCGTCATTCCATCGTTGAAGACAATCATTGTGCGCCAGGGAGCAAACGCGAGATTTTCCGATGCGCATTTTCTGCGGCTGCTGCTGGGTAGTGATTGACTTAGCGGAGCATTTCCTGGACGATTCATAATCTTATGAACAGATTCGCCATCGGTTGCGGCGTCGTGCTCGCCATCTTGCTCTTCATTGTCGTCATTGCGGCCATCGCGCTGGGCGGCAGTTACAATCGCCTCGTCCGTTTGCAGCAAACCGTCGATCAAAGCTGGGCGCAGGTGCAAAACGTGTATCAGCGGCGGGCAGATTTGATTCCGAATCTGGTGAACACGGTTGCGGGCGCTGCCAACTTCGAAAAATCAACCATCGTCGAAGTGACCAATGCGCGCGCCAGCGTTGGCCGTGTGCAACTCGACCCAAACAAAGCGCCGACCGATGCGGCACAGCTGGAGCAATTCCAAGCCGCCCAGGGGCAACTAAGCAATGCGCTCTCGCGTTTGTTGGTGGTGGTCGAGCGCTATCCGGAACTGCGTGCTAACCAGAATTTTCTCAGCTTGCAGGCTCAACTGGAAGGAACCGAGAACCGGATATCGGTCGAGCGCGGGAACTTCAACACCGCGGTGCAGAACTACAACGTCGCAGTACGCAGTTTCCCGACCAATTTGATCGCGGGCATGCTCGGTTTTGCGCCGCGCCCATTTTTCACCGCGCAAACAGGCGCGGAAAGGCCGCCGCCGGTGAATTTTAATTTCGGCACGCCAGCTCCGTCGCCAGCGGCCACGTCGGCGGCAACACCGTAAGGTGATTCTCGATTTAGCTGTAGCGGCGGGCGTGTCGCCCGCGATCGTGCAGCCGACACGGCTGCCACTACAAATAATGCGCGCTAAACAAGTCGCTCTGTTGATCGCGGCATTGCTTGCAGCGCTGGCAATAGAGTCACACGCCGCAGAGGTCATTCCGCCGAAGCCGACGGGTTATTTCAACGATTCCGCCGGCGTTGTTTCGAAGGAAGCCGCTAATCGCTTCAACGAGCGGCTTGCGCAATTCGAGCGCGACACCTCCAATCAAGTCGTGGTCGCTGTGTTTCCAAAAATGCAGAGCGACTCAGATGTAGCCGATTACACCCAGCGTGTGGCGCAAGCATGGGGCGTGGGGCAAAAGGACCGCCGAAATGGCGTGGTGCTGTTCGTCTTCACAGGAGACCGGAAGATGTTTATCCAAGTCGGCTACGGGCTCGAAGGAGCGCTGCCGGACATTACGGCATTCGATATTACCGAGAATCATATCAAGCCGTATTTTCGGGTGGGCGATTATGAGGGTGGGCTCGCGACTGGGATCGATCTGATCTGTAAAGCAATCCTGGGCGAGTACAAAGGATCTGGAAAAACCGTCGTGGAGCAGCGCGGCACCACCAAAGCTTCTGGCCTGTTGTTCTTTGTCATCTTTGTCATTGTGCTGATCGTTATTTCCCGGGTGATACGGCGACTTGGTGGTTACGGTTATTCATCAGGTCGAGGCGGTCCGATATTTTTCCCGATGGGCGGGGGCGGAGGCGGTTCTTCGTCCGGCGGCGGTGGATTCAGTGGTTTTGGCGGTGGAGGCGGCAGCTTCGGAGGCGGAGGAGCAGGCTCGAGTTGGTGATCAAATGCGAACCAAACAATTCCTAAGCAAGCTCGAGCACGACCAGATCGTGGCTGCGATTCGTGCCGCCGAATCAAAAACTTCCGGCGAGATTCGCGTTTACATCCAGCGCGGCAAGTTGAAGACAGACCCGTTGATCTCGGCGCAGAAAAAACTTCGTCGATTGCGGATGGATAAAACAAGCGAGCGGAATGCCGTGCTCATTTTCATTGCGCCCCGGGCTCATAAATTCGCCGTGGTCGGCGATAAAGCGATTCACGAGAAATGCGGCGAGCAATTCTGGCAACAAGTCGTCGATGGAATGCGCGAGCATTTCCAAAAGGAGAAATTCAGTCGAGCCATCGTCGAAGGCATTGAGGAGGTCGGCAAACTGCTCAGCACCCATTTTCCGCGAACCCCGGATTCATCCAATGAATTGCCAGACGAGATTATCGAACGGTAAGGCGAAGCTGGTGCTGGTCCATAGATGTTCGAATTTGTCGGCTCGACTGAGTCTCGCCCTCCCGGAATGACCGCTTGCAAAATTCAATTTGTGGTGTTCATTGCTCACTTCGCAGCGAGTTTTTGAAATTACGCCGTTGGTCCCTGGGTCTCCGTCGCTGGACGTGAAGCCGCACTCGCCAGGGGGAACCCGGCGCTTTTGGAAGGAAGAAGTAAGAAGGCAGAAGATGAAGTGCCGCGAGCGCTCGATTTTTCTTAATTCATAATTCTTCCTTCATCGTTAAGTCATATGCCAATACGTTACGGTCGTTTTGAAATGCCGAAAACCCTCGTCAAAGACGAGAGCACAGCCACAGACACTTATGCCAAGTTCACCGCCGAGCCATTTGAAGCCGGCTATGGACACACCGTCGGAAATTCGCTCCGGCGCGTCCTGCTTTCCTCTTTGGAAGGCGCGGCCATCACCGCGGTAAAAATTACCGGCGCACAACATGAATTCGCCACTCTTCCGGGCGTGGTCGAAGACGTGACCGATATCGTCCTCAACCTCAAGAAAGTGAAGTTTAAAGCCGACGATCATGAGGCGAGGAAACTTTCACTGACTGTAAACAAGGAAGGCGAAGTCACCGCCGGTGACATTCAAGTGGTGCAGGGCTACGACGTGCTCAATCCCAAGCAGGTGATCTGCACGCTCGACAAGAAACATAAATTTGATGCCGAGCTCGAGGTGCGTGTCGGCCGCGGTTTCGCCACGGGCGAAGAAAACAAGCGTCCCGATCAACCGATCGGTCTAATCCCAATCGACTCAATCTTTTCGCCGGTCACGCGCGTCAAGTATGCAGTGGAGAATACCCGTGTCGGCCAGCGCACCGATTACGACAAACTCATTCTCGAAGTCTGGACCGACGGACGCTTGACCCCGGATGACGCGTTGCTCCAGGCCTCGGCGATTCTGCGGCATCACCTCGATGTCTTCGTCAATTTCAACGAAGAAGTGATCGAGTTTGATGAAACGCCAGCGGGCGTGAGCGAGGAGAACATCAAACTCAAGAAACTGCTCAACATGAGCGTGAATGAGATCGAGCTCAGTGTGCGGGCGGCGAATTGCTTGAACAACGCGAATATCACGACGGTCGGTCAGCTTGCCCAAAAAACCGAGGCCGAAATGTTGAAGTACCGCAATTTCGGCAAGAAATCGCTTAATGAAATCAAGGACAAGCTACAACACCTCCAATTGGGTCTCGGGATGAAATTCGATCCGGGCCTTGTGGACCTGCCGGTGAGCGGTGATGGTGCCAGCCCGACTGAGTCTGCTGCCAAAGAGTAATTCTTCGACCCGTCAAACCACGTTCGCCACGTTATGAGGCACCAAAAAAAGACGATCAAGCTCGGCCGCACGGCTGAGCACCGCAAAGCGCTGCTCGCGAATCAGGTTTGCTCGTTGATCGAGCATCAGCGCATCAAAACAACACTGGCCAAAGCGAAAGCGGTTCGACCGCTCGCGGAGAAGATGGTGACCCTCGGCAAAAGAGGATCGATTCATGCGCGCCGGACCGCCCTGGCGACCTTGCGGCAAAAGAATGCTATCAAGAAACTCTTTGACGACATCGCACCGAGATCGACGGAGCGCAACGGCGGTTACACGCGCATTGTCAAGCTCGGCCAACGGAAGAGCGACTCCGCTTCCATGGCATTCATTGAGTGGGTGGATGCCGCACCAGCTATCGAAGAAAAAGCTGCGGAAGAAAAGAAGGCGAAACGAAAAGCGGCTAAGGCAAGCGCAAAACAAAAAGAACCCGCGCTGGAACCAGAAGAGCCCGCTTCCGAAGAAAAGGAACCGACACCGCCACCGGCAGAAGAACCGAAGCCAAAAACGCGAAAATGGTTCGGCCGAAAATCGGCGGAGCCGGAAAAATAATTTGCCGTGGCGTCCGGACTGGCCCGGAACGCTTTGTGATTCAGCGAGGCCATCACCTCCTCAAGCGGACCTTTGTCGCTTTGTCGAGTCCGCCGATGTATGATTGGCTCTGCATCTCATGACGCCTAATCCTTATGTCTTTATCGTCATTTTCGTTGGCGTCGCGTTGGTTTTCCCATTGATCCCGCTGGCCCTGGCCTGGCTGTGGCGACGCT
>Ga0193727_1000307_pt1 | contig 18323 bp, 16 predicted proteins | sample H2c2metaG_FD_143051 | JGI IMG/M metagenome (GOLD analysis project Ga0193727, IMG submission 143051) | Soil microbial communities from a riparian zone of the East river system, Colorado, United States - H2c2 | ecosystem: Environmental > Terrestrial > Soil > Riparian zone | place: USA: East River...
CCGTTGTCGAGGAGCGCTTGATCCTCAAATTCTTGAACCCGAATGTCTCCTCCGACGAAGAGATGATGAAGCGCTTCGTGCATGAGCTGCGCTACAGCCGCAAAATCACCCACAAAAACGTCATCCGCATCTACGATTTCTTGTACATCCAAGGCAACTACGCGATCTCGATGGAGTATTTCCCGTCTCACACCTTGGGCGGGGAAATCATCAACGAGAAGCCTGTGGATCTCAAACGCGCCGTCAAGTTCGGCATCGACATCGCGACCGGCATGGCGGTCGCCCATCAAGCCGGCATCGTGCACCGCGACTTGAAGCCGGCAAACGTGTTGATCGACAACGACCTGCTGCTCAAGATCGTCGACTTCGGCGTGGCCGCAGCGCAAACCCAGGGCGATACGCAATTGACCAAAACCGGCTATGTCATCGGCTCGCCGAAATACATGGCGCCGGAACAGATCTTGGGCAAGAAGGTCGACGAACGGGCGGACATTTACAGCTTGGGCGTCATCATGTACGAGATGTTTGCCGGCGTCCCGCCCTACTCTCGCGGCGATCACATGTCCGTCATGTACCAGCATGTGCAGGGCAAGGCCCGGCAACCGATCGAAATAAACAAGGCTTTGCCTTTGGAATTGAATAACCTGGTCATGAGATGCATGTCGCTGGACAAGGCCAAGCGGGCGCAAAGCATGGATGAACTACGCCTGTCCCTCGAGAAATTCCTCTAGCGCTAGACGCACCTCACGTTTATGGGCGAATCAAGGCCCAAAGACTCGAAAAACCAATTGCTTACGGGTAGCCTAACGCGTTATGGCAAGAATCGACGCGTTTCTCAAGCTAGGTCTGGCTCAAGGCTGCTCGGATCTGCATCTTGCGGTCGGCATACCGCCCATGCTGCGCATGCATGGGGACTTGATGCCGATCAAATTCCGCAATTTGGGCGATGCGGAACTCGAGGCCTATATCACGGAAGTGCTGACCCAATCGCAGCTCAAAGTGCTGCGCGAGGGCAACGATCTGGACTTCTCCTATGTCTCCACCGAAGGCGGCCGCTTTCGCGTCAATGTATTTCGCAAAGAGACCGGCATCGGTGCTGCGTTTCGATCGATCCCCACGACCATGCCCACGATGGACCAGCTCGGCCTGCCGCCGATCGCAAAGAAGCTGTGCGATTACCACCAAGGCATGATTCTGGTAACCGGCTCCACCGGCACGGGCAAGACCACCACGTTGGCCGCGATGATCGACTATCTGAACTCGACCCGGTCGCTCAACATCATCAGCCTCGAGGACCCGATAGAATTCGTCCACCGCAGCAAGGTCAGCCAGGTCATCCAGCGCGAATTGGGCACGCACCTGCCGTCGTTTGCCGAAGGGGTGCGCGCGGCGATGCGCGAAGACCCGGACGTGATTCTGGTCGGCGAGTTGCGCGATGCCGAAACCATTTCCATGGCGATGACGGCCGCTGAAACCGGGCACCTGGTGCTTGGCACGCTGCACACCACCAGCGCCACCAAAACCATCGATCGCATCATCGATGCCTTGCCCACGGATGAGCGCGAGCAGACCAAGAGCTTTCTATCCAACAGTCTCATCGCCGTCATTACGCAGATTCTGCTCAAAACCCCGGATCAGCGCGCCCGGCGGGCGGTGTGCGAAGTCATGGTCCTCACCAAGGCGATCGGCAAGCTCATCATGACCGACCAAACGCACCAAATCCCCAGCCAGCTGCAAATGGGCAAGGAATATGGGATGCAGCTCATGGACCAAGCCTTGCTCGCGGCCATCAACGCCAAGGAAGTCGATCCGGAGCATGCCTACACGTATGCATCCGACAAGCGCCAATTCCAGCGCTTCGTGACAGACATGTCGGGCATGCCCGTCGCAGAACCCGCAACACCTCCGTAACGCATCGTGCCAGCCATCGATCAATACTTGACCCAGGTGCTCGAGCGAAACGGCTCGGATCTGCATTTTTTGGCAGGGGATCCGGCGCGCATTCGCCAATACGGCGAGCTCAAGGCTTTGAGCGACCAGCCGCTGGCAGCGGAAACCGTCAAAACCACGCTGTACGAAATCATGCCGAAGCTGGCACTGGAGCGCTTCGAGGCAAAAGATGGCACCGATTTCGCCTACGCCATCCCAAACGTCGCGCGCTTTCGCGTCAACGTGATGCGCCAACTCAATGGCATGGGCGCGGTATTCAGGGCGATTCCTTCCAGCGCCAAGACCGCCGAGGAGCTGAAGCTGCCGACGGCGGTGATGGATATGTGCAAGATCAACAGCGGCTTGATTCTGGTGACCGGCAAGACAGGATCAGGAAAATCCACCACGCTGGCGGCCATGATCGATGACATCAATTCGCGCGAGAAAGGCCACATCCTGACCATCGAGGACCCGATCGAGTTCGTGCACGTGCGCAAGAACTGCCTGATCAGCCAGCGCGAGATCGGCGTACATGCGGCATCATTCGCGTCCGCGCTGAATTCCGCTTTGCGAGAGGATCCGGACGTGATTCTGGTGGGCGAGCTTCGCGACTTGGAAACCATGAGCATCGCGGTCACCGCGGCGGAGATGGGCATCCTGGTGATGGCGACGCTGCACACCAATGGCGCGGCTGCCACGGTCGATCGCTTGGTGAACGCTTTCCCGGCCGACAAGCAGCCGCATGTGCGCACCATGTTGTCGACCAGCCTGCGCGGGGTCGTCTCGCAGCAGCTCATTCCCAAGCCCGACAAGCAGGGCCGTGTCGCGGCGCTCGAGATCCTCATCAATACGCCGGCGGTGGCGAATCTGATTCGTCAGGGCAAAATGGATCAATTGGAAAATGCCATGCAAAGCGGCACGGCAACCGGCATGAAGCTCATGGACGTCGCCATTCAAACACTGCTCGATTCGAAGCAAATTACCGGCAAGGACGCCTTCATCAAGTCCATCAACAAAGCCAAATTCGAACAATTTCGCGAAGCCTCCTAGGCGCGATTTCGCGACCGCCCGTCATGGGCGTGGCATAATTTGGCATGACCAAACGACGCCGAATTCTAGTCACCAGCGCGCTGCCCTTCGCCAACGGCCCTTTGCACTTGGGCCACATCCTCGAGGCCGTGCAGACCGACATCTGGGTGCGATTTCAAAAGCTTCGCGGCCATGAGTGCTACTACGTCTGTGCGGACGACACGCATGGCACGCCTATCATGCTCAAAGCGCAATCCGAGGGACTCACGCCGGAGCAGTTGATTGCTCAGGTCAAAATCGACCATCAACGCGACTTTGCCGACATGCTGATCGGCATGGATAATTTCGGTTCGACGCATTCGGCGGAAAATAAAGTCCTGTGCGACCGGATGTATTTGCTGCAACGCGAGGGCGGACACATCGACAGGCGCAGCGTGCGTCAGGCATATGACGATACCGCACAGATGTTTCTGCCGGACCGTTACGTGCGGGGCACCTGCCCGGTGTGCGCCACTCCCGATCAGTACGGCGATTCCTGCGAAAACTGCGGATCCACGTACACGCCTGCCGATCTTAAAAATGCGATTTCGGTGGTGAGCGGTACGACGCCGGTATGGCGCGAGTCAGAGCACTATTTCTTCAAGCTCAGCGCCTTCGAGAAGCCCTTACGCGCGTGGATTCAGAGCGGCGCGGTGCAGGCAAGCGCCGCGCGCAAACTCGACGAATGGTTCTCGCAAGGCCTTCGGGACTGGGACATATCCCGCGATGCTCCCTACTTCGGATTCGAAATCCCGGATGCGCCTCTGAAATATTTCTATGTGTGGTTCGACGCGCCGATCGGTTATCTTGCGAGTTTCACCCAGCTGTGTGCGCGCACCGGTCTTGCGTTCGACGATTTTTTCCGCATCGACTCGACCGCCGAACTGCATCACTTCATCGGCAAGGATATTTTGTATTTTCACACCCTGTTTTGGCCGGCGGTGCTACAGGCATCGGCAATGCGCCGGCCGACGGCGGTTCACACGCATGGTTTCGTGACCATCAACGGCCAGAAGATGTCGAAATCGCGCGGCACCTTCATCACTGCGCGCCGCTACCTGCAGATTTTCCCGGCCGAGTACCTGCGCTACTACTTTGCCGCCAAGTTGGGTGCGGGCATCGACGACATGGACATGAACCTGGATGAGTTCACCACCCGGCTGAATTCGGAAATCGTCGGCAAGCTGGTGAACATCGCCAGCCGCTGCGCTGGATTCATTACCAAGCTCTCCGCCGGCAAATTGGCGGGCAGCCTGGCGGACGAGAAGCTGTTTGGCGCATTCGCCGCGGCCGGCGATAGCATTGCGCAAAACTACGAAGGCCGCGACACCGCGGGCGCCATGCGCGAAATCATGGCGCTTGCCGACCGCGCCAATCAGTACGTCGACTCGCGCAAGCCCTGGATGCTCGCGAAAGACCCGGGCAATGTTGCCGAGGTGCAAATCGTCTGTACACAGGCCTTGAATCTGTTCCGCGTTTTGATGATTTATCTGCAACCGGTGCTGCCCCAGATGGCGGCTCGGGCATGTGCGTTCTTTCAAGAGACGGTTTGGACTTGGGGCGCTGCCGCCAAGCCGCTGCTGTCCACCTCCATCAATGCCTACGAGCCGCTGGCCGTTCGACTCGATCCGAAGGCGGTGGCAAGCCTGGTGCAGCCTGAGGCGGCTGCGCCCGCCGCGCCGGCCGTAGCGAATGCCGGCGCATCGGACAGGGCAACACTGGCGGCGGCCGCGTCGGTCGAAGGCAATCTGATTTCGATCGACGCGGCCGCCGGTATCGATCTGCGGGTGGCAAAAATCCTGAAGGCCGAGCTGATTGCCGGCGCCGACAAGCTTTTGAAACTGCGAGTCGATGTGGGTGAACTGGGAGAGCGCGAGATTTTCGCCGGCATTCGCGCCGCTTACGACCCGGCGATGCTGGTGGGCCGGCTCATCGTCGTTGTCGCGAATTTGGAGCCCCGGAAAATGCGTTTCGGAACTTCAGAGGGCATGATGTTGGCCGCGGGACCGGGAGGCAAGGACATATTCGCACTGTCGGCGGATTCGGGAGCGACGCCCGGCATGCGCGTCAAATGACATGAGCACCGAGACCGCGCCCGGCATGACGGCGCGCATCGATGCATTGCTTCCGCAGACCCAATGCACGCGTTGCGGCTATAGCGGCTGCAAGCCCTATGCAGCGGCGATTGCCGGCGGCGAGGCCGAGATCAATCAATGCCCGCCGGGCGGCCAGGCCACCATCGAGGCGTTGGCGCAGCTGCTCGAGCGGCCGGTGCTTCCCTTGAATCCGGTCAACGGCGTCGAGACGCCGCTGCGCGTCGCGTGGATCGACGAAGCGCGCTGCATCGGCTGCGCCCGCTGTTTGGCGCCCTGTCCGGTCGATGCGATTGTCGGTGCCCCGAAGTATATGCACACCGTGCTCATCGATCGCTGCACCGGGTGTGAGTTATGCCTGCCGCCCTGTCCGGTGGATTGCATCGAGATGCGGGCAGCTCCCGAAACCGTCAATGAACCGACGCTGAATCGCGAGCGATACGCAGCCCATACCTCAAGGTTGCTGAATCTGGCAGCGGAACGACAGCAGCAGCTTGCTGCAAAAAAGGCCATCGCCGCGCGCCACTTGGGCGAGCCGTGAATCCGCAAAAACGGCACGACATCTTTGCCCGATTGCGGGCGGCGAATCCGCAACCGCGCACCGAATTGACTTACGCTTCCGTGTTTGAACTTCTGGTCGCCGTTATTCTCTCCGCGCAAGCAACCGACAAAAGCGTGAACAAGGCGACCGCCGAGTTGTTCCGCGCGGCAAATACACCCGCCTCGATTTTGGCGCTTGGGGTCAGGGGACTGTCGAAGTACATCCAGTCGATCGGCCTCTATAACGCCAAGGCGAAGAACATCATCGCCATGTGCCGGTTGCTGCTGGAACGGCATGGCGGCGAGGTACCGGTGACCCGGGAAGCCCTCGAAGAGTTGCCGGGCGTCGGACGCAAGACCGCCAACGTCATTTTGAACACCGCCTTCGGGCAGGCGACGATTGCCGTGGACACGCACATCTTCCGTGTCGCGAACCGCACACGGATTGCGCCCGGCAAGACCGTGCGTGAAGTCGAAAGGAAACTGATGAAGTTCGTGCCGCCGGAATTTCGGCGCGATGCGCATCACTGGCTGATTTTGCATGGGCGCTATACCTGCAAGGCGCGCCGACCTGCGTGCCCCGGCTGTATCATCGCGGACCTTTGCGAGTACTCGCACAAGACTCCCCCATGAGCGTATTCGACAACTACACCCGCGAGCAATTGCGGCGCACCTATGCGGAGACCTGGGCCAAGCACTTGGCCGGTTCGCCCCTGACGCCGCTCGAAGCGTTGATTGCCGATGTGATCGGTGCGCACTCGGAATACCAAAGCATCGTCTCTGATGCCGACACCGCGCTCGCATTCGAACCGGACGCGTCCGGTGCCGCTGACAATCCGTTCTTGCATATGGGACTGCATCTGGCGGTTCGCGAGCAGCTGTCCATCGACCGGCCGCCCGGGATTCGCGATTTACATCGGCAATTGCAGGCGCAATACGGGGAGCCCCACCTCGCGGAGCATGCGCTGATGGAAGCGCTGGGCGAGGAGCTATACCTGGCGCAGCGCAACGCCATCGCCCCGGACGAGAAGCGGTATTTGGCCCGCGCGCGGGATCGTCTGGCGGGCGCCCGGCGTTAGGGTCTCAGGTAAAGGTTAACGAAGCTTCATGCGCGCTTCATCGGCGCGGCTGACTTGGAAAGCTATGCTGTTTTGCTGTCAAGTCAGTTTACGATCGAGGTTTAAAGAACATGCGTCTGGCATTCACGGCGAGCGCTCTGTGCCTCAGCATTCTGGTGTTCGCCGCTCGGCAGGCCACATCCCAGACACCCGCGCCCTCAACCGCAACGCCGGCCTCCGCAGCGACGGCCGGTGATGCCGCGGCGAAGCACGCCAAACGCACGGCTTGCCTCAAGGAAACCAAAGCCAGGAAGTTGCTCGGCGCCGAGAAGACGGCATTCTTGAAGGATTGCATCGGCGAGACGCCGGAGGCAATTTCAGCGAGCCGGATTTTGCCGCCGGATCGGCCCTGATTCCGCAGTTTAGGTTATAACTTGCGGGCGGGTGTGGCGGTGATCGTCAGCCGGACGCTGTCCGCTGCTGCATTGCTCAACTGCAGAAAGAACGGCCGCGTGCCGACAAGCTCGAACTCAACGATCTTATGCGGCGCGCCGCAGCCATGCTGGCCTTGGAAATCCTTCGCGGCGACCAACGCGCCATTCGACACCACATCGATCCAAAACGGCATGTCGACGGCCACGCGATAGCTGCCGCTCATCGGGAGTTTGAACGTGAAAACTCCCGCGTTGGACCCGGCGCTCGGTGTCTTTTTGCCGGGCGTGGCCGCAAAAGCCACATGGTCCTGCGGCATCAGCTTGAGCGCATACAGACGATTCAACAGCATCACGGGCGCACTCTTCGCGTCCGACCCAGCCGCCAACGGGGTGGCGGTTCCTGCGAACAATCCTCGCTCCTGGGTCACATCCCATTTGAAATCGACGCAACTGTCATCCGCAAATGCCCTGCCGGATGCGCCCAAGACAACGATCAGGAACATCGAGATGACGGCGTTGCGATTCATTTCTTTTTGCCTGAGCATCAACGCTTGGGGATGTACAGATCCGTCAACGTGCCGTCGAAGGCTTCCGCGGCAAATGCGACCGTTTCCGATAGCGTGGGATGGGCGTGAATGGTCAAGCCGACGTCGGTGGCATCGGCGCCCATTTCGATCGCCAACGCCACTTCGGCGATCAGATCGCCGGCGTTGGTGCCGACGATGCCCGCGCCGATAACTCGGCGGCTGTCCTTGTCGAACAGTAGCTTGGTGAATCCTTCGTCGCGATTGAGCGCCAGGGACCGCCCGCTCGCGGCCCAGGGGAAAATGCCCTTGCCGTACTCAATGCCCTGCGCCTTCGCGTCGGTCTCGGTCAGGCCCGCCCACGCGATTTCAGGATCGGTGTATGCGACGGCGGGAATGCAGCGCACATCGAACGACGCCTTGTGTCCGGCGGCGACTTCCGCGGCGACTTTGGCTTGATGAGCAGCCTTGTGCGCCAGCATCGGCGCACCGACGATATCGCCGATGGCAAAGATATGCGGCACGTTGGTGCGCATTTGCTTGTCAACATCAATGATGCCGCGCGCACTGACCTTGACGCCCGCCACCGCGGCGTTGATGGCGTTGCCGTTGGCGGAGCGCCCGACTGCAACCAGCACGTGATCGAACAACTGCGGTTCCGGAGAATCGGGGCCCTCATAGGTCGCGCGCAACCCTTCCGGAAGCGCCTCGAGTTTGGCCACCTTGGTCTTCACGAGAATTTTCTCATAGCGCTTTTCGATTCGCTTCTGCAACGGGCGCACGAGATCGCGATCCGTGCCCGGCATGAGGCCATCGCTCAACTCCACCACCGTAACCTTTACGCCCAGTGCGTCGTAGACGCAGGCCATTTCCAAGCCGATGATGCCGCCGCCGATCACCAGCAACCGCTTGCAATCAAGCGGCAGCTGCAGCGCACCGGTCGAATCGATGACGCGCGGATCATCGGGCAGCCCCGGCAAGCGCGCAGATTCGGACCCTGCCGCGATGACGCATTGCTTGAAGTCCACGCGGCGCGACCCTTGCGTGCTTTTGACATCGAATGAATACGGTCCCAAGAATTTTGCTTCGCCTTGAATGAGAGTCACTTTGCGCTGCTTCGCCAGCAGCATCAGGCCATTCGTCAATCGCGTGATCACCTTGTTCTTCCACAGGCGCAGGCGATCGCGGTCGATTTGCGGAGCACCGAAGACGATGCCGTTGGCGGCCATGTCGGCGGCATCTTCGATCACTTTCGCCGCATGCAGCAGCGCCTTCGACGGGATGCAGCCGTCGTTCAAGCAGACGCCCCCCAGCACCGGCCAGCGCTCGATCAGCGTCACTTTGAGACCCAAATCCGCCGCGCGAAATGCTGCCGTGTAGCCGCCCACACCGGCGCCGAGCACGACCAAATCGACGGCTCCTTGCGGGGCTGCGCTGACGGGGCCGCTCGCGCTCTTTGGACTTTTCGCCGGCGCGGGCGCAGAGGTTGCGGCATTCGCGGCGGTCGGCTGGGCAGGGGCGGCGGCCGGTGCCGGCGCCGTGGCTTTGGCGGCCACGGGCGCAGGTGCTGCCGGCGGCGCCGCTCCGGCCGGTGCGGCCGGCTGGGCCGATGCGGCCGCCTCCGATTCAACGATCGCGATCAGGGTTCCTGCGGATACTTCGTCGCCCTTTTTGATTTCGATCGATGTGATCACGCCGTTCACGGGCGAGGGGACGTCCATGGCCGCCTTGTCGGATTCGAGCGAGATCAGCGGATCTTCAACCGCAATTTTATCGCCCTTCTTGACCAGTACCTCGAGAACGGCGACGCCTTTGGCGTCGCCGAAATCCGGCACGCGCACTTCGACCGAGCTCATAGCAGGGCCTTTACGTCACCGAGCGTTTTTGCGAGAAACACCACGAACCGGGCTGCTTCAGCGCCGTCGATGACGCGATGATCATATGACAGGGACAAAGGCAGCATCAGGCGCGGGACGAATGCGCCACGCTCGTACACCGGTTTCTGAGTCGTTTTGGACACGCCCAGGACGGCGACCTCCGGGGCATTGATGATGGGCGTAAAATACGTGCCGCCGATTCCGCCCAAACTCGAAATCGTGAAACTGCCGCCGTGCATTTCGGCGGCTTTCAATTTTCCGGCGCGGGCTTTTTCGGACATCGATGCCAAGGTGCGCGCAGTCTCATAGATATCGAGCTTGTCGGCATTCGCGATGACCGGCACCACCAATCCATTCGGCGTGTCCGCCGCAAAGCCGATATTGAAGTATTTTTTGAAAACCAGATTTTCTCCGGCCTCATCCAATGAAGCATTGAATCGGGGGAATTCCTTCAAGGCCAGAATGCAGGCCTTGATGATGAACACCAGCGGTGTGAGCCGCACTCCCTCTTGAGAAGCCTTGCTTTTAAGGGCGACCCGCGCAGCTTCGAGGTCGGTAATATCCGCATCCTCGTGCTGAGTCACATGCGGCAGATTCAGCCAGCTTGCCTGCAGCCGCGTCCCGGAGATCTTTTGGATTCGCGAAAGCGGTTTGATCTCGACAGCGCCAAACTGCGCGAAATCCACGACCGGCACTCGCGGCAAGGGCGAAACAGGCGCCGCGGTGGATGCCGCCGTCAGCAAGCGCTTGACGTGGGCTTTGACGTCATCCTGCGTGATTCGCCCCTTGACGCCGGTTCCGTTGATCTTGCCCAAGTCGGCGCCCAGCTCGCCGGCCGATCCTCGCGTGACGACGGCGCGGGACCCGGTGTGGGGACCGCTGCGGCACTTGGCGCGGCACTCGGCGCGGCGCTCGGCGCAGGCGCTTTGCCGGGAGGCGGCGCAGCGGCGGGCTCGGCCGTTTCGTTGGGTGCAGATGCCGCCGGCTTGTCTGCGGGCGCCGCGGCTGCCGCCGGCTCGATCAATAAGATCAAGGAGCCCTCGGATACTTTGTCGCCCGTCTTCAGTTTCACCTGCGCGATCTTGCCGGCAACAGGGGACGGCACGTCCATCGCCGCCTTTTCTGTTTCAATCGTGACCAACGGTGTTTCTTTTTCTATCTGCTGACCATCCTTGACCAGCACGTCGATGACGCTGACGTCCTTGAAACCGCCGATGTCCGGAACTGTGACCTCGATTGCCATGACCGTCTAGACCGACACGGGGTTGGATTTTTCCGGATCGATGCCGAAGGTTTGCATGGCCTTGTTCACCGTCAGGGTGTCGATCTTGCCTTCATCCGACAGCGCCTTGAGCGCGGCCACGACCACGTAGTGCCGATCGACCTCGAAGAAACGGCGCAACTCCGCGCGCGAATCGCTGCGGCCGAAACCATCCGTTCCCAGCACCGTGTACCGGCCCGGCACCCATTGCCGAATTTGATCGGCAACTGTTTTCATGTAGTCGGTGGCGGCAATAAAGGGGCCCTCGCGATCCGACAGCGCTTGCTGGATGTAAGTCTGCTTGCGCGGCTCGCCGGAATGCAGCATGTTCCAGCGCTCGATCGCGAGGGCATTCTTGCGCAGCTCGCTGAAGCTGGTCACCGAATAGACATCGGCCGGCACACCATAGTCTTTCTCCAGCAATTCCGCCGCCGCCAGCACTTCACGCAAAATCGTGCCCGAACCGAACAGCGTCACGCGCACTTTGCCGCGGCCGCCGATTTGCAGCAGGTACATGCCGCTCAAAATGCCCTGCGCCACGCCGGCCGGCATCGCGGGATGCGCGTAGTTTTCGTTCATGCAGGTGATGTAGTAGAAGACACTTTCCTGATCCTGGTACATGCGCCGCAGACCGTCCTGCACGATCACCGCCAATTCATAGGCATAGGTGGGATCATAGGCCACACAGTTCGGCACGGTCGTCGCGACCAGCTGGCTATGCCCGTCCTGATGCTGCAGCCCCTCACCGGCCAGCGTCGTGCGGCCGGCGGTGCCGCCCACCAAGAATCCGCGCGCCTGGCTGTCGCCCGCCGCCCAGATGAAATCTCCGACGCGCTGAAAGCCGAACATCGAGTAGTAGATAAAGAAAGGCACCATGCTCACGCCGTGATTTGAATAGGCTGTGGCCGCGGCGATCCACGAGCACATGCTGCCCGCCTCATTGATGCCCTCTTCGAGGATCTGCCCTTGCTTATCCTCGCGATAAAACATGAGCTGATCCGCATCTTGCGGCGTGTAAAGCTGCCCGACCGAGGAATAAATGCCAACCTGGCGAAACATCCCTTCCATGCCGAAGGTCCGCGCCTCGTCGGGAACGATGGGCACGATGTGCTTGCCGATGTTCTTGTCCTTGACCAAGGTGGTCATCATGCGCACCAGCGCCATGGTGGTCGATATCTCGCGATCGCCCGTGCCTTCGAGCAACGTGCTGAAGGCTTCGAGCGGCGGTACGACCAGGGGCGGCGCGAGCGAATTGCGCGCGGGCACGTAACCGCCCAGTGCGGCGCGGCGCTCCTGCAGATATTTCAGTTCTTCACTGTTCTCGGCCGGCTTTCTGAACGACAGGCCGGCGATTTCCTCGTCCGTGATTTGAATATTGAAGCGATCGCGGACTTCCTTGAGATTCTCGTCAGTGAGTTTTTTCTGTTGATGGGTGGAGTTGAGGCCCTCGCCCGCCTTGCCCATGCCGAATCCCTTGACGGTTTTCGCCAGGATCACCGTGGGCGCGCCCACATGCGCGACCGCCGAGGCATAGGCGGCGAAGACCTTTTGCGGATCGTGACCACCGCGATTCAAGTGCCAGATTTCCTCGTCGGACATATTGACGACCATTTCTTTGAGCTCAGGATACTTGCCGAAGAAATGCTCACGCGTATACGCGCCGCCCTTGGATTTGAAATTCTGGTACTCGCCATCCACGCATTCCTCCATGACGCGCTTGAGGAATCCCTTCTGGTCGCGCTCCAGCAGCGGATCCCAGCGTCCGCCCCACAGAACTTTGATGACATTCCAACCCGCCCCCAGAAACGCCGCTTCGAGCTCTTGAATGATTTTGCCGTTGCCCCGCACCGGCCCATCGAGCCGCTGCAAGTTGCAATTGATGACGAAGATGAGATTGTCGAGTTTCTCGCGCACCGGCATGGTGAGCGCGCCCATCGATTCGGGCTCATCCATCTCGCCATCGCCCAAGAAGGCCCACACTTTGCGGTCCGATGCGGGGACGATGCCGCGATGCTCCAGGTAGCGCAAGAACCGCGCCTGAAAAATCGCCATCATCGGACCCAAGCCCATCGACACGGTGGGAAATTGCCAGAAATCCGGCATCAGCCAGGGATGCGGATAGGATGACAATCCGCCGCCGCGCACCTCTTGGCGAAAGCGCTGCAGCTGACTCTCGTCCAAGCGGCCCTCGAGATAGGCGCGGGCGTAAATGCCGGGGCTCGAATGACCCTGCATAAAAATCATATCGCCGGGATGGGCGGCGCTGCGCGCGCGCCAAAAATGATTGAAGCCGACCTCATACAGCGTCGCCGCGGATGCGTAGGTTGCAATGTGGCCGCCATACTCTGAGTTGCTGCGATTTGCCTGCACCACCATCGCCAGCGCGTTCCAGCGTATATAGGCCTCATTGCGCCGTTCGAGCGAGCGGTCGCCGGGATATTCCGGTTCCTGCGCTTTGGAGATGGTATTCAGGTAGGCGGTATTCGGCTTGAAAGGCAGGTACGCACCCGAGCGGCGCGTGAAGTCCACCAGTTTTTCGAGCAAGAAATGCGCGCGTTCCGGCCCCTGAGCTCGCATGACCGAATCGATGGATTCCAGCCACTCCTGCGTTTCACTGGGATCAATATCTTCGAACGGCGATTGTTGCGTCATAGAATGCACACACCCACGTGTCCTGTTAATATGGCAGGCACGTTACAGCGCCCCTGCGCCAACTGCCACTAAGTTTACCTGCACTATCTTCGGGGTTTGGTTTTTCACGGTCAAGCAAGGCGATTCCTTTGCGATTCTAAGATATGCCGACTCGCTTGCCCTTCGATCAACTCCTCGTGCCGGTGCGCCAAATCAAAGCGCGCATCACCGCCGCCGCTCTCGCCCGCTACGCCGGTGCGCTGCTGTTCTTGCCGCTCGCGCCGTCGCAAACCGACTGGAATGCGCTCCCCTATGGTGCGCTGCTGCGCGCGCTGCACGAGCGCAAGGTGCGGAAAGCCGGCGACACCTTTCACCTGCGCGTGGGTCCCAAAGCGCAGACGCTCTTGGTCGTCGCGTGCGTGGCCGGCGAGGCCAGCACCTTCGAGCGCCTGCAAGCCGCCGGCAAGCTCGCACGCAGCGCGCTGGACGGCGATCCGCAATCAGTGCTGGTTTGGCAACAGGGATGCACGACCGGGGCCGCCGAAGCGACCTTCAATACCATCATCGCGGCGCTCGAGGCAGCCGCGTTCCGCTTCGCAACGTTCAAGAGCAAACCTAAAACCCGGGCGCGGCTCCTGCATATTGACCTCGCGCGGCGCGAAAAGTTGCCTGATTTGGACCTGACGCTGGCGACGGCGGCCGGCAATAATCTGGCCCGATGGCTCACGGCCCTGCCGCCCAGCACCTTGGATGCGGGCATGTACCGTCGACTGCTCAAACAGTTCGCACAGCGATTGAAATTGGGTTTCAAATTCCATGGCGAAACGCAGCTCAAGCGCTTGGGCGCGGGCGCGTTTCTCGCCGTGGCTCGCGGCAACGGCACGCGCGATGCCGGCATCGCCTATCTATCCTACCGGCCGCGCGGCGCCGCAGCAGCGGCCATCAGCTTGGTCGGCAAGGGCATTTGTTTCGACACCGGCGGAACGAATCTAAAGGCGCACAAGAGCATGCTGGACATGCACACGGACATGGAAGGCAGCGCCGTCGCCTTGGGAAGTCTCTATGCACTGCATGCGCTGCGCTCGCCGCTGGCCGTGGATTGTTGGCTGGCCATCACCGAAAACCGCATCGGCCCGCTCGCCTACAAGCCGCAGGACATCGTTCGCGCGGCGAACGGCACCACCATTCAAGTCATCCATACCGATGCCGAGGGGCGCATGGTGCTGGCGGATGCGCTCAGTCTCGCGTCGGCGAAGAAGCCGCGCGCCATCATCGACTATGCGACGCTCACCGGTGCCTGTGTGCACGCGCTCACCGAACGCTACAGCGGCGCGTTCACCAATCGGCCAGAGGCGCGCGCCTTGATCGAGTCCGCCGGCGCCAGCAGCGGCGAGCGCGTGTGGTGCTTTCCCATGGACGTCGACTTCGACACGGATTTGGAAAGCAGCGTGGCCGATATCATGCAATGCGCAGCGGACGGCAAGGGCGATCACATCTTGGCGGCGCGTTTCTTGAATCGATTTGTACCCAGTGACATCGCCTGGCTGCACCTGGATCTTGCGGCGGGCACGCGGCACGGCGGCTTGGCTCACATCGCAACGGAGATCACGGGGTTCGGCGTGCGCTACACGCTGGACCTGCTGCGCAGCGGCTGGCCCGCGGCGCCCAAGGCAGCTGAGTGAATCATCTGCGCATTCAACGGCCGGACGATTGGCACGTGCACCTGCGCGACGGCGCGGCTCTCGAGGCTGTCGTCGGATTCACGGCGCAGCGCTTCGGGCGAGCCATTGTGATGCCGAATCTCAAACCCGCCATTACCACGACCGACATGGCCCGCGCCTATCGGCAGCGCATCCTGTCGGCGTTGCCGGCGGGCAGCCGATTCGAGCCGCTGCTCACGCTGTATCTCACCAATACGACGACGGCGGATGAAATCGATCGCGCGCGCGCCGCCGGCTTTATTCACGGCGTTAAACTCTATCCGGCCGGCGCGACCACACATTCGGATGCCGGCGTCACCGACATCCAGAAGGTCTACGGGGTTCTCGCGCATATGGAAAAGGCCGGCATGCGGTTGCTCATTCACGGTGAATCACCGCTCGCCGACGTCGATGTATTTGATCGCGAAGCGCATTTCATGGATACGGTGCTTCAGCCTCTGCTCGATCGCTTCCCGAAACTTCAAGTGGTGTTCGAGCACATTACGACGGCCCGCGCGGTGGAATTCGTCAAGGCAGCCAGAGCCGGCGTTGCCGCGACGATCACCCCGCAGCATTTGCTGCACAATCGAAATGCGATTTTCTTGGGCGGCATCAGGCCGCACTACTATTGCCTGCCGATTCTGAAGCGCGAGCAAGATCGCCAAGCGCTGCTCGAGGCCGCAACCTGCGGCAACTCGCGGTTTTTCTTAGGTACCGACAGCGCACCCCACGAACAAAGCACCAAGGAAAACGCTTGTGGATGTGCCGGCATGTTCACGGCGCATGCCGCCATCGAGTTGTACGCCGAAGCCTTCGAATCGGTCGGCCGGCTCGACCGATTGGAAGGGTTTGCCAGTCACTTCGGCGCCGATTTTTATGGGTTGCCCCGCCACACCGACAGCATCACGCTGCTGAAGGAACCCTGGGTGGCGCCTGAACACTATGCGTTCGGCGCCGGTGCGCTCATCCCCTACCGCGCCGGCGAGCGGGTGGGCTGGCAGCTCGCCCCACTCCAGGAGCCTGGCTCCTGACCCATGTCACAGATTCCCCCCATTACCTTTGCCACGCGCTTCCGCGGCTTTCTGCCGGTGGTGGTCGATGTCGAAACCGGCGGATTCAATTCGCAAACCGATGCACTGCTGGAGATTGCCGCGGTGCTCCTCGAGATGCGCAGCGACGGCACGCTCGCGCGCGGCGAGACTCATCGCTACCACGTCATTCCCTTTCCCGGCGCCAATATGGAACCCGCGTCGATGGCCGTGACGGGCATCGACCCCCATCATCCCCTGCGGCCCGGGATTCCCGAGGAAGACGCTCTGCAGCGTATTTTCAAAGAAGTTCGAACCGCCATTCGAACCGCGGACTGCACGCGCGCGGTGCTGGTCGGTCACAATGCCTCATTTGATCTGAATTTCTTAAATGCGGCCGTGGCGCGCGCGCAGGTCAAGCGCAACCCGTTTCATCCATTTTCCAGCTTTGACACGGCAACGCTCGGCGGCGTCGCTTTTGGCCAAACCGTGCTGATGCGGGCAACCCTGGCCGCGGGCCTGGAATGGGACACCGCATCGGCGCATTCCGCCGCCTATGACGCCGAGCGCACGGCAGACCTGTTCTGCATCGTGTGCAATCAATTCCAGGGCGTCTTCGATGCCGGCCGCAGGCGCCTGGCGGCCATGGGGCCGCTTGAAGTTGAGGTTGACCCGCAGGAACCTCGCGAGCCTGTCTGAGGAGTCCGCGCGGCTCCTAGGCGGCTACGGCGCCTGCCTCTGCCAGCAGTTGCTTCAATTCACCGCTCTTGTACATCTCCAGGGTGATGTCGCAGCCGCCGACCAGCTCGCCGTTGACGTAGAGCTGCGGAAAGGTGGGCCACTTCGAGTAGGTCTTCAGCGCCTCGCGCACTTCCGGGTCCTCGAATATATTGACGTGCGCGAACTGCGCCTTGCAGGCCCGCAAAGCACCGACTGTCTGTGCGGAAAAGCCGCATTGCGGGAAGTCGGGTGTGCCCTTCATGTAAAGCACCACGGGGGCGGCCGACAGCTGGCCCTTGATTCGTTCAATTGCATCCATAATCAACACTCTCCACGTTATTCATTTAAGACCGTTCGCGCTCGCGCTCGTTCGCCCAACGTGCGCAGCAGCGCCCGCTGCTCGGGATGGCTCATCCTCTGCCAGCGGGCGATTTCCTCAATTGTACGACAACAGCCCCGGCAGTACCCGTTGGCGTCCAGAGTGCAGTTATTGACGCAGGGCGATACGGGCGGGCTTAAGTCTTGAGGCATCGTTGAATTATTGGGGTCAGTCCCCTATTCTTCCAGCCTGCCGCAACGCAGGATCCGCGCCGTGGCGGGTACGAAGTACAACTTTAAGGAGGGGAATCGCATGAACCCGTTAACCACCGTCAAATGGCCTCTAATTATAGGATTCGTGCTCGCGGTCGCGATCGCCGCCCTGATTGACGGGGGCTTAAGCTTCAATACCCTCACCCTGGCTGCCCTGACCCGCTGGCTGCACATCATATTCGGCATATTCTGGATTGGCCTCTTGTACTACTTCAATGCCGTGCAAACCCCTGCCATGGCCGTGGCGGCGGCCGACAAGGGGGGCCCGGGCGGCGCCGGCATCAATAAATACGTGGCGCCACGCGCGCTGCTGTGGTTTCGATGGTCCGCGTTGGGCACCTGGCTCCTGGGTGCGTGGCTGCTGTCGCAGACGCATGGCCGCTTCATCGGCGCATTTACCCTAGGGTTGCTCGACACACCGGTGTCCCGTCCCAATCTCATCATGGGAATCGGCGCGTGGTTCGGCACCATCATGCTGTTCAATGTCTGGGGGCTCATTTGGCCCAACCAGAAGAAGATATTGGGGATCGTGCCGGCAACCGATGAGGAGAAGGCGAAGGCTCGGAAGGTGGCGTTGTACGCTTCCCGCACGAACTTTCTGCTATCCATTCCGATGTTGATGTGCATGGTCGGACCGACGCACGGCCTGCCGTTCTAAATGGCGAGTTCGGCACCGCTGAGCGTGGCGCCCAGGGGCCAGCCTGCCAGGCCTGCGGTGCCGATTCCCAAAGACTTGGCGCGGAAAGTCGCCGCCGCCCTCGCCGAAGATATCGGCGAAGGCGACCTGACCGCGGCGCTCATCCCGCCGGAAAAAAACGGCCGCGCGACCGTGATCACGCGCGAGGCGGCAATCCTCTGCGGCATCCCTT
>Ga0193727_1000309_pt1 | contig 18286 bp, 14 predicted proteins | sample H2c2metaG_FD_143051 | JGI IMG/M metagenome (GOLD analysis project Ga0193727, IMG submission 143051) | Soil microbial communities from a riparian zone of the East river system, Colorado, United States - H2c2 | ecosystem: Environmental > Terrestrial > Soil > Riparian zone | place: USA: East River...
AAGTGTTCGAGATTCCCAAAGGCACGTGGGCCCGGCGCATGTCCGGCGACAAGGTGGAGATCCTGCCGGCGCAGATTCGCCTGACCTTGGGCGTGCGCGACGTGCTGCTGCTGCGCAACCTCGACGATGTACCGCAGGTATTCGGTCCGACGATCATGATGCCGGGGCAGAGCTTTCGCCTGCCGTTCGAGGTCGCCTCGAGCTATACGTTCGCGTGCACTGCCCATCTCAGCGGCCAGATGACGATCGTGGTCGAGCCGCAGCCGCTGTCGCCGTGGGCGCGCCTGCGCTGGCGCGCCGTCAGTCTGTGGAAGGCGGTCGCGTGAGTGGATTGCCATCGATTGCCGTGATCGCGTTCATCGTCGGCGCGTGGTGGATCATCGTTGTTGCGACGCGCAGCGTGGTGTTCCCGACGCCGTGGCAGGTGGTAACCGGCACCGTCGAGTTGATCCGTGACGGCACGTTGTGGCAGCACATCGGCGCATCCCTGTTTCGCGTCGGCAGCGGATTCGGCCTCGCCGTGCTCGTCGCCGTGCCGCTCGGCTTGTGGATGGGCTGGGTGAAGGGAGCGTACGTCACGCTCAATCCGCTGTTCCAGATGCTGCGGCCGATCTCGCCGATCGCGTGGATTCCGATTGCGATCCTCTGGTTCGGCGTCGGCAATGTGTCGCCGATCTTCCTGATCTTCATTGCCTCGGTGTTTCCGATGGTCGTTCAGACGACCTCGGGCGTGCACACCATCGAGAAGCGCTATCTGCGTGCGGCGGCGAATTTCGGCGTTTCGCGAACCACGCTGTTCCGTCAGGTCGTGATTCCGGCCGTGCTGCCGCAGATCATCGTCGGCATGCGCATCGGCTTGGGCGTCGCCTGGCTGGTGGTGGTCGCGGCGGAAATGATCGCGCTGCACTCCGGACTCGGCTACCTTATCATCGATTCGCGCAACGCCGGCAATCGCTACGATCTGGTGGTCGCCGGCATGGTCATCATTGGCCTCATCGGTTTGCTGCTGGATCGACTGATGCGCCTGCTCGAAGGTTTGAAGGTGGTCAGGTGGCGCTATGTCCACTAGGAACGCGTCCTGCAGGATCAGCGTCGACGGCATCGGCAAGAGCTTTGCGACCGAGCAGGGCGCGCTGCACGTGCTCGACAACATCAGCTTCGAGGTTGCCGACGGCGACATCGTCGCCATCGTTGGGCCATCGGGATGCGGCAAGTCGACGTTGATGAACATCGTCGCCGGATTCGATCCGCCCGATCGTGGCGTGGTGCACATCGACGGCGTCGTCCAGACCAGACCAAGCTCGCGCGGCATCCTGATCTCACAGGCCGGTTCGGTGTTTCCGTGGCTCACCGTGCAGCAGAACCTGATGTTCGGGCTCAATGGCGGCGAATACGGCGACAAGCAGCAGCTCGCCGATCACTACGCCGAGATGGTCGGCCTGAAGGGCTTCGAGAGCCGTTATCCGCACGAACTCTCCGGCGGCATGCTCAAGCGCGCCGAGCTTGCGCGTGCCCTCGTGGTAAAGCCCGAAATCCTGTACATGGACGAGCCGTTCTCCGCGCTCGACGCGCTTTTGCATCTGCGCATGCGCAACGAACTGCTGCGCATTCTCGAGCAGGAACGACACACCGTGCTGCTGATCACACACGATGTCGAGGAAGCGATCCACGTCGCCAACCGCGTCATCGTGCTTTCGACCCGCCCGACGACAATCCAGGCGACCTTCGACGTTCCGTTTCCGCATCCGCGCAAGCTATCCAGCGCGCCGGTGCAGGAACTGCGCGCCGCCATCCTGCACGAACTGGGGGTCGACAGCTACATCACCTGAACAGTCGCCAGCGTCGTCTCGCAATAACGCCATCGGCCGCGCTTCATGCAAACTGCGCGAGCCGATCCAGCAATACGGCCTGTGCGGGCAGTATTTTCCGGCGTGCGGTCGATAGCGTCATCCATTCGACCTTGTCGACTTCGGGAAACGTCTGAACGCGTCCGCTGCGCGGCGGCCACTCGACATCGAACGTGTTGCTGCGCAGCGTGGCGACATCGAAATCGCCTTCGAGCGCGAAGGCGATGACTTGCTTGCCGCCCTTTTGCACGATTTCACCGAGCGGCTGCAGCGCGCCGACTGCTTCGACGCCAAGCTCCTCGCGAAATTCGCGGCGCGCGGCGTTTTCCGGTGTTTCGTCGTCCGGATCGAACTCACCTTTCGGAATCGTCCACGCGCCATCGTCGCGTTGCCGCCAGAACGGTCCACCGGGATGGGCAAGCAGCACCTGCAGTTCACCGCCGGTGCGCTGGTACAGAAGGATGCCGGCGCTGCGTTTCGCCATGCGCGCAGATTACGCTGGTTCGGCCCACGATGGCCGCGTCCGCAGCAACAAGAACGTACCGGCTTTCGCGGGAGCCTCGGCGCGCTGGAAAAGCATTCTTCACCGACTTGCCGGACTTGTTACACTAGGGCCGAAGGGCATCCGAGGCTGTGGCACAAGCTGGACGTCGGATGCAAGGGGGACGCGCGTTTTTTTTGAGCGCCCGCGACACTCGCCGGTCCGGTTGCGGGTCGGCGCACCGCAATGTTTTCCGCATAAGGGAAACCATGACGATCAGTCTTGCCACTCCGGGTTCGCCGCAGGCGTTCGATGAGGATGCCTGGGACGATCTGCTCAACTACATCGAGGAACGCCGCGTCATCCCGATCATCGGGCCCGACCTGCTGCGTGTACAGACCGATCGCGGCCTGCGCCCGCTGTACGAATGGCTGGCAGAAAAACTCGCCGTGCGCTTGTCCGTGGATACGGTCGGATTGCCCACGCCGCTGACCCTCAACGACGTGCTGTGCTGCTATCTCGGTCAGCGCGGGCGGCGCGAGGAGGCGTATACACGGCTGCGCTCGATCATGCGCGAGGTGCAATTCGAACCCCCGCTGGCGCTGCGGCAACTGGCACAGATCACCGATTTCGACCTGTTCGTGACGACGACGTTCGATCCGCTACTCGAGCAGGCGATCAACGCCGAGCGTTACGGCGGGCAGACGACGGCCGACGTCATCGCCTACGCGCCGAACCGTGTCGCCGACCTGCCGGTCGAGCGCAGCCAATTGCAGCGCACCGTGGTCTACCACCTGCTCGGCCGGCTTTCCGCGTCGCCGACGTACGTGGTTTCCGACGAGGACATGCTCGAGTTCATCTGCGCGTTGCAGTCCGAGCATTTGACGCCGGAAAAACTCTTTCACGAACTCGAACACAACCATCTGCTGCTGATCGGCAGCGATTTCTCCAACTGGCTGGCGCGTCTGTTCCTGCGCATGGCCAAGCGCAAGCGTCTGTCCGATCCGCGCGACGTCAGCGAGGTGTTCGCCGACGATCACACGATGCAGGACGGGCGCCTGGTGGCGTTCCTGCAGCAGGTCAGCGTGCGCACGCGCGTCTATGGCGGCGCCGAGGCGTTCGTTGCCGAGCTGCATCGACGCTGGTCGCAGCGCCAACGCCCGACGACGCCCGCATCCGGCGCCGGCAGCGCGCCGCAGCGCTTCATGCCGCCGGCGCGCGAAATGCCGGAGAACGCGATCTTCATCAGCTACGCGCGCGAGGACCTGCCTGCCGTGCAGCACCTCAAGGCCGCGCTCGATGCCGCCGGACTGACGACCTGGTTCGACCTCGACCGGCTCGAAGGCGGCGACGACTACGACCGGAAGATTCGCGCCAATATCGGCCGCTGCAGTTTCTTCGTGCCAGTGATTTCGGCGGCGACGCAGCGCCGGCATGAAGCGTACTTCCGCCGCGAGTGGAGCTACGCGGTCGATCGTGCGCGCAACATTGCCGAAGGCGGCGTCTTCATCCTGCCGGTGTGCATCGACGACACCGCGGAAGCCGACGCGCTGGTACCGGAGCAATTCAAGGCGGTGCACATCGTGCGTCTGCCCGGCGGTGAACCGCCGCCGGAATTCCTGCGCCGGCTGCAGGATCTGTTCAGCCGGAGACGCGCATGAGCCCGGCCGACAGCGGGAGCGACGCCGTCGTGGCGATAGATCCGCAAAATCCGTGGCTGGGTCTGTTCTCCTACTCCGAGGAAACGCGCGCTTATTTCCATGGCCGCGAAGAAGAAGCAGGCGAACTCGCGCGCCGCGTGCAGCGCAAGCCCCTGACGGTGCTGTTCGGCCAATCCGGACTCGGCAAGACCTCGCTGCTGCGTGCCGGCCTGGTGCCGCGCCTGCGCGACGAAGGTTTCTGCCCGGTCTACGTGCGCATCGACTATGCGCCCGGCTCGCCGGCGCCGTCCGAGCAGATCAAGCAGGCCATCTTCAAGGCCACCGCCGCGGCAGGACACTGGACGCGGCCCGGCACGGCGATCGAGGGTGAATCGCTGTGGGAGTTCCTGCATCACCGCGAAGACCTGCTGCGCGACAAGCAGGGCAACGTGCTGATGCCGCTGCTGATCTTCGACCAGTTCGAAGAGATCTTCACGCTCGGCCAGGCCGACGACGCCGGGCGCATGCGCGCCAAGGAATTTCTCGAAGACCTCGCCGATCTCGTCGAGAACCGGCCGCCGGCCGCACTGGAACGGCGCCTCGAACACGACGACAACGCCGCCGAGGCGTTCGATTTCGCGCGCGCCGATTACCGTATCCTGATTGCGCTGCGCGAGGATTATCTGGCGCACCTCGAAGGCGTGAAGGGCATCATGCCGTCGATCACGCAGAACCGCATGCGCCTGGCGCGCATGACCGGCGCGCAGGCATTGAGCGCGGTCGTCAAGCCGGGCGGCAAACTGGTCTCGCAGGAAGTCGCCGAGTCGATCGTGCGCTTCGTTGCCGGTGGCTCGGAGCTGCAGAATGCCGAGATCGAACCGTCGCTGCTCAGCCTCGTCTGCCGCGAGTTGAATACCGTGCGCCAGGCGCAGGGGCGCAGCGAGATTTCCGCCGACCTGCTGGCCGGGTCGCGCGAAACGATCCTTTCCGAATTCTACGAACGCACACTCGCCGACCAGCCGGCCGGCGTGCGCCGTGTGATCGAGGACGACCTGCTGACCGAGTCCGGCTATCGAGAGAGCCTCGCCGAAGAACGCGTGAACAAGGCCCTCGCCGCGGCGGGCGCCGCGCCGGATTCGCTGGCGAAACTGGTCGATCGGCGCCTGCTGCGTATCGAGGAGCGGCTCGACATGCGCCGCGTCGAACTGACTCACGACGTGCTGTGCAGCGTCGTGCAGTCGAGCCGCAATCTGCGCCATGAACGCGAGGCACGCGATGAGGCGCAGCGGCAACTCGCCGCGCAGCAGGCGCGCGAGGCCGCGTCGCACGTCGCGCTGGTGCGCGCGCGCATGGTCGCAAGCGTCTGCGCTGTGCTAATGGTGGTCGCGATTGCCGGCGCGATCTTCGGCTGGATCAATCTCGGTCGCGCGCGTGCTGCGGATGCCGAAACGCAGAAGTCTCGCGCTCTGGCGGAGCACGCGCGTAGTGACGCTGAGAAGCTGGTTGCATTCCTCATCGACGATTTCTACACCGAGCTCGAGCCGACCGGCCAGCTCGACACGCTGGGCCGGCTTGCGCACACCGCGGTCGGCTACTACGACGGCCTGCCGAAGGAACTGATCACGCCGCAGACCGAAACATTCCGCGCGATGGCATTGGTGCGCGAAGCCGCCGCGTTGAATGCGCGCGGCGAAGTGGACACCGCGTACAAGCTTTTCGGCGAAGCCCAGGCGGCGTTCGAGAAGCTGCGCGCATCCGGAAACGACAGTGAACCGGTAACCTACGGCTTGGCGCTTTCGCTGTACAGCCAGGGACAGAGCGCGTTGTTCAACGGACGCGGTACGGCCGCGCAACTGAACCAGGCCGCGGATCTGCTGCGGCCGCTCGTACAGGCGCCTGACAGTTCGCGCCAGGCCCGGCAGGCCTATGCGGACACGCTGAATATCCTCAGCCACATGCAGCCGAAGGAAATAGCCGTCGCTTCCTGCCAGGAAGCACTCAAGATTCTGGAAGGACTCGGAGCGCTGGATCTGTCGAACCTCAATGCGGCGTCGGGGTATGCCGACGTCGCCGATTCCGAAGCGCGGCACCTGCTGGATCTGGAACGAGCCGACGAGGCGCAGAAGGTCGAGTCGCAGGTTTACGAGTTGACCGAGAAAGTGCTCCTGCAGCGCCCCGGGGACCTTCGCTCGCTGGCCAATCGGTTCTTTGCCGCCAACCTGCTCGGCACCCTGGCCGGGCGCCGCCACGACGATACGGCCGCGGCCGACTATGCCGCGCGCGCGGCGAAAGCCGGCGAGGACTACGTGCGCTTCAATCCGGCGGATCTCACAACATGGAGCTGGTGGGCCCAGGGCCTGGAGCAGGTTGCGAACTTGCAGTTCGAGCGCGGCGAAGTCACGCAGGCACTCGCGACCTATCGGTCGATGATGGAGTTGGCGCAGGACCGGCGCAGGCCTTCGAGCCTCGGGCCGATAACATTTTATCGCTGGTTGAATATTGCGGCATTGCAGTCAATGCAGGGCAACAAGGCTGCCGCGCAGCAGTCGGTGCAGGCATTCGCCAAGGACCTGGACGATCTGGCGGGAACCTACGCAGCCGAAGATCCGCGGCGACAGGTCATCGCAACGTCTCCGGATGGCCTGCGCAGCCGCCTGCTGCTGGCCGAAGGCGAGACGCAGGCTGCGTTCACCAACGCCAGTACCGTGATCAATCGCGTCGAACAGATAAAGGTGGATGCAAAGAATCAGAATTTCGAGAGGACCCGGAACAACAACCTGCGCTACAACCTGACTACTGCGTCGATGAGCGCGATTCGACTCGGCCATGCCGCACAGGCCGAGACGCTGGCACGCCAACTCGTTGCGATTCCCGCCGACCCCGGCGCCGTCAGCGATTCGCAGGAAGTGGCGTACCGCAATGAGGCGATCCTGGCGCACGCGGTCGCTCTGCAGGCACGAGCTGACGAGACGCGAACGATCCTTCGTCCTGCGCTCGAATACTATGAAAAGGAACAGCAGGGCGGGGCGCACGGCACCTCGTTCCGGCGCGACTACGCCTACGCACTGTATGTCGATGCGCTGGCGCGAGGCACGGACACCGACAGCCGCGCGAAGCGTGAGGCAGAGCTGACCGAAGCAGCCAAGCTGATCGCGGGCGCATCGACCGAGGTGCAGAAGCTTTCGATAGTGCGCGAACTTTCCGACCTGATCGCCGCTGCGCGTGCGCAACAGCGCGGTTGAAACCGAAGCTACCGGCGGCGATCTTCCACAAAGGCAACGCTGGCGATGGCGTGCGACAAGGGGCCGGCGCCGCGCCGGTCTTGCTTCACGCCGGCATCCGGTGATACTCGCTCTTACAGCGGCTAGCGGCGGCCCAAAGCACTGCCCAACACGTGGCACGTTGGTACGGCAACGGCGTGGATGACGACAGCTCGACTTCAATCACTGATGAAACTGCATCGCGTCGGCCGCCTCGACCAAGCGGAAGCCGGCTATCGCGATTGTCTGCGCGACGGCGAATCCGAAGCCGCCGCGCCGTTGGCGGCGTTGCTGTTGCAACAGCAGCGCTACCCTGAAGCGGCCGGCCTGCTCGAGCCGCTCGCTCGCGCCACGCCGGACAATGCCGAGCTCGCGACAAACCTGTCGGTCGCGTTGCGCCGCAGCGGTCGCTCCGCGGAGGCCTTGCACGCGGCGCAGCGCGCATGCGCCGTCGCGCCGAACAGCGTGTCCAGCTGGAACGCGTTCGGTTTGGCCGCCCTCGACCTGGCTCGCCTCGAGGAGGCACTCGCTGCGTTCGAGGCGGGCTTGCGCCTGGCGCCGGCGCACCGTGCACTCGCCCTGCATCGCGCCCACGCACTGCGCCGCCTCGGGCGCAATGAGCGGGCGCTTCCCGCGTACGCGCAAGTGGTGCAGTCGGATCCCGGCCTGCTCGACGGCTGGCGTGGCTTGGCCAGCGTGCAAGCTGCACTCGGCCAGGCCGAAGCGGCATTGCGCAGTCGCGAACGCGCCCTGACGCTGGCGCCGCACGATCGCGAGGTGGCGCTCGAACATGCGGTGGCTCTGCTGCAAGCCGGCCAGGCCGCACCGGCGGCGCTGCGTCTCGAAGCGCTGCTGCGCGCCGATGCCGGCGACGCACAGGCCTGGGCCTGGCTCGGCAGGGCGCAGCTTCGCCAGGCCGATGCGGCTGCTGCGCGTGCCGCGTTCGCGCAGGCACACGCACGCGATGCGCACGATCCGGTGATTGCCCACTTCCATTCAGCATTGAGCGGCGTGTTGCCCGAGGGCGTGGAGAGCGGATACATCCGCAGCCTGTTCGACGATTTCGCCGATCGTTTCGAACAGACACTGGTCGAACGCCTGCAATACGACACACCCGCGCGTCTTGCGCGCCTGCTGCAGCTGCATGACGCCGACGCCGCGACCACGGTGCTCGACCTGGGCTGCGGCACCGGTTTGATGGCGCAGCAACTGGCGCGCCCCGGGTGCGTCATCGACGGCGTCGATCTGTCTTCGCGCATGCTCGAACACGCCCGCGCCAAGGGCGTGTATCGCGACCTGCATGCCGCCGAACTGATTGTCTTCCTGCACGCGTCATCGGCGCAGTGGCAACTGGTCGTCGCCACCGATGTCTTCATCTATGTCGGCGACCTGCGACCGGTGTTTTGCGCCGTGGCGGCACGCCTCGCGCCCGCGGGGTGGTTCGCCTTTTCGATCGAATGCAGTGCCGGTAAAGCTACCGAACTGCTGCCGGCAACCGGTCGCTACCGCCACGCTCCCGTGCGCACCGTGCATGAGCTGCGTGCGGCGGGCTTCGCGGAAATCACGCGCGAATCGGTCGTGCTGCGGCTCGAAACGGGCGAGCCGGTCGCGGGCGAGTTGCTGTTGGCGCGGCGGCCAGGATGAAGCATTCGGCGAAGGATGATTTGCCGCAGACACGTGCCGGTGCCCGGCGCCGATCGAGTCGCGCTGCAATCCCTCTCCCGATCGGGAGAGGGTCTGATCGCGCCGGCTGCAGCGCTTACTTGATCTTGACGCTGACCTGGTTCGAATAGGCGGACACGCGCCCGGTCGTCGTGTTGAACGCCTGCACACGGAACAGGTACGTGCCCGAAGCGACACCGGAGCCGGAGTAGGTCGTCGCGTTCGCCGCGGTCGTCGCGATGCGCACGAACACACCGCTACTCGACGGTGCTCGCTCGACATAGAAGCCTTGTTCGTTGTTCGAGTTGTCGGTCCAGCGCAGGCTCATCGTGCCGGGCTTCGATGCCGATCCCGACAGCGCGGACGGTGCATTGATCGTCGACGTGTCCGCGCTCGCGGTGATCGTCACGCTTTTTGCTCCGGTCGCGCCGCGATTGTCGGTGACGGTCAATGTTGCCGAATAGGTACCGGCGCTGACGTAGGTGTGCGACGCACTGGCGCCGGAAGCGGTACCGCCGTCGCCGAAGGTCCATGCGTAGCCTGCAATCGAGCCATCGGGATCGTTCGACCCCGCGCCGCTGAACGAGACGGCGAAAGGCACCGTACCGCTGGTCGGGTTCGCGCTGATCGACGCGATCGGCGGCGCATTCGCCGTACCGCCGGCGACGACATAGAGCGTGATGCTCTGCGCCGGCACCGACGTCGCGAAACTCGAGCCGCCGAAGCTGACATCGGTCAACCGCGTTATCGCATTCGTTGACGTCAATTGCCAGGCTTGGGCGACGCCGGCCGCGGCGAAGTTGGCCAGGTTCACCGTCACCGGCGTCGAGCCGGACAGCACCTTGCTGATCACCATGACGGTCATGGCGCCATCGGCGGTGCGCATCGCGGCGAACGCAGACAGACTGTCCGGAGTCGGCACGGACGCCGACACGCTCGTGTCACCGAACGTCGACTTGTTGCCGTCGTAGTTGCGCCAGATCTTCATCGCCTTGTAGGTTGGCGTCGACGGATCGGGCGTGGTCCAGCGCGTCGCCATGTCGAGACCTTCGCGACCGAAGATGCCGTAGATGTCGGCCTGCGTCGTCGCGCCGTTGATGTGACTCTCGGCGCCCCAGTTGTATTCGGTGATCGCGGTCTTCAGGCCCGGGTAATAGGTCGCGACCCAGTTGCGGATGCGCGGGATCAGCTGCACCTTGTCGTTGATCCAGGTGGCGTCGATGTAATTCGGGTCCCACAGCGAACGCGTCGACTTGTTGCGCAGTTGCTGCATCGTCGTCGACGTGTCGTTGCCGAATTCGCCGCCCTGCGGATACCAGTGCACCGAGAACACGTCGAGCAGGCGCTTGCCGGTCGCAACCTCGTTCTGGTGCATCTGGTCGAGCAGCCACGGCAGGTAGTCCCAGTTCGCGTGCGCCGCCTTGTCGGGATAACAGCACCAGCTGTGCGCGGCGCCGTACTGCTGGTCATAGCCGGAATAGAAATAGCCGCTCCAGCCCCATTCTTCGGGGCCGACGACGGTCGCCGCAGGATCGACGCTCTTGACCATCGTCGCGTAGTCGATCATGCGCTGCCTGATTTCGTCCATCGTCGCGCCGACCGGATGCACGTCGCGATGGGTCGATTGCCAGATGCTGTGCTCGTTATCGAGGATGTAGTACTTCAGGCCGGCGCCGGACGCACTGCCCCACTGCGACACCAGGTGCTGCACCCAGCCCTGTTGCAGCGTCGTGTTGTTCGGCACGTTCGCATCGTTCGGATCGTTGCCGGTGATGTTCTGGCCGGTGCTCCTGAGCACGCCGTTGCCGGCGTCCGCATACCACTGCGCGTCGTTGCCGGTCTGCGCGCCGTACTTGGCCTGCGAGAAGCTGGCGAGCTTGCTGCGGTTGGCGCCGAGCCTGGCGACCCAGTCGAGCATCGGCAACGTCAGCATCGATTGCGCGTTCGCCGCCTTGCTCTGTGCGATGAACGTGTCGCCGCGTTCGCCGGCGACGGCGCTGGTGTCGCCGATGCTCTCGAAATACCAGTCGAAATCGCGATTGTCGGCATTGAGCTGCCAGTTGTAGCGCGAGGCATTGTTTCCGCCGTAGCGGTTGAGCGGACTGTTGAGGTCGGCGAGCGTGGTCGATGTGCCGTACGCGACGCCGTAGATCAGCGGACTGATCGCGTGGCGATTGGCATTCGCGTCGACGCTGACCGTGACCGGCATGTTCTGTGCGTGCGCAGTCGATGCCGCGAATGCGGCAACGACGCTCAACGCGAGAATGCAGTAGGAAACTTTGCGCGACATGGTTTTCCCTTCGATCGGTGTCTGTTGGGTCGCGCGTTGCCCGCATTACGCCGGCTGCCGCGCAAGCCAAGTCAAGTTGCCATATGGGATCGTTAAGAGACTGTGATACTGCTCTCAGCCCGATGCGGGTCAGCGACCGGCAGGCGGGGCGCCACCGCCCAATCCAATTCGGGCGGCTGCGGCGGTCGGTACAAGGCAGCGCAACTTGTTCCAGGCGGCAATCGACCCCATCATTCGCCGAACCGAGACACGTTCAGGAACGACAATGGCTACCGGTTGGGCAGGCGACAACGCTGTTCAGGACCAGATCGATGCGACCATCAAGGACGCGATCCAGCGCGCACGCAGCAAGGCGCCAAAGGGCCCGAGCCTCAAGCGCTGCGAGGAGTGCGACGCGAAGATCCCCGAGGCACGGCGCAAGGCCGTGCCCGGCGTACGACTGTGCGTGTCGTGTCAGGATGCGCACGACAAGGAGCAGGCCGCGTTCAGCGGCTACAACCGCCGCGGCAGCAAGGACAGCCAGCTGCGCTGACTCTCAGGATGATCGATAAACGGACACTGCGACCGTCGTCCGGTTTCATCGTACCCGCCTCGTCCACGACGTCACGCCGCGACGGTGGTGTCTGCCGCAATCGACGTCGTGATTACCGCGACCTCCGCGTCGGGAAGCTGTGCGTGGATCGTCGCCTGCAACGCATCGACGCGGCGTTGCACGTCGGCGATGCTCAACGCGGCAGCGTAGGCCAGATGGATTTCGATGAACGTGGTGCGGCCTGAACGGCGCGTACGCATGCGCAGTAGCCGGTCGTAATCGGCGACGTGCACGCCCAGCGCACGGGTCACGCCAGCGCGCACCTCGGCGCCGGCCGAACGATCGAGCAGATCGGGTAGCGCCGTGCGCAACACGCCGACGCCGTGAACGATCATGTAGCCCGCGACGAACAGGCTGCCGAGCGAGTCGGACCAGGCGACCACGACGTCGTCGGTCGACAGCGCCGAAACGGTCAGTCCGACGCTGACGACGAACGATGCAATCAGCTTGACCCGCCGCAGGTGCAGTTGCGCATGCATGATCAGCGACGCATCGTCGGTAATCGAACGGCGCACGGAATCCCATGCCAGCACGTTGACGTACAGGTTGACCATGCCGATGATCGCGGCGAGCGCCAGGCCAATCGGCACTCCGAGTTCGCGTGTGCCGTTCCAGATGCGCAACACGTTCCAGCCGATCCATGCGGCGGCGAGCAGCATGCTGGCGGCAATAATGACGCTGGCAACCTGTTCGAGCTTGCCGGCGCCGAATTCCATGTCGGCCAGCACGCCGCGATGGATACGCCGCAGCAGAACGATCGTGAAGCATTCGAGCGCGTAGCCGAGCCCGCCGCGCATCGCCTCGGCCGACATCGTCAACGATCCGGCCAGGCCGCCGACGACCAGTGCGGAGACCATGAAGGCATCGACGACGATGATGAACAGCATCGAGCGCTCTTGCGCCCGCTGTTCCGGCGTCGGCTCGCAAGGCAGGGACGTCGGAACCGCACTCACAGGCGCAGCCGACCGCGGATGATCTGCAGGATGCCGACGTCCGGAAAATCGACGTAGGCGGCGTGGCCGATCGGGCAGTCGCGCATGTCGTCAGCACCCGCGTCGAGCTTGACGATGACCTGGCCGAGTCCGGGCCTGCGGCCTTTGGCCACCGCGGCGAGGTCAGGCAGCCCCAGCGTGCCGGCAGAGCCGCGGGTCAGCATCACGCTACCGCGACGCGCCTTGCGTTCGCCCTCGATGACAACGTCGGCGGCCGCGCCGCCACGCAGCAGCGAGATTTCGACATCCGACACCGGCGCATCGACCAGCAGCACGCGGCAATCGACCCAGGAGACCACCGGCGAACCGGGTTGTACGGCCGCGCCGGGACCTGAGATCAGGCTCCAGACCATCGCGCCGGGCGGTACGGCGATGTCGAGCGAGCGTGATTTGTCGTAGGCCTTCTGCGCGGCATCGAGCACACCCTGAGCGGCCTCACGCTCGGCGGCGTATTGCGTGAGCGATGCCTCGGCCTGCACCAGGCGCAGCTTCGCGTCGGTGAGATTCTGGAACGCCGCGTTGCCGTTGTTGCCGTCCTCGAGCAGGAACACGCCACTGCTCGATGCGCGCTGGCGTTTCGACACGCGTGCGAGCGCGGCGTTGGCCTCGGCGATCTGCTGTTCGAGCGTCGCGACGTTGGCATGCGTCGTGTCGAGTGCACTCTGCGAAACCAGGCCCGAAGCCTTGAGTTTGGCGAGCCGGTCGGCCTCGGCCTGCGCGAGCTTGAGGCGCTGCTGCAGCGAGACCAGGCTCGCCTTTGCACCAGCGATGGCCGAATCCAGATCCTGGCCAAATGTCGCGGCATAACCGGTCGCGTGTTTTTCGCGTGCTTCGATGCCGCTGCGCAGGCCGTCGACGAGCAGCTGCTGCGCGGTCGCATTCGCCGTCGCGTGCACGAGTTCGGCGTGCGCCCGGGCCAGCTCGCGCTGGTCGGCACGCGAGTCGGCGATCGTCGCGATGCGGCCGTCTGCGCCGACGCGCGCTCCGGGATACAGCGGATTGGTTGTGTAGCCACCGATCGGCGCTGCGGCGACGCTGACCCAGGTCGTCACCGCCGCATCGCGCACGACGATCGCTGCCAGGTACGGCCACGCGATCCACAGCGCATAAAGCAGCGCGAACGCAAAGCCGACGACAGCGATGCGCCGTCGCGACATCCCCCTGATTGTCATGATCCCGATCCGACCTTCTGAACAACACGTCGCAGCATTCTGCGTGCCAACGCCGCGATTCGCAACGTGCGAAGCGCGCAAGGACGCAGCAGATCCAGCGTCGGCAAAAGTCGGGCATGCCTCAATTCAACCGGCGCGCGAGAAAGGATACAACTGTGCCGGAATGCCTGGGTCGAGACCAGGAATGGCGAGTGTGGCACCATTAGGTGCGTCAGGTGGCGACGATGCAGCTGACCACAAACAACCGCGGCGGACCGCTATGGACGGGGTGCGTCGGATTTGCGCGCCAGGTCGGACTCGTCGTCGATTGTTTCCAGACGCTTTTGCCAGGTCTTGGCCGTCTGTGGCTTGACGAAGAGCACCGACACGTCCGGATGCGCGGCCTTGATCGCCGCTTCGATCCGGTTGACGCAGGCCTCGATGTCCGTCGTCGTCAACGCGTCTTCGAACTCCGCGCTGAGCGCGGCGACGATCTGATCGGGACCAAGCTGAGTCGTCAGCACGCCATTGGCCGTTCGAACACCCCGATCAGCACCGGCGATCTCGAGGATCGACTGGCGCACATGCGAATGCGCCGGTTCGCCGATCAGCAGGGCCTTGGTCTCACGCGCCAGCAGTAGCGACGATACAGCCAGCACCAGGCCGATCGCGAGCGAGGCGATCGCATCGAGCTGCGGCAGGCCGAAAACCTGCGCGCCGGCGATGCCGGCAAATGCGATGACCAGGCCGATCAGCGCTGCGGTGTCTTCGAACAGCACGATGAACGTGCTCGGGTCCTTGCTGCTGCGGAACGCCTCGAACCAGCCCTGCCGGCCCTTGGTCCTGCGAAAGGCGCGCACCGTATAGAGCCAGGAGCCGCCCTCGAAAAGAAACGAGAAAGCGAGCACGAAATAATTCAGGTACGGTCTGTCGATCGGCACCGGATGCAGCAAGCGCATCACGCCGGTATAGACCGACGCGCCGGTGCCGAGTGCAAGCACGAGTAGCGCAACGACAAAGCTCCAGAAATACAACTCCCTGCCATAGCCGAAAGGTCGTGTCCGGTCGGGCGGCTTGCTCGAGCGCTTCAGACCGTATATCAGCAGGATTTCGTTGATCGTGTCGACCAGCGAATGTACGCCCTCGCTGAGCATGGCGGCGCTGCCGGTGATGGCTGCGACGGCAAACTTCGTCAGCGCAATCGCAAGATTCGCCGCGAGCGCGACAAGGACGACTCTGCTACTGGATGATTTCGCGCGCATGGTTTCCTGGCAGGGAGTTCATGCCTGCGATCGATCGGCGGCTCGAAAACCGGATCGTGACACAACACGTATGAACGGACCGCCGCGTCTTCACGGCGGTCCGTTTGTCTTTTGCCATCGGCGCGTCCGCCGCCGCCGTCCTTGTCGTGTCCCAGCGCCGCATTGCCTGGCGAGGCCGGGACGACCGAACCAAGCAACGTCGGGTGGGAATGGTGTCTGTAAAGCTCGAAGTTACGTCGAGCGTTTGCGCTTCGCGGTCTTCTTGCTCGCGCTCTTGCTCGTCGCTGCGCGCCCGCGATTCGGCGAATGGCCGTGCTTTGTCGCCACCGCCCGGCGCGCCGAATCGCGTCGGGCTGCCGCTTTGCTGCTGGCCGATTTCCCGCGACCCGAGCCGGACTTTTCGCCGCCGCCGCTCTGCTTGTTGACCGTGGCCCAGGCACGCGCCTCGGCTTCTTTCTCGCCGACGCCGCGTTTCTCGTAGCTTTCCTCGATATGCTCCGCCTTGCGTTTCTGCTTCGGCGTGTAGGCTGATTTGTCTCCGCGTGGCATGGTGTTCTCCTTCAGACGAGTGATCTGCGCCGCTGGTGCTTCCTGGTGAACGGCGGCACAGCGGTCCGCCGCGTTCGCCAGCGGAAATTACGCTGACCATCCTGAACGGTGCTTCGCACGCGAACTGCGCCGCTTGCGTGTGGGCGCGCGAGCGAGATATCGCGGCGCGCAGGGGTCGTCGCGCCCCGCTGCGGCCAGACGCGTGCGCCGGAACCGATATCAGTTTTTCACCGCACTGCGTGGTGTGATGATGCGCGAGAGCAGGTCGACCTGTTTGGCGTTGCGCGTCAGGTGCGGATAGGCCAGACCGCCATGCCAGTCGACGCGCAACGTGCGCACAATGTCGCCGCTTTCGACGATCAGTTCGATCGGCACGGTGTTGTGCTCCGCGGCAATGATCACTTCCTTCGCCGCATCCTCGCTCCACTTGCGTCCGCCAATCGCGATCAGCTTCGTCGCCGGCGCGAGTCCGGCCGCGAAGGCCGGCGTGCCGTGCACGACGTCGACGACTTTTCCATCATCTTTCGCCCAGAAGCCGAGTGAGTGCGAGAAGTCGTTGCTCTTGGTCACCTTGGCGACGGCATCGAGATACGGATTGGCCTGATCGTTCTGCACCAGCGTCCAGCCCCCGGCCGTGATGCCGCCGAGCGGTGCGTGCGGCTGGACCTGTTCGACACGCGCGCGCCGGAACGTGTCCCAGTCGTACGCTTCGACGGCATTCAACGCGGTGACGATATCCGCGCGTGAATAGGCGCGTACCGCCGGCGCGCTGTCCGTGCCGCCAAAAAAACTGCGGCAGAAATCGTCGAACGAGCGCTTGCCGCCGCTGCGCGTGCGGATGAGCGTGTCGGCCTCGAGCCAGATCAACGCGCCTTCCGGGTAGTAGTCGAGTCCACGGCGCTCGCCGATCCATTCGTCCGGCGCTTCGCCGAAGGCGGGCACGCCGACTGCGCTGTCGGCGAGGGAGCGCCATGCGCGCCCCGGGCGCAGGCGGTCCTGCTGCGCGGCGATGAAGGCCAGATAGTCGCGCATGAATTCCGGCGAGCCGAAACCGGCGCGGCCGCGCAGCACGAAGTCGCCCAGATAGCGTGTCATGCCTTCGTAGACCCACAGCAGGTCGTCTTCGAGCGGTTCCTGGAAATTGCTGCGCGTGAGTCCGTCCGGGCGGCGATACTTGCCGTTCCAGGAGTGCACGTATTCGTGTGCGAAGATCGACGCCCAGCGCTGCATGAATTCCGCTTTCGTGTAGAGCGATTCGGGCAGGCGAATGTCCGTCGACTCGTGATGTTCGACGCCGTTGTTCGTGAACGAATCGCCGAGGCCGACGAGCCAGACGTAGCTGGCGTAGTGGCGCGCACCGAACAGTGCCTCGGCTTCGTGCACGACGTGGCGCATCTTCACGATCTGCCCTCGGGCAGCACGACGAGACCGGCTTCCGGCCTCTCGCCGCGCGCCGCCGTGTCGTAGGCCCACGCGTCCGGGATGCGCACGCGCGCGCGCACGGGCAGGGTACGCGCGTCGGCCGATTCGGGCAGCAGCAGCACGTGGTTGAACAGCACGATCGCGATGTGCGGCGTCATGTTCGGAGTGCTGCCGTAGCTGCCGCCGGAACCGACCGGCGGCGACAGGTAATCGAAGTCGGCATTGATGGCCGAAACGCCTTCAGGCACCGTAACGCGGAAGCGGAACGCGTCGAGCGGATCCCGGGTCCACTGCAGCGTGTGCTCGCCGGCGCTGAACTTCAGGCCGGTGATCTGCACGATCGGGCCGGATGGTGCGTGCTCGCCCTGGATCCATTTCGGGTAGAGAAGATGCATCTCGCCGGCAGTGGCAGGCAAGGTCAGGTGCGCGTGCTGGATGCCGCGCTGGATATCACGCGCGTCGACGTCGAGATCGATCGCCGGCGTGGCGGCCCGCGCGGCCGCCAGCAGGGTCAGGGCGAGGAAGAGGCAACACGTTGTCTCGCGCAAGAGTGTTTTCGAGGTCATCGGCCGGATTCCCCTGTGATGGCTCGGTGGAGCTGCGACGGCGCCTGGCTTGTCGCCCGCTGGCGAAAGGATTGCATATTTCGGCCTCGTGCGGAGCGCCGGCATGGCCGGACACATGAGTCGATGCATTGCCGCGACGTTTGTCTGCCGGTAACCGTTCCAGCGTGAACCGATCGCCGCGGCGTGGTACAGGTGTCACTAACGACATGGCGCCGCGACCGCGGTAGACTTTTGTCCACCATGTCGACGCACAAGCCAAGCCCGAACCAGGACAAATTCGACCGCAACGTGGCGCAGGCGCGGCGCGATGCCGAGCAGCGCGCGCTGGGGTATCGCGAGCGCGCGCTGAAGATGTACCCTTGGATCTGCGGCCGTTGCGCGCGAGAATTCACGCGCGCGAACGTGCAGGAACTGACCGTGCATCACCGCAACCACAACCACGACGACAACCCGCCGGACGGCAGCAACTGGGAGTTGCTGTGCGTCTACTGCCACGACAACGAGCATTCGCGCCATATCGATCACACCGGCGTCGCCGCTGCGGCGGCCGAGGACGCGTTGGCACCGGCGAC
>Ga0193727_1000310_pt1 | contig 18284 bp, 7 predicted proteins | sample H2c2metaG_FD_143051 | JGI IMG/M metagenome (GOLD analysis project Ga0193727, IMG submission 143051) | Soil microbial communities from a riparian zone of the East river system, Colorado, United States - H2c2 | ecosystem: Environmental > Terrestrial > Soil > Riparian zone | place: USA: East River...
CCATAACTCCGTCTTCTCCGCCGCAGTAAACCCTCTATGAAACCTGTGACCCATCAAACCACACTCCATCTCTCCTTCAAGATAAAGTGTTGCGTCGACCGGTTGAGACCGCCGTGGAAGATCGGAACCGATCGGCCCTCCTATTTCAACCATGAGGCTTTGGCTATGTACAATGGCGCCGAGAAAACATCATATCTCGTGACCCGTCGTGGAGTGTTGTCTGGCGGCGCTGCGATGATAACGGCAGGTGCAGCCCTGTCGCATGAAACGACCGTTCACGCGGCCGCGCCCATCGCGGCGAAGCAGGCTCCCGGCTTCTATCGCTACAAGGTCGGCGACTTCGAGGTCACTGTCATCACTGATGGTGCGCTGGCATTCCCGGTCGAGAACTTCGTTTCGAACGCGACAACGGAGCAGGTCAAGACGGCGCTTGCGGCAGCCCATCGCGCGACCGATGCCCTGTCCGTTCCATTCTCGCCAATCGTCGTGAACACGGGGTCGAAGCTGATCCTGATCGACACCGGTCTTGGCGATGCGGCGTTTGAGCGAAGCAAAGGCACAGTCGGGCAATTCGCGACCAACCTGAAGGCTGCGGGTCTCGAACGCTCGAATATCGATGCCGTCGTCATCTCTCATTTCCATATCGATCATGTCGATGGCCTGGTTGCGGCGGATGGCAAGCCGGCATTCCCGCATGCGGAGATCTTCGTGCCGGCCGCTGAATGGAAATTCTGGATGGACGACGGCGAGATGAGCCGGGCGCCGAAGGGCCGGATCGAGGGCTTGTTCAAGAACAGCCGCCGGGTTTTTGGCGCGCTTGGCGGCAAGGTCACGCCTTACGAGGAAGACAAGGAGGTCTTGGCCGGGCTCACCGCCATTGCTACGCCCGGGCACTCCGTCGGGCATGCGTCGTTCGTTCTGTCCTCCGGCGCCAGCAGCGTATTCATCCAGGGGGACGTGGCGCATATTCCGGTGCTGTTCGTCGCAAATCCTGGTTGGCATGCATCGATCGATCAAGATCCGGTCATGGCCGAAGCCACGCGCCGAAAGGTCTACGACATGCTCGTGGCCGAAAAGATGCTGGTTCAGGGCTTCCATTACCCATTCCCCGCTCTCGCCCACGTCGAAAAGACCGCGAGCGGCTATCGCGAAGTCCTGATGCCGTGGAATCCCAACATCTAGTACCCCTGGAGAATGACTCCTGCCTCAACGAATTGGGCACCGGCACGTAGCTCCATGAGGAGCTTTGCTCCCTCGCCAAATGGCGCGCGCCTTGAGGCTTCTTCTCTGCAGAATGACGCTGGTCGGCCGCCCGGATAGGCGGGCGCGGAACCATCCCAGGAACCTGGCAAATGTCCGTTGTCGGGGGAAACCCGGAAGAACTATGCTCCGTTGAGTATTTCGCAGTTTGACCCAACTGCGACATCCGCGCGATCTATAATTCCGCGGGTACAAAAAAGCCCCGGACGATGCCGGGGCGCGTGCACTGGAGCATGAGGCATCACCACCAACGATCGGGATGCTGGTAGTCTCGACGTCTGCTACGTCGCGGATCCGAAGCGGCATTCCACTCACGATGCGGCGGCCGGATGAGCAGGTGCAGTGAAGCGAAAGATAGCGCCACGTGGCACATTAGGGCTCGCCAACAATTGTCCGTTATGCGCTTCGATAATCGACCGGCAGATCGACAGCCCAAGCCCCAAACCGCCCGGTTTCGTGGTGTAGAAAGCCTCGAATACGCGCTCAAGAGCCGCCGGCGCGAAGCCTGGACCCGAATCTCGCACCTCGACTGACACGCCATCGGGTTCGTTACGGGTGCTGATGAACAATTCCCGCTCCTCTTCGCCGACGTCGCGCATCGCTTCGATGGCATTGATGATCAAGTTAAGTACTACCTGTTGCAGCTGGACCCGATCTCCCTGGACACGCAGCAAGCCCTCCGCTAACTGCATCCGCACCGACACGCTATTGTTTGCGGCCTCCGCACGGGTGAGAGCAATAACCTCGAGGATGGCATCGTTGATCGCTACGGCGTCCTTTCGTGCGGGCGCCTTCTTAATGAGCGCGCGGATTCGCGCGACGACCTCGCCTGCGCGACTCCCCTCCTTGACAATATGAGAGAGCGCGTCATCCAGCTCGCGAAAATTCGGTGGCTCCGCGCTTAGCCAGCGCCGAGCGGCTAACGCGTATGTGACTGCCGCTGTGATCGGCTGTTTCACTTCATGGGTGATCGAGGCCGAGAGCTGACCCATGGTGGCGACGCGGTTGGCGTGCGCCAGCTGCATCTGCATGTCCCGCAGCGCCTCTTCTGCCCGCTTGCGCTCGGTGATGTGCCGCGCGACGCCTCGGTAGCCGATGAAGCGCCTCGCCTTATCAAACACCGGCAGGCCCGAAACAGATATGTAGCGCTTGCCGCCGTCGACGGCGGGTCGCGCGAGCTCAAAGTCACGGAAAGGCAGGTGGGCCTCGAGGGTCTCCCGGTGCTTGCGCCAGGCCTCCGCGTCAGGCTCCAAGTAGGGCACTTCCCACCTTGTCTTGCCGATTTCAGAGTCCGGCGCCGGCGGGTCTGCAAGGCCTTCGGCGAACTCCTGACGGATGAAGCGATGGTGCGCATCGGATTCCCAGTACACGTCGAAGGAGAATTGTACCAGCGTGCGAAAGCGCTCCTCGCTCTCGCGCAGACCTAGTTCAGCCTGCTTCCTGTCCGTAAGATCGAGGACGAAAGAGACTCCATTATCCTTACTTTCCTCGAAACTCGCTACACCAACCAGCACGGGCACACGGCTGCCATCTTTCCGGAGGTACTCCTTCTCGAACGGCTGCACGCTCCCCATCATCTTTTGCTCCGGGATCCACCATCGCTCGTGGCGGTCGAGCCATTCCGACGGTGTGAAGTCGGTCCAGCGCAGGCGGCCTGAAACGAGATCCGCCCGGTCGTATCCCACGATGCGGAGAAACGCGTCATTGGCCTCCAGAATCCGGCCTCCGCGCTCCCAGATGATGATCCCGATGATGTTGGCGTCAACCAGGCGGCGGATCCTGGCCTCCCGGTCCTGGAGGTCGCTGTACAGACGTGCGTTCTCCAGCGCGATTGCCGCCTGCGAGGCGAGCAGCTTCAGTACCGCGATCCGGGCTGGCGCGAAGACCCTGGGGGCCAGGTTGTTCTCAAGGTAGAGCACGCCGATGAGATTGCTCTGATTGATTAAAGGAAGGCAGAGAATGGACCGGCCTTGGCGCTGCCGAATGTAGGGATCGGCGGCAAAGGCGGGTTCAACCGCGGCATCGTCGAGTATCACGGCCTCCCGCGTGCGAAGGACGGTCCGGACGAGCGCCTCCGGCAGCGCCGTTGTGGTCACGGGCTGGTCAGGCAGGCGCACGATGATTGTATCGCCACTCGTTATGGCTTCCGCTGCGATCCGCTGCTCGTCTTCCTGTAAAATAATCAGCAGACCTCGCTCGGCACCCGCCTGCTCAATCGCCGTGCGCATGAGCGTGTCGAGCAGTTTTTCGAGAACGATCTCGCTCGAGACGGCTTGCGAGACCTTGATCACGGTTGCGAGGTCAAGGTGTTCAACCGGCGCCCCGATTGTGCTTGTCGGGCCAGGCGCTCGTTCTTCCTCCCTTAGCTTCGGATATGCCTCATCGAGCTGCCGCACCTTTCTGTCGGCCCCCCAGCGAAGATAGCCATAGCGGGCTCTCCGCAGATACAGTTGGGCGAAGGCTTCGAAGCCGCGACCCGCGTAGAAGCGTGCGGCCAGTTCGTAGGCAAGCGCCTCATTATGGACAAAGCCGTTGGTGTGGGCCGAGCCGATGGCCTCTTCATAGAGTCGCTCCGCGTCGACCGCGTGGCCTCGAATCCGAGCGATCTCGGCGGCTACCAAAGTGGCACGATTTTCAAAGTTTTCGGGGCAGTTCTCTGCCCAGAGCTGGAGTTGGCGGTGGTGGGCGGCCAAGGCCTTCAGGTGCTTGGTACGTTCCGCGGCGGATGCCGTAGTGCAGAGCGCAGCCCGCGTCAGGGCGGCGTAGAGATGGTACTCTGCCAGCTCGAAGAATGACTGCAACCTCCAGAGAAGCCGTCCGGCATTCGCGGCCGCCGCAATGGCGCTAGCGTAGGCACCCGCGAAGAACCGCTCCTGCAGCTTGCGGATCCAGTAAAAGCAAGCGGCACTCGCCAGGTGCGGATCCCCCTCCAAATGCTCCTCGAACCGGCCTTCGTCGAAGTGGGTATCGTTGAAGGAGGGAAACGCCGGGGTCAGGCCGCGGAGCATCCGGATGAGCCTCAGCTGGGTGGTGATGCGGTCCATGACCATACCGAATCGCGCCTGGCGGGCGAAGTCGAGCCCGGCTTCGGCCTCACGCTGAACCTCATCGAGTGGAGCGCCGGTGGCAAGGAGGCTTGTGATCAGGTGGTGGCAGCCATATGCTGCAAAGGTGAGATCGCCGAGTTTGTTGGCCGCATCGGAGGCGCGTCGCAAGAGGCTGCGTCCGGTGCGGACGTGCTGTGTCCAGGGAATAATGCGGCCCCCGAAGACCAAGTACACTCGGGCCTCGAAGCGATGCAGCCCGCGTTGGTCAACCAAGTCTAGGCCGAGCTTACCGAAGCGAAACGCATCCCGGTAGTCGCCGAACTGAGGACCGAGGATCATGCCGAGCGAGACGTAAGCGATACACGATCCGTCGCTGTTACCATGCTCCAGGCTGAGGTTCACCATTCGACAGATGACGAGAGAGGCTAGATTCTGGTCGGAAATTGAGGCGGGTACCATGATTGCGGTGAGGACGTCCATGGTCGCACAACACTCGAGGTGAGTCATTGGGGACAAATCGATGAGATCCTCGATCGGGCGTTCCCCGAGCTTTCGCCACATCCGCCCGTATTCCTGCTGGACCTCCTCTTGCGTCGGGTGTGGCGACCATGTGATACCGACGCGGCGCAGGTAGTCGAGACCCACCTCGACACCGCGGTCGCTCCGGTCGAGGGTCGTGAAGAGCTCCACCTGCAGCCGGGTGACGGCGGCCAGATCCGGGAGGCAGGCGGCGCGGCGGGTGAGATCGGCAAGGTGCGCCTCCGCTTCCGTGAGCGCGCCGGTGAGGAACTCGCATTCGCCTCGGTGCAGCTCCAGCGCAAAGGTAAGCTCGTGCCGGCGCTCCCACGAGTCTTCCGGCAACATGGCCGCACCGGCGGTGAGATAGGAGAGCGCCGAGGTATACGCGGTAGCGGCCGTGGCGCGCTTGCCCGCGATCAGGTTGAGTTCGGCCAGTTGCTCGCGCTTATCCGGTGCGGTGATCAACGCGGCCCCGCGGTTGAGGTGATTGACGATATCGAAGACCGCTTCCTCCCGCTGCTGCAGCGGTGTGTTCGCCGCCAGCAGCTGGCCGATCCGCAGATGGGCCCCCATGCGTCGTTCCTCCGGAATCAGCGAATAGGCGGCCTCCTGCACCCGGTCGTGCATGAACCTGTAGGAGCCTTCCAGGGGCTCGATCAACTCTTGGCGGATGCCCTCCCACAACGCAGACTCGACCTGCTCCGCCGAGACCTCCAGCACGATCGACAGCATGGCAATCTTGGCGGCGTTGCCGAGACAGGCCATAAGCTGCAGCGCTGTCTGCGTTTCGGCCGGCAGGCGGCTCAGCTTCCCGACCATGAGGTCCACCACATTATCGGTGTATCTCTTGGCGTGGATGCGATGGGGATCCCAGGACCAGCATGTCGCGCCATGATCGAAGGTGAGCAAGCCCTCGTCGGCAAGCGCGTAAAGAAACTGAATCGCGAAGAACGGATTGCCACCGGTCTTCTCGTGCACCAGCTGCGCCAGCGGCGTGGCGCGCGCCGGCTCGCAGCGCAGCGCATCCGCTATCAAATGCCCGAGGTGTTCACGGGCAAGCGGCGCAAGCGCGATCTGCTCTACCCTTCCGCCGGCGCTCTTGATGGTGTCGAGCTTGCGCCTCAGCGGATGGGTGGCCTCAACCTCGTTGTCCCGATAGGCGCCGATCAGCAGCAGGTTCGTCAGATCCGGCTGGGTCAACAAATCCTCCAGCAGGTCAAGCGTCGCCGCGTCCAGCCATTGCAAATCGTCGAGGAAGAGCGCCAGCGGGTGCTCCGGCCGGCCGAACACGCCGATGAAGCGCCGAAACACCAGCTGGAAGCGCCGTTGCGCGTCTTGTAGCGGAAGCTCCGAGACTGGTGGCTGGTCGCCGATGATGAGCTTCAGCTCCGGAACCAGGTCTATGATAAGCCGCCCGTTTGGGCCTAATGCTTCCCGAAAAGCCTCTCGCCATCCAGCCAACTCCGGATCGCTCTTGCCAAGCAGTGGTCGGATCAAGCTCTGAAAGGCTTGCGCCAGGGTCGAATAGGGGATGTCACGCTTGTACTGGTCGAACTTGCCGGACGCGAACAGCCCACGCGGCGGCACCATCACCTTGTGCAGCTCGTTCACCACGGAGGACTTGCCAATGCCCGAATATCCGGACACCAGTACGAGTTCCGGCGTGCCGTTCGCCACGACCCGGTCGAAGGAAGCGAGCAAAGTGTCGATCTCGCGCTCCCGGCCGTAGAGCTTCTCCGGGATCAGCAGCCGGTCCGATATGTCGCAACCGCCGAGCGAGAAGGGCTCGATCCGGCCATGCGCCTCCCACTCCGCCAGGCAGCGACGAAGATCTGCCTCGACACCGGCGGCAGTTTGGTAGCGCTCCTCGGCGGTCTTGGCGAGAAGCTTCATCACGATTGCTGAGAGCAGCGCGGGGACGCCCGCGACCCGCTCATCCGGCGGCATCGGTTGCCGTGCGATATGGCAGTGCACCCACTCAATCGGATCGGCAGCCGTGAAGGGCAGTGTCCCCGCCAACATCTCGTAGAACGTGACGCCGAGCGCGTAGAGGTCGCTGCGGGAATCGATCGAACGATTCATCCGTCCGGTTTGTTCCGGCGCCATGTAGGCGAGCGTGCCCGCGATCACCTCTGGCGTGGCGGGGGCTTGGCGCTCGCGCGGCAGACGCGAAGCGATGCCGAACCCCGTCAGCCACACGCCGCTGCTTGCCGATTCCACCAGGATATTGGCCGGCTTGATGTCCTTATGGATGAGGCCACGCTCATGCACATGGCGGAGCGCGCCCGCGAGCGGGATCGCGATGCGCAGGAAATGCGATACGTCCAGTGGCCGGCTAAGCAGTTGATCGAGCGGCGTACCGCCGGGATCCTCAAGCACCAGCGTCATACGGCCGTTATCGTGCGTAAGCGCGACAGGTCGCACCGCCCAGTCGGCGTCAAGTTCGGACTTGAGCGCATATTCGTGCTCAAGTCGCTCGACGCAACCGGGCGAGGTTTCTTCTGCAACAACAAGCAGGATCGGCGTCAAGCCGTTGCCGGAGCCCCGGTATAGAGCGATGTCGCCCTCCCGCAGCGATGAGAATACGTAGCCCGAGAGCTCGTTCATGAAGGCCTCCTGGCAGGAGGACTACTTTAAGGCATTGATTAGGTTACGTTTGCTTTGGCCCGTCAACCAAAAACAGACACCCAAAAATGCGTCGGTGCCATATATTGTGGCTAGACGAGAACCTCGCGGGCCTCTTGCTTAAAGAGCCGAGATGCTTGGGCAAGGAAGAATGTACCGACGAAGTGATCGACAAATCAACTGACTTCCGGTGATGTCTAGGTTTTCGGATGCCGGCATGACGAGGCTAATCCACGCACTGCGGCGGCCGGCGTCCGAAAAGCGCCAAGGCACGAAGTCGCGGGAAGTATGGCACCCGGCAGTGCAGCGAGTGCTATGGGGATCGTATGTTGTTGGCGATCTCGATGGTGGACGCGGCGCCAGCACGAGGCAACGTGCACGTGCGCATGCAGGTGAGCCCGGGAGAGTGCAATGGACATCTCGGCGGGCATATGGAATTCATCAATAGGCGGTTGGTGAATTGATGGGCGGCACCGGTTCGAGAGACGGCTAGCCGCATCGCAGAATGCTTCCACAACTTCCGCGTTTTGGCATGAATGTATTTTTAATGTTTTTGGCTCGTGTAATTTCAAATGGTTGCGCGTGGCAGAAACAGCACATCCGACAACCATTGCGCGATTGATCGGTCGATCTGTGTTCGGTCGCATGGTGTGAATCAATTTTCTGCGAGTAAGAATATCGAAGCACGGCATTTGCCGTCTGCTCTGAGCCCTCTGGTGGATAATCCAGGCGAGGAACCCGGTAACAATGCTCGCCCCTTACTTTCAGCAATTCGCGACTCGTGGTCAGAAGATAGATTTGTTCTGTTTCCTGGTGGAGTTGCTCGGCAAGCAACGCGATCGCCTCGATCACGTGCTCGCAGCTATCGAGAATGATAAGAAGCTTTCGCGAACGAACGAGGTCGACGAGTTCCAGGTCGGAATCTCTCGATTTGAGTTCAAGTCCCAGAGATGCCGCGACCGCCCCCGCAACATGGCGCGGATCGATAAGGGTTTCCAAGTCAACAAAATAGACTTCCCCGCCAAACTCCTCGGCAGCGGCGCGGCCAACAGCCAAGGGAATGGTCGTTTTGCCAATGCCGCCGGGGCCCAGCAGTGTTACGAACCGCTCATTTCGAAGCTTGTTGGTAACCTCGCTGACGACCGTTTTCCCTCACCTTTGGAAAGTACGAACTACACCTTGGTATAACTGAATCACCGTCAACGCGGAGTTGAGCCAAACCCCCGCGCCGCTGCGACCACAATGACGGGCAGGAGTAGTGTGCCCCGGCACGACCGTCCTGCGCTGCGCGTCTAGTCGCTGAAGCGTGTTGCACCAAGATCAGTCGGCAGATAATGGACAGGTCTAGTTCGCGCGCGCTGCGATGCCGATGTGAATTGAGTTGCATCGCCGATGGCCAGCGGAGGCGACCTTTCGCGTGCCAAGCGGCCGGTGAGGCAATGTAGACAAGCTAAGGCGCGCCTCTATTTCCCTTTGCGCGATCTAGCGCAGCCTGAATACAATTCAGGAGGTCGCTCTCATCGAACGGCTTGGGCAGATAGCAGATGAACCCAGCCTGAAGTGCACGGGCACGAATATCATCGCTCGGATAGGCAGTTATCATTACAGTGGGAATCTCTTTGCCCAATTGAGACAAATTGTAGTGCAAATCGAGGCCACTCATCTTGGGCATGTCGAAGTCGACAACCAAGCAGCCGGTGTGGCTCAATTCGGGTGACCGCAAGAACTCCTCTCCGGACGAAAATGCCTTGGCGATCAACCCTACCGAACGCATTAATACTTCGATTGCGTTTCCAACCGCTTCGTCGTCATCGACTATGGCAACTACTGATCTGGTATTTGGCACTTGGCACGACCGGTAACCGCGAGCAGCGTTTGGAGAAACGGTTGTCGTCCGCGACACTCTTGCTTATCCAAGCTAGGCGCAACCGCTACGTGCTTCGATTATACAATTGTATAGTAACTCGATCGGAACTCTTGTGGTCCATGGAGCACGCTGCATTGCAGGCATCGACTTTCATATCACCCTAACCCCTGTTAACTCACAAGAGTCCCTCCAGCCTGGACCGGGCTGGAGGGACAAGGGGAGGCCGCAAGGAGTGATCGGCCTCGCGGGAGGAACAACTTCACCATAACGGCACGCATTGCTGCTCACTACTGAACTAGCGGAAAGATCGAGTACCAAATGGGAATGTGCGCACATACGAAGGTTGTGCGCTGCCAGCGCTCGTCGGTTCGACCTTGATGGGCGGCTGGCTGCCTGACGCAAAACACGGCGCCGACTTCAACAGGCCAGTTCACCGATGGCTGCGATCCGTGGGAACCGAATTGGGCTGGCCGTCCCCTCTATCGTCCACGCGATAATCTCGCTATGCTCCATGGCGGAAAAGCTGATGCGCATGTCAACGAGGAACATGTGGTAGAGCAACCGCCAACAGTGATAGTCATCGACGATGATCCGGGAGTGCGGGACTCGCTAGGCAAGCTGCTTCGATCGGCGGGCTTTCGGATCAGCCTACTGGGTTCGGTGAGCGAATTTCTCGAAACGGATCTGCCGGAAGGGCCCACTTGCCTGGTGCTTGACGTGCGGCTTCCCGGCCAGAGCGGACTCGAACTGCAGCGCGAACTGGCAGGTGCCAAAAGGCAGCTGCCAATCATCTTCATCACCGGACATGGTGATATTCCAATGTCGGTGCAGGCGATGAAGGGTGGCGCGATCGAATTCCTGACAAAGCCATTCCGGGAGCAGGATTTGCTTGAAGCGATTCAGCTCGGTCATGCCCGTGATCGAGCGCGGCTTGAGCAGGAACGAGCTATGGCAGAGCTGAAAGTTCGTTTCGAAACGTTGACGCCGCGGGAGCGCGAGGTCATGGCGTTCGTGGCGAGCGGGCGGTTAAACAAGCAAATCGCAGCCGACCTCGGCGTAAGCGAAATCACGGTAAAAGTTCATCGTGGCCAGGTAATGCGTAAGATGCGGGCATCGTCCTTGCCTGACTTGGCGCGCATGGCCGACCAATTGCAACTGCCGCCGACAAAGCCGCGTAGCCCAGGTCGCGTTGCCTAGCGCAGACGCTCAGCCCGTAATGGTCCCATTGCGTCTCTCATGGACGGTCAGGGTGCCTGCTAGACTCGACGTCTGCCACGTCGCGAATCCGAAGCGGCACTCCGCTCACGATGCGGCGGCCGGATGAGCAGGCGCAATGAAGCCAAAGATAGCGCCACGTGGCACGTTAGGGCTCGCCCACAATCGTCCGTTATGCGCTTCGATAATCGACCGGCAGATCGACAGCCCAAGCCCCAAACCGCCCGGCCTCGTCGTGTAGAAGGCCGCGAAAACTTGATCGAGAATCTCCGGCGCGAAGCCTGGACCCGAATCTCGCACCTCGACTGACACGCCATCGGGTTCGTTACGGGTGCTGATGAACAATTCCCGTTCCTCTTCGCCGACGTCGCGCATCGCTTCGATGGCATTGATGATCAAGTTAAGTAGCACCTGTTGCAGTTGGACCCGATCTCCCTGGACACACGGCAAGCCCGCCGCTAACTGCGTCCGCACCGAGACGCTATTGTTCGCGGCCTCCGTACGGGTGAGAGCAATAACCTCGAGAATGGCATCGTTGATCGCTACGGCGTCCTTTCGTGCGGGCGCCTTCTTGATGAGCGCGCGCATTCGCGCGAGGACCTCGCCTGCGCGGTTCCCCTGCTTGACAACATGAGAGAGCGCGTCATCCACCTCGCGAAAATTCGGTGGCTCCGCGCTTAGCCAGCGCCGAGCGGCTAACGCGTATGTGACTGTCGCTGTGATCGGCTGTTTCACTTCATGGGCGATCGAGGCCGAGAGCTGACCCATGGTGGCGACGCGGTTCGCGTGCGCCAGCTCCATCTGCACCTTGCGGAAGGCCTCTTCGGCGCCCTTACGCTCGATGAACTGACCGATCTGGCTGCCGATGGTAGCCAGCATGTCGAGCAGGTCCTGATCGGGCTGTCTGATCTCGCGGCTGAAAAACTCGATCACGCCCAAGACGTCCCTCCCGAGCAGGATGGGAAAGCCGAAGGCCGCGTGTAGTCCTTCGCGTTCGGCGATGGAGACACGCGGAAAGTTTTGATCGGGAACGACATCGGGAATGTATTCGGGCTCAAGGCTGGACCACACCCGGCCCGGTAGTCCCAAGCCCGGAACGAAAGTGACCTCCCGGCTGACTCTTTCAAACTCCGGGACTTCTATCGACGCTTTATGCCAAAGCTCGACACAGCGCAGCGCCTCGGCCTCCCGGTCCACGCGCCAGAGCGCGCCCACGTCCCATCCCAGACACTCGCCCATAGCCCGCAGTATTATCGGAGTGGCCTCTTCGATCGTGGCTGCTTCCGCCAAGATCTGCGCGACCCTGTGCTGCACGCGGAGGCGGTCCTCTAAGCGCATGCGCTCCGTCAGATCGAGCACGAATGCGACGCCCTCGTGACCGCCCTCTTCAAATGTTGCCCCACCGACCAGCACGGGCACACGGCTACCGTCTTTTCTCGTGTATTCCTTTTCGAACGGTTCGAACCGACCGCCACCTTTTTGCTGTTCGATCCTTGCGTTATTCCTGTCGCGCCAGTCGGGCGGCGTCAGGTCCGCCCACCTTATGCGGCCCGTAACCAGGTCTTCGCGATCGTAGTTCAGCATGCGAAGAAATTCGTCGTTGGCCTCAAGAATGCGACCTTCGAAATCCCAGACGAAAATTCCGATGATGTTGGAATCGACAAGACGCCGAATCTTCGCTTCGCGTTCTGCGAGATCGCGGTTGGCATGTGCAAGCGCCAACGTGCGCTGCTTCTCGGCTTCGAACAGGCGCACGTTTTCGATCGCGATCACCGCTTGGTCGGCGAAGGTTTCGATGAGCGCGATCTGTTGGTCCGAGAACGGTCGGACCTCCCTTCGCCGTACTAGAATTATTCCAACGGGGATACCCTCGCGCAACAACGGCGTCCCAAGCGTGGTACGGTGGCCCTCGCGTTTTGCGTTACTGCTGCCCACCGGGTACTCGCCCTCCTCTGCGGCGAGATCATGGACATGAATGGTCCGACGATCGCATGCGGCTCGTCCGGTCACCGTGTCTCTGTTTACGGGAACGCCCTGGTAGGCATGGATTACCACTGGAATTTCCCCGTATGAAGCTGCCAAGCGAAGAACATTGTCCTCCAGGCGGAAGATCTCCGCATTGTTCGCGTCGGACAGCTGCGCGGCATTTTCGGCTACCGCGTCGAGCACCGACTGAATCGGCGAGTTCGCGATGATGCGCAGCATCGTAGAGGTGGCAGTTTGTTGCTTCTCGCGCTCCGCGACGTCGCGATACAGGTGGGCATTCTCCAATGCGATCGCGGCCTGCGAGGCGAGCAGTTTTAGAACCGAGATCCGGGCGGGCGCAAAGACGCGAGGCGTCAGATTGTTTTCGAGGTAGAGCACGCCGACGAGTTTGGCCTGATTGAGCAGGGGCAGGCAGAGAATGGACCGGGCCCGGCGCTGATCAATATAGAAATCGACGCCAAACGGGGAATGGGCCGCGGCATCGTCTAGAATAACAATCTCGCGGGTGCGCAGGACGTAGTGCAGCACCGACTTAGGCAGCACGCGCTCGGTCACGGCCTCGTCGAGAAGATGTAGGGTCACCGTATCGCCACTGGTCGTCGCTTCCGCCTCGATACGAGGCTCTTGCCCGCGTAGCAAAATCAACAGCGCACGCTCGGCGCCTGCCTGCGCCATTGCAGTACGCAAGAGCGTATCGATGAGATTTTCGAGCACGATCTCACCTGAGACGGCTTGCGAAACCTTGATCACCGTCGCGAGGTCGAGGTGTTCAACCGACGCACCAATGGTGCTCGTCGAGCCGGGAAGTGAGTCTTCCTGTCTGAGGTCTGGATACGTCTCATCGAGTTGTCGCACCTTCCCGACGGCTCCCCAACGGAGGTAGCCATAGCGGGCGTTCCGCAGATACAGGTCCGCGATCTGCTTGAACCCACGCGCCGCGTAAAAGCGCGCGGCCAGTTCGTAGGCGAGCGCCTCAATGTGAATAAAGCCATTTGCGCGGGCTGAACGGATAGCCTGCTCGTAGAGACGCTCAGCATCGAGCTCGCGGCCTTCGATCCGGGCGATCTCAGCGCCCACCAGTGCGGCGCGGTCCTCGAAATTCTCAGGGCAGTTTTCAGCCCAGACAGCGATCTGCCTGCTATGATCCGCCAGCGCCGCCAAATGCTGGGATCGCTCCTCGGCTGGAGCTTTATCGCACCGCGCCGCCTGGGCAAGGGCACCATAGAACTGGTATTCAGATTGCTCAATTTGCGTGGGCGTGGTCCATAGCAGTGGGGTGACTTTCGTTGTGGCTGCGATCGCAGCTACGGAGTCGCTCATGTAGATGCCGGCTTGCAGCTTGCCAATCCAATACCAGCACGCGCAAATGCTCAGCTCGCGATTGTTCTCAAATCGCTGCACGAAGCGGCTCTCGTCGAACGTTGTGTCATTGAAGGAATCAAAGTCCAGTGTCAGTCCACGCAACATCCGGACCAGCCTGAACTGTACAGTGAGATTGTTGTCGGCAAGACCAAAGCCCACGTCCTGCGCGAATTTTATCCCAATTTCGGCCTCTCGTTCGACTTGGTCGAGTGGAGCACCGGAGGCGAAGAGGTTCGCCGTCAGGTCAATGCAACTGTAAGCGGCATAAGAAAGATCGCCCGCTTCCTGTGCGGCCTCGAAAGCGCGCCGCAGGAAGGCGCGGCTCGTGGACAAGGGCTGTGTCCAGTGCGCGACATGGACTGCGAAAACCAGGTAGACGCGGGCTCGGAACCGATCAAGGCCACGCTTCTCAACCAGATCCAGGCCAAGCTTGCCGAAGCGGAACCCTGCCTGGTAATCGCCGAGGTGTGTCCCGAGCACACCACCCAGCCATGCATACGCAAGGGACGATCCGTCGCTGTTGCCATACTCCAGGCTGAGACTCGCCATCCGGCCGACAACGAGGCGGAAAAGATTCAAATCGGTGAACAAGGCGGGCGATGTTAGTACCGTGAGCACGTCCATGGTTGCGCGCCGGTCGGGATCGGTCATCAGCGGCAGGTCAAGCAGCCCCTCGATCGAGCCGGACCCGAGCCGTTGCCGCAGCCGATCATACTCCTGCTGAACGTCCTGGGCTGTCGCGTGCTGCGGCCATCGGGCGTCAACCCGGCGGAGATATTCCAGCCCTACCTCGACGGCCCTATTGCTCCGGTCGAGGGTCGTATACAGATTGATGCGCACGCAGGTGCCCGCGGCGGCATGAACAATGGTCCGTGCCCGCGTCGATAGTTGCGAGAGCCGTTCTTCCGCTGCCGCCAATTCCCCGGTCAGGTATTCGCACTCGCCCGTGTTGAGTTCGAGGTCGAAGATGAGCTGGTAGCACTGCTCCCAACCATTCTCCTCCAGCAGCAAGCGTCCGCCGACAAAATACCGCAGGGCTGCGGCGTAGGCGGTTGCCGCCTTGGCGCGCTTACCTGCCATTAGATTGAATGTGGCGACCTGCTCGCGCTCCCGCTCTGTGCTGATCAGCGCCGCGCCACGGTCGAACTGGTTCACGATGTCGAAGATGTTCTCTTCGAGGTGCTCCGGTGGGGTGCGCGCGGCAAGTAATCGGCCAATGCGAAGATGCGCCATGGCCCGCTCGTCCTCGACAATGAGCGTATAGGCCGCCTCCTGGACGCGATCGTGGAGGAATGCGTACGTGCCGCCCGAACGAAGGACGAGGCCGGCCCGAACAGCTTCCCACAGCGCTGCGTTTGTCGCTTCGTCACTCGCCTCGTGAACCAGCGCAAGCGTCTCCGACTCGGCAGCATTCCCCAGGCAGGCCAACTGGCCGAGAACCTTCTGAGTCGTTGGCGGCAGACGGCTCAGCTTCGCCGCCATGAAATCTGCGACATTGTCGGTATAACCCTTGGCGCGAATGCTATTCAGGTCCCAGGACCATCGCCCTTCACCATAATCGAATGTGAGTAGCCCCTCCTCGACAAGTACAGAAATCAACTGAATGGCGAAGAATGGATTGCCCGCCGTCTTCTTATGGATCAGTTCTGCCAGCGGGGTGACGCGTTCGGGTTCGCAGTGAAGAGCATCCCCAATCAACCGTCCCAGGTCTTCACGGACAAGAGGCGCAAGGATAATCTCATGCACAGCCGCTCCGGCGTTTCGGATCGCTTCGAGTTTGCGCATCAGGGGATGGGCGGAATTGACCTCGTTATCCCGGTAAGCCCCGATCAACATTAGATGCTGCACGTCCGGCTGGGTCAACAAATCCTCCAGCAGGTCCAGCGTTGCCGAGTCGAGCCATTGCAAATCGTCGAGGAACAGCGCCAGCGGGTGCTCCGGCCGGGCGAACACGGCGAGAAAGCGCCGGAAAACCAGCTGAAAGCGGCGTTGCGCGTCATGGGGTGGCAGCTCCGGGACCGGCGGCTGGTCACCGACGATGAGCTTCAGCTCCGGAACCAGGTCTATGATAAGCCGCCCGTTCGGGCCCAACGCTTCGCGAAGTGCCTCGCGCCATCCAGCCAACTCTGGATCGCTCTTGCCAAGCAGTGGTCGGATCAAGCTCTGAAAGGCTTGCGCCAGGGTCGAATAGGGGATGTCACGCTTGTACTGGTCGAACTTGCCTGACGCGAAGAGCCCGCGCGGCTCAACAAGCACTCTATGAAGTTCATTGACGACCGAGGATTTGCCGATGCCGGAATATCCGGAGACCAGCACCAGCTCCGCCCCGCCGTTGTTGACAATGCGATCGAAGCAGGCGAGCAAGGTCTCTATCTCGCGCGCCCTTCCGTACAGCTTCTCGGGAAGCAGCAGCCGATCAGGCGCGTCGTGTTCGCCAAGCACAAAGGGATCGATGCGCCCTTTACGCTCCCGTTCGGCAAGACAGCGCCGAAGATCACTCTCGACGCCAACTGCCGTCTGGTAGCGTTCCTCGGCGGTCTTCGCGAGCAGCTTCATGATGATTTCGGAGACCGGAGCGGGGATATTCTCCAGCCGTTCACTGGGCGGCAGCGGCTTTCTGGCGATGTGGCAGTGCACCCACTCCATCGGATCGGCCGCGGTAAACGGCAGGGAGCCCGTGAGCATTTGGTAGAACGTGACGCCGAGCGCATAGAGGTCGCTGCGGGAATCGATCGAACGATTCATCCGTCCGGTTTGTTCGGGCGCCATGTAAGCGAGTGTACCGGCGATAGCCTCCGGCGGCTCGGGCACCTGCCGCTCACGCGGCACGCGTGATGCGATCCCGAACCCAGTGAGGCGCACCTGCCCGTCCGCGCAGTTCACCAAGATATTGGCGGGCTTTATGTCCTTGTGCAGCAGGCCTCGCCGATGAAGCTTGCTGAGAGCCACAGTGATGTCGATCGCCAGGTGCAGGAAGAGGTCCATCTCGAAAGGCAGGCCGAGCAATCGCTCAAGCGGCTCGCCGCCGGGATCCTCGAGCACCAGCATGGACCGACCGCTTTCGGAGACGAGCTCCAGCGGTCTCACCGCCCATGCCCCATCTAGCTCGTCCTTCAATCCATATTCGTGCGCGAGGCGATTGAGCGTGGCAGGCATGGGATGCTCTGCAGCTGGCAGCACGGTCAGCACGGAGCAGTCGGCGTTGGCGTGGCTACCGACCCTGCAGAAGACGCGTTCGCCGTCCTCCCACAAGACCTGGAAGTTGGCATTCCCATCTGCGAGCAGAGTAGATGGATTCAACTGCCGCACTCCACCGTCGAGCGGCTCACCAACTGAGGCTAAGAAAGGCCCTATGACAATAGTCCACTCGGTTGGTCTCGCCGAGCTTGAACAGCTAATCTGCCACATATCATGGTCAATGACAATTTCCGGTCCTCGCGCCAACACCGGACATCCCCACAACGACGCGAATGACCCACAGCGTAAGTGCGACATGGGCCCGGCTCATCAGGGATGCCTCTGCGTCTGGACCATCAGCAAATAGTGACCCATTGTGCTGTTCCACCGAAGGCGACGCCCCCGGTGAAGCGGCGCGGCGGAGGAACCGTCATGCTGCTCGTTCCGGGCAATGGCCATCAGCGGCCTTGGAATAATGGATGGGGCGGTGGCTAACACTAACCGCAAGGACTATTCGCGCCCCGTGGTATCAGTATCTTCAGTCAACGTGATTGCTAACCCCGTCAGGGTCGCTCCGATACCGAAGGTTATCGCGCATGTGCCCACGAACATTATCATCACGACATCTGGAGTCTGGCTATAATTGATCAAGGTCGTGATGCCCAACGCGGTGATGTGAGTTGCGAAAAACGCAAAGGCGAGACCAACGGCAATGCCCATCGCTGTGTGGCTGGTTGCCTCCAGCAGCAGCGAAGGCTTGATTAATGCAGACCGCTTCTTAGGGCGCAAAGGCCTGACCTCCGGCATGTCGTGTGTGTTTGCTGACAACTGCAGTCGAAGCGCGAATTGTCAATTCGACTGCCGCGAGGATTTGCGCTCCAGAGTAAACATGCCCCAGTGCGAACAGCTGATCCATCCATCATTATCGCTCATGTCATCGGCTCCTTTTGTGCAGATAATTTTAGATAAGAGACAACCGCACCGTCACCATTAAAACTTCCTTTAGTTCAGCATTGGACACCAGCAGCACTGCCGATCATCGCTCGAAGCTGTCGAGCGCGCACCGGCCCCAGCGCTGGCGCAGCACTTGACCTGCGTGAGTGCTGCCTCATTCCCTTCTTAACCGTCAGTCGCGTTCGAAGATCTTGGCGCCCGGGTAGACCCGGCGAGCGTACGCAACGACCAGCGCGCGGTTCTGCGTCTCCAAGAACGGAGTCCGGATCTGA
>Ga0193727_1000311_pt1 | contig 18271 bp, 18 predicted proteins | sample H2c2metaG_FD_143051 | JGI IMG/M metagenome (GOLD analysis project Ga0193727, IMG submission 143051) | Soil microbial communities from a riparian zone of the East river system, Colorado, United States - H2c2 | ecosystem: Environmental > Terrestrial > Soil > Riparian zone | place: USA: East River...
TTGCGGACACCCCTGCGACCCGCCGGCGCGGGCTATTAGGACGTCCAGTACTCGAACAGCACGAGGGACTGTGGATCGTGCCCTGCGAATCAGTGCATACCTTTGGTATGAGTTATCCGATCGATCTGGCGTATCTCGATAGAGCGCGCCGGGTAGTTAAGATCGTTGAATCCCTGCAGCCGTGTCGCCTGTCCATGTGTCTGCGGGCTCATTCGGTAATGGAACTCGCCGCTGGTGCAGTGCGGCTCTCAGGCACCAGGATTGGGCATCAACTTGGAATCAGTCCTTTGCTTCAAGAACCCATTTAATTTCTTGAGTTCAATCTGAATATCTCTCGCGTTGTCCGGCAACCCCCACGACCCTCCTCTACTAACCATCGCCCATTATGCGTGTTGCTTGCCGCAGCTGTCCCTCTAGGCAAGTTAAAGGGCCTTGTCTACGATGCACATCGCGCCATTTGTGCCACTGTAATCAGATGTAGACACGATGCCCGAGCGGCGTGATCTAAGTCCAAATAATCGACACCGTCAAGGGTCGGTGTAAATGGCCACTTACATGCAGATACATTGGCAGCCCCGCAAACCTGGGGGACTTACACCGCGAGGACACTCAAATGAACAATGCTCTGCTCCGGCTGCTCGTTAAGCTCCAAACCGTGACCATGCGCGAAGAGGGTCAGGATCTGGTGGAATACGCACTGGTGGTTGGCCTGATCTCCGTCGCCGCAGTTGCCACTCTGAAGGGCGCTGCCACCTCAATCAACACACTCTTGACCAGCATTACAACCACGCTCAACAACGCCTAGTTCCGACCCTTGTGCTCCAACCACCTGGAATGGATGGCCGTACCCCGGGTTGCAATCAACGGCCACAAACAGATCTGCAACTCCCCCTTTGCAGCTCCATAGATAGCGGAGCAAGCTTCTGAATCAATTCGCTGATTCAGATTGCCGATTATGAAGTGAGTTTGCTCAGTTGGACAAACAACTCGGTTGCCTGCATGTGTTTCCGACAGCCGTGAACCTTTGATTGTTCGTCCAAACGGTCTGAATAACCAGAATCTCTCTCTGCAGTGCCAGACCGTACACCCCTCTCCAATTCACGAACCCGGCGACTCATCGAGCTGCGCGCTGCTCGCCGAACGCCGCTGAAGTCACTGACCTTGTGTGAGAGGTTTGTATACGAAGTGCATCTCGTTCTCGTTGCGAATGTAGCCAGTTGTTAACAGAGGCGACAAGGTGTCCTGAGTTAAGTCCTGATTATCAGTACGTTATTGGGGCCATGTAAATGGCCACTTACATGCAAAGTCAATTGCAGCCCCGCAAACCCTGGGGGCACTTACACCGCGAGGACACTCAAATGAACAATGCTTTGCTCCGGCTGCTCGTGAAGTTCCAAACCTTGACCATGCGCGAAGAGGGCCAGGATCTGGTGGAATATGCACTAGTGGTCGGTCTTATCTCTGTCGCGGCTGTTGCAACGCTGAAGGGCGCTGCCACTGCGGTCAACACCCTTCTGACCAGCATTTCCACCACCCTTGACAATGCTTAGTTGCGGCTCGGTGTCGCAACTGCCCGGAATCGCCGGTCGCATTCCGGGTTTGCAGTCAACGGTAACAATCACACCTGCAACTCCCCCTTGCAGACCGTAGATAGCGGAGCAGCCTTCGAAACAGCGCAGATATCTCTTGTGAGGGGCAACATGGTTTTGTCTATTGTGATTCCGGTGTTGAATGAGGCGGGCAATATTCCGCTGATTCTGAGCAGGATTAGAAAGTCGCTCTTCAACGTTTCATGGGAACTCATTTTCGTTGACGACGGCAGCACGGATGCCACCAGTTCGCTTATCCGTGAGGCTGCCTACGAAGACAGACGCATCAGGTTGCTCGCGTTGAGCAGAAACTTTGGCCATCAGGCAGCCGTTACCGCCGGCCTCGACTTTGCGACGGGCGACGCGGTTATCGTGATGGATGGTGACCTGCAGGATCCGCCGGAGCTGATTTCGAAGATGATTGCGCTGTTTGAAATGGGCTACGACGTAGTGTCGCCGCGTCGGTCCTCGCGTGAAGGTGAAGGGCCGTTCAAGCGCTGGACGGCGGCCATGTTTTACCGCCTGTTGTCCTGCTTGATGGATCAACGCTTGACGTGCGACGTCGGTGACTTCCGCCTGTTCAGCAGGCGCGCGGTTCTTGCGCTCCGGTCGATGCGTGAACAACATCGTTTTCTGCGAGGAATGACAAGTTGGCTCGGGCTCAAGGAGGCCGTGATCACCTTTGACAGGCCTCAGCGCGCGAGCGGACATACGAAGTATTCACCCATCAAGATGCTGCGCTTCGCCTGGACCGCCGTGACATCTTTTTCGGCATTTCCGCTCAGGCTCAGCATGACCGCCGGGTCAGTTCTCAGCTGTGCCGGATTTCTGTATTTGCTGAGAATCGTCTACCTAGCGCTATTCACGCACACACTGGTCCCGGGATGGGCCTCGGTAGTTGCGTTACAGTGCGCATTCTCCGGCATCATCCTGCTGGCATTGGGAGTTGCCGGTGACTACATCGCTCGGTCCTATGAAGAAGCCAAGGTCAGGCCACTGTATGTCGTTGCTGACGATTGCAACGTCGTTTATCCGGATCAATTGCCAGAGCGGACGATCATCTTGACGCGGCTCGAGCCCACGCCCCTGCCAACCCGTGTGTCTGTGCAGCCGGTCTTGTCTGTAGCTGGACGAGGCTCCCGCGCATTGATGGAGACGTGGAAGTGAAACTGCCGCTCACCCCAGCGGTTGCAGTGGCGACCCAGATCGGTTCTGAGATGCCGGCAACTGTTGTTGCGAAAGATGTCGTGCGCGCGCCGGGATCCCAGAGGGCACTGCGCCAAGCCGTGTTGAGCTACGTGGTCTTTACTGTACTCACGGCTCTCTACCTGTTGCCCTTCATGCGCATCATGCTTCCTCATAGCAACGAGGGAACCTTGATATATGGTGCAGAGCGCATCGCTCAGGGCGATGTGTTCGCACGGGATTTCTTTGAGGTGATGGGCCCTGGGTCGTTCTATATCATGGCGCTGTTCTTCAAGGTCTTCGGCATAACATTCCTTGCCACCAGAATCTGGCTGTTCTGCTCATCATTGGGCATTGCATTGAGCGTCTACTTTCTTGCGCGAAGAGTATGCGCAAGAAACACGATTCTGCCTTGTCTAGTTATGGCGGGAACATGGTTTGGAATGCAATGGCCCTCAGTGAGCCATCACGTCGATAGCAACTTGTTCGCTTTGCTCGCGGTCGTATGCCTTGCTATTTGGGAAGAGCGTCGCTATCCACTGATGCCCTATGCGGCTGGCCTGTGCGCTGGCCTTACAGCCTGGATTCACCAACCAAAGGGCATGTTGCTCCTGATTGCTTTGCTCTTCTGGTGCCTCTACGGCACGTCGTACCGAACGGGCCACGTCGCCAGGACCGGTCGAGTGCTGCTCGGATTCCTGCTCGTTGGTGCCTCCGCTTGCGCTTACTTCATCAGCCGGGGAGCCTTGACGTCGCTCTTCTATGCGAATGTTATTTGGCCGGCAAGAAACTATGGTGCCGTTAACAAGGTGCCCTATGCTCTTGGCATTTTCAGCGAGTATTGGCATCATTGGGCGGCGTTGCAGGGTAGGGTAGCCGGTTGGCCGATCGCTCTTGCCACGGTCCTTGTCATTCCATTTCTGCTGGTGGCATTGATTCCGGCTGTTCTTCTTCTTTGCGGTCCTGGATTGATGCCGAGGCAGGTCAAACCGAGCACTTTGCTCTGTCTATTGGCTGGCTGGGCCATCTGGTTATCTGAAATTCACCGCATGGATATTTATCACCTCGCCTTTGGCTGTCCGCTTCTCCTTGTGGTCTGTGTGGGGTTGTTGGATGAACGGGAGAGCCGGCTCGCGAAATGGACGCTGCAAGTCATAGCCATCTCGGCTGCCTGTCTTATGACGACTAATTTGTTGCAGGCAGCGACAGCCCGAACGGTCAGCACGAGAGTAGGCACGGTGGGTGTACTTCGGCCTGAACCCGTACTCCAGTTTGCAGACGAACACTTTCAGCGAGGTGAGGAAGTATTCTTCTACCCATACTGCCCGGACTATTACTTCCTCACCGGAACCAGGAATCCCACCCGGTTCAGCATCCTGGTCTATAACTACAACACTCCTGCCGAGTTTCAGGAAGTTGTCCACGCTCTCGAACAGAGGCGCGTCAAGTGGGTCATCTTGGACGGATCGTTTGATGACCGCACCCTCAAAGCCGTGTTCCCCGGCGTGACGCCCGTGCCCGCGAAGGCGCAAATCATTGAGCCCTACCTTCAGTCGCGATACAGGCAAATCGCGCGCATGGAAGGATTCCGCATCTTGCAGAGGAACGACTAGGTGCTTAGCACACCCGAGTGCGGACACGATCAACAGCTGGTCGGAGAGGCGTGCCCTCCGTGCGCCTCGCATCCAGCTACAGTGTGTGGCAGGACAAGCCCGCCGCGCCATTCGTTCACCCGGACCGGAGAAAACCGATCGTCGGTGGCCAGCAACCGTCTTCGTTTCGCATTCGCGATGGTCGGCGTCGCTATCTACCTGCTTCCCTTTATGCGCGTCCTGCTGGCCCGTACTGACGAAGGCACCTTTCTCGTCGGGGCTACCCGCATTTTGCACGGCCAGGTGTTCGCGCGCGACTTCGTGGAAGTAATGGGCCCAGGCACCTTCTATTGGCTGGCGCTCTTCTACAAGACTCTCGGGGCAAACTTTCTTGCCACACGCGCATGTCTCTTCCTTTCGTGGATGACAACCGCGATACTCGTCTACTTGTTGTCCCGGCGCGTGAGCCCATCTAGCCGTCTCCTGCCGCTCACGTTGATCATAGTTACCGGATTCAGTTCACTCGGTATCGGAATCAGCCATCACATTGACAGCAATTGCCTCGCGTTGCTGTCGGTTTTGTGCCTTCTTGTGTGGCACCAAAAGCGCAGTCCGCGCTGGCTCGTTTTTGCGGGTGCGGTCGCAGCTCTCACCGCATTGGTCCATCAGCCCAAAGGTCTGCTCCTGTTTCTTGCTGCGGGAGCGTGGATATGGAGCCTGGAACGAAAGCATGGTCGCGCCGCTCGGGCTCTCTGCTCTGTCGTCGCCGGATTTGCCGGAATCGTAGGGATTGCAATCGCCTATTTTGCGGCCCATGGCGCTCTCGCCGACGTCATTCGTGCGACCCTCGTTTGGCCATTCCAGCACTACAGCACCATCAACCAGGTGCCTTACGCGTATGGCACATTCATGTTCAACTGGAGAGGTGTGCCCCTTGGCACGCCGGGCTCATATTGCATCTTTCTTCTCGCATCTCTGCTCATGGCGCCGTTCCTCTACATAGCTGCTCTCCCCGGCGTGGTTGCCCTGCAGATATTTCTTGGCCGCCTGCGCCCTTTGGCACCTCACGTTTCGCTCTATCTTCTCAGTGGGTTGGCCCTGTGGCTTTCGGAACTGCACCGAAAGGACATCGTCCACCTCGTCTTCGGATCGCCGCTCCTGATCATCCTTAGTATTCAATTGCTCAGTCATAGCAGGCGGATGTTGTCGCGGCTCGCCCTCGTGGTACTCACTGCGTCCTCTTGCACGCTGGCCGTGTGCAACCTGTTGGCCGTCCTCACAGCGCATTCGGTTTCCACCCGCGTGGGCAACGTAGCCATGCTTGAAGGTGGCGAAGAATTCGCCGCGCTCAATGCGCGCATCGCACCCGGCGAGCAGATATTCGCATACCCCTATTGCCCTTCGTACTATTTCCTGACCCAGACCTACAACCCCACGCGCTTCAGCATTCTGCAGTCGGGCTACAACACGCCTGATGAAACGCGGGAGGTAATTCGCGTCTTGGAGTCGCACAAAGTGAATCACGTCCTATGGGATACCGACTTTAGAAAGCGGTCGCTCGCGCTCGTGTTCCCGGCAGCCTTGAAGCTGCCTGACGATCTGGCCCCGCTGGAGGCCTATCTGCACGAGCGCTACCTCCTCGTCTACAGCCGGAATGGATTTCAAATCTTGGAGAGAAGACATGAGCCAAACGGTGATTGAGAGATTCGCAGAGGCGGAGTTCGACCACTTCGCTTCCTCATACGACCAGCTTCTTGAGGACCCAATACGAATTGGCTTCGCGTCCGATCCGCTGCACTTCTGCAAGCGAAAATGGCTTGTGCTCGATCGAATGCTTCGCGGCATTGGCCGGCAACCGGAATCGATGTCCTGGCTCGACGTCGGTTGCGGGCGGGGTGAGTTCCTGGAACTCGCCGGAAGTCATTTCGCCGATGCCGCGGGATGCGATCCGTCGGGCGGGATGCTCTCCTTCGGGCGCTCTTTCGTCACGCACAATCAGCCGCATCCCACCGAACTGCCGTTCCCGTCGCGCTCCTTCGATCTGGTCACGGCCGTCTGTGTCTACCACCATGTGCCCGTTGATGCGCGCTCGGCTCTTACCAGCGAAATACGCCGAGTCCTGCGCCCGGGCGGGCTATTCTGCGTCATAGAACACAATCCCTACAATCCCGTGACCCGCGCGATCGTCAATCGCTGTCCCGTCGACGCCGACGCCGAGCTTCTTTCGCTGAATACGGCGGCAAAGTTGGTGAACGCGTCGGGACTTCGTCCGGTCACCTCAGAGTATTTCCTCTATCTGCCCGAAACGTGGTTCCAAAAGCTCTCCAGGGTGGAGTCGATCCTGAGACGGGTGCCGTTGGGCGGCCAGTACGCTCTTCTCGCGCACGCTGACAAATTCTGACGCAGGCCGGACCCTAACCGCTACGCTTACCTGCCGCCGTTCTTTGCCAGCTTGCAACTTATTTTGATTCTTTGATTTATCTGGTGCGCCCGGAGAGATTCGAACTCCCGGCCTACTGATTCGTAGTCAGTCGCTCTATCCAGCTGAGCTACGGGCGCACATTGTTGTACGTGTTCAGGTTTGGGCCTGAAATGGTTTCGACGAACCTGAATCAGATTATCAACAACTCCCGGGCCAACGCAAACTCAGGCTGGAGGTGTGGGCGGGGCTGCAGGGGGCGGTGGAGGAGGGGGTGGAATCAGGGCTACTTCCTCGACGACATCCAGGCCGGCACGGCGCATCAGGTTGGCCACTACAGCCCCAGAAAAGCGGGTCGCATCGTACTCTACCAGCACGGTTTGCTTCTCGCGGTCGAATTGAAGACGGCGGATGCCGTAGACCTCGCGCGCGCCGGAGAGGGCCGTAAGCACTGCCTCGTTCGGCTGCGCGCCGTAGCGAAAAACGATATCCATGGTGGTCATGGAACGATTTTAGCAAGCGCTGGGTTCACTGGGGTTCGCAGGCTTCGGCGCGGGGCCGGAGAGACATCGCAAGCGTAGCCAGTTAAAGGCAACCGGGGCCAGTTGAAGCTATTGAGTGCAGCTGAAGCAATTGGGGGCATTTAAAGGCAACTGGGGTCAGTCGAAGCAACTGGCCCCAGTTGGACTACAGGTTCTTGAGGTAGGTACGGATTTCTGGATTGAACCAGTCCGGATTGCCCACAATCTTGCGGCGAACGACGCCGTCCTTGTCGATGATGTAGGTTTCCGGCCATGCATCGGTGTGATAGAGCTTTGCCGCGGTCTGCTGGGGGTCGCGGACCGTGATCATGTCGATGTGGTGGCGCGTGAGGAAACTCTCATAGGAGTCGGCGTCCTCGTCCACGCTAACCCCCACAATCTCAATGTCAGGGCGGTCATGGTGCAGGGCTTCGAGTCCGGGCGTTTCCTCGATGCAGGGGCCGCACCAACTGGCCCAGAAGTTGAGCACCACGACTTTGCCGCGGTAGCTGGCCAGGTGAACGGTGCGCGTTCCATCGCTGACGGTAAAATCAGGGGCGGTTCTGCCCACCTGGTTGGGATGGTCGCCACGGTTGCAGCCGGATAGGAGGGTCAGGCCAGCCAGGGAAGCGGCCCCGAGGATCGAATATAAGCGTAAAGGGTACACATCCTTATAATACGGAGCAAACGCTCAGGATGCCAGAGGCTAAAGGTTGATGACGAAAGATCATACCGATCCCCCGGAAAGCCACGAGCCGGGCGAATCGAAGCCGGACTGGAAGCCAGTTCTGGGGCTTTCCAGCGAGCCCGGGGAGGCTCCGCAGTGGCATGCCCGCCCCGGGACCGTCTACGACCAGCCCGAGGCCGACCCCCTGATCGAGCTTACGGTGATCGTGCCCGCGCGGAATGAGGAGGATTGCATTGCCGCCTGCCTGCAATCGCTGATTGCTCAGTCGGAAGATGTATTCGAGCTGGGCATCGACTGGGAGCTGATCGTGGTTGACGACGAATCAATCGATCGCACGGCTGAGATTGCCCGTGGTTTTTCCGGGGTAAAGGTGATGAAGTCCGGCAAACTCGAGCCGGGCTGGACGGGCAAGGCAAATGCGGTGTGGACAGCGGCACTCAGGGCGCGAGGCAGATGGATTCTGTTCACTGACGCCGACACCGTTCACGAGCCCGGGGACCTGCGCCGTGGCATTCATGAAGCGACACGGCACAAGGCTGGGATGCTGAGCTACTCGCCGCGCCAGATTGTGACCGGCTTTGCGCAGCGATCTTTGATGCCGCTGGTCTTTTGCGAACTGGCACGAGCCTATCCGCCGGCCAAGGTTTCTGATCCCAACCAGCGCATCGCCGCGGCGAACGGGCAGTTTCTATTGGTGGAACGCGAAGCGTATCGACGACTGGGCGGACACGCTGCTGTTAAAGATCGGGTGCTTGAAGACGTGGAGCTGGCGTTTCTGGCCAAGCGCCGCAAGGTTGGGCTGCGATTTCGGTACGCGGATGACGCGGTATCCACGCGCATGTATCGTTCCACAGGCACGATGATCGAGGGCTGGACGAAGAACCTGGCGTTGCTCTTCAGCAATGCACTGGTTTTGTCCATGTGGCGCGCGCTGGATATTATTCTGCTGTTCTGCCTGCCATTTCTCGCTGTTGAATTGTGGAGCGCGCGATTCAGTGCGCACGGCTTGGAGTGGCTCGCAGGCGGTTGGGTGCTGGGCTTGCTCTGGGTGCGAACGCTGGTCCGGTTTTATAGCCGCGTGGCCAAGTCAAACTTTCCTTTTCGTGATTGCGTTTTGGCTCCGCTCGGATTGCCGTTGTTCGTCGTGCTCCTGTATCGAAGCTGGTTCCAGCACCGCGTTCTCAAGCAGGTGAGTTGGAAGGGGCGGACTTACGCGCAGTAGGTGCGAGGCCCGCGATTGAGTGCACCATCCCCGGCCCCCAAAAGCGAGGGACCGGGGGCACTCGCCAGTCTCTATTTCTTGCTCTTCTCCAACTTCGGCGCAAGGTAGCCGTGCCGCGCATTCACATCGAGTCCGCCCTGATTGAGCTTCACTTTAAGGCGATGATACGAGCCGTCCTGCTTGACGTTATCGATGGGAATTTCAAGCAGGTATACCGTCTCGGAAACCTCCGTAAGTCTTTTGAATCCTGCGTCGAGATCATTGCTGTTGTGAAAAAATGTGCCGCCTGTCCCGTCGGCTAGTTCGGCCATTGGATCCTCAGCCAACTTCATTGAGGTCCTGCGATAGTCCGCCACTTGGTCCGGCACGCGCCCTCGCGTATCGTCTCTGGCCGTCAGGGAATCGGTGTAGAGTCCACGCGCATCGATGGCGCTAATGGCAACGTTAGATTGGGTTGCCAAATCAATCAATCCTGATTCGAGGGACCTCGATTCCTGCTCGATGTTCAGGAAGCCGGATGACACCATGACCAATGTGCGCTCTCCCGGCATTTTGGCCATTCGGCGTACAAACTCTCTCGTCGTCGAATATGTTGACCGGACATCCTGGCTGCCAAGAATGAGTGTTCGCCCCGCGCTCCGGTGTACAACTTCTTCGGCAAAGTTCAGGGGAAGCCTCGGATTACAAATCTTCACTACCTGCGTTATCGCATCCTGCAGCGCGGTGTTGTCATGTTTGTTTTCAATCAGGTCGGCCTGGTAGTAGCCGATCTTTGGACAGTCGTTTGCATCGATACTGTAGATGCCCTGCGGCTGCAATGCCATGAGTGCCTTGCGAAGTTCGGCGAGGTCGTGTGTCAGCCCGCTGTTGGTCTTGCCGGAAGTGGTCACCACTGCGGCGAGATCCAAATCGCCCAATTCCTCGAAAGCCTTAGAAGCAGCTTTTCGCGTGTAAGACAAATCTTCAAAGCCCAGGTGGAGGTCGTCAAAAAGAAACACGATGATCCGGCGCGGCAGTGCCTGCGCGGGTGAACTCTGCGATTGTTGACCTCGCACCTGGCCGTCAGGGGGTCGCGCCCGCTCTCCGCCACGCTCCTCTATAAGAAACCGGGAGATGGGTCGTGGAGCGTCGTTGTCCAAGACCCCGAAATCCTCCTCCTTTAAGCCGCTCACGGCGTGTCCATTCCTGTCTCGAACCAGAACCGGAATCAGTACACGGTTCACATTGATCTCGCTTGCATGCGCGCCTACACGAGGCTGGTCCGCAGGCTCAGCAACAGAGTCACCTAGTGAGGACGGTGTCGCAGGACCGACCGCGGGAGTACTGGGTGGGGGCTGAGCGGCCGTTGCTGCATCGGCCACAGAAGAGGCGAGCGGAGCAGAAGGCATCGCGGTGGTGGGTGGCGTTGAGGGATCGGAAACGGGATCCGGTGGTGTCGTCGTGTTTGCGGCCACCGGTGGCCCTTGATCCTGTTTCAATGAAGCGATCTGAGGTGCCTCACTCGCGCCATCGTGTTTCTCATCTCGTTGAGGAAGCGCTTCGGGCAAAATTCGAGTCGTTGAGGCGAAGAGATGGTACCCGGAGAACAGGGCCACATTTAGCCATTCAGTGGGTGCATCGCTCGTAAGGGCCTGAGGGTCAGGGACAGCCGTAGAGAAAGCCAGGCTCCGCGTGGGACAAATGAATTTGCCTTCACCAATCCGGACCGGTGCATATTGCACCAGAATGCCGGCACTCCGGAATGGGGCACCTTCTTTTGAATCGGACTGAAGGGTGATCCGTAGGACTGTTCCGGTTGCGGGGTCGAGCCAGAATGATCCGTGATAGCCGGGTTTCGTGTGCACGGCCTTCGTGTTGGATGGATCGCCCGGCTGTACTCCCACTCGTGAAGGGGCCGACCCGCGCGTCACTGAGCCGAAGCCTACCAACTCCGCTCTTTCCCTGAATCCAATCACCTGGAAATGGGAGGCCGCACGCGGAATCGTATATTTGAAAACCGCAATTGGATTTCCCTCAGATTGTTCCCAGTGACTCCAGGCGACTGTCCCTCCTGCGGTATCGGTCATGATCATTCCGAGTGTTGTCCCGAACTCACCCCCGGAAATCAATCCAATCTGTCCTTGCCACACCGCAGAGGACTCAGCGGGAGGCTGACTCTCGCGCTCCACTCTTACAGAAATCTCCTGGTGTGACGTATCCACTTGCCAGAGTCCCTGGCGGACTCCCCAGCCTCCCTGCTTCAGCGCCCTTGGGCTGTCGTCGAAGCGGGTGATCGTCCTTGTTGCAAGAAAGTTGGGGAGGCGTTGCAGAGTCTGTGCGACGTAACTGTTGGCAGCATACAACATTCGTTTTTGGGACACATCATCCGGAGTTGCGATGGTCGGCAACTCATTCGGTGGCGGATCAAGAAACGACGACTGATCGGCAAGTATTTGCAATGCCGCAAGCGTCAGTGGATGTGCCCCTAACTGCACTTTGAGGCGCTCCAACGACGCATCCGTCAGCCGTTCCGTCAGTTCGGAATCCGCCATGCGACGAGCCGTTTCTTCGTCAGACTTGTGCGCGGATATCGCGGCATTCAGGCCCTGCTCCAATTGCGCCACGGTCACTCTCTTGGACGCAATGGCGGGAACAGCAATCAAGATGGAGAGCAAGAATGCCATCATTCGACGTTTCGCACCGACCGCGCTGAAGGGAGGCACGCTCTTGGGAAGGCGAATCGACATACACCGGAATTATAGGCCGATAGAATCTTGAAAGGAATCTGTCGCAGACCTTAGCGAGATCACGGAACAACCGCGGTTCCTTCACTGCGTTCAGGAAGACAATTGTCTTGGGTGGGTGAGGATTGTGCCGACCCCGGTCCCCAATCGCGAGGGACCGGGGCCACCCGCCGAAGCTTAACCGCCCCACGGTCTCATGCAGATGGGAAAGGCGACTTCCGATTAGCCATCGTTACTTCCCCAGCACCGACTCCGCCGGACGTGCCGTCGTAATCGGATCGGCATGGCGATGCACCAACCGCCAGTTCCCATCGATCTTCTCGTACAGGCTTGTCACCCGCACGTGGAACTCCGCAAATGCATCGCTCGTCCCCACCTTCGCTCGATCGTTCTCAACCTCGACGATGCACGCCAGCTTGTCGTCCGCATACTTCGCTACAAGGTCCACGTTCGCTGAACCTTCACGATACTTCGCGGCTGCTCCTGCCAGCGTCTTCACCACCGCTGCCCGTCCACTTGCAAACGGCCCGAACGGATTCCCTAGCGTAATGTCCTCGCGGTCCGCAAACAGGGCTTCATACCCCCTCGGATCGCCGTTCAAAATCGCCGTCAGCGCACGATGACTCTGCGCCACCGCAGCCTCCAGAGTGGGCGTCCCCAACCCATCCTGCGCACACGCCTGTCCGAGCAGGCACAGCGTCAGCGCCACGCATCCACGCCACATAAGTCTCTTCATATCCTGGTAGTTTACGCCCGCCTCCGATGCACTTCTCTGAATCACCCGGAGTTGCACCCATGCGCAGGAGGACCATTGTCTTAAGTGGGTGAGGATTGTGCCGACCCCGGTCCCCAAAGGCGAGGGACCGGGGGCACCCGCTAGCTCCTCATTTCGCCTGCGCCAGTTCTGCAACGACTGCGGCAACTTTCTCGAGTATCTCGTTCCAGCCCTCGAGTTGTCCGCTGTTCATTGCGCTCTCCATAGGTTCATTTCCAATGAAGGTGAGCTTCGTCTGGCCGTTGCCAAAATCCTCAAAGAGAGTCACATCGAACGCACCCTCTATGGCCTCATGTTCTATTCCTAATTGCGCAGGGTCAACCTTGTTTCCCTCCGGGTCAGAAAAGTACATCAAGGAAACGATCTTCTCGTGCAGAACAATCTCGTGGTATTCGACACCATTCCAGAACTCCTGCCCATCCGGCGCTTTCATACAGCAGAGAAGTTTCCCTCCAACGCGAAAATCCATCTTGCAAACAGGTGAAGTAAAACCCTTCGGTCCCCACCACTGCATCACGTATTTCGGGTCGGTCCACGCCTTCCAAACCAATTCGCGTGGGGCATCAAATACTCTCGTTACAACCATCCGGTCTGTCTCGTTAACTGTTCTTGTCACCTCTGACCTCCTTTTTTTTCATTTGATTCACCACCACATCCAGCTTGTCGAAACTCTCTTCCCAGAACCTGCGGTAATAGACAGCCCAATCGCTGACTGTCTTTATCGTCTCCGGCCTAAGCGTGCACACACTCTCTCGTCCACGCTTCGTCTTGATCACAATCCTCGCTCGCACCAGGTACGCAATATGTTTTGAAATCATCTGCTGCGAGAGTGCAAACGGTTCAGTCAATCCATGCACGGTGGCGGGCCCATGTGAGAGCCGTTCGATCATTGACCGCCGGGTGGGATCAGACAAAGCCGCAAATGTTGTTCCCAATCTATCCACAACCATATGGTAGTGGATTTTCTGCGCGTGTCAAGTGTGAATTATCCGAGCCGCGTATCGCTGCTGGGCGCGTCACGGTTGAGGCGCGAAGACCAATTCTTTTCGGTGGGTGAGGATTGAGGCGACCCGTCCCCAAAAGCGAGGGACCGGGACCACCCGCCGGGGCTAGCGTCATCACGGCCTGGTATCGGGGCGCACTTACGCCGTACCATAGGCGAAGGGGCATCGAATCTCCGTGAACCCAGGGGTGCCTTCAACGCATCTCATTGATGCAAGAGGAAATTCATGGTATTTCTCACGCGGCGGGCCACTTTTTCCGCCTCGCACTACTACTGGAACGAGGCGTGGCCTGCGGAGAAAAACCAGCAGGTTTTCGGGCGCTGCGCCAATCGCAACGGGCACGGGCACAACTACACTCTTGAAGTGACCGTGGCCGGCGAACCGGATCCTGCAACCGGCTTTGTGGTCGACCTGAAATGGCTGAAGGACGTGATTGAGGACAAGATCATGACCGCCTGGGATCATCGCCACTTCAATCTTGAGGTACCGGAGTTCGCCAATACGATTCCCACATCGGAGAACATTGCCATCGCCGCGTGGAAGCGGATGGAGCCGGTAATTGCAGGGGCCGGAGGCGCGCGGCTTGACCGCGTGCGTGTCTATGAGACGGCTGAGATATTCGCCGAATACAGGGGTGAGCAATGAAGGCTTACTTCGGCCGTCGCTACTCGCTCAGCGCGAGTCATCGTTTGCACTCCGATGCGCTCACGCCTGAGCAGAATCGCAATGCATACGGCAAATGCAACAACCCGCATGGGCACGGCCATAACTACACCGTAGAAGTGCTGGTGGGCGGGCCGGTCGCGCAGGACACAGGGATGGTGGTCAACCTGGTGGACCTGGACGCGTTGGTGCGCGCGCAAGTTATTGACCGCTTCGACCACACCAATTTGAACCTCGACCCGTTGTTTACTTCCGCCGTGCCGACGACGGAGAACCTATGCAGGGTTGTTTTTCGGCTCTTGAAGGAAAGTCTTCACAAACCATCACAAGCTGGTTGGAATCTTGAATATGTGCGCGTGGAGGAAACTGAAAACAACTTTTTTCAGTGCTTTGATGCCGGCCCCCAAGTCTCAATTGCGTGATGTTCAGTGTGGGGCGCAGGTCCCGCACGGTAAAGAAAGGACTGCTGCATGGCGCAGACAGTGGTAATGAACAAAGCTTCGATCAAGGAATTAATTGGAACGCCCAGCCTGAAGGACTTCAGCACGCAGGATCTCTATCGCGAGATCATCGAGCGGATTGGCGAAGACCCGAAACGTGATGGCCTGGTTGCCACTCCCGCACGCGTTGAGAAGTCGATGGCCTACCTCACCAAGGGTTACGACGAGGATCCAAATCAGATTCTGCGCGGCGCGCTCTTCGACGTGGACTACGACGAGATGGTGATTGTGAAGGACGTGGAGATGTTCTCGCTGTGCGAACATCACATGCTGCCGTTTTTTGGCAAGGTACACGTGGCCTACATACCCAAGGGCAAGGTGATCGGGCTCAGTAAAATTGCGCGCCTCGTTGAGGTATACGCGCGCCGATTGCAGGTTCAGGAGCGCATGACGCGCCAGATCGCCGATGCAATCCAGGAGGCCATCTCACCGCAGGGCGTAGGCGTGGTGATTGAGGCGCGCCACTTGTGCATGATGATGCGCGGAATTGAGAAACAGAACTCGTCGACAGTCACATCGGCCATGGTGGGCGTCTTCCAGAAGAAGGAAACGCGCGCGGAGTTTCTCTCCTTGGTGCGTCAGCCCGTAAACATATAACTGCGAGTGCAACCGTAACGCGCGTGGCGCCGCTCACTGAACTGCTAAATTGGTTGAGTGAACGGGTTGTTGGTAGTTGATAAACCAGGCGGCATCACCAGCCACGATGTGGTGAACCGCCTGCGCAAGATCACCGGCGAAAAATCGATCGGCCACCTCGGCACGCTCGACCCCATGGCTACCGGCGTTCTGCCGCTTCTGCTGGGGAAGTTCACGCGCCTGGCGCAATACTTTAACTCCGCCGAAAAATCTTACACAGGCACAATACGTTTCGGATTCGCCACTGACACCTTTGATGCGCAAGGCCAGATGATCGGCGAGAGCGTTGAGCCGCAAATCGACCTCGACAGCGTGCGTGCTGCCGCGTTGCGCTTTCATGGCGACATGCAGCAGATGCCGCCGCCTTACTCCGCGAAGAAGATCGCGGGCACTCCTGCGTACAAGCTGGCTCGTGCGGGAAAGGCGGTGGAACTCAAGCCTGCGCCGGTTCGCATTGATGCTTTTGAGATCATTGGCGTGGATGGTCATGAGGCGACGTTTGCGATGAGTATCAGCGCCGGGGGCTATGTCCGTTCGGTGGCGCATGAGCTTGGCCGCGACCTTGGTTGTGGCGCGCACTTGAGCAGTTTGCGTCGTACGCAAGCCGGCGTCTTTACGATTGATGAGGCGCACACGCTTGCCGAGTTGCAGGCGCTCGCCGGAAACGTGGACGCTTTGGAAGCGCTCTGCGCGCATCCGCACAGCCTGTTGCCATTTATGCCGTCGGTGACAGCGGATCCGCAAACCATTGGCCGCTTTCGAAACGGCGCACAGGCCAACCTGCCGGAGTTTTCATCGGCCGCGCTGGTCAAGGTTTTTGCGAGCCAGCGCGATTTGTTTGCGATCGCAACGCGTGTCGCGGGAACGTTGTTTCAGCCGTCGGTCGTGTTGGGATGAAAGAGGCAGGGAATAGGGAGTAGGGAATAGGGATTCCGGCAGAATACAGAGGGTTCGTAATCTTTGTCTCTGTCTTCTATTCCCTATTCCTTACTCCCTGCTTTTCCGCAGCAGCGGCTTCAATCCCGGCATTAACGTCCCTGCGATAATCTCAGAACCCTTTGCGGTGGGATGGATGCCATCGCCTTGAATCGTGCCGGGCATTTTCACCATGTCCTTGTAGATCATCGGCACGAACGCCGCGTGATGCTTCGCCGCCAACTCGCGAAAATTCGCTTCGAAGGCCTGAATGTAGTCAGGCCCGTAGTTGGGCGGCAGGGTAATGCCCGCCAGCAGCACCTTGATATGCGCGCCTTCAAGCGTGGTCAGCACCGTGTCGAGGTTGCGGCGGGTCTGGTCAGGCGGCAGGCCGCGCAGGCCATCGTTGCCGCCGAACTCGACAATCACCACGTCAGGATGCAGTTGCAGAAGGGAGTGAAGGCCGGCAACGGCGTCCTTGGTGGTGGCGCCGCTCGTCCCCTGGTTGATGACCTTGTAGTTGTATCCAGCACTGTTGAGCTTGCGTTGCAGCGCTTCGGGATACGCTTGGCCCGCCTGCAATCCATAACCCGCGGTAATGCTGTCGCCAAAGCAAACCAGCACCGGCCGTTCCGCGCCAAACAGAGGGAGGGCAAGCGCAATCAGTAAAAATGAGACGAGAACCCGTCGACGAACGTCCACCAAGATAGTGTAGTTGCAAGGGACAGTGAGCAAAGCCAGTGATCGGTGATCAGGGGTCAGTGCTCAGAACCCGCGGGGAACTCGGGGCGGGGAATCAGCGTATTTGCTGTAGAGCGGCTGTCACTGGCCATTGGCCCTTAACGGGCTTCACTGACGCCTGACCACTACTGATCACTGATCCCTGACCACTGACCACTGCTTTTCGGGAGACACCCATTGATCGAGGTTCGTGACGCAAAGAAGTGGATTCAGAACGGCGCGCGGCGCGTCGATATTCTCAAGGGCATTTCTCTCACAATACCTGCCGGGCAGTTCGTGGCTATCGTGGGCGCCAGCGGCAGCGGCAAAAGCACACTGCTCGGCCTGCTCGCTGGGCTCGATTCCCCCAGCACCGGCGAAATCTTCCTCGATGGCGTGCCCATCCACAACCTCGCAGAAGCGCAGTTGGCCGCCGTCCGTGGACGCAAAATAGGGTTCGTCTTCCAGTCTTACCAGCTCATTCCCACGCTCACCGCGCTCGAAAATGTCTTGCTGCCCTTTGAACTGAACTGCGAAGGAAATGGCCTCAAGAAGGCGCGCGAGCTCCTGCAGTCGGTCGGCCTTGCCGAGCGCATGGATCACTATCCGGTGCAGCTCTCCGGCGGCGAGCAGCAGCGTGTGGCCATTGCGCGCGCCTTTGTCGTCGAGCCGCCCATCATCATGGCCGACGAGCCCACGGGCAATCTCGACACCACCAACGGCCGCATGATTCTCGACCTTCTTCTCGAGCACAACAAGCGTGCGGGGACTACGCTCGTCCTGGTAACGCATGATCCTGAGGTGGCCAGCACCGCCGACCGCAAGATTGTTCTTCGCGACGGCTGCATTGTCGAAGACACGCTGCCGTACTTGCCCGAAGCTGCTTCCGAGCAGGCCCATCATGGGTGATCCGGTTATCAAGAAGCGCGCCCTCGGCTGGAATCGAGCCGCCGCCATCGCCTGGCGCGATCTGAAATCCGCTCCTGGGAAGTTTGGCTTCGTGGTGCTCTCGGTGGCCATCGGCGTGGCAGCGCTGGTCGGCGTTCGCGGTTTCAGCGAGAGCTTTCGCCGCACCCTCGGGACTGAAGCCCGCTCGCTCATGGCTGGCGACCTCAGCGC
>Ga0193727_1000312_pt1 | contig 18265 bp, 15 predicted proteins | sample H2c2metaG_FD_143051 | JGI IMG/M metagenome (GOLD analysis project Ga0193727, IMG submission 143051) | Soil microbial communities from a riparian zone of the East river system, Colorado, United States - H2c2 | ecosystem: Environmental > Terrestrial > Soil > Riparian zone | place: USA: East River...
GAAAGCGAGGCGCGCTGATAATTACGTCTTTGATGCCGTCGCCGTTCAAGTCCCCCGCCGAAGCAACCGACGCACCGAATGACTCGTTAGGAAAACTGCCTGTGATAATGGCATCGGCACTGGCGGCGGTTCGCTCCCCGGATAGGGGACCGTTGAAGAGAAACACTTGCCCTTGGAATGAACCCCCGGCAATATCGGTTCCCAGCAGAATGTCATCGAAGCCATCTCCGTTGAGATCGCCCGCTGGAGCAACGGCGCGACCCAGTTCGTCAAAGGCTGCGCCTGAGATAATCGCGTCGGCATCGGTGGCAGCGAGCTCACCGCCCAACGGGCCATAGAAAAGATAGACCCTCCCAGACTGAATTCCCCGAGTATCGTTGCTGCGCGCGCCAATAATGATGTCGTCGAAGCCGTCATTATTCACATCGCCGCCGGAAGCCACGGAGAATCCAAGGTTGTCGCCGAATGCTTCCGCGGAGATGATCGCATCGGCGTCCGCCGCGTTGATGTTTCCGGTAAATGGACCGTAGAAGAGATAAGCACGCCCGGCAAAACCGGCAACCGCATCGTTGGAGGGCGCACCCACGATCAGATCCGGGATGCCATCGCCGTTAACATCGCCTGCTGGCGCGACGTGCCACCCAAAATCGTCGTCACCCCCTTCTCCTGTAATCGTGATATCGGCAGGAGGCGTGGTCTCCTCTTTCAGGTTTGGATGGATCAGGCCGAGAGATAACCCCAGGCAAAGGAAGGCAACGGTCGGTTTCACATTGGCGATTATGCGCCTTCGCGCAATGGCGACAACTGGAACAAGGTAACAGAAGTGTCACCTCTTTGAATGGCTACCGCTACGCTGGAGTTTAGGCTTGTTATGCGACCATCGAAAATGAATGTCTCAGTTGCAGACGCACACCGCGACGACGGAAGGCGTTTCGTTGTGCACGCGGATGAAAAAAGCTGACTACTTTTTGAACTGGGGCTCGCAGTAGCACCGGAACAGTTTGCTTTACAAGAAGCAGCAATTTGAATTTCACGAATCTACGCGTCTGTTAGCGCGTGCACGAGTGGCGCGGTAAATCGCCGAATGAGATTCTCACAAATCGTCCATTGGACCACTCCTCTTGGCACTTCTTCCAAGCCCGTTCGTGGCTCGATTACGCGACACGTGAGGATGCACCATCTGCGATTCATTACGCTGCATCGGAATTGCGATACGGTCTCGAATACTTGCTCTTCCAGTTGCTAGTTCTTGCAAGCGAATCGTTGAGTTTGCAGGAATATAGACAGGCAATTGGAAACCCTAAACGGATGAAGAAAATGTTAGCGTCGCCGGCCCGAAATTACGCAAAACTCGCGGAATTCACCAAAGTTGTTGTCTCGGTTGACCCGCAGGCACCGCCCCTCCATTTCTGGAATTTGAACGACCTTTTCCGATATTGGGGCGTGGCATCAGAATTTCTTCATTTTGCTGGCGCGCATTCGGTCAGCTACTCTCGGACTGAATGGACAGCTAAGGCAATCGCTAGGCTCGATTCGGTATTGAACCCGCTGTGGAGCAATATCACCGATACAATCGGAATCGGCCTGGTAAAACCGTTGCAAATGGAGCCGGAGGTTCGCCAAGCTTGGATCGAGTTCAAAGACGGCGCTCTGGCTAAAAACGACTTGATCCGCCGCCTAAAAATCATGCAACCAGGATTACACGCACGTAGGGGCAAAACAGGGTGGCAATTTCGGGGCCGCCGAATTTTACAGATTCCCAAGGAGTAGCGTTCCAAAACAATGATTGCGCCGTGGAGTGCAAATGAGGCAGAGCTCGGAGCTGGGTTTCAGCGATTGATTCCAACCGGCGAACAATCTGGATTGCAGACGCACATCGCGACGGAAACCGTTTCATTGTGCGTGCGGATGAAAAGCTGACTGCGTTTATCGAACTCGAAACGGCTATCGGCCCTTGCGGCGAATTGTCTTGACAGGCTGGCGAGATTTTTTCCAAATTCACTGCTCTAAGAAAGATCTGAATCCGGGGTAGGGCAAAGAAAGCCCCTTCTTGGTGTTTTCTTCCCCTCTTTCAGACCTGCAGTCGCCGGGTCAACAACCGAGAGAAGGAGAAATGGCCATGCACGTGTTCACTTTCCGCTGCAAACAGGAGCTTGACTCCGAGGGCATCCCGCGGTTGGGCCTGTTCGCCGAGGAGGTGGAAGTGAACCCCGACCTGGTCAAAGCCGACGCCAATGCCAAGGCTTACACTGTGCGTTACGACGCGGTAATCGCGATGTTGTTAAACGAGTTCCTCAAAGAACATCGCAAGGTCGAGAACTTGGAAGCAACCGTCGCGCAGCAACGGAAGGACTTTCAAGCAATTACTACCCAACAACAGAAGGAATTCGAGTCGAAGATTGTGCTCCAGCAAAAGCAAATTGAAGCGCTTACCGCGGGTCTACAAAAAATGCGCGCACGGCTTGAAATGAGCAGACCTGCGTCGCAAGTGGCCGAGAAACAATCAGTAAAGCTGCCGAGCACAAGCAGAGGGGCGACAGCACTCCACGAACGAAATCGCGCTACGTCTCCTTGAACTCGCCCGCGTGCTCGTGCGTTTCAACCACGTTGGCAAGCCCTGTTCCCATTCCATTACGCAGATCATTTCATCGCATCCGCAACTGCCTCCGCCAGTTGGTCTCGTCTGCACGGGCTGCCGCAAACATAAACGGACTCGTTTGTCTCCACATGAACGAACGAGCCGCCGTACATGTGATCCTTCTGAACATTTGTTGTTGCGGCCAGGTCAGAACAAGTGCCAGCCCCGTTGGCTAGGCAAACGAAAAAGAAGAGCGAATCCTTGGCCTCAACTGCCACTGCAACCGTCTCGGCCAAGGTGCCAGCGGGGGTGTTCGTACCGTTGGACACTACCACATCGGCAACCCCCTCCATACCGGGGTTCACATTGTCGACCGGTGGAGGCGGATCTCCGTTCTGGCCGTCGTGGTTTCCCGTAAAGAAGCGGTGAGCCTGGTACACCTTGACGTTAGCCCCGAGGCCCATTTGTATCGGGTCAAGTGCCGCCTCATGAATCTTCTCGAAGGCACTTTCAGGTTGATGAGCCACGTCTGATAGGGAAGTGGCATTGCGCTGCGCCCCATTGATGAAGAGATAGCGAGCGTTGGCCGATCGGAAAGCTTCCACACCGACAAGGTGAGAGTCCGTGTCGCCTCCATCACACCCCTTGGGGGCTTTAGGACACGCGTGGGGTACCTCCACAACGAGATTAGACAAGTTTTGTTTCGGTGGCCATGCAATCACGTATAGACCCCACGCCCGTGGATAAGCGCCGTTGACCTTCTCCTCCTGCAGGATAACAACTTCACGCCCTGTCCCAGAATCTACATAGATCCTCGCCGTATAGTTCACCAATGCGAGATGCTTACTCGCTCTCAAGAGTTGGCCGTTACGAGCTTTTTGGAACCCCTTTACCAGCCTGGTTCTTGCGATGAGGTCGTAAGTAGGGTCCTTGTAGCCGCCCTGCCCTGAGCCTGGAAAGGACTGCACGAACGTGTCCACAGCCTGTTTGAGATCGATCACGGGGTTAGCCGCCTGAGCGATACTGCTTATCACCATCAGGCACGTGAGAACGGAAAACAACGCTATCCTGCTTTGCGACCTGCCGAGCAGGAACAAATCACCTTCTATCGCAACGAGACTTCGAAAGCGTCTTTGTAAATTTCGTCCAATGTTGATTCTCATCACAGAGCCTCTTTTTCCATAAAATGGAGTTGCCTGTTTCGCCCAACGAGAAAGAGATAAGCCACGGCGGGGCGTGGTGGCAATCACATTGAACTTGTTTCGCAATGGGGCCGTTGGCTTCATCGATTCGTTAGGCCTACACAGCGCGCATTTGCTGGCGAATCGGTTCATTATCTGCGTACACCTGCCACTCCGCAATCTGACCGTCGCGGACCACAGCGCGAAGCGCCACGGGAGTGCTCCATCCGGAGTTTGGTCGCTTAAGGCGGTCCGACCAGTAGGAGCCACTCGCTACGCCCACGAGCATCGTCTCATCATTAGCAGCCTCCGCGCTGAAACAGTGGTTAATCTCGAGATGATAATCAGTCACCATAGTGAAGTAGAACTTCCAGCCGTCGCGCATGGAGTCGCGGCCTTCCACCACCGCACCAAGCGAGTCAATGAAACGATGATCTGATGTCATCAGGGTGGCAAGGTATTCGACATCGTGCGCGTTAATCGCGGTGACGAATTGCTGTGCTACTTCTTGTGGAGTCATACGCGCAAAGAATGGGTTCGAATAGGCCTAACGAGAAGGAGATAAGCCACGGCAGGGTGTCGTGGCAAACACACTGAACTCATTTCGGAGTGGGGGCCGTTGGCTTCATCGGTTGGTTAGGCTCACAATCGTTGTGATCCACTACTCCGACACTTCGGTTTTCGTACCGGTAACCTTCTTCACGGAGGCGCGATGACGCGCATCAAACGTGACCGTAATCACAATCGAGCCCGTGTAATGAAATCCGACATCCCGACCTTCCCCCATGAGCTTGCTGGACAGCTCCACTTCTCCGGGATTTATCCATTTCAAAGGCTCAACTGCATAACCTTTCAGTTTTACCCCGCTGTCTCCCTTGCGAGGCTTTATCTTTGGCTCAGGCAGCTTTGCGGGTAAAGCAAGCTCCTTGAAGGCCGAGCCGTCCCAAAAGTAAACCTTCGTACTTCCTGACTGCAAGGTACGCGTGCCGTAGGCCACCCACTTTGAATCACTTGACCACACCAGTACCGGTTCGTCTTTATTGCGCTCGTCTTCCCGGTCAACCCATAACGTGCCTAAATCCAACATCACCTTGCCGGACGGTGTTTCGATCAAATCAACTTTAAGATCTGCGACTCGCAGCGCGAAGCGCCCATCAGGTGACGGGAATTTGACCGCCGAAGTGTCCTCGGCAAGCCCGACACTTGCCCAACCGGTTAGCAGAATTACGAAAGCCCGCGACATATAGATGGAATTTTTCCGCAATATTGTACGGAATTTATTCCGGTCGCTTGCTCGGGGAGAGCCCGACAAAAGCGGAGTCATTGGCGATTTCTTTTAGCGGAAGATGCGACTCTGTGCGAGCAAAAATCACTGAACGTCTATTTTCATCACCGGATGAATTTCCCACGCAGCGTAGCCGGGAAGATGGCTTCTCCGGTTCGATTTTTGATCTTTGAGAAAAACGTCCAAATGAAGTTATACTAAGGTATTAATAGACAGACCGCCCGGGCATCTCTACTCTTTAGTAGCGACTGCGAGCCCCCTATGGTGTCGGAGAGGCGGTTATTGGAGTGGCCGTGCTGAAGAAGTGGACACCGCGCCAGGGAAGTCCCCGTAACCTTGGCCTCGCAGTCGCTCAACTCGTGAAAAGTGCAGTCATTTGTCACTGGCTGCAATCTCGCAACGGTAACGCAACTGTTACCTCAGATGCAAGCCAACTGCCCGCCCGGCGAGCGCCGCTAACCCCCACAGATCAAGAGTTGCCTGCCCTTCTCGAACTCGAATCCGCAATCCAAACCGACCGACATAATCATGAGTGCGATTGCCCGGAACCGGATGAAGAATTGGGAAGTAATCGCTGATAATCTCAGTGAAGCTGGATTGAGTTGGGGCTGTGTCTCAGGCGTGGATTCGGACGGGCGAACAATCTGGATTGTGGACGCGCACCGCGACGACGGAAAGCGTTTCGTTGTGCCACGCAGATGAAAAGGCTGACTGCGTTTGTGGAACTTGAATCGGTGATTGGCAGCGCGAGAACGGCGAATTGGTTTGACAAGCTGGCGGTGTGGCGGCTTTTTGTTTCATACAGCGTTACGTGAGCACAAACAAGCCGATTAGCCGCGTGTAGGGCGAGGTCCTATATGAAGATCAGGCTGGGCTTAAGTAGACGGACTCCCACGACGGTGCTTTCGTTGACCTGCTGAGCAAGTTGCCAGGCCGGGTGCAGAATCGGCACTCGAGATAATAAGAAGAAGATCGGACAGTGTGCGATGTAATCAGGTGAACGGAATATTGCTCAACGAGGTCCCCAAAGAGCACTGCACGCTCGATCAGCCGGAGAGGAGAAAAATCCATAACCCGCTCTATCTCCGTCTGCTTCAGTGGCTACTCTACGCCATAGCGATCCTGGCGTTTACATGGCCCGTGTATCGCGCCTTTCTCAACATCGAGATTACAGACAATGAGGCGTGGAACGCTTATTTCGCTGATGCGGCCATGGGTAAAATGCCGCTCTATCCGTCTACCGCTCAACTCATCACAAATAACTATCCGCCCCTTTCCTTTTACATCGTGGGTTTAGCCGGTCGACTGGTCGGTGATCCCGTCTTAGCTGGGAGATTGTTGTCTCTGATTTCCGTAATCGCGATCGCGACAGCAATCGCTTTGAGTGTCAGGCGATTGGGCGGAACTCAAGCGGCTGCGGTAATCAGCGCTGCATTCTACATAGCCATGATGAGTCGGTTTTTTAGGTCGTACGTCGGATTGAATGAGCCGCAACTCCTCAGTCATGCCATTATGGCCTTCGGTTTTTTGGCGTTTCTCGGTGCGCGATCGAGAGACCGTGGATACGTCATGCCTGTTCTCGTGATGGCCCTTGCAGGGTTTGTTAAGCACAACATCATCGCAATGCCCTTGACTGCTTTCGCATGGCTTGGAATAAACCGTCGGCGCGAAGCGCTAAAATGTTTATGCGTAGCAGCTGTCGTGATCGTGACTGGCATTGCGATTTGTTATGTCAGCTTCGGCCGCGATTTCTTCGTTAACATTTTGGCCCCGAGACACTATTCGCTTAAAAAGGCCATTCGCAGCTATAAGGACTTACAATGGGTGTCCGTCGGTTTAGTCGCTTGCGTCTGTAATGGCTGTGCGAGGTGGCATGATCGGAGTGTTCGGCTTTGTACCGGTCTAATCGCAATTGCGTTGGCGGCATTTTTCCTGGAGAGAACCGGCGCCGGCGTATGGACCAATGCTCAGTTTGATCTCGTGATAGCCGTCGCGATAGGTCTGGGGCTGGCGTACACACAAGTTCCTTTGTGGCCATTGGCGCGCCGGTGTCCGCCAGCCGTAGCTCAGGCGATTCTGTTGATAGTGGTATGCGCGCGGCTGCTGGTGCCAAAAGAACTCGAGCCTATCCGGATGCTAGTTGACCGCCGCTTTAAAACTGAAATCGCGATAAGGGAGCAGGCAATGGCTGACAGTGTCGAGCGCGTGCGAAAAACGCCGGGTGATGTGTTGTGTCCGATGCTAATCTGCTATCGCGCGGGCAAGCCGTTTGCGGTTGATAAGTTTAATGCGAAGCAAAGAATGTCAGCCGGGGGATTCCGGGATGCCATAGCCGCGCGTGTCGCCGCAGGGACGCTAACAATCGTCAAAACCGATCCGCGCGCACGATGGACAAAGCCATTTCGACTCAACCCAGTACCTCCAGCAGAACTCAAGAAGTGGGATGTCTGGGTTGGAGACTGGACATTGTCAGGAACGGCGAAGGACACGCCTACCGGACCTGAGTACAAGGTGAACTGGCATTTGCACGAACACTGGATTGTTAACGGATTCTTCGTGCAGGTCGATCAAATTTGGAAAGGCAACGGCCAGGAGCTCAACAACATTGAGATCCTCTCCTACGATCCGGTTAAGAAGATTCATACTGTTTCCGGATTCTCCGGTGACGGGTGGAGCTGGGCTCTGACCGCAACTTTCGACAAGACAACGACGACCGAAGAAGGGGTGGCGACAGGTCCAGACGGCGCGGTCGTAACATCCCGCATTGACTGGCAATTCAGCAGCGACGGAAAGGCATTATCTGGCACACGGCAATCCGAGCAGAACGGAGTGCGATGGACAGCTTTCACGGTCAAAGGAACGAAATCGAGATGACGCATGATCTTCCGCGCGCACGATGGACAAAGCCATTTCGACTCAAGCGCGACACTACCATGCAAATCCCAAGTCAGGTTAACACGCGATAAGTGTTCCAAACAAATCCAGTTTTGCAGCGTGCCGCGCACTCTTCACGTACGCGCAGCAGGGGCAGATTGCTTGTGCAATTGGGGAAGCAATCGAAGCGCTTACTGCTGGCCTGCAGAAAATAAGCGCACAGCTCGCCGCAGCGAGTCCGTCCGGTGGCGGACTTGAAGCGAGCAAACCTGCGCCGCAAGTAGTCAACAATCCGTAAGCCGCGCTGCCAGCATTTCACAATCAGCCGTCACGCTTTCAGCGCGTGCCGGCTTTTTGTTTCACGCCGCGTTACGGTTCTTTGAAATCGCCCGCGTGCTCTCGCTGCTCAATCACGTCGCCCGCGTTATATCACTTTGTGGTTGCGGTAGGGAGAGCAAAAGAGCCAAGATCCGCCGCGTGAAGTACTGGAAAACCGCCCTGTCAATTTTCGCAGCGTTGTCCGCGTCACTCGCGCTGGCTGAGGATTTCAAAACCATTAACGGCAAGGAATACAAAGACGCCACGATCACCCGCGTAGAAGGGGACGGAATTGTGCTTAGAACTAAAACGGGAATTTCCAAGGTCTATTTCTTTGAACTCCCTCAAGACGTTCAGAAAAAGTTTCATTACGGTCCAGCGACGCCCAGCGCAGCACAGCGTGAGCGTGAGGCGATCAAGTTAGAGCCGAAACAGGACGGGCGTCGGCAGGCTGATCGGGGCGGCAGGGTGGTGGTGGTTGGGCAGAGCGCTGGTAGCTTAAAAATCATCGTTGCCGGGATCGTTCTCCTAGCTGTCGTGGTGTGGGCCGTGGTTCGTAGTCGTTCCTAATAACAGGCAAGTTACGCGAGCAAAGTTTGAATGAAGTATTGGGAAATCATCGCTGACAATCTTAGCAAAGCCGGCTGGAGTTGGGGGCTGCGTCTCAGCGATCGATTTCAACGGGCGACGATCTGGATTGCAGACGCACACCGCGACGACGGAAAGCGTTTCGTTGTGTGCACAGAGGAAAAGCTAACTGCATTTGTTAAACTGGAATCACCGATTTTTGCGGGCGCGCTCCCTTAGCAGGCTGGCAGGCCGCCTTTACAGAATTTCCGAACCGAATTCGCCGTCGCTTACGCGGGTACGGATTGCCATTTTTAGGCGGACTTCTGCCGTTGTGCGGATGATTTGGCCGCGATCGTTCATGGTGATGCTGTAACCACGGCGCAGCGTCGCGTCGGGTCCTAGCACACGCAGAATTCCTTCGATGCTACCGAAACGGTGTCTTGCGTTCTCAATCAAGCGCGCAGGGCATGCGACTAGTCGCCGATGGAGATCGGCAAAATGGTTGCGGCGCATCATCAGTTCGCGCACAGGACTGCGCGCTTGCATCACACGTAGGGCATGGTCCAGACCGCGCTTGTAGCCCTCAATCTTATGCGCGAGACAACGCTGCAAGGTATCCCGTGAGTGGTCGAGCCGTTGTTGTGCGTCGCGTACGCGGTTCAGTAACTGGCGGCCCAGCGTGCGCGCGCAACGATCGATCTGGCGCTGGAGATCGACGACATCAGGGACAATCAATTCGGCCGCGGCACTTGGGGTAGGCGCGCGCAGATCTGCGACAAAATCGCAAATGGTAAAATCGATTTCGTGACCGACAGCTGAGACGATTGGCACAGCGGAATGGAATATCGCGCGCGAGACGATCTCTTCATTGAACTCCCACAAATCTTCAATGCTGCCACCGCCGCGCGTGACCACGATGAGATCGACAGGCGCAAATACCTCGTTAGGCGCGGCCAGCTCTCGAATGGCCACTGCAATTTCCTGCGCCGCGCCGGTTCCTTGCACGCGTACTGGGTTGATTAGAACTTGCAACCACGGCGCGCGACGACGGAGCACGTTCAAAATGTCGCGGACAGCTGCGCCGCTCGGTGAAGTCACAATCCCGATCCGGCGCGGAAACTTCGGCAACTGCCGTTTCCGTTCCGGAGCAAATAAGCCTTCTGCCTCAAGTTTGCGCTTTAGCGCTTCAAACTTTGCCTGGAGTATGCCGACTCCGCGCAGCTGAATGATTTGGACGTTGAGTTGATATTGTCCGCGCGCTTCGAAAACCGTGACGGTGCCGAAGACTTGCACCTGTGCACCATCGGCCAGCCCCGAATGCTTTCGGGGCGGCGGCTGCATCGTGTCCCGCCAGATCACGCATGAGATCTGTGCGCGTTGATCTTTGAGCGTGAAATAGTGATGACCGCTCGGGTGCAATTTGTAGTTTGACATTTCTCCTTGGACCCAGACCGCAGCGAACTTTGTCTCAAGCGTGCCGCGGATGCTTCGCGTCAGCTCGGAGACAGAAAAAACCTTGGCCGTCTGCTGGAAGAAATCGGCTGTCAGTTGCATTGGTAAAACGATAAAGCGTTGAAGCGTTGAATGGCAGGGTCAAATCAAGCACGATTGTCATTCTGAGCGAAGCGAAGAATCTCTGGGCCGATTATCGTGAAGCAGTGCTGGCACAATAATCATAGATGTTTGAAAGCCTGGTCTCATGCTTCGCATTTCGTTGGAGCGCTTCGCTCAACATCACAGACCACAATCTTGAATGATTTAACACTTCAACCATTCAGCGTTACATCCCACCGCGATCATTCTTGACTGTCTGACGCCGCTTCGGAGATGATAGCCCGCCTATGAAAATTCGGATCATCCCTCGTGTCATCGCCTGTGCGCTGCTTCTCGCTGCTGTTGTTCCCGTAGCAAAAGTTGAAGCTGGCAAAACTCCGAAATCGCTCGTCAAGATTGGCGTGCTCGCGTCGTTAAGTGGATCGGGGTTCTCGCTTGGCAGGAGCACCGTCGCCGCATTGCAGATTGCAGCACGAGATCTCAAAAACATCGGTCCCCAGTATCGCCCGGTCCGATTCCGATTCCTTGTTCGCGACACGCAGCAAGATCCATCGCGCGCTCTCGATGCTATTCAGGACCTCCATGAACGGGGCGTCAAGATCATCATCGGGCCACAGACCAGTTCCGAAGTAGCTATGATCAAACCTTTCGCAGACGCACATAATATCCTTGTGATCAGCCAGGGTAGCACAGCCTCCTCGCTCGCTATCCCCGGCGATAATATCCTTCGCTTTTGCCCACCGGATACCCGCGAGGCGGAGGCACTTGTGGCGTTACTGCAGCACGACGGCATTCGCGCCATTGTTCCTCTTTGGCGCAACGACCGCGGCAACAACGGTCTGCACGATTCTGTTCAGATAAGGTTTCAGGCTTTTGGAGGCAGAGTAACTTCGGGGTTTCGCTACGAGCCGACCACGACTGACTTTTCGGCCGCAACCAATTCTGTTGCGTCCCAGATCACGAACTTGATTGGCGGTGGCATCAATCCGTCTGCCATTGCTGTCTATCTGGCGGCGTTCGATGAGGCCGTTGACGTGTTCCATTCAGCAGAGGCGAATCCTACGCTGGCAAACACGGCGTGGTACGGCAGCGACGGCGTCGCTCTTTCCGCGGCATTGACCGGCGATTCGAGTGCGGCCGGTTTTGCGGCCAGCGTTGGTTATCCAAATCCGATTTTCGGTTTGCCTGATGCGCTGCGCAATCGATGGCAGCCGATTGCGGATGCCACCGAAGCGCGCACCGGCATCCCGCCGGATGCGTTTGCGTTGTCCACTTACGACGCGCTGTTCGTCGTGAACCTGGCGTTGGTACATGCAAAACCGCAAAAGAATTTTGGTAACTTTAAAGCGGCGTTCATTGAGGAAGCAGGGCATTATCGAGGCGTGACCGGGTCGACAGCGCTCGACGCTGCCGGCGACCGGGAGAGCGGCGATTTCGATTTTTGGGCCGTGCGACTGCGCCACGGCATCTACAGCTGGGTGCGAGTCGCAGCTTACAGCAACGGCGTGCTCACGGTGTTTTGATGGGGAGCAGCTGTGGCCCTAGCGGGCCGATCAGCAACGCAATCGGATATGCGATGCACTACAGCCGATCACGTGATGCCGTGATTTCGCGTTTACGATGATGCGGGCAACGAGCGGATGAGAATTTTACCACGACGTGATGCTATGGGCGCGGTACCGGAGTGGGGCGCGGCCTCGGTATCGGTGTGGATCTCGGGGTTACAGTAGCTGTAGCTGTCGCAGTAGCTGTAGCTGTTGGTGTTGGAGTTCCACCGCCTTGGCAGAAGATTTCCATCGAGGCTACCGGGACACCAGTATTGTCGTAGCCGCCTGCCAGCCAAATCCTGGTCGTGCCGTCGGTGTCGGTGGGGAAGTTGCGCCGCGCAGTCGTGAACGCCGGAACCGGCGAGCCAGTTGTCCAGGTGTTAGTCCCCGGGTCGTAGATGTCCACCTCATTGGATGGATTGGGTGCAACTCTGCCGCCACCCATCACTAACATTTGGCCATTGAAGCTCAAAGCACGCGTTTCCCCTGTGGCCCGCGGTATCGGCGCTATCGAGCTAATGGTGTTAGCTATAGGGTCGAATCTGAACGAGTTGATGGTGTCCACTACCGTCCCGCCTTGGAAATCCGATCCGCCCCCGACGTAGATGCCGTCCCCGATAGTGGAGGTGGGCGCATACATGATTCCGACTGGCGTGTTCACTCTTTGTGTCCACTTGGAGCCGACGGCCGCTCTTGGCTCAAACTCCCAGATCTGGTTGGTCGAGGCGACGTTGATGTCGAACCCGCCCAGTATGTACAGCCTAATGCTGAGATCAAGCCCCCCAACAAAGGGCGCAAAGCCACCAGGCAAGATTGTGCCTGAGCTGTCGCCAGGCCAGTTGTCTGCACCGGTGAGGGTGGTTATGGTGTCGGCGACAGGATCGTAGTAGAACACGCGGGCTGTGGCTGTGGTCTGCCCGGCGGCGGAGCCGCCTACACAGTAAATGCGGCAGGGGAAATCGATGCCGCAAAGCACCGCGCAAGCCATGTTGTTGACCTGATTGTCGGGATAAGTGGCTGACTTGGTGATCCAGGTGTTGCTCACCGAGTCGTATTCAAACGGGTGCGTGAAATCGCTACCCGCACTATCCGAACTGCGCCCGCCCATGGCATAAAACTTCCCATTAGGCGGGAAATACACGCCAACCGAGCGGACCCCAACAGAAGGGAGATCCGGGCCGGCATTCCAGCTTGGTGGTGAACAGATTGGGCCTTCGGGATAGCCGCCGGGGAGTGGCGGATTCACCCCGAAAGCATTTGGGGACGCCCAAAGACCAAAGCATTCGAGCAAAAGTGGGATGAAAAGCAAACTGCATCGCCAAGGCGACCGGCAGATTGATTTTTTTAAATGTAGAGTTGTCATATTTTGTTGAGGGTGGATTGTTGAACTTCATTAACTGCAATCCAGATGTTTTAGGTATGTGCTGGCCCTATGGGCGAGGCTGTGGCGTCGGACGGGCGCGCGGTGTCGGCGTGGCTCGAGTCCCTGGCGGTGGCGTGGCAGTTGGCGTCGCTGTACCTGTGGCTGTCGCAGTAGCTGTCGCTGTTGGTGTTGGCGTTGGAGTCGGGGTTGCGCCCGACAAGCAGACCGGGACGTTTGTGGTCTGGCCAGTGGTAATATTGAAATTACCTGTAGCAGTATCAAAGGTCGTTTTCGACACCGAGTAGGTGTGGCTGCCCGCCGTCAAAATGGCATCGTAAGTGCCATCGGCGATCGTAGCACCATAAAGCCGCTGGTCGACCGAAACCCATGCATTAGCCAGAGGTGCGCCTCCCTCACAGACGGTCACGACAAAGTGCGCAGTGCCTCGTGGCGCCGGGGTGCACTCGGTAAACTTGAAGTAGCCAATTCGCGTGCGCCAGTTGAAGCTGGACGTCGTGTCGTAGTATTCGTTCGTGTAATAGAAGTTGCACTCGCCCACCGGATCAACGGTTAAGTCGCTGTAGTCGCCCCATCGGCTGTCGGTGCCAGTCTGGCTACCGGTGCCATCAAAAAGGTGTTGTTCACCTGTCAAAATGTTTATGGGATCGGTCACCAGACGTCCCGCATAGCGGAGTTGCGGGTTAATCGTGCTGCTGGAGGCGCTGAAACCAAGTACCAGGTTCCCCAGGTGATCCGACGCGATGCTGCCCATCCACCGCCAAGTGGTATCGGGCTGATAGGTGGCTTCCTGGGGGCGCGTCCAGTTTCCCCCATTCGTGCGGTGCACTTCGAGCCATCGAATCCCCGCCACGGCGTTGGCACTGACGGTGTAGTTGTCGAGCAGCGATTCGCCGATGCCGGGGGGGAACATGCGATAGGCGTTCCGGAACATCAACCGATCGGCGACGGCGTCCAGATTGGTGGCTGAGCCAAGTTGGGGCACGCAATTGCGGGTAGTTGGGCAAAGCACGGTAAAGGCCGACGCCGGCAGTGTGGCCTCCAATGTAAAGGTCGTGTTCGCCGGATTGATAAAGTCCGCATGAAACGCCCAGACCTTATAGACGAGAGGGTCGCCCTGGGGCCATGCAACGAAATGGTTCGGATCACCGATTGGCGGCGGACGGCTGCTATCCAGATCGGAAGGCAGGAAGGTCGCCTCAGTCGGCCCGCCTGTGATCCCGAGAGTTTGCCCCGTGGCGGATGGATCGCCCACGAGCATTTTCATGCGGTCGAACACAAAAGCCTGCGGCCCAAGAAACGCTGTGTGTGCCGTGTCGAAAATATTGGCAGCCATATAATAGCCATCCGGCCACACGCCTATCTTCGGATAATCGAGGTAGTCGTTGGTGAGATGAAATTGGTAACGATAGTAAGCGCCGGTGGCGTCGCCCGTCTGAGAAACGGCAACACACTCATCCATCGGGACGCTGGAGCCGGTAGGAATGGCAGACTGGCTCACGACCCAGCGGTCCGCGAGCCGATCATAGTTCACTACCGGGTGGCCGCTGCCGGCAGTCTCACAGACCCCGCCAAACCCACCCCACAATGAGCGGATGGCAACGGGGCCAAATACCGATACACCTGTAATTTTATCCCAAACCTGAATGCCCTCATTTACCGTCTGCACGTATTGCGTCTTACCCACCTGGCCATTTGTATCAGGCGGCGCGCAGTTGCAGACGACGCCGGGGAAAGGAATACCGTCCCAAGTAAGAATTGGGCCGGGAACAGCCGGCGTATTGATCAGGCGCTGGAAGAAACTGTCTTGAACCACTGGGTCAGGGCCGTCTTGATGTTTATGTGGGATCTTCGGGTTAAGGTTCGCTTGGTGCTCTTCGCCTAATTTTTCGCGCGGCGGCCATTCCTGTAGCTGCTCCCGCAACGGCCGCGACGCGTCGGCGTGCGAGGCGGGGATCACGATCATTTGGCCTCGTTGTTGTGCTTTGGGTTCTTGAGCTTGCGCCTGAGTTGCGTTTGTCTGGGCAGACGCGTTCGAGAACACGCCAGAGGCCACCAGCGCCACTACGACGCCGAAGAGGCAAAGAACGGACGCAATTAAAACTCGAAGGTTAAAGAACGCGGGTTTTGAGGAGGATTTCTTTTTCATTCTATATTTCGTTGAGACTGGATTGTTGAACTTGCATTAACTGCAATCCAGTTCCGCGTGGAACCAGGAACCCATCCTGACGAGGCCGCTTTGAACAGCGGCCTCGCTTCGGCTGACTCTGGGGTCCGATGGCGCCAGTAAACGTCCTCTATCGCTCGCTGATACGCTACGCGATCGGCGAAGCTCAGGCTTCGCTTCTGGTGTGCATTCGCGCCGAAGGCGGCGTTATCCTGCGGAGGATGAGTCTTGCGAGGTTGCTCAGATAGATTGATCGCCGAGCAGAGAGCGACAATCACGGACGAAAAGAGCAGCGCGCCCGTGCTGCCGCGAAGAATGTAAGCGCTAATTTTGTTGTTCGTTTTCATAGTTACACTTCATTTGCGGGAAGAGGGCCAGGTGGAGCTCTCGGGAGACGCCTAACGAACTTGACGCAGACTGTTCACTTTGCGGCATTTCCCTTTTCTTTGGCAATACCCAGGAGTAGGTACGAATGCTATTGACCGGCGCTGCCGTCTTTTGTTATGAGAGTCGGAACAAACATGCATCCTGTGTCGCAATCCGATCACCGCGGCGTGAAGGCAGCACTCGGGGCGCCAGAATTGACGGCGCGCGAAGCAGAAGTTCTCTTCTGGATTTCACAGGGCAAAACCAACCAGGACATCGGCATCATTCTTGGCGCAGCGACCGGCACTATCTGCAAGCACGTCGGACATATCTTGAGCAAGCTTAACGTCGAAAACCGTACAGCTGCTGCCATGGTTGCCGTCGAGACTTACCGCTCCGTCAACGAAACCTCTGCGAGCAAACCTGGTGCATGCTGGGCTGCTATCGCAGGCGCTATCGCGGTTCAGTTCGCAGACTTCTCCTCAGAGGTTGGCGAATTTTTCGACGTGCTCCCGGATTTCGTCGCGTGATGCGCGAGTGGCTGCTGGATTTGTAGGGCGTCCGCCGCGGCGGACGCCAATCCTCCGGCGTTACAACAATTCTTGTTGTGCACCCGCCGGCGGCTTTAAGCCCAGCTTACGATACGCGTTCGCCGTAGCTACCCGGCCTTGCGGCGTGCGTTTAATGTAGCCTTCCATGATCAAATAGGGCTCGTTGACTTCCTCGATTGTGCCGGCTTCTTCACCCACTGCGACTGCGAGCGAAGTCAGTCCAACAGGCCCGCCGTTGAATTTATGAATCAAGGTTTCGATGATGCGTTTGTCCCATTGATCGAATCCGTCGCGATCAATCTCGAGCATGGCGAGCGCGCGATCTGCAAGTTCGGCAGTGATTTTCCCTTCGGCTTTGACCTGCACGTAATCGCGCACCCAACGCAGCAGATTGTTCGCTGTGCGCGGAGTCCCGCGTGAGCGCGTCGCGATCTCGGCCGCGCCCGCCGCATCGATCTCCACGCCTAACAAGTGGGCACTGCGCACAATGATCTTCTGCATTTCCTCGGCGTTGTAGTAATCGAGCCGCGCCGTCATTCCGAAACGCGAACGGAGTGGCGCGCTTACCATTCCCGCGCGCGTCGTCGCGCCCACCAACGTGAACTTTGGCAAATTGAGACGGAGACTGCGCGCCTGCGGTCCCTGGTCGATGATGATGTCGAGCCGGTAATCTTCCATTGCCGGGTATAGATATTCTTCGATGGCTGGCTGCAGTCGGTGAATCTCGTCAATGAAGAGTACATCGCCTTTTTCCAGGCTGGTGAGAAGCCCTGCGAGTTCGCCGGCTTTTTCAATCACCGGTCCACTGGTGTTTTTGATATTCACGCCCATCGCATTGGCGATGATGTAGGCAATGGTCGTCTTGCCGAGCCCGGACGGCCCGCTCAAGAGAATGTGCTCGAGCACGTCGCCGCGCTTTTTAGCTGCTGCCACCATCAGCTCCAGCCGTTCGCGCACCTTTACCTGGCCGGTGAACTCGCTGAACGCGGGTGGTCGCAGCGAAATTTCAAAAGCAGCGTCTGGCTCCGGAGGTTTCATCTGTATTGGACTGTTGGAGTAGTGGAGTAATGGAGTAATGGCCGCAAGATATCAACACTCCAACACTCCATTACTCCATCACTCCAAATTCTTGGTGAGCACCAACTCGGTGCCACGGCGCTTGTGGACATAATCCACCTGGTCAAACGCGTAGCGAATCAAGTGAAGACCGAGCCCGCCCGGTTTGATCAGGTCGTGCGACCGGCCTTTCATTTCGTGCGGGAAAACTTTCTCGCCATAATCGCGCAACCGCACGCGCACGCATTTGCGTAATCCTTCCATTCGCAACGAGATGAGTCGATCGTCGCGCAAACGATACGCGTAGCGGATGACGTTCGTGCATGCTTCATCCACGCCGAGCACCATGAACATTCGCTCCTTTTCTGAGAATGGATAGCCGTTCAGGAAATCGCGAACGCATTTCCTCAGCAACGCGAGGTTCGCAGTATGACTGCTAAATTCGACTTGGCTTCTTTTCATCGCAGCCCGCAAAGACGTGAGCAGATTTCAGCGACTGATTCAAGGTCGAGCGTATTTTGAAATGTGCTCAGATGTCGCCGCAAATGCAAAAAGCCGATGGACAGTCAGTCAAAGCGCTGTTCAATTTTGCTGGATGTGGCGAGTGTGGGTTGGGCTTTTGCTTTTGGCAACGCCGGTCTTTGCCGAGGAAAACGCTACTGCGTACGAAGCGTTGCGTGTGCTCGGCAGCGAATTCGGTCGCGACGGGCTACAGCAAATTGTGTCGATCCGTGGCACCAAGGGCGATCCGCAGCCGGAGAAATGGAAAATTGTTGTGGAAGATCCGCAGGGCGGCGGCGTGCGCGAACTGGAAATTGCCGATGGCAGGATTAATTC
>Ga0193727_1000313_pt1 | contig 18262 bp, 13 predicted proteins | sample H2c2metaG_FD_143051 | JGI IMG/M metagenome (GOLD analysis project Ga0193727, IMG submission 143051) | Soil microbial communities from a riparian zone of the East river system, Colorado, United States - H2c2 | ecosystem: Environmental > Terrestrial > Soil > Riparian zone | place: USA: East River...
GAGCCCGTACGCCGCTTCCGCCGGGTGCGATGTCGTCCAGTGTCAACGCGGGGATCAGCTTTTGAAGCGACGCGAGAAAGCGGGCCTTGCTCAACGAGCGTAGCGTTTCGGCCAATCCGTTTCGCCATTGCACGCGAGCCATTCGCCAGAACCCGGGGAAGGAAGCAAGGTCGGCAATGTCCCTCAAGGAAACGTCCATTCTCGAGTAGCCTTCGCGCTTGAAAGCAAGGACCGCATTTGGCCCAGCCTCGACGACGTCGTCGATGCCTCGCGTGAAATGGACGCCGAGAAATGGAAGCGCCGGATCGGGGACAGGATAAATCAGCCCGCGAACGAGGTCCGCGCGCTCGGGGCGCAACGTGTAGTACTCGCCGCGGAAAGGAACAATTCGAATCCCGGGCTCGACACCCGCTAGCCTCGCGATCCGATCGCACTGCAAGCCGGCGCAATTCACCAGACTCGATGCGCGCACTTCTCCGCGAGTGGTCTCCAAAACGATGCTCGATCCATCACGCCTGATGGAGAGCACGCGATTGCCGAGGCGGACTTCGCCGCCAAGCCTCGTCAGCCGGCGCGCGAGCGCCTCCGTCACGAGGGAATAATTCACGATGCCGGTCTCAGGAACCCAAAGACCCGCGACACCTACCGTTTCCGGCTCGTGCTCCCTGATCTCTTCCGGGCCGAGACGGCGAACGTTGACGCCGTTCGCGCGTCCTCTTTCTTCGAGAATGGCAAGACGCGGCAGCTCGTCCTTCGTGACGGCCACCACCAACTTGCCGCACCGCCGGTGAGGCACACTCTCTTCGACACAGAACTGGTACATCGCCTTGAGTCCCGCGCGGCACGTCCGAGCCTTGAGCGACCCGGGCTTATAGTACAGTCCCGAGTGGATGACTCCGCTGTTGTGCCCCGTTTGATGGGCGGCCAGACGATCCTCGGCCTCCAGCACGATGGGAGGATGTCCTCTCTCTGCCATAGCCACGGCAGTGGCGAGTCCGACGATTCCGCCGCCCACCACAACCGAGCGATTGGGCGTTGACACCATCATGCCTGTCTTCCGTTGCCGACTAAGGCAGAACGGATTTCTGCGAGGGCTCGGTCGCTCTCGCTGCGAGCGGACTGAGGAACCCATCCTCGCCTTGATACTTCACTGCTGACGGACCCTTCCCCGGCTGCTCGCCTCGTAGCGGCGGCCTGCCGTTTGACGTCGATGGGTCGCGCAGCCAGACCTCCCAGGGAGCTTTGCCTTTCGAGTAGAGCTCGTCAAAGTGCTGCTTGTCCTTGAACGTGTCCATCGAAGCGGTGAAGCCGTCGTACGCATACGCGTGCAGCTGGTCGGCTGCGATGAGGCGCTGAAATGGCTGCTCGACAAGCTCCTCGCCGGCGTGCATGTAGTCGAAGATTTCGCTCCGGAACATGAAGAACCCGGTGTTGATGCGGAGGTCGATCTCTCTCACTGGTTTGATTTCGCGTACACCGCCGTCCGGCGAACCGGATACGGCATGGAAGCTCAGATTCGGTCGGATGCTGACGAAGTTGCCGATCTTTCCGCGCGATTTGAACCGTTCGATTGCTGACGGCAAATGCATGTCCGTCAGGCCATCGGCGTAGTTGGCAAGAAATGTCGGTTCGCCTGAAAGGTATTTGCGGACGGCCATGAGTCGCTGGCCGATGTTCGCGTTGACACCCGTGTCGGCGAACGTGATTCGCCAATCCGAAATGTCGCGATTCATCAGCTCGATCTCGCGCCCGCCACCCGAGAGAACGAAGTCGTTAGAGCTCGTCTCTTCGTAGTTCAGGAAATACTTCTTGATCACGTCACCGCGATAGCCGAGACAGAGGATGAAGTCGGTGTGCCCGTAATGAGCGTAGTACTTCATCAAATGCCAGAGGATCGGGCGATGACCGATGGTCACCATCGGCTTGGGAATGTCTTCACCTGCCTCGCGAAGGCGCATACCGAGGCCCCCGCAAAAGATCACGACCTTCATGTGCCGACCTCCGCGAGCTCCAGGTCCGGAGCTGAGATCCAACGCAAGGAATCATCGATTGATCCAGCCGACTGCAGCGCCCGAAGCCGCTTGATCCGGAAGTACTTGTCGCCGAGCAGCTCGTCGCGAGTGAGTCCGTTTCGCTCGAATGCATCGCGGAGCTGTTCCATACCTTCGCGAACCGTCCACTGAGGCTGATATTCGGGAAGAGTGCGCATCAGCTTGCTGCAATCGACTCGATAGCAGCGCGGATCCGGACCGCCACCCTCTGCATATCTGACTTTGCTTCCGGGGACGACCTGCTCCACCAATGCGCCAAGGTCGCGCACACGATAATTCTCCTCGCTGCGGCCAACGTTGAACGCTTCGTTGTGAATGAGCTCTCGTGGCGCATGCAGCACGGCGACGAACGCTCGCGCGATGTCTTCGATGTGAACGAGCGGACGCCAAGGCGTACCGTCGCTTTGAATCAGGACTTCTCCAGTCGTGAAAGCGATTCCGACCAGGTTGTTGACGACGACGTCTGCGCGCAATCTGGGGGAGACTCCGTATGCGGTCGCGTTACGCAGGAACGTCGGACTGAAATCCTTGTCGGCCAGCTTCGAGACATCCTGCTCAAACAGGACCTTGGTAACTCCATACGCGGTGATCGGATTCATCGCAGCATGCTCGGTGAGCATCTCGTCTCCCGCGACGCCGTACAGGCTGCACGAGGAAGCGAATATCAGACGCTCCACGCCGGCTTCCTTCGCCAGACGGGCAAGTCGCACCGAACCGATGTGATTGATATCGTACGTGACCTGCGGATTCAGATCACCAACTGGATCGTTGGACAACGCGGCCAGGTGGATGACGGCGTCGAATCCGCGGAGATCGGACACCTGGATGTCGCGCAGGTCCATCCTCATACCATCGATCCGCGGGCCGTATTTTCCGAACGTGCCCCCTTCGAATAAAAAGGTGTCCAGGCCTACAACGTCGTGACCCGCTGCCCTGACGAATGGCGCCAGTACTGACCCGATATATCCGTTGTGACCAGTGATCAAAACGCGCATGCCCAATCCTCGTTTCGAGAAGGAGAAGCACGAATCAGCCTGAAAGTCCTGCCGGCTTGTCTGTTCGTGCACAGGCGCCACATTGGCAACTCATGCGCCTGCCACGAAGTGGTGGGAACCGGGTCTTCCAGCGGTATAAGGATCGGGTCGTCCGGAAACTGTTGCGTCCGTCCGACAAGTCAGGGGCGTCAAGCCACAGAAATGGTCGGCCGCCGAGTTTGCCCCCGATGCGCTCTAGAGGCACTCAACTGCCGCAAAGCGCTCCACGCGCCCCGCGAGCCCTGAAATTTTCCGGGCATGAGGCTGGAGCGCGATTTGCCAAACCGCCTGTAACTTGGCTCGCCACTTGGCTTCAATCGGGACGGGTAATACCGTCGCTATCCGGTGCCGCGCCGCCTAACTCGTTTGGAGGAATTGATCGGATGTCCGCCGTCGATGTGATCGAACGTTCGCGTGTCTGGCCGTCAGCGATGACCGGTCGACCGGTACCCGGATGCTGCCGTTTTTGTGGGACGTCCTTCCGGCATCGCGTCGTCGATCTGGGGATGTCGCCCTTGTGTGAAAGTTTTCTCCGCGCCGATCAGCTCAATCAAATGGAAGCTTTCTATCCGCTCAATGTATGGGTCTGCGAGCGCTGCTTCCTGGTGCAATTGGAGGAATATGTCACCGGCGAGGAGATCTTCTCCGACTACGCCTATTTTTCCTCGTTCTCGGATTCCTGGCTGAACCACGCGCGCCGCTACGTGGATCAGATGGTCGATCAGCTCGGCCTGACGAGCAAGAGCAGCGTTGTCGAGATCGCGAGCAACGACGGTTACCTGCTTCAATACTTTGTTCAGCGCGGGATCCCGGCCCTCGGAATAGAGCCCGCCGCGAACGTCGCGAAAGTAGCCGAAGCGAAGGGCGTCCCAACGCTCGTGCGATTTTTCGGAGTGGAAACCGCCCGCGACCTGGTCGCTGGCGGGCATCACGCGGACCTGATCCTCGGTAACAACGTCCTCGCGCAGGTGCCGGACCTGAACGACTTTGTCGGCGGCCTCAAGATTCTGTTGGCGCCCTCGGGAGTCGTCACCATCGAGTTCCCGCACCTGCTGCGAACGATTGACGGGAATCAATTCGACCAGGTGTACCACGAACACTTCTCGTATTTCTCGCTGTACGCAGCGGAAGGCATTTTCGCCGCGCATGGCCTCCCGATTTTTGATGTCGAAGAGCTCCCTACTCACGGCGGCTCGATACGCATTTATGCGCGTCACGTAGAAGACGCGACCAAGGAAGTTACCGACCGTCTTCTTGCTCTCCGCGAACGCGAGGCCGAAGCGGGCATAGACACACTCGCTTACTACGCGAACTTCGAATCGAGAGTGCGCGAAACCAAGCGCAAGCTTCTGGAATTCCTGATCGAGGCGAAGCGGGCCGGCAAACGGGTTGTCGGTTATGGCGCGCCTGGTAAGGGCAATACCATGCTGAACTATTGTGGGATCAGAACAGACTTCGTGGACTTCACTGTCGATCGGAGTCCGCACAAACACGGAAAATTTCTCCCAGGCACCCACATACCGATCTTCTCGCCGGAACAGTTATGGGAGGCACGGCCTGACTACGTGCTGATCCTTCCGTGGAATCTGAAAAACGAGATCATGGATCAGCTCGCCGGAATCAGGGAATGGGGCGGACGCTTTGTTGTCCCGATTCCCGAGGTGACGGTTTATCCGTGATCTTTGTGCCAACGGCATTGCCCGGAGCCTACATAGTAGAGATGGAGCGGCGAGAGGATGATCGTGGATTTTTCGCACGAACATGGTGTCGTCGTGAATTCGCGCAAATGGGACTGAACACAGAGTTGGTCCAATCGAATGTCTCCTACAGCCGGCATCGAGGCACCCTTCGAGGCATGCACTGGCAGGCCGCGCCGCACGTCGAAGCCAAGCTCATTCGCTGCACGCGTGGCGCGATCTGGGACGCAATAATAGATCTCCGCCCCGATTCGCCGACCTATACGAAACACCTTGGCGTCGACCTCACCGCCGACTCGGGCCGCGCTCTATATGTCCCGGAGGGAATGGCGCATGGGTTCGTGACCCTCGAGGACGAGTGCGAAGTATCGTACCAGATGTCCGAGTACTTCGAGCCGTCGGCAGCCAGGGGCGTGCGGTGGAATGATCCTTCTTTTGGTATCGCCTGGCCCCTCAGCGATCCGATTCTCCATCCGCGCGATGCTGCCTATCCGGATTTCGTCAAAGAGGAGCGCAATTGAAGTCTGCGTATCTGGCACCTGATGGTTCGGGCGCCGCGATGCACGCGCTCATCCGGGACCTTTTCCCAATCTGTCGGAGCATCACCGGCGAAGGATTTCGCGACTCGCTCCAGCGCGTCGGGCAGGTGGTACCTATCGCCCTGAGCAATGTCCCGACGGGGACAACGGTGTTCGACTGGACGGTCCCCAAGGAATGGAATATCAGAGATGCGTGGATCGCGGATTCGTCTGGCCGCAGGGTTGTGGATTTCAGAGACTCGAACCTCCACGTGGTGAGCTATAGCGTTCCGGTGCGCGCGCGCATGTCGTTGGCGGAGTTGAAACCGCGCTTGCACACTCTACCCGAACAACCTGGCGTCATTCCGTACCGTACGTCTTACTACGCGGAGGACTGGGGCTTCTGCCTGTCTCACCGCGCGCTCGAGGCGCTTCCGGATGGTGACTACGAGGTGTGCATCGACTCCACGCTTGCGCCGGGCAACCTGACCTACGGCGAATGCATACTACCAGGAACAACGACTGATGAAATCCTTATCAGCGTGCACAGCTGCCATCCCTCGCTCGCCAATGACAATCTCTCGGGCATGGCAGTAGGAGCTTTTCTCGCCCGGCATCTCGCCGGCCAGCAGCGCAAGCACACGCTCCGCTTCCTATTCATACCGGGCACGATCGGCTCCATAACGTGGCTCGCCGAGCACGAGTCCGATGCGCGTCGAATTCGGCACGGCCTCGTGCTCTCCTGCCTGGGAGATCGCGGACCCTCGACCTACAAGCGTAGTCGTCGGGGAACCGCCGCTGTGGATCGCGCAGCGGCTCATGTTCTTGGCCTTGCCGGCCCGCACACGTTGCTCGATTTCGTCCCGTACGGTTACGACGAGCGACAGTACTGCTCTCCCGGCTTCGATCTGCCCGTGGGATGCCTGACGCGGACCCCGAACGGGCGATTCCCGGAGTACCACACGTCCGACGATAACCTCGATTTCGTAACACCGGAATCGCTCGAGGATTCTCTGAACAAGGTGCTTGCAATAGTCGAGATACTCGAGCACGACCGGGCGTACATCAACCTCAGTCCGAAATGCGAGCCGCAGCTTGGCCGCCGCGGACTGTACCGAAACAAGGGGGGCACATCTCCGAAGGACTTCGAAATGGCCCTTCTATGGGTGCTCAACCTGTCGGATGGGCGACACTCACTTTTGGACATCGCCGAGCGGGCGAAAATGCCCTTCGCGATAATTCGGCGAGCTGCCGATGCGCTGCACGACGCGAGTCTGCTTGCCATCCTGGATCGCGATCCGCCGAACCGCACGTTGGGGGATTCTCCCTCCGCGACGACTGGGCTTACCCGGCCGTTGTTGCGCTCGCGCCGGCGGAATCGGTGATGATCGTGAGCGGTGCTGGCACTTCATCAGTGATCTTCCCCGACCATCCTCTGCCGATCGTTTGCAAAAACAGGAGGCGGGCCTGCTAGGCTTGAATCTGGAGCGATCCGCTTCGCCGCTCAGGATTCTGTGTCTCGGCGCGCACTCGGACGACATCGAGATTGGCTGCGGTGGTACGCTCTCCCAACTGGCACGAAGAAAGCCGCGGCCGGAATTCCGTTGGGTAGTGTGGAGCGCGGCCGGATCTCGCGCGAGCGAAGCCACGCGTGGGGCACGCAAGTTCCTCGGCGCAGCGGCGGAGGGAGCCGTCCAGCTGCATGAATTTCGTGACGGCTATTTCCCGACCCAGTTCGACGCAATCAAGGATCAGTTCGAGAGCATTGCCAGGGAGTTCCGCCCAGACGTCGTCTTCACCCACACTCGCGACGACCGGCATCAGGACCACCGAGTGGTCTCCGACCTGACCTGGAACACCTTCCGTAGTCAAATCGTTCTCGAGTACGAGATTCCGAAATGGGACGGTGATTTGGGCCGGCCGAATCTGTACGTGCCCTTGACCGACAGCGCTGCTCACCGAAAGAGCAAAGCGCTGGTCGACGTCTTCGGAACCCAGCGTTCAAAGGACTGGTTCAGCGAAGAGACTTTCCTCGGACTAATGCGACTTCGGGGCATGGAGTGCCGTGCTCCCGGCGGTTACGCGGAAGCGTTCCACGCCAGAAAGCTTCTGCTCTCTCCGTCAGGGAATACGAGAGGTCGCTAGCCGCAGGTTGTCGATGAACATCGACTGGTCCACAGGTGAGCCGACACCTATGTAGGGTGCGATGAGGAACTGGTTAAACTGGATCGTGGGACGAAAGCCCGTCCGATACATAATGTCGTGGCGGTCGAGGATCAGCGTTCCGTTAAACCAGTATTGCATCACACCATCCGCCTGGCCGATACCATTTACGATTGTGTTCAACTGGAAATACACTTCGACAAAATTCCAGTCGTTCTTGTAGCCAGGACCCGCATTAGGCTGAAAGACTACCGGCCCGGTAAGCTGCTTGTCGTTGTACCAGTATCCGCCATTGTCGAAGCATTCCGAGAACATATTGCTCTCCGACATGCCATTGCAGCCGCCAGTTGAGCGGTTCTCATTTATGCCGATGAGGTTGGTCGGTACCGCGGGATAGATGGCGTTTATCGATTTGTTGTCCTGCATCGCCAACCGCGGTTTGCCGCCGTTTTGGTAGTTCTGTTCGATGTAGACCGTCATGAATGCGTTCGACGGGCCGTCCCAATCACCGTCCAGCGTACTCATCGCATAGAATTCGTGCGGGTGATACGCAACGCCCGAGCCGACCCAGTTCGCGCTGTACTTCACGTAGTAGCTGACGTAGAGCGAATTCGTCGGCGTGAACTTGTGGCGTTGGGAAGAGCCACTCGTCGGCAGGGTTGCTCCCACCAGGAATCGGTATTGTGCCGAGCTGTTGCTGCCAGCGATGTGTTCAGTAGTCGACAGCACGGCGGTCGTGTTGTCGTACCAGCCACGTGCCGCGAGACTGCCATCCTCGAAGTTTTCCTGGAGGAGAAGCGTTCCGCCCCCTGATACAGCCGTTACGGTGATGCTCGACGTTCCCGACTTTCCTGAGCTTGTCGCGGTGATCGTAGCCGAGCCTGCCGCAACACCGGTAACCACGCCGGTTGAATTCACGGTCGCGGCGGTGGCGTTGCTGGTAGTCCATGTCACGCTCTGTCCCGTCATCACATTGCCGTTCTGATCCTTTACCGTCGCCTGCAATGTTGTGGTCGCGCCCGCGACTACGGATGCTGATGTCGGAGCGACAGTAACCGTTGTGACTACAGGCGGTATGGCGGTCACTGTGATGTTGGACGTTCCCGACTTCCCGGAGCTCGTGGCGGTGATCGTCGCCGAACCTGCGGCAACACCGCTAACCACACCGCTCGAATTCACGGTCGCCGCAAGGGCATTATTGGTCGACCAGGTAACGGTCTGTCCAGTCATCACGTTGCCGTTCTGATCCTTCACGGTCGCCTGCAGAGTGGTTGTCGCACCCGCGACTACGGATGCTGATGTCGGAGAGACGGTAACCGTTGTGACAACGGGTGGTACAGCGGTCACGGTGATGTTAGACGTTCCCGTTTTCCCTGAGCTGGTCGCAGTGATAGTCGCCGAACCTGCGGCAACACCCGTAACTACACCGCTCGAATTCACGGTCGCCGCGGCAGCGTTGCTCGTGGTCCAGGTAACGGTCTGTCCGGTCATCACGTTGCCGTTCTGATCCTTCACCGTTGCCTGTAAAGTGGTCGTTGCTCCGGCTACGACTGATGCCGAAGTCGGCGCAACCGTAACTGTGGTCACAACAGGAGGAGGCGGCGTTCCCGCCGTCACTGTGATCGCCGATGTACCCGATACGCCGGCGGTACTGGCCGTTATTGTTGCAGAGCCCGCCGCAACACCGCTCACGATACCCGTCGAGCTCACAGTCGCGGCGACACCGTTACTTGTAGACCATGTCACGGTCTGTCCGGTCATCGTATTGCCGCTCTGATCCTTCACCGTCGCCTGCAGGGCGGATGTCGAGCCTACGGCGACTGATGCGGATGGGGGCGATACTGTCACCGTCGTGACCACGGGATTGGGCTGGGTGATCGACAGCGTCGAAGCGGACGCGATGTTCGAAGGAGTACCGAAGACGGCGTTCCCACTCATGTCCCCGCGAAACGCCGCGACCTGAAAGTTGTAGCTCGTCGAAGGCGACAGACCGAGAACCGTGCACGAGAGCGTGCTCCCCACTCCGGTGCCGGCTATAGGTGCCGCGCAGGTTCCGATCGTCGCAGAAGTGGCAGAAGCCCAGGACATGGACCCAACGCTATACCGCACATCATACTTGGCCGGTTGCCCCATGCCGTCATCGACCTGGGTGAAGGTAAGCGAAGCCGATATTTCGGTCGTCGCTCCAACCGCCAGATCGGAGACCGCACCCGGGTGGTCTGCGACGAGCGGACCGGAGGTGTTATCTCCCGCACAAACGGCGAGCACGGGCCACGCAACGAGCCATCCCCACCGGCGAACGATTTGCTTGACGGGCGCAAATATGTATGACATGGGCGCGGGTCCCCTTTTTCGGATTAGTGCCAGTTAGATCGTGTCGTCGAGGCCGGGCAACAAAAAAGCCGCCGCGGCACCGACGAAAGTCGGATTCGCTGGCGGCTCGGCTGGCATTGCGGGTGGTCCCGCTAAGCCCCGTGGCTCTGCGTCACCGTCTTTCGACGGCTTTGCTCTGAGCAGCGTGCCCAATCACCTACAATTATAAACGTACGTGCAGAATTCGGTCCGTTGTGCGTGCTTCTCTGCTATATCAAGGGACGCTCAAATGCTGTCCTTCGTCACGCGTATTTCGCGTTTGTGCAACGCACTACGAGTGCCAAATCAGCGGCGTCCTCGATGCTTGCCGACCCTTCGAAAGCGTCCGCCAATCAGCGCCGCGACCTCGCCCACAGCCGGCAATGGATCCGACCATCTGAAGACAGGTTGATAAGCCCCGAGCCATGATCGCGCCCAGCCCAGCAAGCCCAGGCGACCGGCGGAGCGTTCGGCGCGGACAGCATCCAAGTCGTAGTAAGGAAATACGCAACGACGCCCGACCGAATACCCCGAAATCGTTTCCACCGGCTCCCCCAATGCATCGCGCACCGCCATTTCAGCGACGTTCACGCCGCAGCGGGCGGCGAACTCGATGTACCACCACGGCCTGGCGTTGACTTCTATCAGGTTGAACGCGCCGTCCCGTGGATCACGCTTGAACTCAGCGCTGAAAATCCCACGATAGTCGATATCGGCGAGAAGTGTTCTCAAGGTCGCACTCGCGTCGCCTGTATCGCTGACAGGCACGCTGATCTGCATCGTACTGTTGCCGAAGTCTGGAGGACTCATCCTGAGCCGCCGCCGGGCAAAAATGGCTCGGACGATACCACTGCGATCGATAAATCCGTCGATGAAGTAATGATTGGTGGGCGGTCCCGGAATGTATTCCTGTAACATCATCTGGAACCCGGCCGCGTCACACTCTCGCAGCCGATCCAGTGCGTTGGACCTGTCCGCTATGCGAAAGGCCTTAACTCCAAACCGGGCGAAAAACTGCTGAGAGTGAACCGGCTTGAGGAACGAGTTTTCGAGCGCGGCGTCGGCGACAACATCGAGATCCTCCGCGGACCGCAAAAGCCGCGTCGTTGGATGTGGCAGCTCCAGCCGGTCGAGCGCCGCGCCGAAGCGCGCCTTATCGACGAGAAGGTCCAGCGCCCCGAGCGGCGCAATGCTGGACGGATACCGATTGCGAACCTGTAAAGGAAGAGCAGCGACAGTCCGGACCCACATGTCAGAGCATGGCATTAGCACGGTCGGTACAGGCAGACCTTCGAGCGACTGTGCAAGCGTGTCCGGTTTCAGGCCTGTCCATGCATTCGGACTCCGCTTGTACCATCGTGAACGGCGGGTGAATCGGTCGATATCCGGCAGCGTGAACACATCGGCATTTGCTTTCGAGAGTGTTCGAAGCACGCCAAGTACGGTTATGCCCGATCCCAATGCGAGAACCCTGGTGCGTTTCACCGCGGCTTTCACTGCGCGCTCCCGCCGGCGAGCCTGGACGTCAGTCGGCCTCGAGCCTTCCCGTCACCAGCTCATATCCGAACTGGTACGGTGACATAAACCAGTCAGAAACGGTAATGCGCTTCAGTCGGAGCGGATCATCACCAGCACGGACGGTTCCTCCGTAAGCCGATAAACAGCACCGAAGCCCAAGTTCCTTCACGATCGACCGATTTTCTTCGGACATGTTTTTTCGTCCGCCAAATGGATACGCGAAAAGGCCCGAGTGCTCACCAAGCTCGGCATCAAGACGGTCGCTTGCTCCGCCAACTTCACGTCTCGCCTCGTCCTTGCCGATGACGCCCAGATCAGGGTGTGTTTGAGTGTGAAAACCTACGTCATGACCTGCAAGGCGGAGAGCACGCGCCTGGTCCCATGTCATCCATTTGGTTTGGATTTTCTTCTCCGCATCCCACCATGGCACGTGATCCGTGCCGACGAACTGAGTTGTCAGGAAGAAACACGCTCGCTGACCGTGGTGCTCGAGTATGGGAGCCGCGATTGTGGCATTGCCTTTGTACCCGTCATCGAACGTGATTGCAAGGCAGCCACCCAGCACGACGCCGGTCTCCAATCGCCGCAAAAGCTCGCTCAGGGGCACGACTTTGAAGAATCGTCCGAAGAACCGGACAAAGGCCTCGAAGTGGCGCGTGGTGTAAGTGAGCGGATCGTTCGGGTAGGCGTCGTTGACTCTGTGGAAGACAACGATCACCGCTTCGTTGCGCCTGCGCAGCCGGTAGAGACCCGTCCGAAAAATGACCCACCCGGCGATGGCTTTCATGCCACGCGCGATCCAGCTCAAAACCCCGTCAGGCGCTATCGATACATGAGCCTGCAAGAGTTATTCGGGAGACGAAGGTGGTGGGAACGCCGAGGTGTGCACCGCTACACTGACAATTTAGCCGCGCTCAATCCAACTCAAAGTGGTGTCGGCGAAAAAAAAAGAATATAGATGTCGCTGATGACAGGACGATGACATCCATGGACAAGACCGTTGACATCGACTACGCGGAGACTGACACGATGCGACGATCATCACCGTTCCAATAATAGACGCTCATCACCCTTCGAACGAAAAAACCTGCAGCCGCGGACAAAAAAAAACTGCGAGCGCGCCAACGAAAAGAACTGCTCGCATTAAGGCTCCGACCGAAACGGCTGTATCTATTGTTGTCAGATTACCACAGGAATGGGGCAATACCGCGACAAGGCGGGCGCCGGCGTGGCGACCGAGGGCGGCGACGCACTCATAAGCGCCTGCAGAGACACGACTTATGCATGCGGCGCTATTAGGCCCCCCGGGAATGGAAGATGCTTTGTCGCGTCGCGGAGGATAGCCGCACGGTGCGGCGTGTTTGATCGGGTGGTGTGCTCCCGCGCACAACTGCCCTGAATCGGCTCGGCGGGTACCCTTCCACTGTGAGCTCGTGATCGCCGCACCCTATCGCCACCTACGCGAACGACTGATCTCTGCGCCCAAGGTCTGGGTTGTCACCGGAGTCGCTGGCTTCATCGGCTCCAACCTGCTTCAGGAACTGCTAACCCTGGGCCAGACAGTAGTCGGCGTCGACGACTTCTCGACTGGCCATCGCGCAAACCTGGACGAAGTCCTCGCTCCGTTCAACGGAGTCGCTGACTTCCGGATGGTGGAGGGCGACATTCGGGATCTTGCGACCTGTCGCGCGGCATGTGAGGGTGCGGACTATGTGCTTCATCACGCAGCGCTTGGCTCCGTTCCGTGGTCCATGGATGATCCGCTCCGCACGAACGCCGTAAATGTGGACGGCTTCGTCAACATGCTGGTCGCAGCAAAGGACGCCGGAGTACACCGATTCGTCTACGCGTCTTCGAGCGCCGTATACGGAGATATTCCGGACTATCCTCAAATAGAAGAGCGGCTTGGTCGTCCGCTGTCGCCGTACGCGGCGAGCAAGACGACGAACGAAACCTATGCAGTGGCGTTCCAAATGAGTTACGGACTCCAGTCAGTTGGACTGCGCTACTTCAATGTGTTCGGGCGCCGACAGGATCCTGCTGGCGCGTACGCGGCGGTAATCCCGCGGTGGATCGCGAGCCTTCTCAGAGGCGAGCGGTGCCGGATCTTCGGCGATGGGGAAACCACTCGAGACTTCTGCTATGTCTCCAATGTCGTTCAGGCCAATCTCCTGGCGGCGACCGTTGACGATGCGAACGCGACTGGCAAGGCTTACAACATCGCTTGTGCGGAATCGGTCACGCTTAACCACCTCTTTGAAATGATGCGGAACCGCCTGGCGCTCATAGATCCGGGCTTTTCCCTCGCGGTCCCCCAATACGACGCCTTTCGTCCCGGCGACATTCGATATTCGTGCGCCTCTATTGAGAAGGCACGGCAGATGCTTTCGTTCTCCCCCACGCACAGCGTTGCGCAGGGCCTGGAAGAGGCGATGGACTGGTATGTGGCTAGAGCCCGGCCAACGAGCCGCTTCGTTGCGACACCTCGCCACGCCACGAGTTCGGCCGTCAATGCTCCGCACCACGCCGGAACACCTCTTACACTGGCGACGTCATGACCGAGACGAATCTGCGACGCCCGGTTGCCCTGATCGGATGTAACGACGAATGGATGGGCCGATCGCTGGAGAGCGTTTTCGCGGAGAAGGGATATGACGTCACGCGAACCGGATCCGGAAAACAGGCGCTCAAGCTCGCTCGGCGCGGGGGCTACGACGTCCTGATGCTCGACGAGCAGCTCAACGAGTTGAGCGGAGTCGATGTTTGTCTGGCGTTGCGCGACGATCCGCTTTTCGATCACGCCATTCCCATTGTGATAATCTCCTCCTCCCACCGGACGCTGCCTGGCAGGTTGGCGGCGTATGCTGCCGGCGCGTGGGAGTACTGTCATCTACCCCTCGACGCCGATGGGCTTTTTCTCAAACTCGGAACCTTCCTTCGCGCGCGACATGAGCTCGCAGCATCTCAGGTAAAATCGCTGATGGATCCGGCGAGCGGGCTGTACACACAATTCGGCTTGAATCAGGTGGCAGAACAACTCGAGGCGCGCGCCTTACGGAACCACGAAGCATTTGCATGTGTCGCATTCTCATCAGAACGAACCGGCTCGGAGTCGGGTAAGGGTCGCCGAGGTGAGGACATGGACTCGTTCGCAGACGTCGTGCATGTATTGCGCGAGCAGGCGAGAAAGTCGGACATCGTCGCAAAGACCAGCGAAACTCAGCTCGCGCTCCTCGCACCCGATACAGATGCGGCCGGAGCCCGCCTGTTGGTCGCGCGTCTGCAGCGGGAAATTGACGCGGCATCGAAGAACTCTCACTCGGGCTCGTTTCGGTTGCGAGCTGGCTACTGCGCCGTGTCGGATTTGTCGGCCGCAAATGTGGATGTAACCGAGCTGGTTCACCGTGCCAACAGCGCACTTGCGCATGTTTCGAACGACGGATTTGGGGACGCAATCGTGAGTTTCGATGATCTCCCCGTTTCCTGAGAGATAAACCGTTTATTGCGCCGGAACCAAGCCGCGTTTGACTCAAGCCGACCGTTAACCCATACCGGGAACGGCGGTGCGCGGGTCACGCTTGGGCAACAGGTGTAAGCCGCTATTGACGTTATGCGTACTTCCCCCCAACTTGGGCGTCCGCGAGTGGGTCAATCGGGGACGAGGAACGCATGGCGCAGATGGACCCAACTGCAACAAAGTCGGCATCACCGGCGGATAGTTATCAGGACTACGCGCCATATTCGTCGTCGCCAAGCTTGGGCGGAGGCGCTCGAGCAAACAGCAACGCCTCCACTCAATCGACCCCGTTCTATACGAACACCGTGAGCTCTCTCGTCCGAGCACTCGAGCTGGCTGCTGATCGCACAGCAACGACAATCGCTCATGGCACCAAGCAAACACGTGGCGACGTTCGCGAACGCCTCAACGAAGTCGTCACCTGGTTGATCGCGAGCCTGCGCAACAAGACGCAGAACTCGGTTCCCGTTCCACCGGTAATCGCGCGAGAATACGTGTCCACTCTGAAGGTGAATTTTCTCTCGGAGTTGGCCGCGACGCCTGATCTGAACGCCAATGAAGTCGTGAGCACGCTGATCAAGCTCGACGAGGCGGAAGACGCGTGGAGACGCACAGATCGCGGCAAGTTCATCTCGCGCTTGACTGGAGCCGACTGTGCCGACGCCGTGGTGGCGATCGCGCACGACATTCGATCCCCGCTGTGCTCGATCCTCCTTCTCGTCGATGCCCTTCGGCGTGCAGAAAAAATGTCGCCCAATCCGATCAGGGAACGGCAGCTCGGACTGATCTACGGGGCGGCATTCGGTCTGAGCACAACGGTTTCGAATCTGATCGGCGCGGCGCGCGGCGATGGTCTGGTGCAAGGGGAGCCGATGCCCTTCTCCGTCAGCGAAACGATGCATTCCGTCAGCGCGATCGTGCAGCCGATGTGCGAGGAGAAAGGAATTCCCCTCGGAATTGAATTCCCCGAGAATGACGCGCGGATCGGACACGCATCGGCAATCCAGCAATCGCTGCTCAACCTTGCGTCAAATGCTCTTCGCTACACCGATGCCGGATCGGTCGCGATGGGTTGCAGTGAAGTTTCTGCCGACCGGGTCGAGTTCTGGGTGGAGGATACCGGCCCCGGAATCCCGGATGACGTATTGGAGAGGTTGTGCTACGGGTTCCCACCCGAAGGCGTGAAGCTTCGCTTCTCGAGTGCTGGTCTCGGACTCGCGATCGTCCGCACGCTGGTCGAAGCAATGGGGAGCACCCTCCAGGTGGACACGGGCGACGACGGGACGCGCTTTTCGTTCGTTCTCTCGCTCCCGGTAATGCAGTAACTGGCTACGCCGCAGCGGTGCCGCATTCGCCCGTCTTTTAGCGTCATATTCCGTACGCTGGCCCAGGCCTTTGGGCACCCCTGTTTTGCCAGTTCCGGACGTATCCCCCACCCCCCCTTAGTCGTCTCAAAATAGACCCTTTGCTCAGCCTGTCCGCAGCCCAAATCAGGATTGGCTAGCACCTCCGAAAACCGGCAAAACCACCGAAAGGTGGCGACGCAAAGCCGCGAGGCTAAAGCGCTCAGAAGCGCCAAGCCAGTCGGGCTACCGAAGAGGAGCCGCGATGGAACTGTCCCACGAACGTCCCCCGCTCGCCCTGATTGCCTGCGGCGACGATTGGATGAGCAGAGCATTGGAGAACGTCTTTCAGCAGCACGGCTACGTCGTGGCGCACACGCGCTCCGGTGTTCAGACTCTCGAGCTGGCCCGACTCGCCAACCACGATCTGCTGGTATTGGACGAATCCCTGACCGACGTGAGATCCATCGATGTCTGCCGCGCCATTCGCGAGGGCACACAGTTCGATCACTCGGTGCCAGTGGTAATGACATCTCCAACTCCGATCGACCCTCGCGCGCGCGTTGCGGCCTTCGCCGCCGGCGCGTGGGAATACTGTGGTCATCCCGTCGACCTCGAGCCGGTTTTCATAAAGCTCGAGACGTTCCTGCGTGCACGTGGCGAGCTCGTGGTGGCGCGTGGCGAGGATTTCGTCAATGCCACGACCGGTCTCTACACGTCGTTCGGCCTACGCCAGCTCGCGGGAAAACTCGGCGCTCGCGCCCTCAGAAAACACGAGCCATTTGCCTGCGTGGCGTTCGCGCCGCAGGTGCACGACCGCGAAGTGGGATCGAGCATGTTGTGGAAGGAGAGTCCCGTCGGCTTCGCCGATGTCGCTCATGTTTTTCGGGAGCAGAGCCGGCAGTCTGACGTCGTCGGGCACGTCGGCGATTTGAGACTCGCTATTCTGGCGCCTGATACGGATGCCGCGGGGGCGCGCCTTCTGGTCGCGAGGCTTCAGCGCGAGCTCGACCGGGCGTCGGAAAACAAAAGCATCGGGGGACAGGTTCGTCTCCGCGTTGGGTACTCGGCGGTGACGGATCTTGCGAGCTCGAATGTCAATGTCCCGGAACTCGTGCATCGTGCGGAGAGCGCGCTCGATCACGCGCCAATCCAGGGTGACCGCAACGCAATCGTCAGCTTCGACGATCTTCCAGTTTACTGAGTTTTGAAGCCGGGCGGCTCGAGATCTGGCGTGCTCTTCGAAGCAGCTTCGCCACCATCCCGAACAATCGGGGTCCCGCGGCGCGACGAGTAGCTTCACGCGTGCGAGCCACTGCCGCGGTGCGGCGGATCCCGAACGTATCGCCCACTGGGACTTCGATCACCGTCACTCTTTTTTCCGCCAGCGCGGTTCGAACTACGACCTCGAGATTGTCGTCCGTGATCAATTCATGGCGAGCGCCGACGGCGGCGGCCAGGAGACCGAGATCGGGAGACATTAGGGCGACGCCGTGACTTGCACCGTAACGCTCCAACTGCTGCATCCGTATCTGACCGAAAGCGCCATCGACAAAAACGATGACCACCAGTGCGATTCCCTCACGCACCGCGGAGAGCAGCTCCAGAGCCGTCATCGCGAATCCCCCATCACCGAGCAGTGCCACGACGCTACGATTCGGTAGAGCCAGCTTCGCGCCTATGGCAGTGGGAATCGCGAATCCCATGCTTTGCAGATTCGTCGGCGTTATGAGTCCATGCGGCGCCAAAACCGTGTAGTACCGCCGCGCCAGCACCTGGTGTAATCCGGAATCCAGTACAAGCACGGAGTCCGCCGGCAGTGCGTTGCGCAATGACTCGAAAAAAGCGCGAGCGTCGCCCGCCTTAGTGCCGGCAATCCGCGGCTCGAGGGAAACGGCAGGGCGAGTTGCCAGGCGAGTATGCCATGTGCCCAATTCCTCGCCTGTCCATGCGGATGGCGGAGGAGCCGAGGCGAGAAGGAGATCCAGCAGATCCCCGGCATCGGCGACAACTCCGAGGGAAACAGGATAGTTAGCTCCGATTACCTCCTTGCTGGCGTCCACATGTAT
>Ga0193727_1000314_pt1 | contig 18244 bp, 15 predicted proteins | sample H2c2metaG_FD_143051 | JGI IMG/M metagenome (GOLD analysis project Ga0193727, IMG submission 143051) | Soil microbial communities from a riparian zone of the East river system, Colorado, United States - H2c2 | ecosystem: Environmental > Terrestrial > Soil > Riparian zone | place: USA: East River...
GCATCGAGCCCTGCCTCGAATGTATCAATCCAACCGCGCTGCGCCGAATCTGCCTCACCGCGGCCGAGTAACTCGTGAATACTCACGCTGTGAGTTTTGCCTGCCACGCGAAATTCCCCGAGTCGCCGGGTGATGAATTTGTTTTGTAGCTGTTCCCGGACCGCCTCGGAAATCAAGATTTGCGTACCGAGATATTTGTTCAGAGACTCAAGACGCGAAGCTAAGTTCGTGGTATCTCCAATCATCGTATAGTCGAATCGAAACGATGAGCCCAGATTGCCGGCGAGCACTTTGCCGCTATTGAGGCCAATCCGCGTCCGCAACTTTTTTCCCCGCACCTCTACTTCGGCGAGAGCCCGGAGGTCGCACGCTGCTTCCGCGGCGCGGATTGCGTGTGCGGGCTCATCGACAGGAGCACCCCACGCCGCCATCACCGCGTCACCGACGTATTTGATGATAGTCCCCCTTCTTTCGAGAATGCAGCGCGTGGTTTGCTCGAAGTACGCAATCAGAATCGCTGAAACCTCGCTCGGGTCGAGGTCCTCCGAAAGCGTCGTAAAATTCTCAAGATCGGTAAAAATGACAGTCGCTTCGACAATCTCTCCACCCGGCCGGAGATCGAAATCAGAATTGGCGATCTTGTCAGCCATTTGCGGCGACAAATAGAATCCGAACGCCGTGCGCAATTCTTTGCGGCGCCGTGATTCGAGCAAATACTGCGAACCGACGGCCCAAGCCAGACCGAGCGGCATCTGGACGGCTACGGGAACGACCCAGACAAACCACGTTCGATGGTCCCACACGAGCCAGCACGCGCCACATACGATCCCTATCGAAATGATCACCGCGATCAGGGCAGCCACAAGCGGACGGAAAAAAGCGAGGCCGCCTGCCACCAAGCCAATGAACATGATCAAGGCAGTTTCCCGATTGAGCGGCATTCGAGTCAACCAGTCGCTGCGCAATAAATTAAGCAGAATGGTCGCATGAATCTCCAGACCCGGAGAAAATCCGCGGTTCCATCTAGAATACGGCGTGCGGAACTCATCTTTCCCGACCCCGAGATAACCGACCGCGGACCGTGGTCCGACCATTACAATTCGATCTTTAAAGTAGCCGGGCGGAATCCCGTCCGCGTCTAGCGCTTGGGCTATGTTCACGGAAGAAAAACTATCTGGCGGCCCATAATAATTGATCCAGTCTGGTCCGATCGTGTCCCGCGGGTCGTGCGTGACCTTTGCTCCCAGGACTTCGGCTGCCCTCCACGTGGCTGTCGGAACAATACTAGTTCCTTTTAGGTACATCTCCCGCACACCGTAATCCGGGTCCACTGGCCGAAAGGCTAGAATGCCATATCCCGCCGCGGCTTTGCGCAGCAGCTTTGTCGGTGCGGAGACTCGCTCCTCTCTTACGCTGCCCAAGCGCTCGACGATATCGAGCGCAGCACCGAGAATGACTTTCCCGTGCCTACGAATGGATTCTGCAAACGCTGTATCGGCAGCGGGATCTGGGGCGGGTGCGTCGAATACGATATCGTAAAAGACGAGTCGCGCTTTTTCCTGAGTCAAACGATCCAGGAGGCGAACGTGCAGCGCGCGGTTCCAGACGTCGTCGAGAGGTTGGTTCAGTTGCTTGGCCGAATACTCGTCGAGATAAACCAGAACAATCTCATGAGTGTCGAGTGTGGTTCGCCAGAGGAACGGCAAATCGTAGCTCAACCGCACCAAAGGTTCTGCGAACGAATAGCGCAAGCACGCGAGTCCCAAGGTCGTGGCCGCCAGAACGCCCCCCGCGATGGCCGAGGCGCGAATGAGATGCTTGACCTGACGAGTCTGCATTAGCTCAACTGAGTCTATTGCTTAGTGCAATAATGAGCGTCAAAGAGGCTACCGGGGAGTCGGCGGAGGAGTCCGTGTCCGCCTTTCCGTGCGCTTGTTCTTGCCTGTATGCTGCTGCTCTGGCTGGCTGCCCTGAGCACCAACACCATGCGACGGCGATGTTTGGTCAGATTGACCGCCTTGCTGCGGACGCCCCGGGCCCGTTGGGCGGGTTGGCTGCGGGCGAGGATTCGTATAGTGCACGCCCCTGCCTATGCCTATCTGGAGGCCCGGGACAAGCTGCGCGGGGGGCGGTGTCGGCCTCGCGGTTGTCTCGGGGCGCGGAGTAGTTTGTACATAGCGCGGTTTCGGCCGTGGGGTTTTCTCAGGGCGCGGGCTCTGTTTCTTTGGCGTTGTTGTCACGCTGCCAACAGTGCTGAAGTTCTCACTCAGATACCTGCGAAAGATCGGGCGATTCGGCTCTAGCGCCGCCGCTATCAGAAGATCACGCCGACCAGCTTCAACGTGACCCTGTTTAATCAGACACAAACCGTGGCCGAACCAACCATCGCCCAGCGCAGAGTCGAGAGCGATCGCGGTCTCGAAAGAATCCTTGGCATCCTTGAGGTTGTTTTCCGCGCTGAACAGAAATCCGCGCAATGCGTGCGCGGCCGGGTTGCGCGGCGCAAACTTGAGACCCTCTTCGAGTGCCTGCTTTGCCTCCGGCGCCCGACCCAGGTTGAACTGCGACTCAGCGACTCGTGTCCAGGCAAAACCAAAGTTTGCGTCGAGATTGGCCGCGCGCTCCGCCGCTTGCAGAGCGCCAGCGACATCGGACCTCGATTGTCGATAATATGATTCTGCAATCCAGTCGGTCGCCGTCTGCGGTGGCGCCGAAGTTGATTTTTCCTTCAACGTGACCGCTGCAATCAAGGTGGAAAGAGCCTGGCGACCCGGCGCGTTCTCGTCAAGTTCGTGCAAAAGGTCTTCCGCTTTCCGGACCTGACCGGCGACGAGAAATAAGCCCGCGCGATAAACCTTTTCGCCAGACGAAGCAGGTACCCGACTATGCGGATATTCTCCAAGAGCGCGCAGTACGTCGCCCTGGCCATAAGCCGATAGTGATTCTCGCAGCCTGTCCTGCTCTGACGGAGAAAGCGCTAAATCGTTCAAATCGAGAACGCCCGGATAGTAAAAACACCACTGAGCCGAATCGATGGCGTTGGTTACAGGGGTCTTGACTGGCTTGCCGCCCGGTTCTATCTCTGCCCGCTCGCCGCTCTGCAGTAAGACCGAACCTTGCGGGTTAGAGATTTCGACCTCACCATCAAGAATCGTAAAGCTGGCGGAGCCACTTTCGGCTACAGCTACCACAAACTCGGTCCCGCGGATCGCGCCGTTTGCAGCCGGAGTTTGCACGTGTATTTCACGTGACTTTTCCCGGCTAAAAAAATAAGCGGAGCCTTGCTTGAGGTCCATCGTCGGCTTGGCGCTCGCGACCTGCGGCGGCAAGACTTCTTCCTGCGTCAATTCGTCGATCCGCAGGATGCTCGAATCGCCAAATTGCACCGCCGCGCGGCTATCTTCTCCCGTTCGCAATCGATCGTGCACGATGAGCTCTTGACCTACGGTCGCTGACCGCCACTCCCCCGGCGGCCTGGAGCTGTCCACTGAATTTTCCTTTGAAATAAGCTCCGCCCCGCTCTTATGGTTCGTCTCTTCGGCACTCGCAATTCGAGAAGATGATATTCCCAATAATAGAACGGCGAAGGAGCTCGCGAACCGACTAACTGTAATCAGCCCCCAAAAGCTTTGGCGTCCTTGCAACACAAGACGCGCATCACCTTCAACTCTCAGCGAGCTCCGGTGATTTATCTTCTTCATATTTCCTGGTTCGGAACAGGTGCGCCTTTCGCCCAATTATCAAGTTGCGCACGCGGCACTTCTTTGAGCGCGGGCAGATACTCGAGCAGCTGATCGACGCTCAGCGGTTCACCGGTAAGTTTTTCAACGGCTCTCTGCATGCCGATTAGTTTCGGGGTACAGCGCAAGAAATAACTGTTCGATGCTCTTAAGGGAAGAACATTCCTCGCGGGAGACCGATCCACCCCATCACCTCGAGGTTTTTGGAATGGTTTGCCGTCCCGACTTCCGCTAGCCTCGAGAACGTGGTCCGAACCATTCTGTGCCGGCTGTCTCTGATTGCGTTCGCCCTAGCTCTCGCGGCAACCAGTCCGGCAGCGGAGCTAGAAGTTGCGCCAGTTAAGGGTGGTCAATTCGTGGGCGTTGCCGGTTGCAAATCGTCTAGTTGTCACGGCGGAGCCGGGGAGAAGCACAATCAATATCTCACGTGGGTCCAAAAAGATTTTCACGCGCGCTCGTACGCGATTTTGACTGACGCGCGCTCCGCGCGAATCGCTGAGACACTCGCAATACCTGCAGCGCAAGAGAGCAGCCGTTGCACTGTCTGTCATTCACCTTTCCACTCAGTCGCAGGTGCACGGCTCATGCCGACCGCGCGCCCGGACGAGGGCGTTTCTTGCGAGAGCTGTCACAGCGCCGGGGAGCCGTGGTTGCGCGGGCATACGCGAAAAGATTGGACTTATGCCATGCGCGTCACAGCCGGGATGCGCGATCTGCGAAGTTTTTATGTGCGCGGGAATACTTGCGTGGCGTGCCACCAAAATCTGGATCCCGATATCATCAAGGCCGGCCACCCTGAGCTGACGTTTGAACTCGATGGACAATCTGTAGCCGAGCCGAAACACTGGCGAGATGACGATCCATCAAGCGGTCTGCGGGCCTGGTTCGTCGGGCAAGCCGTGGCGTTGCGTGAGATGAGCTGGGACCTCTCAAAAAGTGAGACGCCTGACGCGGAAGCAGTTGCCAGATGGAAAGGACTAGCGTGGCTATTGGCCAAGGCGACGGCACAGCAAACGAACCTACCCATCATCTCTACATTAAGCGAAACAATAAGCCCCGCCTCGTTTAGGGCGACACAAGAACAGTCCGATCTGTTCGCCCGCCGCGCGGCTGAGCATCAATTCAGCACTGACTTTGCCCGGCAGCTTCTTCGCGCGCTAGCAGAAACGGATTCCGAATTTGTTACTTCGAACGAAACGTCGCGAGATGTACTATTCCGACGTGCTCAAAGACTCGTCCTTGCGCTTGACCGCCTCTCGAACGCGATTGGTCAGCGAACCACAGCTGCCGCAAAAAATCCCGCACTTAACCAGCTATTCGAGGACATTCGATCACGCACCGATTTTCAGGCGCCGCGGTTTGTTGAGCATTTGCGAAGTTTTGTCGCGACAATTGAACCATTGCTGCGATAGAAGGCCAAGGACGTTGATGCAGCGCTGCGCAAAATCATTCAGGAGCAGGCCGGCAAGACGGAAGAGCAAACAAACGAGTACGTCGAAAAGCTCAAGGCGGACAGGCGCAACAAGCGCCACGTATATTGAATTGTTACTTGAAGCCTACTAGAGCAGTATGGAACACTATCTGTGCCTTACGTGGTTTTCTTTGCCCTGATTTCCACGGCTCAAACTCGTGGACGTCACGCTTCGCAACGCAGGCCCTGAAACCCTGGCTCTAAAGATCTGTGAAAGGATCCGATCTGCTGATCGTCCCGTGCTCGCCTTGTTGCTGAATAAGTTTGGCAACGAGGCCAGTCCAGCCGGTTTGATGCGAGGCGCCGAGGCCAGTCCCGGTATCCCCATGAAAATATTCATGGAACCAATAGCGATCGCGATCGCGCTTCTGATCGAACGCCTTGGCTGAAGCGCGTGCGAAAGGCCGTTCGTGATTGTCGTCGCGCAACCAAATGCGGATGAGGCGATTCGAGAGCTCGTTCGCAACGCCGTTCAAGGTAGTGAATTGACCCGAGCCGGTGGGACATTCCACTTTAAAATCTTCGCCGTAGTAGTGGTGAAATTTCTGCAACGACTCGATGAGCAAATAATTGATCGGCATCCACACCGGTCCGCGCCAGTTCGAGTTGCCGCCGAATACCTCAGTCTGCGATTCGCCGGGCTCGTAGCTCACGACTTTTTCCTCGCCGCGCACGGTCACCATGTATGGATGATCTTTATGAAATTTGCTGACGGAACGTACGCCGTAGTCGCTGAGAAATTCTTCGGGATCAAGCATGCGCCGCAGCAAGCACTTCATCCGATGCCCGCGCGTTAATGCGATGAGACGGCGTTCGCCCACGCCCGGCTCCTGCCAGCGCGAAATAAGGCTGCAGAGATCGGGCCGATTCACCAGATACCACTCGAGCCGCTGCTTAAATCCCGGGAGCGCGTCGAGCAGCGCGGGCTCGATTGTTTCCACCGCTATCAACGGCATCAAGCCGATAAGCGACCGCACCCGCACCCGCACATATCGTCCGTCGGGCGTATGCAGCACGTCGTAGAAAAACGCGTCCTCATCGTCCCAAAGCCCGATGCCTTTGCCACCGAGATTGTTCATCGCGGCAGCGATGCTGAGAAAGTGCTCAAAGAATTTCGTCGCTATATTCTCGTAAACTGGATTTTCACGCGCGAGTTCGACCGCGATCCGCAGCATGTTGAGGCAAAACATTCCCATCCAGCTTGTGCCATCGCTTTGCTCGAGGCGGCTGCCGTCAGGGAACGTCTCGTTGCGATCGAACACGCCGATGTTATCGAGCCCAAGGAATCCGCCCTGGAAGATGTTATTGCCTTGCGAATCTTTGCGGTTCACCCACCAGGTGAAGGCAATGAGCATCTTATGGAAAACCGTCTCCAGAAATGCGCGATCGCCGTGGCCGCTCTGCTTTCGTTCGATCTGATAAACGCGCCACGCAGCCCATGCGATCACGGGCGGATTAACATCGCCAAAATGCCACTCATATGCGGGCACCTGCCCGTTCGGATGTTGGTACCACTCGCGCACGATGAGATCGAGTTGGCTCTTCGCAAAATGCGGATCGACGAGCGCAAGCGGGATGCAATGAAAGGCGAGGTCCCATGAGGCGTACCATGGAAATTCCCATTTGTCCGGCATCGACATTACTCGTTCGTTGTATAGATGACGCCACTGGGCGTTGCGACCGCGTTTGCGTTCCTCTGATGGTGGTGGGAAAGCGGGATCGCCCTCGAGCCATTGATCTACTATGTAGTGATAAAATTGTTTGCTCCAGAGCATTCCGGCGAGCGCCTGGCGTTGAAGCGCACAATGCTCCTTGTTCAAGCCAGTTGGCGCAAGCGCTGCGTAAAACTCGTCGGCTTCGCGCGCGCGTTGCGTAAAGAGATTATCAAAGCTTTCAAACGCGCGGATTGATTTCTCACCTTTCGTAATTTGCTTCAACCTCAGTCGAATCGCCCGGCTTTCCCCGGACGGAATGTTGATCTTATAAAGAGCGGCGGCTTTCGTTCCCCCGCATGCTGGATTGACTGCGTTCTTGTTACCTTGAACGACGTAATCGTTGATTGAGTCTTTTACGAACGGCCTCGCGTTCGGAACGTGCCAGAGCCGCTCCGCGTTGCTTTCGTTCTCCGTAAACAACAGTTCATCGGCGTCTTCGCAGTAAAGCCGGTACTCCCCGAGAAGATCATGGCTCGCTTCAATGATGCCAACCTTCGAGACACCCCGGCCTCCCATGTGCAGGTTTGGCCGGCGCGCATCGCGTCCCCAGCTCCAGGTATTGCGAAACCAGAGCGTCGGCAAAATATACAAGCGCGCCGGCGTCGTTCCGCAATTTGTTGCCGTGGCGCGAATCAAGATATCGTCGATCGAATTTTTCGCGTACGCGATCTCGATATCGAAGAAGCCGCTTTCGAGCGCACCCGTGTTCCAAAGTTCAAACTCACCCTCGCTCTTTGGGCGCGCTGCATTTTGCGCGATCAACTCTGCATATGGGAAAGGGGCGTGCGGGTAACGATAAATCATCCGCATGAAGCTGTGCGAAGGTGTATTGTCGACGTACCAATAAAGTTCCTTGACGTCCTCGCCGTGATTCCCTTGGGGCCCGGTCACGCCGAAGAGGCGCTCCTTCAAAATCGGGTCACATCCATTCCAAAACGCGAAGGCGAAACAGAGACGCTGTTTGAAATCGGAGATGCCGCCGATGCCATCCTCGCTCCAGCGGTACGCACGCGAGCGCGCGTGGTCATGCGGGAAATAATCCCACGCCTCGCCCGTCGCGCTGTAATCCTCACGCACTGTGCCCCACGCCCGCTCGCTCAGGTACGGTCCCCAGAGATCCCAGCGCTCTCCGAGGCGGTGATTTTGTGCGACACGGCTTTGCTCGGTGTTCATGCGAACGCTGTTCAATCACATCTCGGCTCGTAAGCCAACCTGCTTTTTACGAAAAGGCGATTGAGATCGCGCCGTGATGCGGCGATTCGCGTTTACGACGATGCGGGCAACGTGATTGAAACACACGAGGACAAGGGCGATTTCAAGAATGGTAAGAATGGTCTTGACGTATCGGTCCGAATTTTCGTTAGATCGCAGACAAACATGAAGGCGAGAGCGCGGCGGATTTGTTGCGCGGCAATAATGTTTGCGACGGTATTCGTGTCGTCGGCTGAATCTGGCGGCAGACCAACACCGACTCCGCGCCCGCACCCAAGCGTGCCCGGCCGACATCACGGCGGTCCATCCCCGGCTCCGCCCCGGGGTAATCAATTCAGTGATTAGCAACGCGGTCTTTCTCCTTAATCGCTGATTCCAACTCTAGAAACGAAACGCTTTCCGCTTCTCAGGATCGCGCTAGAATCCCGTTTGATTGCCGGATGGCAAATGATCCGGCCCATTGGATTCCGCTTCCTAAATGCCGAACAATTCGGCACAGTTCTTCCCATGACTCCGCTTTGTCGGACTCCTCCCAGATAAGCAACCGAATTAGACGGAATAATTCCGTAAAATATTACGGAAAAATTCCATCCATATCTCGTTAGATGCTAATCCGTCCGGCCATCGCAAGCGCGCTGCTCGTTCTGCTTGTGCGAGCACCAGTCCACGCTAGCGAACGCGACTATATGCAGCGCGGTGAGGAAAAGCTCACCGCTGATTATCAGATCAAGTATGACCGAGCCGTTCGCTACGTCCTGTCTCGCGCCTGGCGGAAAGACGTTGTCGTCCGGATGGTCGATATTCCTCCGTTTCAGGCGGAGTGGACCGCCGGTATCGCTCGGACTTCGACTGGCTACCAGGCATTCGAGGTGACCGCATCAAAACACATTTGGGGAGAGCTTGGCTTGGGGTCTGACTACCCGAAGCGCAAGAAACGAGACTATCACAGCATTCGACCTATCCTGCACGAGCGGCCAATGTCGGATGCGTTATCGGGACGCATCGCGGCGCTTTGGCGCCGCGTGCTCGCCGACCCGCGAAACTACGGACAGGACCCAGGGGCTATACCTCGACACAGACCAGTTCACTTACCACGTCAGCTTTTTGCCTCGCGAGCGACTTACTGCGTATGTCGTCGGCTAGGGTCCGCGGACAGAGCAGCTGATGAACGTCGCTTTCGCACTAGCTAATTATGCCGAAGGGGCGCGAGAAGGAGAACTAATCACAGCGATCAGAAAAGCTGAAAGGAAACTCGGCATCTAACCAATCGATGAAGCCAACGGCCCCACCTCGAAATAAGTCCAGCGTCTTTGCCACGACACCCTGCCGTGGCTTATCTCTTTCTCGTTAGGCGGTGACAACACTCCCACTTCCATGGCCGAAACCCCATCTCCAGAATCTGTCGTTCGTGAGTTTTGGCACCTCATGGCAACCAACGACTTTCACTCGGTCAAGGCCGTGCTTGCGCAGGAGTTCGTTATGGACTGGCCGCAATCCAAGGAGCGCATCCGTGGTGCAGAGAACTTCGCTCGAATGAATGGTGAGTACCCAACCACGGGCCGCTGGCAGTTCCGGATCAATCGCCTTGTCGCCTCGGCAGACGAGGTCGTCACGCAGGTCAGCGTCACGGACGGTACGCAGTCCGCCGAGCCAGTTTCCTTCTTCACGGTCGTCGGCGGAAAGATCATTCGCCTCGTGGAGTACTGGCCAGAACCATTCGCTGCGCCAGAGAATCGGCGTCACCTCACAGAGCCCATCGCGTGAGTCTCACAGCACCGCCTAACCCTTCGTTGCACCCGACCTGCTGCAAGCAGGCTTCGCCCGCGTCCGCAGGCGGGTGAACTCAAACGTTAGGGATTGTTGACCACTTGCGGCGCGGATTTGCTTGCTTCAAGCTGAGCGCTCACTTTTTGGATTTGCGCTGCCTGCTCTTTCACGGTTGCTGCAAGGGCGGTCATCCCAGATTTTAACTGTGCGATTGTCTTTTCCTGTTCCTCATTCTTGCGATGCTCTTTGAGGAACTCGTTGAGCAACATCGCGTTCACCGCGTCGTATCGCACCGTGTATGGTTTGCCTTGCTCGTCGCGCACCACTAGGTCGGGATTTACCTTGGCCACTTCTTCCGCAATCAAACCATACTGCGGTGTGCCAGTTTGGTCGCTCTTGTAGTGGAAGGTTACCGGCTTAAGCGCCAAGATGGCTGTTCATCGATCTAATCTCCTTCTTAAACCGGTACGAGGAGGGCGCCGTGCCCAGTCGACCGGCGGCGTTGACAACGACCGCGGCTCCTGTCACTACCGAGCCACTAATACCCTTGATAAAGGTCGTCGTTTGTTGGGTTCCAATTCTAATGGTGTTGGATTCGCCCGCTTCTCCCAAATTGTCGATGCAGATATTGTTACTGCCGGTAGTGAGATTGTTTCCGGCAGAAGCACCAATAGCGATATTGTTCATGCCGTCGTTGTTGAAAAGAGCGTGATAGCCAAAGGCCGTGTTGTGTGTGCCGGTGGTGTTGTTCGCGAGAGCAAGAACACCAGTGGCCGTGTTGAAGTCGCCAATGGTATTGTTAAAAAGCGCTTGATAACCGGTAGCGGTGTTGCTAACGCCGGTGGTGTTGTCATGGAGTGCTGCCACACCAGTGGCCGTGTTGTTGTTGCCGGTAATGTTGCGCTCCAGCACCGTGCTTCCGGTGGCTGTGTTGTTGTTGCCGGTGGTATTTTTAAGAAGCGCTTGAAAACCGTTAGCGGAGTTGTCTCTGCCGAAGGTGTTATTCGCGAGAGCTAAAGCACCAGTCGCCGTATTTTCCTTGCCACCAGTGTTGCTACGGAGAGTGAAGTATCCAGTGGCAGTGTTGTTGTCGGCAGACCTGTTGTCATGGAGCGCACTATCGCCGACGGCCGTGTTGTGTACCGCGGCGCTGCCGGTTAAGCTAAAAAGCGCATTCTGTCCTTCCGCGGTATTGCTTCCGGGATAACCTCCGTCCGGAGGCGGATTGACGGCTTGCGTGTTTTGGACGAGCGCAAAGCAGCCGAGTGCAAATGTAATTAGAACTGGTGGAATGCTTGGTTTCATATCCGGGGAGTTTCCGAAACATCTGGCTAGCTTGTCGAAAGCAAAACCCCAATTCACGGTGGTTGGCAAAGACAACCTTCCGTCGATTTCAACGAAAGGTCCGTGACGAAACTACTAAATTTGTTCAGTCAATAGGCGGAGACAAATCGCCCTTTCCAATTCCAAGGAGGCAGCCAGCTTTTCATTTGCACGCACAACGAAACGTCGACCGTCGCCGCGATGCGCGTCAGCAATCCAAATCGCGTGCCCGCAAGAATCAACGCCTGATACACAGCCCCAACTCCAACCGGCTTTGCTGAGGTTGTCTGCGATTATCTCCCAGTCGCGTTTCACTGAATCACTTCCATTTGCATTACCGGATGAATTTCTCAGACCGCGTCACCTGTCAACGTGCTTCTCCGGTGAAGCGAGCGCTAACGTCAGCCAGTCTTAATTGTTTGTTTCAGACTTTGCAGGCGCTTTTCAAGTCACTTAGACCTGAGCGGAACAAACCTAACTCCTACTCTTACTCTTCCCTATGGAACCAGGGAGCGAGAATAATAGCAGCTAAAAGCACTAACTCAGCTACTACGTTAGATACATCAACGGTCATTTACGTCGCATAGGTACGATAAATCAGCCTCCTAATAAGTGATTCTTGCCACCCACGTAGACGTGTCGGCGGTCAGTTACCTCGCGCAGCGACAAAAGCCCAGCCCCCTAAGTAGGTGATCCCCAGACACAATAAGAATAGCTCAACTAGCTTTAAAGCATATTCCATAAGTCTTTACCTTTCAGTTACTGCCTGTTCGAGTGCGCGATGAGGAGGAGCGATAGACTCGTTGGGTTCCCTTCGCGTCAAAGTGTTGAGCGATTCCATGAGGCGCGACTCGTAAGAATCACACATAGGGGAGCTGCCATCGGAATTGACCCATTCGGGATGTTGGATCCGCAGAGCCTTGTGAATCCGTTGCTGGAGCTCGGTATAGGTGTGGATTTGGTGGTACATGGCTATTACTTGGTGAAAGATTCAAGTGTGGCGCGGAACGATTCGGACAAGGGGCTCGGCAGAATCGCCGACGAGCCTTGGCGCCGGAGTTGGCCTTGTTGTTGGGCTGAGGATTTCGGAAATCTCCCGACAGATTGGAGAAATCCTGAGTGTGATACGGCATGACAACGGCAAGAGTAGCGATGCGTAGGCCGTTCAGTCTATGGGACCTTAGTCTATTAAACTTTAGTATAATACAAGGAATCCGGTAATCGGCCCACGTTCGCTGTTTGGCTACGGCAACCGAAGGAGTGCCGAACTACCAACGCTCGATTATTGAGCACTCCTGCCGATTTCGTAACGTACGCAACGAAACGCCTTCCGTCGCCGCGATGTGCGTCAACAATCCAGATTGTTCGCCCGTCACGATCTACAGTTGCAACACAGCCCCAACTCCAACGGCTTTAGGGATTGTTGACCACTTGCGGCGCAGGTTTGTTCGCTTCAAGCTGTGCGCTCACAATTTGGATTTGCGCTGCCTGTTCCTTTACCGTTGCTGCGAGGGCCGTGATCCCAGATTTTAACTCTGCGATTGTCTTTTCTTGTTCCTCGTTCTTGCGATGCTCTTTAAGGAACTCGTTGAGTAACATGGCGTTCACCATTTCGTAGCGGACGCTTTCGACCTGGCCTTTATGGTTGCGATACACCAGAGTAGGATCCACTTTTTCCACTTCCTCGGCGATCAAGCCAAAACAGAGTGACCGGGTCCCATCATACTCCTTCTTTAAGCGAAAACTGACCGGCTTCAGCGCGTAAAGGGCTTCGCTCGCTGCGGCGAGGGGTCTGATCTCTTCCTTATAACGTCGCGAGAAAACAACCTGGGTGTGGCCAAGTCTACCGTCGGTCAGCCGCACCGTTACGTAATCGTTAACACCCGCACTAAAACTCTGTGTTGTCGTGTTAATATTGCGGATATAGGTGCGGTCATCGACGCCAGCCTCGCCCAACACCTCTTCACCGATACAGACATTACCACTCCCGGTGATGCTGTGGCCGGCCTGAGAGCCGACGGCGATATTGTTGCTGCCGGTAGTGTTGTCGTAGAGGGCCTCGGTGCCGGTGACCGTGTTGTAGTTGCCGGTTTGGTTGTGAAAAAGCGCATTGGGGCCGGTCGCAATATTGAAGTTACCATCGGTGTTCGCCCCAAGCGCTTGAAAGCCGGTTGCGACGTTGCCAGTGCCGGTGGTATTGCTAGAAAGTGCAAAACGCCCCGTCGCCGTGTTGGCACTACCGGAAGTGTTGTTAACAAGGGCGTTCACACCAGTGGCGGTATTAAAGCTGCCGGTGGTGTTGCTTAAAAGCGCCCCGGCGCCAGTGGCCGTATTCTCATCTGCAGTGTTGCTCAGTAGGGTCCCAGCGCCAACTCCCGTGCAGAAGTTGCCGTCCGTGAGGCTTAGGAGCGAGTATGCACCAATTCCTGTATTGTAAGCGCCGCTGGTAAGGCTCGTAAGAGCAACGTACCCCTCGGCCAAGTTGCCTCCGGGACAGCCTGGATCGGGCGAGTCGCAGGCTGCTCGCGTTTGCGGTGAAAACGCAAAGTAGACAAGCAGGGATACGATGGTTGTGAATATGATTTCTCGGCTTTTCATGATTTAATTTCCTTTGTCCTTCTCTCAGTGGTTGACCCAGTGATTGCAGGTCTGAAACAGGGGAAGAAATGCCGAGAGAAAGGCTTTCTACCCTGCCCCCGGATTCAGATCGTAACGAAAAGCGTTTCTAGCAAAATCCCGCCCAAATTGTCAATCCAAACCGCATAAGAGCGGTTCAACGCCGGGTGCTTCAAAGACTTTCGCGTACGAACAGGTTGATGAACTCACTGGCATCCTCCGTCTCACAACCTTTGATAACGCCGGTCGTTTACGCAGTTGTTTTTTGCGTCAGTTGTCATTTCGTGACTTGGATCTCCTCAGTAGATTCATGATGACAGCGAGCAACGCTAGGATTGCCGCGTTGACGCTGATAATGCTGTAAGCCAGTTGTAGCCACTTCATTGTCCCACGTCCCCTTTCTCTCTGATTTGGTCTTCACTGAGGTACTGCAGGAAATCCGGCGCGACGTTACGCGGAAAGATGCAGAAATTCGTTAAAATCGCATAATTCGACTGCCGGATTGTTCTCAAAAAGACAGGCTGCACGCCCGGCTCCTCAAAACCCTCGAGGCGTTGCGATCTGATTTCGATGATCGTGATCACCAATCAGGTTTGCTTTATCGAGCAAGCAGACTACCTGTTCATGTGAACATTTTCCAAACAAATTATGCCTAAGCCCCTTAACGTAGTCTGGCCTGCCGTGCGGGTGCTGGCCGTTGCGGTCGGTGTCCGCGAAGCTGCGCGTCAAATGGGCATCAGCCAGGATGCGGTGCGACAACGCTCAAAACGCGAAGGCTGGATGGCCTGCCCTAAAACAATAGCTCAACGAGCACTGGCAAAGCCTGTCACCAGCATGTCACCAAGTGCCCTGTCACCAGCAGATGCACTCGCCAATGTCTTTAGCGAACGAAAAGACCGCACCAAGCTCGGTCTGAGCAAATACGCAGCGGAAGCTGCCGAACGAGCGGGGGAAAGCGATGGCGATTTAGGTCTATCGCGCAACGTGCGTGATGTCGCCGCAGTGCATTCAACTCTTTGGCCGGAAGATCACAATGAGCGCGGGATCCTTAATCTCGGCGTACTGATTGGGACAATTCGACCGACGCCATCGGAGCGATCGAATCCGAGAAGGACGAATAGCCTCGTAAAAGGGGCGAAAGCTTGTTCTTACAGAAACACTTTCAGCGCGAAGCAGCGCAACGTGCCCCTAGATGCTCTGAATAAGTGGCCAAGAAGTGGCCAAGTTAAAAAAGTTGGCGCGGTTATATCATCAAATTCTATTTAGCATAAACTACAACAGTTAACCTATTTAAATAGTTGTGCACCGTGCAGGACTTGAACCTGCAACCCAGTGATTAAGAGTCACTTGCTCTGCCAATTGAGCTAACGGTGCAACTGCCTGTTTCCCAGGTGAATGCTGTACAAACGTGCACTTTCGTTCCGCCAAAATCGGTAAGCAGATTCGGTAGCATAAAATGTATCGGTGTGTTAGCATTGGACCTGATGAAGAATCGGAAATTACTTATCCCTGTCCGATGCACAACGCGGAACTTTTACCTGCATCCTCCCCCACCCGGCCGGAATGATTGGCATGTGCGGTTCGGCCGCCTGCCGTCGACGGCGTCCGGCGGGTTGTATCCCGAAGCACCGGAGCAAAAGAGATCCCGGCTGCGAAACGAATCGCCGCGCAGATAATTGAATCTTTCTGGACCGATTCCGGTCGGGGTGCGGAACCGCTGAAACTTCGCAGCGACAATGCGACTATCGGTGAGCTCATCGCAATGTACGAGCAGCACGCTGGACAACGACCCTCAACAATTCGGAGCAATGCGCGCTCGCTACGAATGATTATAAAGACCGTTCACGCTGGAGATCCTGATCAGAAATCGACGGCGCTGCTGACTGCTAATTTGATTCGCGAGTTTGAAAAGCGGCAGCTTGAACGTGCGGAGAAACGCGCCACAGCTGCGACGCGATCCAAATTTATTGAACGCGTGATGTTCAACTGTCTCGCTAAGTGCTCTGCGTCATCATCGGAAAGGACGGTGCCAGCAAATCCGCTTTACACCAGTGGAACAAAATTCCAGCAGCCGGCGCCCGTACTATCAGTGACTTGTATATCGAGATGAGCGGCACGAGCATGGCCGCACCGCACGTGTCTGGCCTGGTGGCAGCGTTCTTGTCGCGGCGGCGGGAATTCCTCAACTACCCGGATCTTGTCAAAGCTATACTGCTGGACAATTGCACGGACCTGGGACGGGATTGTTATATCCAAGGCCGGGGCATGCCGAATTTAGTGAAGATGTTGACTGCCAGCTAAGACCAGTTGATCGGAAAAGGATTTGGGACGTGCGGCGTCTGCAAATAATCAGAAGCCTACAAAGCGATCGAAGATTCTGAGCAAAAGACAGTGCAAGGTAAGGAAGTTCCGCCGGCATTGCCGGACGCCGCGAGGTAAGAGAGCGAACAGGGCCGAATGACGAAAAATCTGCATTTTTGTAAAGGCTTCAAGCGGACAAAAAAAGACGTGGGCCAGCCGCGCACACGGATGGGCCGGGCCAGAAAACTGGTGGGCCACTCCCTACTTTTCGACCATTTTGTTATGAACAGCAGGAGGCAACCGAGGGCGGCAGCAGCAAATTTGGACTTCGCCAAGTGCCGAAAAGTAATGAGTTGCTTTGGTTCACGCACGTGTCCCTGTCAATTTCCGCTCGTAGCTCAGGCGGATAGTGCAACGGATTTCTAATTCAAGAAAGAGTTTTTGCGCTCATTTTCACGCGCTTGCGTACCGTTGCCGATGCTAGGCGTTTAGGCCATTTCGATTCGCGCCGCCTTGCGCAGAATTGCAGCGTTTTACGTCGAAAATGCTGCAGACCGTAGAAATCGACCGTGATTCGTCACGGGAGTTCTCTCCCTCGCGCGCGTACTGGTTGCATCAAGAGGTTGTCTCCCTCCCTACTTGGATGTTTTGATGGCCATGGTTTGCAGCACCACCGTGTCGTTACCTGTCTCAATTGACAGGTTCGAACCTGAGGGCACCGTGAAAAACTCTTCCACCGTACGCTTCTGGCGCTGGCCATCGATTACTGTATACACATCCTCACCGCTTCGCACTTGAACAATCAAGAATCCCTGTTCGGGAAAGCGCTCAATACGCTGTCGGTTCGGAATGGTCCAATTGCGGAGTGTCATTTGAATTTCAGCTTGCCCGGCGGCTAGCAATCTAGGGTTCTTCAGAGCGGTGCGCCCGTCGAAACGCTCAATAGGCTGAAGTGGCATTGGCTCATCGAACTTGTTGGTGTCAATTTGTTCACCCAGCTTAGCCGGACTTGCTGACGGCGACGGCGATGGTGATGGCTGCTGACCAAAACAGACCAGCACGATGACAGTCTCTACGACCAAAAGACTCACACCTAGCATAAAGGAGCGCGTCATAATATTTCTCCCTTGGGCGTTCATGGCGAAAGCATGTAGACGTTATTTGCATCCGTCGCGACGTAAACACGCCCGTTTGCCAGAACGGGCTCATTGTAGACCATCCTGCCTGACAGCGCGATGTTCGCCAGTACTACCGGCTGCGGCACAAGTTTGTAACCCAATGAGACGCAAGTAGCATTTGGAACGTCGGGATTGCTACACCGAAATCCCGCTGGCGGAACCAGGCTCGGATCTGCAATCACAACCAGGTGGCCGGTGTCCGTTCCTATGTAAACTATTCCGTTAGTGATCGTCGGATGTCCCAAAGAGTAAGTCGCGCCGGATGCATTAGGCACATCGATTAACCAGCGAAGGCGCTCCGCCTCAGCGGCGCAAACGTTAAAAGCGTGTAATCGCTTGTAACCTCCGGTGACACCGGAGGTGGTGAGATTCAAACCGCCGTTCATGGCAACGTAAACATCTCCCCAAGCAGCACCACCGCGCATGTACCGAGTATCACCATGAAAAGTGCCATCGCCTGAAGTGAAGGGAATGGTTGCAGAAGGATATGACCACCGGCGTGATGGTGGGCCGGGTACGGGTGGGCCATCATCGAGTGCGTGGGTCCAGCCGTCCTTCATAGTCGAAATAACAACCTCGCCACAGCTCGTGGACATAACCGCTACTCCTGCTGACCAGTCAGGGTCGCCATCCATGATCCACGGTACCGGCTGGAATTTCCACGTGATAGCTCCGGTACTACGATTCAGCTTCATCATGCTCAGGCCGTTATTTGGAGAAGGCTCAGTGGGATCTCCGGATTTTGTGTTGCCCGTTGTTATGTAAACACTCTCGCCTTCTGCTGCTACCGGGGCCCAGACTCCTCCACCGCGCGTCGAATCAGTACAAGTACCCGTACTGCAATAACTAAAAGCCGGAGCGATTGCACCCGTCTCCAGTTTAACGGCAACGACGCGTCCTTTTTGAATTGGGTTATCGCAT
>Ga0193727_1000316_pt1 | contig 18217 bp, 14 predicted proteins | sample H2c2metaG_FD_143051 | JGI IMG/M metagenome (GOLD analysis project Ga0193727, IMG submission 143051) | Soil microbial communities from a riparian zone of the East river system, Colorado, United States - H2c2 | ecosystem: Environmental > Terrestrial > Soil > Riparian zone | place: USA: East River...
TCGCGGCGAAACATTTTATCAGGCCGGATTTCAGAAAGACGATTCGGCAACGATTTTGCAGGTGGTGCACAACCCGAGCTTCATTGCGCCTTACGTGGCGTGTGTGATTGTCGCTGCCGGTCTGCTTGTGCAATTTGGTTTTCATCTCGCAGGATTTTCGCGACAACGGCGGAGGGCAATCGCATGAAACGTTTCCTGCCGTGGATCATTCTGGCTGTTGCTGCCGCCTGCATCGCGGCCAATTGGTTGCCGCCAAAGATGGCGAACGACGATTTCGATTTCAGCAGATTCGGCGAAATCCCGGTGCTCGTCGGGGGCCGGATCAAACCGCTGGACACGGTCGCACGGAATTCGCTCTTGATCATTCACGGAAAACAGGAATTGCGCCTCGAAGGTGGCAAGCGACTGAGCGCGATGCAATGGCTCACCGATTCCCTTTTCAATGCTCCCGTTGCCGATCAATACCCGGTGTTCGTTGTGCAAAACGCAGAGGTCCTCGGTTTGTTCGGCTGGCAACAAAGCGACCGGAAATATTTTAGTTTCGCCGAGTTTGCGCCTTTCCTGAAGCAGATCGATGAACAAGCCGCGCAATCGGACAAGCTCGAAGCAGTCCAGCGCTCCGCCTATCAAAGCGCCATCCTGAATCTGCGAAACGGACTCTCGTTGTATCAGCGGTTGAAAAACAGCATTCAACCTGAGGGTGCAGAAAATTTCACCACTGAATTGCAGAGTTTCGCGAGCAGCGTCCCGGGTGCGGCTACGGCAGCGCGCCAACGCGCGATGGGCGAAAATTTCGACAAAGCGAACCTCGATGACGTCGCTCAGATGATTCAGCGTTACGAACGACTGTCGGACATGGCATACATCCTGGCGGTTCCACCGCTCGAGCCAAATGGTGAATGGCATTCGGTTGGTAACAGTTTGCTTCGCTCTGTAGCGCTCGGTGAAATTCACCCGATCGTGACCGAATACGCGGTCATTGGCGACGCCTACCGCGCAAACGATCGGACGCTCTTTAATCAGCATGTGCAGCTCGTGACCGATTGGTTCGCCAAAGAACGGCCGAACACGATGAAACGGGCGTCGTTCGAGTTCTTGATCAATCGGCTTCAGCCCTTCAGCCAAAGCATGACGCTTTACGTGCTTGCATTCCTGCTGGCGTGCGCGTCATGGCTAAGATCGAGCAGTCTTTTGAGGCGATCGGCTTTCTACGTTCTACTGCTCGCGCTTGCTATTCACACCTTCGGCCTGGTTTCGCGGATGTATTTGCAAGAGCGTCCGCCCGTCACCAACCTGTATTCATCAGCAATTTTCATTGGCTGGGGCGCTGTCATAGTCGCGCTGATACTCGAACGCATTTTCAAAGACGGCATCGGCGCGGCTTGCGCCGGCGCAATTGGTTTTGTGACGTTGATCATCGCGCATCATCTCGCCGGGAGCGGCGATACGCTCGAAATGTTGCAGGCGGTGCTCGATACCAACATCTGGCTCGCGACTCACGTCGTCGCGATTACGACCGGTTACTCCGCCATGTTTCTCGCCGGTATGCTTGCCATCATCTATGTCGTGCGCGGTGTCTTCACGCGCTCGTTGAAAAAACAAACCGCCGATTCGCTCGCGCGTATGACTTACGGCGTGATTTGTTTTGCTACCCTGTTCAGTTTTGTCGGCACAGTGCTCGGCGGCATCTGGGCCGATCAATCATGGGGGCGTTTCTGGGGCTGGGACCCGAAAGAAAATGGCGCGGTGCTGATCGTCCTTTGGTGCGCGATCACTTTGCACGCGCGCTGGGGCGGATTCATCCGGCAACGCGGCCTGATGATCATGGCGCTCTTCGGCAACATCGTCACCAGTTTCTCGTGGTTCGGCGTGAACATGCTCGGCGTGGGTCTGCACTCCTACGGCTTCATGCAAAAAGCGTTTCCATGGCTGGTCGGATTCATGATCAGCCAGCTCGCGTTAATGGCCGTCGCTGCCATGCCACTTGAAAAATGGCGCAGCTTTGCGCCCGCGCGCGTTCCTTCTCGTGGCGGGCCGCCGCAAATTCCAGCGCCTTTACCGGCCGGCCAGGCGCCAACCCATTAATCACGCTGCTACTCCTGCAGCCGCAACTCCATGAACCCTTCTCTTCGCGCCGCCGTGATCGCTGAATGGCGCGGTTTGCCCGAGCGAAAACTGCGAGCCGACCGGTGGCAATCCCCGGCCGAGCTCATGCCGAAGCTGATGCAACGCCTCGGATTGCGCGAGCGCCTGCGCGAAACCGAAGTAATAGACGCGTGGTCAAAAATCGTGGGCGAATTCATCTCCGCACATTCGGCGCCTGTTGCGCTGCGTGAAGGCGTACTGTACGTGCGCGTACTTCAACCGGCCTTGCACTACGAACTCGAACAAATCTCCAAGCCCGAAATCCTGCGAAAATTAAAACAACGCTTCGGTGGAAAGACGATTCGCGATGTACGCTTCCGCGTCGGCTGAGGGGAGCAACGGCTCCCATGATTTGCTTTGCAGCGAGTTCACCGCTCGGCTGAAGCGCGCGCTGCCGGGGTCGAGTCTAATAACTTTGCGGTTTGCTGTGTGTTTCCCCGCGATACCAAGTCCTTGACATTCCATCGCTTGTTTGACTAAAAAGACTTGAAACTTCAGAATCCCAATGAAACTCCATGATTTAGAAAGGAATAAGAACAATGCCTAACACAGAACATTGCCCACACAAAGACGGGATAAACAAGGAAGCGAAAGACGCTAAAGGCCATATCGATAACGTCCTTGCGGATCCATCCCTCAGCCAAAACCTCAAAAACGAACTGAACTTGGCTAAAAAAAACCTTGATAAGATCACCATGGATAACCACAAGTAATTTGAGTTTGATGCTGTCCTGCGAGCATGCTGCGTCAGCGGAAAGAGATGCAGGGCTGGACGATCCCATTCCAACGCGCTAGATGCTTGTTCCTATACTGGCGGGACGGTCGGCTGTTTTTCCATAACTTCGCAAGACGCTCAACGGTCTCCGGCAGCCCGGTTACTTGTGAAGTTCTCAATTTCTTTGACCGGTGGCGAACCTCCGAGGAAGCGATCACTCATTTCGCTTATTATTCACAGAAGAGCGTGCGTTCCGCTCTCGCTCAGCTAGTGGATTACGGGCTACTTGTCCGAAAGCGTTCGGCTGAAGCGAGGCAGGATGTTCGGATTGCACAGGAGTGGTCCGCTTGGTTACCACAAGGAAGCTTTCATTTTTCTACGAAGGACGTAGCCTACGTTGATCGCAGCAATTGGAGCTTGGATCGCTTGAAGGCTGTATTGCCGAAGACGGCAAAACCTAAGATTTTCAAAACCATTAGTAGAGCTCAGAAAGTACCGCTGCCACCAAGCGTTTTTCCCGATTCGGAGTTTATCCGGACCTTGATGGCCCGAAAGACCCATCGAGAATTCGCAAAGCAAGAAGTGACGCTTGAGGCCATATCCCAGCTGCTTTCCCTGGTCTGGGGTGTTACGGGCTATATTCATTCTCCTGTATTCGGCAAATTAGCGCATAAGACCAGCCCATCGGCGGGCGCGCGGCACCCTGGCGAAGTGTATCTGATGGCTTTGCGGGTTGAAGGTCTTAAGCCTGGTTTGTATCACTATCACCCCGCGTATCATCGGCTCGAGATAATCAGCACGAACGCCACGCGTGAAAAAGCGTGGCGTTACTGCGCCCGGCAAAATTTCGCAAAAAACGCAGCTGCTCTGTTCTTGATGACCGCGGTGTTTCGGCGCACCATGTGGAAGTATCATCTTCCTCGTGCCTATCGTGTGGTGCTTCTTGACGCGGGCCATTTGTGCCAAACATTCTGTCTCGTCGCGACTTGGCTTGGTCTCGCGCCGTTTTGCACGGCCGCCCTGAAGGATACACTAATCGAGGAAGACCTCGGGATAGATGGAATTCGCGAGTCAGTGCTTTACATAGCAGGAGTCGGTGTTCCCGCTACTTTGGTGCGAGCGAGGCGACAATTTTCTCGAAGCGCGGATCGCCACGCAACGAGTCCCAGTAAGGATGGAGTTTGAGAACACCGTAGCTGAGGGTATTCGGGACGCGCTCCACTGCAGCGATCTGTTCGATGGCGCGGTCTTTCTCGCCAGTCCATGCGTAGATTTGCGCGAGATTAATGGCTAGATCGATGCCGTCGATAGCATCCTTGGAGATGGGCAACAATTCACAGGCGCGGCGGCCTTCCTGTATTGCCTGTTCTTTTCGCTCGAGGCCGGCATCGATCATGCCCAACAGACTGAAAGCGGCAGCGAAGTCGGGCTGGCTTTCCACTGTCTTTTCGACTTCTCTGCGCGCGCCGCTAAAGGCCGCTTGCGCTTTGGCTGAATCACCCTGGCAGCGAGCAATGACGCCATCCCAATAGGCGCGGGGATTGTTGACTCCATTATTTACGATGCCCTCGCGCGGATAATTTGCCAGCGCCCGGGTTGCGGCGGTCGGAGGCCGCTCACACAGCGCAGGGCGTAGAGCATCTACTTCGAGCGGCAAGCTGGGGTTCTCAGCGACCAAAGTGGCTAGCATGGCCTGAAAAGGTTTGATGTCCGCCCGCCAATCCAACGCAACCAGCGACCGATTTATGCGAGTTGCCGGCTCGCCCGGCATGATCGCCAGTGCTCGATCGTAGGCCCGTTCTTCATCGGCGTAGCGATGCTGCCACCCGTAAGCCAAAGCGAGTTGCTGGAGAGTGAAAAAGTTGCGTGGGTCCAGCTCAAGGGCACGCTCCAGATTTCGCGTCGCCTCGTCCCAGTGGCCTTCGCGGCGATCGATCATGCCGGTGTATCGGAATACATCAGCGCTGTTGGGCAGTGCGCGCCGGGCGATAGTGAGCTCGCTGCGAGCTCGCCCGTAATCGCGGAATCCGTTGTAGTAATAAATGGCCAGAGCGAGGTGGGCTTCGCCCGCATCGGGTTGAAGGCGAAGAGCTGCTTCCACGGTCGCTTTGGCCAGATCTAAACGGGCCGGGGTGCGATCGTGGCCCCTAAAGTAGGCAGCGCCATGTACTCTCGACAGCAGGCACCAAGCTTGTAAGAAGCGTGGATCAAGGGTGACGGCTTCCTCTAGCAGGTGCGCGGCTTGGGGCAGATTTTCCCTTGCGTGGATTGGATTCGAGGTATCGGCGAAGAGCGCTTGGGCGCGCAAATACCGGTCGTAGGCATCAAGATCTGTCGTCGGTGCTTTTTCGATCGCCGCCTTTTCCGTCGGGGAGATTTTGGCTTGAAGTTGGTCGGCTATGGCTTTGGCTACCTCAGTCTCGACCGAAAAAATGTCCGTCAGTTTGCGATCAAACGTATCGGCCCAAAGATGCGAGTCATTGGCTGCTTTGATTAGCTGCACGTTCACTCGCACTGCGTCGCCGCTTTTCTGCACACTGCCTTCCAGGATATGTGCGACGCCCAGTTGCTTCGCGACCTCAGGCAGGTTCTCCGGCGCGCTCTTGTAATGCTGCGTCGATGTGCGCGAGATCACCTTCAGATCAGCGATCTTGGATAAGCGCGTCAGAATCTCGTCCTGGATTCCGTCTGCAAAGTAGGCGTTCGCTTTTTCCTCGCTCCGATTCTCAAACGGCAAAACCGCGATGGATTTTTCCGGAATCGCTGGTGTACGTGACGCCGGCTTAGCGTGTCGGTTGAATGGCCCGAAATACACGCCGGCGAGCAACACAATTGCTACTGCCGCGGCACCAGCAACAAGCAGTGCTTTCCTGTTTGATCTGTTACCAGGCGCCAGTCTTGTTAGTGTCTGTACTGGGCGGAGTTGCAGTCGCTCCGCAACCTCTGCGGCCGATTGCGGACGACGCGACGGATCTTTTGCAAGACACGCTGCAACCGTCTGTTCCCAAAGCGATGGAACGAACGCCGGCTCGATATCCAGCTCTTTGCGCCGCTCCGTCATCGGAGGAGCAACTCGCTCGCAAATCTGCCGATCGATATTGCCCGAATAGAACGGTGGCTTACTGGTGAGCAATTCGTAGATGCTCGCGCCTAACGAGTAAATGTCGTCGAGATGCGTGCTGCGCTCGCCGTTCAGTTGCTGCGGACTCATGTAAACAAGCGTGCCACTCCGGCCCTGTTCTGCGGTCAATCGACTCGCTGAATCAACGAGACTGCGCGCTATGCCAAAGTCTGCCACTTTCAGGTCGCCTCGTTGATTCACCATCAGGTTGGAAGGCTTCAAATCACGATGGATGACTCTTGCGCGATTGTGCGCATAATCGAGGGCGTCACAGAGCTGAGCGATCCAGCCGGCGAGCTCATGCGATTCGAAGACCTTTTGTTTCTTTTCAGCCCGTAAGTTCGAAAGCGTTTCGCCGTCGACGTACTCCATTGAAATACAGCCGGAGCGTTCATCATGGACGAAGTCGTGAATCCGAACGATGTGCGGATGCGTCAATTCCAGGCACCGCTTCGTCTCATGTTTAAGTTGATCCAACAACGCACGATCCTGGATCATCAGATCAGGGAGAAATTTCAGCGCGACATCGCGCTCCAGCTCTTCGTCTCTTGCCAGCCATACAATCCCCATTCCGCCGCGGCCGAGCACCTTGACCAGCGTATACCGGCCAAAAACTCTTTGTCCGCCCGTAGCATCCAGCGCTGTCTCGAGAAGGCAACCTGGGCAACCTCCCTCAGGCGCGTCGGCCGGGATTTCGGTTCCGCACTTTTGGCAAACTCTGATCCCTCCATTCAGGGCTACTTCCTCTGGGGCAGAACTGTCAGGACGGAGATTCATTTCGCCGCGAGATCACGCGCGTTAGTCACGCTGACAAATTACCAGTTATTGCCGTGGAAAAAAGGACTAAACCGAGGAGCGGCACCTTGGCGGGCCGTGCCGTTCAGAAGACACTTTGCGTGTGGGCCAGTTTTGATCGGATGCTTCGGCGTGAACCCGCCCCCAGAGCAAGGTGCCTGGCTAGAAGCAGCCGATGGCAGACGCCGCCTGGCGGCAAGACCATTCGCGACGTCCGCTTCCGCGTTGGCTGATCTGGAAGACTAACGGCAAGCAATGCTTTGTAACCTTTTCGTTGGGCAACGTCCCGAATATTTTTGCGACATCCCCGAACTAATGCTTGGATAGTATCTGCGAAAATGATAAAGACCGCACGTGCAATGTTAGCTAACTAGAAAGGAACATACTTATGCTGGAATCAGAAGAAGAATTAGCGCCAAAAACGCCCCGGACGCGCTGCCCGAGGACAAGGACCCAGTCTTGCTGGGCATCCTCAACGACAACGACAAAAGTGTAGCACATCATTTCATCGAATCGGCGAACCCCGGCGTGAAGGTCCAAATCGCCGTAGTGGATTTCGATTGAAGAATGTCGCGAGCGTCCCAAGCCTGTTCGGAAGCGGATTTTGATGGGCGTGACACTGAAGGTCTTGCGTCGAGGCACGCACCGATCGGCCAGCCTTGACGACACACTGAAGCGCGCGCTGCGTCTGGCCCCGGTAATGGGGATCACGCGCGTCGCTAACGTCACCGGGTTGGACTCGGTCGGCATCCCCGTGGTGATGGTATGCCGGCCCAACTCACGGTCTGTGGCCGTGTCGCAAGGAAAAGGAATTGATCTCGCAAGCGCGCGTGCGTCGGGATTGATGGAGGCGGTTGAGCTATACCACGCCGAAACCATCACTTTGCCGCTGCGCTTAGCCACGTACGAGGAACTTCGCTATCAGCACAACGTAGTCGAAGTTGACGATCTCCCACGCGGCTTCGAATCCCGTTTTCATCCATTTTTGCGCCTGCTCTGGTGCGAAGGTCGCGATCTCATGGATGGAAGAAACGTGTTAGTGCCTTACGAACTGGTTCACACGAATTACACGGTGCCATTGCCGGATGGCCATGGTTGTTTCGCAGCTAGCTCAAATGGGCTAGCTTCCGGAAACGCTCTGATCGAAGCTATCAGCCAGGGAATCTGCGAAGTCATCGAACGGCACGCTACGAGCCTGTGGAAGCGTCGGCAGGGATTCGACGAGGACCGACTCGACTTAACGAGCATAGACGACCCGATTTCGCAGGAGATTATTGGGAAATTTGAGTCGGCTGGACTGCTCGTAGCTATCTGGGACATTACAACCGACATCAAAATTGCTGCTTTTAATTGCTTAATAATGCCACGGAATGAAAACATGTGGCATTGTGCGGCAGCTGCCGGTTACGGATGCCATCCAGCTCGTCAGATCGCATTGCTGAGAGCTTTGACCGAGGCTGCGCAAACTCGGCTAACTGTGATATCCGGATTGCGCGATGATTTCCACGTCGATACGTATGAACAATTGCAGGACCTGGAAGTGGTGGGGGCAATTCGGGATCACATCACCGCTTCGAGAACGACACGCCGCTTTTCTGATGTCCCCAACTGGGACGCAGACACCTTTGAAGATGATGTGGAATGGGAACTGAAGTGTCTCAGGCAGGCTGGCGTTCGGCGAGTCGTCGCGGTCGATCTCACGAAGCCGGAATTTGATTTGCCCGTCGTTCGCATCATCATACCTGGGCTCGAGCCGATGCTTGAATCGGGCTGTGTTCCAAGCGCGGGAGCGCGATCGGCAATTGCGGGTAGGCCGTGAACGTGTTCATCTTCACGGGGCCTACGATTTCTCCCGCAGAAGCGAGTGCGGAACTAAAGGCAGTATATCTACCGCCTGCCGCTGAAGGCGACGTGTATCGCGTGGCGCTGCATCGCCCGCAGGCGATCGGAATTATTGATGGCTACTTCCAGTCGGTGCCGACCGTGCGACATAAGGAGATCCTGTGGGCAATGAGTTGTGGAATCCACGTATTCGGTAGCGCCAGTATAGGCGCGCTTCGCGCAGCCGAATTACTTCCCTTTGGAATGGAGGGTGTAGGCGCTGTGTTTGAACTCTACCGAGATCGAATTTTCGAAGACGATGACGAGGTTGCTGTGGCTCATGGGCCTGCCGAAACGGGATTTGTGTCTGCATCCGAAGCCATGGTTAACATTCGGCAAACTCTGCGAAAAGCGGAGCGACTCGGTATTATTTCAACAGAGTTGCGCGTGAGGCTGGAAAAGATTGGAAAAGAACTGTTTTATCCCGACCGCAACTATTCAACGGTGCTCCGGCACGCGTTAGAGAACGGATCATCGCAAGCTGAATTAACGAGGTTGCAACAATGGTTGCCAAACAATCGCGTAAATCAAAAACGCGATGATGCCCTTCTTATGCTCCGGGTTATCCGCCGCCGACTCGAACAGGGATTGCGCCGAAAAACCGTTTCATACTCTTTTGAGCAGACTGTCATGTGGCAATCTGCCCAGCGTCAAGCCGGCGAACTTCGGTTGGATTCACAGGGACACGGCGACTCAGTAACACTGGAGTCGCTGTTAGATGAACTCAGACTCGAAGGACCAAAGTACAAAGAGCACCGCAACGAGGCGCTCCGACGGTTTTTCGCCCTGCGACAGGCGGAGCGCCTTCGATTGAATGTGGATGCCAAGCGTAAAAGGACAACCGAGGCGGAATTTCGTCAGGAGCGCGATTTGGTTGACACTGCTGCGTTGAAGCATTGGATGACTAACAATGATTTAAGCTGCCATCAGTTCGACACATTGATGATCGACGAGGCGCGCGTGAAATGGGTTCAGAAGCTCGCTGAAGTTGCAGCGCGCAACTGCCTACCTGAACAACTCCGACTTTCCGGCGACTATCCGCGGTTAGTCGCTCGCGCTGCCCACAAAAACGGCCTGCTGCACTCCATGCGGATGCGAAATCCGCGTCTTGAAACTATCGGCCTGACTTACAGAGGGCTGCTAGAGTGGTATTTCGAGAAAGTTTTGGGTCACACAGTGCCTGCCGATATCGACAAGTACGCACGAGGCCTGGGATTTGCCAGCCCGGATGCTTTCCGCCGCGCCTTGCTGAAGGAATATCTTTACCAGCGATATGAGCGTCGCAATGAGACTTCGTCCGAACGATTTGGATAAGCAAAGCGTCTTCACGTTGTCCCAGGTAATCCTCGGTTCGCTGTCCGGCGTCGCTGGCTCACTCGTGCGGGTACGCGCCCACGAGTTTTTGGAACCGCGGATCATTTCGAAGCCCATCGAACATTGGATCGAGCCGAAGAAGCGCGGGCGTGAGCGGCACGCCTGAAGCGAGCGCCCCAGTATACGGTATCGACAAGAGTTTCTGCAAAACGGCAATAGCGCGATCCGGGTCCCCCGTGCGCGCCGCCACCCGGGCAAGGATCTCGATCGAAGTGGGACCAAATAGTGCGTCTTTCTCGATCGGATTCGCGGCCATGGCCCGCTCCAACAGAGCTAACGCAGTGGCTTTGTCGCCGAGGCCCGCATTGGTCAACGCGAGATCTCCAATCACGATAAAATTTTCGGGCTGTTCTTTGAGGAAAGCGTCCAGTTCGCTGCGCGCCTGCCGCCAACTTTGCTGTGCAGCGGCTTTGTCCCCTGCAACTTCTTGCGCCCAGCCTAACCAAAAGCGGAGTTCGCCATTGATGTAGCCGAAGGATGGGTTAGGGCTGGCCAGAATTTCCGTTAGTCGCCGGATCATCGGCGCCGGCTGCCGTTTCAAAATCGCTTGGTAAACCTGCGTTTCCAACGCCTCGGATTGGTCGGCAGTTGGACGCAGCCCGTCCAGCATGGCGGAGGCCCGTGGGAGATCGCCCTCGGCTTGTGCCACGGCCGCTTTTTGCGCCAGCATGTCAACATCGCCTGGGGTGATGTCGAGAATGTAGTCAAGCTTTCGCAGCGCCAGCGAAAAATTGCGGCGCTCGATATCTAAAAGGGCGTGCTGGCTAAGAAGATTTACGTTTCGTGGATCCAGCCGCTCGGCTTCGTTGAAATAGGCGTCGCTTCGATCCCACTGGCCCCGTCTGCGAGCGACATAGGCTAGCGCTTCAGGAATCTTGCTACTATTGGGCAGGAGAGGACGTGCTCGTTCAAAATAGCTCACGGCCGTGTCGTAATCCTTCAAGAATGCGTAGTAATAGTATCCTTCGGCTAGCATGGCCTCGCCCAGGTCCGGCTGAAGAGTCAGGGCCGTTTCAGCTGCCTGTCGCGCCTCCTCGCGGAGAGCAGTTGTTGGCTCGGCATAAAACGAAAGATAGCTAAAAGAATCAACGTAAGAGAGCAACGCCCAACAAAGAGCGAACTTTGAATCTAACGCCACCGCTTCCCTAAGATGCTTCTGCGCGCCCAGGGTATTGGCGAGCGTCGTTGCAGGTTTTAATGTATAAGCCAAGCCGCGCAAATAGGCGTCATAAGCCTGAGGATTGTTCGTTGATCTAGCAGCGATAACTTGTTCTTCCCAGCCCGTGAGTTTCGCCCGCAACTGATCGGCGATCGCTTTGGCCACCTCACTCTCGACAGAAAAGATGTCAGTCAGTTTACGGTCGAACGTGTCGGCCCAAAGGTGAGAATCATTGGCTGCTTTAATCAGCTGCACGTTCACACGCACCGTGTCGCCGCTTCTCTGGACGCTGCCTTCGAGGATGTGAGCGACGCCAAGCTGCCTCGCGATTTCGGGAAGGTTTTCGGGCGCGCTTTTGTAATGCTGCGTAGACTTGCGCGAGATCACCTTCAGATCAGCGATCTTGGATAAGCGCGTCAGAATCTCGTCTTGGATTCCTTCGGCAAAGTAGGCGTTGGCCTTTTCTTCGCTCCGATTTTCGAATGGTAAGACGGCGATCGATTTTTCCGGAATCGCCGGTACGCGCGAGACTGGTTGGACGTGACGCTGGAACGCTGCGAAATACACACTCGCCAATAGAAGTGCGGTGGCCGCCACGATGCCACCAATAAGTAGCGGCTTCCTGTTTGCAGGCTTGCCAAGAGTCGTCCGTATTCCCGCCGGTCCTGACGGAAGCTGGAGCTGTTGTGCAACCTCGACTGCCGATTGCGGTCGTCGGGAGGGATCTTTTGCCAGGCAACCTGCGACCACCTTTTCCCAAGTTTGTGGAACGGATGCCGGCTCGATATCGAGTTCCTTCCGTCGCTCCGTCATCGAAGGAGCGACTCGCTCACAAATCTGCCGGTCGATATTACCCGAATAGAATGGCGGTTTATTGGTGAGCAATTCGTAGATTGTGGCGCCTAACGAGTAAATATCGTCGAGATGTGTGCCGCGATTGCCACCAAGTTGCTGCGGGCTCATGTAAACGAGCGTCCCGCTGCGGCCCTGCTCCCCGGTTAATCGAGTCGCTGAATCAGCGAGACTACGCGCGATACCAAAATCAGTGATCTTTAGATCGTCGCGTTTATTCACCATCAGATTTGCTGGCTTCAAGTCGCGATGGATCACCTTTGCGTGATTGTGCGCATAATCGAGCGCGTCACAGAGTTGAGCGATCCAGCCCGCGAGCTCATGCGGTTCGAAGATCTTTTGTTCCTTTCCAGCCCGCAAATTTGAGAGCGTTTCGCCATCCACGTACTCCATGGAAATGCAGCCGGAGCGTTCGTCATGGACGAAGTCGTGAATCCGAACGATGTGCGGATGCGTCAATTCCAGGCACCGCTTGGTCTCATGTTTTAATTGATCCAACATCGCTCGATCCTGGATCATCAGGTCGGGAAGAAATTTCAGCGCGACCTCGCGCTCCAATTCTTCGTCTCTTGCCAGCCACACAATCCCCATTCCGCCCCGGCCGAGCACTTTGACGAGCGTGTAGCGTCCAAACACGATTTGGCCGCCGGTAGCATCCAACGCGGTCTCGAGAAGGCAACCTGGGCAGCCTCCCTCAGGCGCGTCGGCTGGGATGTCGGTTCCGCACTTTTGGCAGACTCTGCTTGCCTTGTTCACCGCTGCGTTTTCTGGGGCAGAACTATCAGGACGCAGATTCATTTCGCCGCGGGATCACGCGGATTAGTCATGGGGAGAGATTACCCGTTATTGCGGTGGAAAAAAGGTTAAACCGACGAGCCGCGGCTAACCAGTCTCTCACATTTCCGCCGTTCGGAAGTCACTTTGCGTCTGCAATTCGATTTGATAGGATGCTTCGGCGTGAGCGCGGCCCAACACGAAGGTGCCTGGCTGGAAGCGGCCGATGGCAGATCTCATCCGATCAAAGGAAGTTGTTCGCTCGGACGAGCCGGTGCTAACACAATCGTGTTGGAGTCGCCGAAAGTCTCGCGGCGGCATGCGCTCATCCATCTGCAGAACATTGGCGAACTTTGGCTGATCGATTTTGGCAGCAGCAACGGAACCTTTTTAAATAAACGCCGAATTAATCATCCGATTCGACTTAGTGACGGCGATCAAATCACAATCGGGGATCAGATTTTCAAGTTCCGGCAGCCGGTCGGGATTTCAGAAGCATACAGAACGGACGCGATACAAAGGACCTTGCGCGAGATCGAGAATATCCCGTGCTGGCTTCTCGTCGCGGACATTCGCAGCTTTACGCCCCTCAGTCGCCACGTTCAGAGCCAGGACCTGGATGTTCTTCTCGGCAGGTGGATTTTCAGTTGCAATGAGATCATCGAGAATCAGCACGGGATAATTAACAAATATCTTGGCGATGGTTTTCTTGCCTACTGGCCGGATGCCGCTACGAGCCCGGAAGAGATCGCGACGGTCATCTCCGCCTTCAAAGAATTGCAACGAAAACAATGGCCGGAGTTTCGCTTCGTTGTTCACTTCGGGGCCGTCGCGATTGGCGGGGTCGCCTCGATGGGCGAAGAGAGCTTGATGGGAGGCGAAGTGAATTTGATTTTTCGCCTCGAAAAGCTGGCCGGTTCGTTAGGTGAGCCCTGCTGCGTGAGTGAAACAGCGAATGAAAAGCTACGTCCCCTAATTGAAACCCGCTCGCTCGGCGAATTCGAACTGAAAGGTTTTGAGGGAAAATGTGCGTTCTTTGCCCTGTAGGACAGAGTTCGACCTGAGCCAGCAGACTCACACGCGATCACCGGAATGTTTGTGGCGGTCTTTGAAGGTGATCTCGGCGATGCCGGATTTGTCGAGTTCGCCAAGGTCTTCGGCGATCATGCGGTCGTATTGTTCCTTTGTCGCGCGCGCGAGCGGCAAATCGAGACCGAGGCTGCTCGCAAGATCGAGTGCAATACCGCTGTCTTTCGCCGCGTGCGCTGCAGAGAAAAAGCAAGAGTGCTCGCGATTTTGCATGTCTTCGCCGTCAGTCTCGAGCACGCGCGAATTCGCGCCGGTCTGGGAAAAGACTTCTCGCAGCATCGTCAGGTCGAGGCCGAGAGCCGCGCCGAGCCCAAGACCCTCGGCGAGGCCGGCGGTGTTGATGTTCATCACCATGTTGACCAGCGCTTTCACCTTGGCGGCTTCGCCTGCTTTCCCGACGAAGCGAATTTGGGCGGCAAGCTCCTTCAAAATCGGTTCGGCTCTTCGGAACGCGTCTTCGTTTCCGGCGCACATCAGGTAAAGCTTGCCTTCGCGCGCCTGCGTAATGCTCGAAGCCATGCATGCTTCGAGTGATTGCGCGCCGGCCTTGCTGGCCAGCTTTTCGATCTCGACATGCACTTCCGGCGATATCGTGGCGCAGTTGACGAACAATTTACCCCGCGCGTTGATGAGCAAATTGTCACCGGGTCCGGCAAAGATTTGCCGCATCGCATTGTCGTCGGTCACCACGGTGAAGACTACGTCGGATGCTGCCGTAACTTCCGACAGATCCTGTGCGGCGGCGCAACCAAGCTCCGACGCGAGCGCTGTCGCAGCAGCGCGATTTGTGTCGTAAACCGACGTGACGTGGAAACCGCGGTCCTTCAGCCGACGCGCCATGTTCGCGCCCATTCGACCCACTCCAACGAATCCGATATTCATAATCTGAATGACGAATGACTAATGACGAAGCACGAAGGAATACCTAAACGCGAATGAAAAAACAAAGTTTTGAATCGTGAATTTGTTGTTCGCGCATTCGAGCTTCTTTCGTCATTCGACATTCGTGCTTCGACATTCATCGGCGCTTCACTTGCCATCAAATCTTGCCGGCGAAAAATGGATTATGTCTTTTCTCTTCGCCCACTGTTGTCATCGGGCCGTGTCCGGGGCAGATGATGGTTTCGTCTGGCAACGTCAGGATTTTCTCCACGTTGTTTTGTAAGGCGTCGCGATACGACACGTTGCCGCCGCCCATCGAGCCGGCAAAAAGCGAATCACCTACGATGGCGATTGGATGCGCAAGCCCCGTCACGACGTACGTCATTCCGCCATGGGAATGACCCCACGTGAGGCGTGTATCGATTTGCAAATTTCTCAGCCGAAATTTTTTTCCCTCTTCGATGGGCTCGGCGCCAGGCACTGGTTCGCGCGCCGGGGTAAAAACATCTGAGCCGGTTTCTTCGCGGAGAGCCGGCAGATCTGCGACGTGATCGGGGTGCGCGTGCGTCAGCAGAATCAGTTGCACGTCCAGCTTGTGGTGGTTCGCAAACCGCAGCATCTCCCTGGAATCAGCTCCGGTATCGAAGGCTGCCGCCACGCGGGTCGTCGGGTCCCACATAAGATAAGCGTTAACGGCCATGCCGTTGTAATCGGTGGTGAATTGCGCGAGCCCGTCCAACGATTCGATCTTGTTGGGACGCCATTCCCCTTTCGCAATTTCGCCGAGTGCCCGGCCGTCAAGGCCAAGAACCGGCGCAACGCTCAGCAGCGCCGATTCGTCAAAATCGCCATCACGCAGTTTCCGAATTGTCTGCGCACTCACACCAGCTTTTTTGGCCAGTTCAGAATCGGAAATGCCGAGGCCGCGCTGCGCTTTCCCGATGATGTCGGCGGCGTTGTCTTCGAGTGGAATCATATTGGTTAAGCGTTTATCAGTTGCGTTTCCGGCGCAACGCGCAAACTGACAATCGAGTCCAACGCCAATTTCTCAAGCGTTGGCGCAACCTCGGCAACTGTGAACGATTTCTTCGTTTCCTTTTCCATCGACGTGATTGCGACGTTATTGATTCCGCACGGAACAATATGATCAAAAGACGAGAGATCGCCGCACACGTTCAACGCGAACCCGTGCATGGTGATCCAATGGCGAACGCCGACACCGATTGAAGCGATCTTGCGGTTCTCTACCCAAACTCCGGTGAGCGATTCGCGCCGCTGCGCGGCAATGTCGTACTTGGCGAGAAGATCGATGAGCAGTTGCTCGAGCCAGCGCAGGTATTTGTGTAAATCCTGGCCACACCGACGCAGGTCGATAATCGGATAACCCATCAATTGGCCCGGCCCGTGATACGTCGCCTGACCGCCGCGGTTGATTGAAAAGAGCGGATGCGGCAAATGCGCAATGCCTAATTCGCCACGGCGAATCCGTCCTGTGGCGGACAGGCTGGATCGATCAGGCGTGCGCCCAATTGTGTAAACCGGTTCGTGTTCGAGAAGAAGCAGCTGATCTTCGAATAAGCGGTCATTCCGCTTTTTCGCCACAATTTCCTCCTGCAACTCGAGCGCACGTGCGAACTCCATTCGCCCTAGGCAGTGAACGCGGAGCTCCTGCGACGCCGTCTTCGTTTTGCGCGACAGCATCTGCGTCATGGGCTCACGGGAGTTCGCCCCTCTATTCATATTTGCATTCCTCCCGGAAGACCACGCGTCGCTGCCTCGTGCATGCGCAGATGAGTAAGAGCGATCGCTAGCGCGTCTGCGGCGTCGGCATCCGGCGTTTCCGTTAGACCAAGCAGCACGCGCACCATGAACGCGACCTGATTTTTGCCGGCTCCGCCGCGGCCGACGGTGGATTGCTTGATTCGTTTTGGCGAATATTCAAATACCGGCAATCCGTTTTCGGCGGCGGCTAGAATGGCCGCGCCGCGCGCCGCGCCGAGGATGATCGCGGTCTTATAGCTTTGCACGTAAATGACCGACTCGAGCGCGCAACAATCCGGTTCGTGTGCGCGAATTAATTCGGCAAGCCGATCACGGATGCAGACCAGGCAGGATGAGGGACGCATCTCGCTTTTGTTATGGATGGTTCCGAAATAAACAGACTGCGGTTTGCCGTTGTTTGCGTCGACGATTGCGACACCGGTGTTGCGCAGAGAAGCGTCGATGGCTAGTACGCGCATTATCGAAACCTTAAAATCGCCCGGCGTGTGTTCAACCTCGAAAGCTGGCTCGTCTGTGTTTGGCAAGTGTTTAGCGCCAACGGCGCGTCTCATGGCAAGCTTGGGGCAACGCCCCAGGATCCGTGAAATAAGAAAACCACCAGCGCTGAAAGCGCGATTCACTTTCGACACGAGTTCGATGATCGGCGGCCGGTTGAGCCGCGCTTTCAGCGCTTGTTGTTGCTGTAATTGAATCCCTGGGGCTACGCCCCAGGCTGAAGTTGAAATCGCGCCTTCGGCGCTAAACACATACGGAAAGGGAGAGGCGAGAGACGCGCAAGACAGATATGCTTCGCGTGCAACACGGAATCGACAACTTCGACAGCAACGGTTTTACTCACGGGGTTAAGCAATGGAGACGGCGACGAACAATACAGCCAGGCTTTCTGTCGTTATCGTAGTGATGATGTTTGCCATCCTCGCGGGCGGTCCAAGATCGTTCGCTACCACCAAAGGGTTAAGTCAAATCGTGACGCCGGATTTGGAACCGCAAGGCGACTTTTCGTTAAGTTTCCAAATCCAGGACAAACGGATTGCGAATCCGTACCAGCTGCAAGCCGAGCTGGGCCTCACTGATTGGGGTGAGGTAGCAGTGTTTCGCGGGTTCCAGCCTGACGAATGGATCTTCGGCACGGAGATCGGGTTGTTAAGGAAAGAGCCTTATCTCCTTTCGATTGGGTTCATAAATTGGTCGCCACATCTGAATGAAGATCCTCAGCCTTTTATCGAAGCTGGCTATTGGGGAGAACATAATAAAGTGTGCGCCGGCTTCATTCATGCCGGCTACAAAAACGAAGCGATCCTCGGCTACGCCTACGACTTTAACGAGAGGTGGCGGTTACAGGTGGATTGGCAAAGCGGCTCCGAAAATTCATCGACGATCGGCTTCACCTGCAACGTCACACCGGATTTCCAGTTCAATCCCGCGCTGTACGTCAGCAATCGTTCGGATCACGACCTCATGGGCTACATAGTTTTCACCTACACGTTTCATCTCTGGGGCGGCAAAAGAGACGTCGCGCCTGTCGCGACAAATGCGGCCGGGGTAAAGTAAACGGTGGGCGGAAAATCAATGCCAACACAGAGTCGGATCAGTGCCGGTCTGCTTATGTTTCGCCGCAGGAATGATGAAATAGAAGTTCTGCTGGCGC
>Ga0193727_1000319_pt1 | contig 18173 bp, 15 predicted proteins | sample H2c2metaG_FD_143051 | JGI IMG/M metagenome (GOLD analysis project Ga0193727, IMG submission 143051) | Soil microbial communities from a riparian zone of the East river system, Colorado, United States - H2c2 | ecosystem: Environmental > Terrestrial > Soil > Riparian zone | place: USA: East River...
GCATCGGATCCATCGTCACCCTGAACTCGTAGCTATCCGACCACAACCGAAGCTCGAGGGCCTTTGGATTCGAGCCGCAGCTCGTGAGCGCCGCCGCCAGAGCAGCCGCGAGCGCCAGGCGGCGAATCATCATGCGTAGTACTCCAGTCCGAGGTGGGTGATCTGATCCTCACCCATTAGGTGTCTGAGCGTGTTCTTGAGCTTGGTCTGCTGGATGAAGAGATCGTGCTCGGGCTGCAGCCCGGGGGCGGTCATCGGACTCTTGTAGTAGAACGACAGCCATTCCTGGATTCCCTTCATGCCGGCGCGGTGCGCGAAATCCGAGAAGAGCGCCAGGTCGAGCACGATCGGCGCGGCGAGAATCGAGTCGCGACAGAGGAAGTTGATCTTGATCTGCATCGGATAATTCATCCACCCGACGATGTCGATGTTGTCCCAGCCTTCCTTGTTGTCCCCACGCGGCGGGTAGTAGTTGATCCGGACTACGTGCGTGAAATCCTTGTACAGATCCGGGTAGAGGTCGGGCTGCAGAATCGTGTGCAGGACGCTCAGCTTCGACTCTTCTTTCGTCTTGAACGACTGAGGGTCGTCGAGCACTTCACCGTCGCGGTTGCCGAGGATGTTGGTTGAATACCATCCCGCCAGCCCTAGCATGCGTGCCTTGAGTCCGGGTGCAACGACCGTCTTCATCCACGTCTGGCCCGTCTTGAAATCCTTTCCGGAAATCGGGACCCCCTTATCCTGAGCCAGCTTGAGCAGCGCCGGCGTATCGACGCACAGATTCGGCGCGCCGTTGCAAAAGGGGATGCCCTCCATGATCGCCGCGTAAGCGTAGAGCATCGATGGCGCGATCGCGTCGTCGTTCTTCTCCATCGCTTTCTCGAACTGTTCGATGGTCGCGTGCTGCGGTCCGGCCTTGATGTAGATCTCGGTCGACGCGCACCAGACGATGACGAGCCGGTCGCACTTGTTCTTCGCCTTGAAATCCCGCATGTCCTGCCTGAGCTGCTCGGCCAGGTCGCGCTTCGTCTTGCCCTTCTTCACGTTCGTTCCGTGAATTCTGGTGACGTACTTGTTGTCGAATACTGCCGGCATCGGCTTGATGCCCTTCAGGAAATCGGCGATCGGCTCGATGTCCTTGTCCTCCAGTACCCCCGCTTTTTTTGCGGCCGTCAGCGCGTCGTCCGGGATCGGATCCCACGCGCCAAACACGATGTCGTCGAGCTTGGCGAGGGGAACGAAATCCTTGATCAGCGGTGCCCGCTTTTCCGTCCGCTTGCCGAGCCGGATCGTCGCCATCTGCGTCAGCGAGCCGATCGGCTTGGAGCGGCCACGCCGAATGCTCTCGACTCCCGCCATGAATGTGGTTGCGACAGCACCGAGACCCGGCGTAAGGATGCCGAGCCGGCCGGTGGCCGGCGCTATGGATTTAGGGGCGTCACCAGAGGACGATCGAGCCAATTTCTGTCTCCGTTATAATTGAGATTGCGCTCGGCGCGAGGCCGGCACAGTCGTCGTTTTGGACGAGGTCGTAGAAGGCGTAGCGGAAGCTGGATCGGTTACGATTCGGATCGGCTTGTTGTCCGCATGCTTCGTGTTGCGATAGACGAACATGATCCGCTGTACGGCGGTGATCCACGCCGTGACTGTGAGAAGGATGATGATGGCGATGAGCACCCAGCCGTTCCAGAAAAGCCCGAACAGCGCCTGGGGCGCAGACAGTAGAACGATGCGCTCAGGACGCTGCATAACGCCGACCTTCGCATCTATTCCGAGCGACTCGGCGCGCGCCCGTGTGTAGGAAACAAGGAACGTCCCGATAATGCCCACCAGGCACACCACCATCATGTAGATGTTGTGGTGGATGGGATTCGTCGCGTAGAATACGGTCAGGCCGGCCATCAAGGCGCCGTCGGCGACACGATCCAGAGTCGAGTCGTAGAAGGCGCCAAAAACGGTCGAGCGCCCCGTTCTCCTCGCCACTTCGCCATCCAGCACATCGAAGAAGGCCGTCACACCCATGATCCAGCCGGCTGTCATGATGTGGCCGGTGGCGTAAACGACTCCAGCAGCCACCGTCAGCAGAGTTCCAACTGTCGTGATCGCGTTCGGGCTGACGTTGTTGCGCGCCAGAAAGCTTATCGCCGGCTCTATTACGCGGAGCGCACCCTTCTTCAGATAATCGGTGGGAGTTGGCATTCAGCAGGGGCCGTCGGTGAGCACTAGCTAGCCGACGTGCCGGTCGGTCGGCTGGCGGCGCAGAAAAAAGAGGCCGGCGTATAACTCACGACGGCCCCTAAAATTAAGTCCTTCAACGATCTATTTCCACCCGCGGGCCAGCTGCCGAGGCGAGTGCCCTGTCATGGCAGGCGCCAATCGTACATGCTGGAAAGCGTGATGTTGTTCTTGGTGTAGGTGCGCGTGCCGTCGACAGTCACAGCGCGGAGATTCACCGTGGCGCCGGCTGGAACGCCCACCACCGGAACATTCTCGACACTGTTCGACCCGATCTGCTTCAGGAAGATATCGTTCCCGCCGCTGACGACGTAAACATTGACAGCCTGGCTGAGATTGTTCGTGACGTGAAGCGCGACATCAGTCGCTGGCTCGGGACCGGTGCGCACTTCGACCTGGCGCCCGCCACACGCCGCCAGGGCCAGCATCGACAGCGAGACCATGAGAACACGCATTCAGCGCCTCCGTTCAATAGAGTTTGTTTTGTATTGTACCGCCAAGCCGTTGCAAGACGTATGCTCCCGCAGCCCTGTACCAGCTAACTGGGAAAACGATAGCTGAACGGGATCCGAGATCTGAACTGACTGAACAGAACGGGAGCCGAGATCTGAGAGGCATAGATACCAGTTTCTAGTCACAGCCGCGCCGACCGAATCCGGTGGATTGAGAGTCACTGCACCCGCCTACTCATAGGGGGAGCGCCAGTAAGGTCGTAGCGCAGTGACTAAACCCACACATCTGTGCTTCTCAGATCTCGGATCCCGTTCAGTTTGCAGTTGTGAGATCTCGGATCCCGCCCAGTTGCAGTTTCCGTTGTCAGTTTCGCGCTATTTGTATATGAGGTACTGCCTGGTCGCGTCCCTAAAAGCGTACGCCGACTTGTACTCCTTGTCGATCAGCACATCCGGATCCTCACCACGAAGAAGCGCTTCCCTCAACGACGGCGAGCCAAACCGGAGGTCGAAGCCGCGATTCTCGATCGTAAGTCTTGACCCCGCCGTCTTGTTGATCGCCCACAGCAAGGTCGCTCCCACCCGCGCCGCCTGGAACGCGCTCCGGTTGACGACCACAATCCTGAGTCCGGGAATCGTCTGACCGGAGTACTTCCCGTCGCTCGCGTTTACCGGTGTGAAACTCTCGTTGTAGAATCGAACGCCGGGAATCTCCCGATCCTTGAGCAGTGCGAGCGTCGCGGCCGCGTTCAGCCACGGCGCGCCGATACGCTGGAACGGCTCGGGTGTTCCCCGCCCCACCGAAAGATTGGTCGATTCGAATGCGACGAGTCCCGGATACACCATGGCGCTGCGAACGTCCGCCATGTTCGGTGACGGCTTCACCCAGGGCAATCCCGTCAGGTCGAACCAGACGTCGCGCCGCCATCCCGTCGCGGGCACCACGTGAAGATCCGCGTGAATCTTGAGAACGTCGTTGAAGTAGAGAGCCATCTCGCCCATCGTCATGCCGTGGCGGAGCGGCATCGGCCAGAGCGCGTACGCCTGACCAGGACGACCCGGTGCCGGGTCATCGGGGTTCGCCAGCGAAGCGTCGAGTACCGGGCCTTCGATGATGTATCCGGTGATCGGATTCGGCCGGTCCAGCACAATGATCGGCTTGTGGAGACGAGCCGACGCGCGCATCGAGTACACCATTGCCCCGACGTACGTCCACGTTCGCGTTCCGATGTCCTGGAGATCGAACACGAGCGCATCGAGTCCACGCAACAAGCTGTCCGGCGGAGCCGTGGTCTGCTGTCCGTAGAGCGAATAAACAGGCAGCCCGCTCTTCTGGTCGATTCCGCTCGCGATGTTCTGGCGGTCTTCGGTGCCGCGCAATCCGTGCTCTGGCGAGAACAGTTGTACGAGATTCACTGAGGCATCCCGGGCCTTCTTCTCCCTGAGCAAGTCGATGTCGGAGGCGCCACGCTCGTTGATGCCGGTCTGATTCGTGAGCAGCCCGATGCGCTTGCCCCGGATCAGCTGGATGCTGTCAGACAGAAGAATCGTGATGCCCGGCCTGACCTTGGCCTCGGCCAGCTCGGAAGTGGGGTCGATCACCTTGTGGGTGACAACGCAGCCGCCGCAGAGTGGGAGCAGTACAGCGAGCAGCCGATAGGTTCGCATCATCGATCGTAGTCCGGTAAGTTGGTCGTGTTTGGTGGTAACAAATGATACTCTTTTGCGTCCTTTTACGTTGACTGACGCGAGCTGGTATTAGACACGCAAGCGTCCTGCCTACCCACCTCAACTCACTATTTATGGCGCTGACCGCAATCGACTGGGCGATTGTCGTTGCCTACTTTGCACTCTCGATAGGCATCGGACTCTACTTCACCAAACGCGGCGGAGAGAGTCTCAACGAGTACTTCCTGTCCGGACGCCAGGTGTCCTGGTGGCTGGCAGGAGCATCGATGGTCGCGACGACGTTCGCGGCTGATACACCACTGGTCGTCACAGGTCTCGTCTCCGCGCACGGAGTCGCCGGAAACTGGCTCTGGTGGAACATGCTGATGAGCGGCATGCTGACCGTTTTCTTCTTCGCCCGCCTGTGGCGACGAGCCCACGTCATGACCGACGTCGAGTTCGCGGAGATCCGTTACAGCGGCAAGCCGGCGGCGGTTCTGCGCGGGTTCAGGGCGCTCTACCTCGCCATCCCTATCAACCTGATAATCCTCGGCTGGGTCACGAAGGCGATGATCAAGATCCTTACGATCTCGCTTGGCCTCCGCGACGTCAGTCTCCTCGGAATGAATGTTTCTGGAGAAGTGATCGCCGTCGGAATCTGCTTCATCATAACGGTTGCCTACTCCGCGGGCGCCGGCATGTGGGCCGTGCTCTGGACCGATCTCGTCCAGTTCGTCATCAAGATGAGCGCGGTCATCGTTCTCGCCGTGTACGCGGTGCGGGCCGTGGGCGGAATGGGCAAGCTCAAAGAGGGTCTGACAACGCATTTTGGTAGCGCCGACGCCGCGCTGTCCGTGTTGCCCGTGAAAATCACTCCCACGGGTATCGAGGCCTACGCGTGGATGCCACTGTTAGCCTTGGCGGTCTTCCTGTCAGTGCAATGGTGGGCTGCCTGGTATCCCGGCGCGGAGCCGGGTGGCGGTGGTTACGTCGCACAGCGAATCTTTTCCGCCAAGACTGAGCGCGACGGCGTTCTGGCCACGCTTTTCTTCAACGTTGCGCACTACGCGATCAGGCCGTGGCCGTGGATCATCACCGGACTCTGCACGGTGCTGCTCTACCCCGCCGGAATCGGCCCAACCCACGATCACGAAGCGGCGTACGTGCAGGCGTTCGTCGATCTGCTGCCGACGCCCTGGCGCGGCTTCATGATGGCGGGCTTCGCGGCAGCCTACATGTCTACAGTCGGGACACAGCTCAATTGGGGCGCGTCATATCTCGTCAACGACTTCTACAAGCGCTTCCTCAACAAGACGGATACTGAAAAACACTATGTCGCCGTTTCGCGCTGGGCGACGGTGTTCCTGTTCCTCGCCTCCGCAGTCGTTACCCACTATCTCGGAACGATCGAAGGTGCCTGGAAATTCCTGCTTGCGCTCGGATCAGGCACGGGGCTCGTCCTGATTCTGCGTTGGTACTGGTGGCGCATCAACGCCTGGAGCGAGATCAGCGCGATGATCGCCTCGTTCGTCATCTCGGTCACCATGATCAACGTTATCAAGCCTCGCTTCCCCGCCGGCGATCTACGGGCTGACGCCTGGGTAATGATTGTTACCGTAGCCATAAGTACAGTCGTCTGGTTAGGGGTGACCTTTGCCACCAAACCAGAGCCGGATCGAGTGCTGGAAGCCTTCTATCGGCGTGTACGGCCAGGAGGGCCCGGTTGGGCGACGGTGTCGACGCGGATCGGATTCGGCCGGGAGCAGATCCCCGGAGGCGCTCTGGCGTGGACCAACTGGATCGCTGGTATCGTGGCAGTGTATGCATCCTTGTTCGGGATTGGTAAGATCGTGCTGGGCAATCTGGTGCCGGGGCTGGCGATGCTCGCCATCGCCATTGTCGCCTTCGCCTGGATTGCGAGGTCGTTCCGGGAGGAGCCGGCGACACTAGCCGGGACGGGCGTACCTGCCTAGCGGCGCACTGCAGGAGTAGACTGTTCCGTGCTAACGGAGCACTAGCCCGAGTACAAGGTTTGTGCTGACGGCACACTACCACGAGTAGAAGGTTTGATGCTAAATTTCATTGCAGTATCGGAGGAATAAATGTCTGTTTCGTCACAGCCTTGAAATCGATCTCACCGTCACAGCGAACGCTGGCGTTGAGGTCAAGAAGTTTATGGACGCCGAGGGAGTTACCCCCGAGCAGGGCGGGCTCCGCGTAAGCGTGCAGCCGGGCGGCTGCAGCGGCTTCAAGTACAGCCTGGTCATCGAAGACCGCTCGGCGGAAGACGACCTCGTGGTTCCGCGCGAAGGCTTCAGTGTTTTCGTCGATCCGTTCTCGGCTCAGTACCTGAACGGCGTCACGATCGATTACGTCACCTCGATGCAGGGCTCGGGGTTCACGTTCAAGAATCCGAATTCGACCGGCGGGTGCGGCTGCGGAAGCTCATTCTCTGCGTAGTGTCGTTGCTGGTTCGAAATACAACTCGAGGGCGGTGAAATGAAGACCAATTTCGCCGCCCTCGATTTTATTGTACTGGCTGCATACCTGATTGGAACCACCCTTCTCGGCATCTGGCTCGGCCGCAACCAGAAGGACTCCAAGGATTACTTCGTAGCGGGTCACGCGATTCCGTGGTGGGCAGTGCTCTTCTCGGTGGTCGCGACAGAAACCAGCGCGCTGACGTTCATCAGCATCCCAGGCCTCGCCTACACCACTAATCTCGGGTTCCTTCAGATTGCGGCCGGTTATCTGGTTGGGCGAATCGTGGTCGCTTATACGCTGCTTCCACGGTACTACCAGGGCGAGCTCGTCACCGCATACGCACTGCTCGAAAAGCGCTTCGGCGTTGGAACACGTCGTTTCGCGTCGATCATCTTTCTGGTCACTCGCGCCTTTGCCGACTCCGTGCGCGTATTCGCCACTGCGATTCCGATCGCGTTGATACTGGGGCCATCGGTGCCGCAACAGTACGTGATGCCAGTCGCGATTCTGGTGCTCGGCGCGCTGACCTTGATCTACACCTATCACGGCGGCATGCGTGCCGTCGTATGGACCGATGTGTTGCAGACGAGCGTGTACCTCCTCGGCGGGCTGTCGGCCGTGTACCTGCTCGGCAAAGGCGTGAGCGGAGGGTGGGGCGCAATTCTGAGTCAGGCTCACGACGCCGGCAAGCTTCGCGTCGTCGACGTCTACTTCGGCTTCGACAAGCCCTACACTCTCTTCGCCGGACTGATAGGCGGTGCGTTCCTCTCCATGGCATCGCACGGCGCCGATCAGGTGATCGTTCAGCGCCTGCTGGCGGCTTCGAGCCTGAAGGAGTCGCGCAAGGCGCTCATCGGGAGCGGTATCGCGGTCTTCTTCCAGTTCGGGCTCTTTCTCATGATTGGAATCGGTCTGTACGCGTTCTATCAGGCGCGGCCATTCGCGGTTCCCGATTCGATCTTCCCGACATTCGTCGTCGACTCGATGCCGGCTGGACTCAGAGGCTTGATCGTTGCGGCCGTGCTGGCGGCGACCATGAGCGCGCATTCCGGAGCGATGAACTCGCTCGCCGCGTCGACGACCCACGACATATACCTGCCACTCTCGGGACGCCGGGCTGACGACCCACGGACGCTCAGGATGGCAAAGCTGTTTACCCTGTTCTGGGGAGCCATCCTGCTGATCGCGGCGCTCCTCTACAGGCAGCAGGGCACGCCCGTAGTCGTCATTGCGCTCTCGATCGCATCGTTCACCTATGGCGCGTTGCTCGGCGGCTTCTTTCTCGGCATGTTGTGGCGACGCGCGATCCAGAGAGACGCGATACTCGGAATGGCGGTAGGCATCATCGCGATGAGTTTCGTCGTGTTCGCAAAGCCCATGATGGCGGCATTCCCGTCGATGGCCGGCGTGCTCACCCCAATCTCGCACATCGCGTTTCCATGGTACGTACTCATAGGAACCACGTTTACGATGGGAGTAGCAATCCTTTCGTCGTTCACGCACCCCGCGCCGACTGACGGAGATCGCTGGAATTGAGTGAAATCGTCGTCGGCGTCGACGGAGGCGGATCGAAGACCCGCGTCCTCGTTGGAACCGCGGAAGGCGAGATTCTCGCGACAGTCGAGGGACCCAAGTCCGCCGTCTCACCGGGGGAGGCGCAGCGTTCAGCCGACGTCATCGGTGAGTTGGTGACCCGCGCAATCTCGGAGATCGCGCAGCCGGGCGCCGTCTTTCCCCGCGTTCTTTACTGCGGCGTCGCCGGAACCGGTCGGGACGAAGAACGGCGCGCGCTGCACGCCGCGCTCGACGCCAAGGAGCTCGCCGAAGAAGTCATCATCGATTCTGACGGCTTGATCGCGATGTACGATGCCTTCGACGACCGGGCGGGAATCCTGCTGGTCGTTGGAACCGGCTCGATTGCGTACGGGCGCAGCCCTGCAGGGGAGATCGTTCGCTGCGGAGGGTGGGGCCCGACGTTCGGCGACGAAGGTAGTGGTGGCTGGATCGGAAAGCGCGCGCTCAGCATCGTCGCGGCGTCGAGCGACGGACGCGAGCCGCCGACGGCCCTTCTCTTCCCGATTCTCGCCGCCACCGAATGCGATGACGTCGAGGACCTCATTCCGTGGGCGAAGGCAGCCGACGCCCGCGCCTTTGCTTCACTGGTGCCGGTGGTGTTCGCCGCGGCCGCGGCCGGAGATCCCCGCGCCAACGCCCTGCTCACGCTGGCGGCCGAAGAGCTGGTGCTGCATGTCCGCGCGCTGTCGCGTCAGCTATTTACCGACGAACGCGCAGCCGTAGCGGTAGCCTTCAGTGGTGGCCTTATGGACCGTGGATCGCCACTCAGGAAGCGGCTGGAGCAGCGCCTGAAGTCCGCTGTGCCAGGGGCACAGATTCGGTCGGAGGAAGTCCTGCCTGTGCGAGGGGCCCTTCGGGCGGCTGCTCGACGAATTCACCTTCCCACCTAGCCATCACGACTGTCGCGAGACAGTTCCCTACCAGGTTCACGCTCGTCCGCGCCATATCCATCAGCTCGTCCACGCCGAGGATTATGGCAACTCCCTCGAGTGGCAGGCCGAAAGTGTGGAGGGTGCCGGCCAGAATCACGAGCGAAGCGCGAGGCACCGCAGCGACGCCCTTACTCGTGATCATGAGAGTGAACATCATCGCCAGCTGTTGTCCGAACGACAGATTCACTCCCGCGGCCTGGGCGACGAACATCGATGCGACGGCGAGGTAGAGCGTGGATCCGTCGAGGTTGAACGAGTATCCGGTCGGCATGACGAAGGCGACGATACGCCGGGGAACGCCGATCGCCTCCATGATCTGCATCGCGCGCGGCAGCGCGGCCTCCGACGACGTCGTCGAGAACGCGATGAGCGCGGGCTCGCGCACGGAGAGGATGAACCGCCTGAGCGGCACCCGAAACAGAAGCGCGACGGGAAGGAACACGAACAGAACGAGCACGACCAGCGCGCCATATAGCGTCAGGATCAGTTTCCCGAGGTTGATCAGAACGCCAAGTCCGCTGTGGCCGACGGTGACGGCGATTGCCGCGCCGATACCGATCGGAGCGTAGCGCATCACGATTGCGGTGAACTTGAACATCACCTCGGCCAGCCCTTCGCACCCAGCGAGGACAATCTCCTTCGGACGCCCGCGCACCTGCGAGAGCGCCACCGCGAACAGGATCGAAAAGAAGACGACCTGCAGTACCTCGTTGTTGGCGGCGGCCTCGAAGAAGCTCTGCGGAACGACGTGCTCGAGGAACCCCATGCCGGTCGGCGCGGCTTTGACAAGCTGCTGCCCTGCGTCGGCCGTTGCGTGAATCGTCACGCCGACGCCCGGCTTGACGAGATTGGCGGCGCCCAGCCCAATGAACAACGCGATCGTCGTGACGATCTCGAAGTAGATGATGGACTTGAGGGCAAGGCGGCCAACCCGCTTCATGTCGTCCCCATGCCCCGCGATCCCGACGACCAGCGTGCCGAAGATGATCGGCACGATGATCGACTTGATCATCCTGAGGAACACAGTCGAGAGCGGCTTGAGCTGCACGGCGAACGCCGGAAACGCCCACCCGACGATCACGCCCAGCACCATCGCGATGATGATCCACGATGTGAGCGAGACGCGTCTGAGATTCCGGAAAATCATGCCCATGCGATTGTAGTAACCGGGTGAGCGATCAGGGTTCGATCGGTGGCGGCGGCTCGAGCGGGACCGGGGCCGATCCGCGGCGCAGCGTCGAGTTGGCGTAGCCATACGCGAAGTAGAGCGCGAGCCCGATGAGGAGCCAGAGGCCGAACCGCTCCCACGCGCGAACGGGCAGGCCGAACATCACGTAGATGCAGGCGCCGGCACCGACGAGTGTCACGGGCCAGACGAACGGAACGCGAAATGGCCGTGGCCTGTCTGGATCCTTGTACCTCAGTACGAGCACGCCGATGCACACAATCGCAAAGGCTGACAGCGTGCCGATGTTCGTGAGGTCGTAGATCTCGTTCTCGTCAGCCAGGAGTGAGCCCAACGCCACAGCGATGCCGGTGATGAGAGTCGTGATGTGCGGCACGCGTGTCTTCGGATGGATCTTCGCCGCCCACCTCGGCAGCAGACCATCACGCGCCATCGCGAAGAAGATCCTCGGCTGGCCGTACTGGAAGACGAGGAGAACCGCGGTCAGCGAGACGACCGCGCCCAACGACACGATCCAGCTCGCCGTCGACATTCCGGCGAGGGTCAATGCTTTCGCCAGGGGATCTGACGCCCGCAGTTGCTGGTAAGGGACCATCCCCGTGGCCACGCCGCCAACAATCACGTAAATGAGCGTACAGATCGCCAGACCGCCGAGTATTCCAATCGGCATGTTCCGCTGGGGATTCTTCGTTTCCTCGGCTGCCGTCGAGATGGCATCGAAGCCGATGTAGGCGAAGAAGACGATCGCGGCGCCCTGGTGAATTCCGCGCCAGCCGTTCGGCGCGAATGGGACGTAGTTGGACGTATCGATGTGCATCGCGCCGACGACGACGAACAGCGTCAGAACCAGCAGCTTGATGACGACCATGATGTTGTTGGCGCGTGCGCTCTCGCGGACTCCGCGCATCAGCAACCATGTAATCGCCATCACGATCAGAAAGGCCGGGATGTTGACCAGAATCGGGATCCCGGCGACTCGCGGCGCGGTCTCGAGTAGCGAGTGGACGGCCGGATCGGAGCTGAGTAGCGCCGTTCGGTAACCATGAGTGGTCCAGGCGGGCAGACTGACCCCGAACGCGGTGAGGAACGAGACGAAGTAGCCGCTCCACGCGACCGCGACGGCGATGTTTCCGACTGCGTATTCAAGAATCAGGTCCCAGCCAATGATCCAGGCGATCATCTCGCCGAGTGTCGCGTACGAGTAAGCATACGCACTCCCCGCCTGTGGAATCATCGACGCCAGCTCGGCGTAGCACAGTGCGGCCAGTCCGCACACGAAACCGAGAAGAAGGAAGGAAACGACGAGAGCCGGACCCGCACCGTAGCGCACGACGACGCCGGACGGGAGTATCTCGCCGGCGGCCGCGGTTCCGATCGAGGAGAAGATACCGGCGCCGATCACCGCGCCGATCGCGAGCATGATCAGGTCGCCTGGCCCAAGCACTCTTCTCAACCCGTTCGGATTTTCACCCTCTGCCAGAAGCGCTTCGATCGGCTTCCGAGCCAATAATGATCGGATCATTTCAGGTGGTAAAAGTTTTACCCTGGCGGGGTGTCCGCCAGGGTAAAGTTGTCAAACCAGAAATCTCAGGCCTCGCCTGTCTTGACGCGCATGGCGTAGAACGACCGCCAGACGAACGTCACCGAGATGAGGAAGAACACCGCCGACAGAATCCGCGTCAGCGTCGCTCCCTTGTCCGCCGTCAGCGATACCGCGAGCTCCACCGCCAGCAGTCCGAAGAGGGTCGTGAACTTGATGATCGGGTTGAGAGCGACCGAGGACGTGTCCTTGAACGGATCGCCGACTGTGTCCCCAACCACCGTTGCGGCGTGAAGCGGAGTTCCTTTCTGCTTGAGCTCCACCTCTACGATTTTCTTGGCGTTGTCCCAGGCGCCTCCGGCGTTGGCCATGAAGATCGCCTGGAACAGTCCGAACAGCGCGATCGATATCAGGTAGCCGATGAAGAAATAGGGTTCGATGAAAGCAAATGCGAGCGTGGCGAAGAAGACCGTCAGGAAGATGTTGAACATTCCCTGCTGCGCGTATTTCGTGCAGATCTCGACGACCTTCTTGCTGTCGGCGACTGATGCCTTCGCGCTGCTCTCGAGATTGATGTTGGCCTTGATGAACTCGACCGCGCGGTACGCGCCGGTGGTTACCGCCTGGGTCGATGCGCCCGTGAACCAGTAGATCATCGCCCCGCCGGCGATGAGGCCGAGCAGGAACGGTGGGTGCAGAATGGAGAGGTTGGCGATGTACTCGGGCTGCAATCCGTGGGTCAGTCCGAGGATGATCGAGAAGATCATCGTGGTGGCGCCCACGACCGCGGTGCCGATGAGAACCGGCTTCGCCGTCGCCTTGAAGGTGTTGCCGGCGCCGTCATTTGCCTCGAGCAGATCTTTCGCACGCTCGAACTGTGGATCGATGCCGTACTCGGTTTTCAGTTGCTGCTTGATGCCGGGCACCTGCTCGATCTGCGAGAGTTCGAAAATTGATTGGGCATTGTCGGTAACCGGGCCGTACGAATCGACCGCGATGGTGACCGGGCCCATTCCCAGGAATCCGAAGGCAACGAGGCCGAACGCGAACACCGCTGGTGCGATCATCAGCGTGCCAAAGCCGGTGGTGCTCACCAGGTAGCCAATTGCCATCAGCGACATGATCGCCATGCCGATCCAGTACGCGCTGAAGTTTCCGGCCACGAGTCCGGACAGAATGTTGAGCGATGCTCCGCCCTCTCGCGACGACGTAACGATTTCCCTGACGTGACGTGACTCCGTCGAGGTGAACACCTTCACGAGCTCCGGGATGATTGCTCCCGCCAGCGTGCCGCAGGTGATCACCGTCGAGAGCTTCCACCAGAGGGAGCCATCCCCGAGATCGGGCAGCAGCAGGTAGGAGACGAGATAGGTGAGAGCAACGGAGAGCAGCGACGTCAGCCACACGAGCGACGTCAGCGGCGACTCGTAGTTCATTTCGTCGGCGTTGCCGTATCTCGCCTTCGCGACCGCTTCATTGATCAGGTAGGAGAGTCCGCTCGCCACCACCATCATGATGCGCATCACGAAGATCCACACCAGCAGCTGTACCTGCACCGACGGCTCGCGCACAGCGAGGACGATGAAGGAGATGAGCGCGACGCCTGTCACGCCGTAGGTCTCGAACCCGTCGGCGCTCGGGCCAACCGAGTCTCCGGCGTTGTCACCCGTACAATCCGCGATCACGCCCGGGTTCCGTGGGTCGTCTTCCTTCACGTTGAAGACGATCTTCATCAGGTCGGCGCCGATGTCCGCGATCTTGGTGAAGATTCCTCCCGCGATACGCAGCGCTGCCGCGCCAAGCGACTCACCGATTGCGAACCCGATGAAGCACGGGCCGGCGTAGTCGCCCGGAATGAAGAGCAGGATGAACAGCATGATCACCAGCTCGACGCTGATGAGCAGCATACCGATGCTCATGCCCGCCTTAAGCGGGATGGAGTAGCAGGGATATGGCTTGCCGCGGAGACTGGCGAATGCGGTGCGCGAATTGGCGAACGTGTTGATTCTGATGCCGAACCACGCCACGCCGTAGCTGCCCGCGATACCGACGAGGCTGAAAAAGAGAATGATCGCAACCTTCATCCACGACAGATGGACGAGGAATCCGAAATACAGCAGGATCACGAAGCCGATGAAGACTTCGAGAATCAGAATGAATTTCCCCTGTGTGATCAGATATGTCTTGCACGTCTCATAGATCAGCTCGGAGACCTCGCGCATCGATTCGTGCACAGGCATGCGCTTGAGCTGGCTGTAGAACACGAGTCCGAACAGGAGCCCGAGCGCGCAGATGACGAGGCCACCCAGGAGCAGCGAGCGACCGTGGATCCCACCCAGGAAGCTGACCTGAGAGAGATCGGGGATAATGAGGTTCGCCTCTCCGCCCGCTTTGTGCTCGACGGGAACGCCCTGCGCCACTCCGGTCGCGGCAGCCGCAATCGTGCTATCCGTGCGCTTATCCGCGACGCCCTGCGCTGCTCCGCGGGTCGCGAGGAGTGCCAGCAACGACAAAACGAAAACAAGGGTACCAACAACTCCTGCAAACTTCCGATTCATTCTGAATTCTCCAAGGGTGAATAACAGGCGGCCCGGGCAGGGCCGGCCTGGTGTTCAGCGCACTGGTGCAGATTCAACTTTGCGCCAGATGTAGTAGACGGGAACGCCGAACAGTACGATCGCGAGCCCGAAGAGAGCCTGGGTTCGCGTCTGGTCCGCGATCAGCAGAATCACTGCGATTGCCGATGCGAGAATGATGTACAGAGCGGGCAAAACAGGGTAGCCGACAACCCTGTACGGACGTTCGGCGTCCGGACGCAGCTTGCGGAGCCGGAACAGGCCGACCGTCGTCAACGCGTAGAAGATCAACGCGGCAAAGATGACGTAATTCAGCAGCTGCCCATAAGTCCCGCTGAGACAGAGTAGACTCGTCCAGATGGACTGCGCTATCAACGCGGCTGAGGGCACGTTATGGCGATTCAAGGTGCCGGCTTTGGTGAAGAACAATTTGTCCCGCGCCATCGCGTAGTAGACCCGCGCGCCCGACAGGATCAGCCCGTTATTGCAGCCGAACGTCGAGATCAGGATCGCCGCTGCCATGATCGACGCGCCCACGGCGCCGAAAACGGTTTCGACAACCGCGCTCGCCACCCGGTCCTGCGTGGCGTACTGAATCCCGCGCTCCATCGCCGTGGCGCCGTTTTCCACTCCGTGGATTGGCAGGACATTCAGGTAGGAGATGTTCGCGAGAAGGTAGAGCAGGCAGACGAGCCCCGTACCGTAGATGAGCGCGCGCGGGAGATTCCTCTGCGGCGAGTGCACCTCGGCGGCGGCGAAGGTCACGTTGTTCCAGGCATCGCTCGAGAACAGCGAGCCCACCAGCGCAGATCCGAACGCGACGACGAATGCCGGAGTGAAAGCAACCGCATTGAAGTTCCCGTTCGCGAAGTTCGCCGTGATGGCCTCGGAGTGGCGCCCGATGGTGAGTCCGAGGAGAATGAGCGCGGCGAGGGCGCCGGTCTTCACGATAGTGAGCGTCGTCTGGACGATCTTGGCTTCTTTGACGCCGCGCAGGTTGATCCAGGTCAGAACCCAGATGCTGATGATCGCGATCAGCCGCTGCGGCGACAATCCGAGCTGCACGGGAGCGCCCGAAAGCGTGAAGTCCAGCTGCGGGAACCAGGCGTAGCGATCAGGCGTGATGCTGGGCCAGAGTACCCCGAGGAATTTCCCGAACGCGACAGCGACTGCCGCGATGGTTCCGGTCTGGATCACGACGAACAGGGTCCAACCGTAAAGAAAGCCCATGAGATGACCCATGGACTCCCGGAGAAACACGTATTGGCCGCCGGCCTTTGGATACATCGCCGCGAGTTCGCCGTAAGCGAGCGCGCCGAATATGGTCACGACGCCGGAGACGACCCACGCCATCAGCAGCCAGAACGGCGAAATGACGGTCCGCGATATCTCGGCGGCAACGATGAAAATGCCCGACCCGATCATTGAGCCCGCGACGAGCATGGTCGCGTCGGTGAGCGTCAGCGCCTTGACGAACTCGCGCGACGATGGAGTGTCTGTCGTGGGTGTCGTGCTTGTCAACGCTCTCCTCGGTGCCCGGTTTCTAGTCTGTGTTTCCCCCTTGCACAGCGGGCAAAAGTTACCCGGGCACGGGCCAATATGCTAGGGAACTGACGGAAACCGACGCCCTTGTCCTTGCTTGATTCAACACCGAACGGTCCCGTCGCAGTTAAGCGATTAGCGAAATAGCGAGAAGCGGGCAGCAGGCAGCAGCGTAGTTGAAATTCCGCACGAGCCTTCAGAAGATAAAATGAACATCGACCGTATCCCGCATGGGTGTCCCGTCCGCGTGCACTCCCGGCCGAAACCGGAGCGACCGCAAGACTTCGGACAAACGCCGGTTGTACCCGCCGTCCTTCGATGGATTGAAGCCGATCAACCTGGCGTTCCCCTTCTCGTCGACGTCGAACCACGCGATGAGGTGGTACGGCTTTATCCTGTCCGGCGCCGGCAGCGGAGGAATGAAAAGATCTCTGAGCGTCGGCGGATAATCTTTCCCGGGACCGCCGCCTGTGCCCGGTCCGACGCTGCTCCCGCGCCCGGTCCCGACGCCTGAGCCGACACCTCCGCCCGTCCCGGGACCAGCGCCCGCCGTGCCAGCGGTACCACTGCCCTCGCCGACGCTCGGCGTCGTCACCGGAGCACTTACCGGTGGCGCCGGAATCACCGGGGATTCCACCGGCGGCTTCGGCTCGGCCGGCTTGACGGGTGTTACCGTAAGCGGCTTTGGCTTCGGCAGCACCGGCGGATCGGAGCGCACGCGCACGAACTCGAGACGCTCCTGGCGCGAGCCCGATCCGTTCGCTCCGCCGCCGCCTCCGCCCGCCGGTCCAGGGCCGCCGCCGCCCGTCACCGGATCGTGTTTGAAATCAGAGGACCCGACGATTGGCGCAAGGATGAGAAAAAGGATCAGTGCGTGCACGAGCAGCGACGCAATGACCCCTTTCCAATCCTGCTTCTTCTTCTGTTGTTGCTCGAAGGTGGGATAGCGCGTAGCTATTTCACATCCTTCGGCGTCATTGCAATCACTTTAACGCCTGCCCCGCGCGCCACATCCATCGCACTGATCACATCCGAATACTTCACCGCGGGATCACCCTTGACGAAGATGATCTTGTCCGGCCGCGGCTCGTAGATCTCCTTGAGCTTCTTCGGGAGATCGGCTTTCGTCACCGGCTGCGTATTGATCCTGAAAGCGTCCCCCGGCAGCACCTCGAGGACGATCTGTGATGGCGGCGGACCTTGCGGCTCGTCGCTCGGGGTCGGATCAGGTAATTGCAGATCGATCGCCTTTCGCGACATCGGAATGACCATCATGAAGATGATCAACAACACGAGCAGCACATCAATCATCGGCGTGACGTTGATCTCGTTCGACAGGCCGCTGGTGGGATTTCCTCCGGACATGGCCATTATGGCTTCCCTCCCGCCGGTGCTGCAGGAGGCGCATTGAACAGATTGTCCGTCTGAACCGCGGAAACCGTTCCGGGGCGCTGATCTGTGATCATCCCCGTCACCGTCACATTGTTGTGAGCCGCGATGTCCAGCGCGTCCAGCACCTTCCCGTACTGCAGATCCTTGTGCGCCTTGACGTAAAGGAGCTTGTCTTCCGTCCGGTTCTCAAAGATTGCCTTCAGCCGCTGCGGGAGCTCGGCGTTGGGGATCGCTTTCTTGTTCAGGTAGTACTGCCCGTTCGCATCAATACCGAGGACCTGATCCACGTCCTCCTCGGGATGCGGCTTGAGGTTGACGCCGGTCGGCGGAATCGCCTGGAAACCGGCGGTAATCGCGGGGATGACGAGCATGAAGATGATCAACAACACGAGCATCACGTCGATCATTGGCGTGACGTTCGGTTGCGCCTTTACGCCCCCCCCACTACCGGTAGACATTGACATAACTCAACCCTCCCCGGGTTACTGCGAGATCGGTGAGTTGCCCGCTGTCGCCGTCGTGTTGAACTCACGCGTGAAGCGCGATCTTCCGAATTCACCGGTGCCGGTGACGTTCTTGATCATGTAGTCG
>Ga0193727_1000320_pt1 | contig 18142 bp, 21 predicted proteins | sample H2c2metaG_FD_143051 | JGI IMG/M metagenome (GOLD analysis project Ga0193727, IMG submission 143051) | Soil microbial communities from a riparian zone of the East river system, Colorado, United States - H2c2 | ecosystem: Environmental > Terrestrial > Soil > Riparian zone | place: USA: East River...
GCATTCTGGCAACGACGTCAATTGTCCGCGATCGGCACCTTCAACGAAGCGCTTCATGAATTGCCCCCGGCAAATCGCCAAGCGAATCATAGCAGACAGCTCGTTTTCACGCAGCCAGGGTCATATGGAGGGTGCACAACTATCATTTCGCTGGCCGGGTAAGACGGCCCGGACCACACGCCGTAATTCCACATGTCACACCCAGGGTGGTGCGGGTAGTTAGTTCGATGAAAGATGTTCCATGCCAGGTCTGTAGGTGGAGCTCGCTACCCTAAGGCCTTACGGGACAGTGACGGTCGGTGAGGCCTGGCTTTATTGTAAAATCCTCCAGCCGAAAAGTACGAGTACCGTGACGATCGCGGCGACGATCGACGCTGTGAAGGGCCAATCGCGAGCTCCATCAGTCGGGCCAACATCTTTGTTCATCTGGATTACCTCCGGTCATTTATCGCGGGTAAAGCGAGCCAGGCCAAACTCGTTCCCCGGCGATCACTCTCGTCATCAGCTACGATTGGATATAGGAACGACTAACAATCTTTGGATTTAACTTCGCGAGAGGATATGCACATGAATAATACACCGGCAGATAGAGAGCCGCGCGAAACGCCTAACGACGATCCGCGCCAACAGACGGATTGGCCTTCTCACAAACAGACGAACAAGCCGTGGAAGGGTAATCCTGAAAAGGAACAGCTCGATCCCAATCGGCCAGACATCGACCTTGAGAAGTGGCAGCAATCGGACACGCACTAGACGGTTTGGAGCTTTGAAAACGAATCTCTGGTTGCCGCCGCAGAGGCAAGCTCGCTCATCGATGGCAACGCCGCGCTTTGAGCGCAATTTCTCGTAGCAACTAACTCTACGCGGTGCGTTAGGGCTAAGTGGAGGCGCCCATGCCAGACGACAAAAGCCAGGGTGTCGTTCGAACCGGCAGGGGCGAGGAACAAACCCGCTGACAAGGAGCGGGCGCAGAACGCCATCAAAACCGAGCCAGGCCACATGCCCGCACAGCCGGTCATTAAGAAGTCGGAGGGCAAATGAGCGACCTCACGGACGATCGCCGAGGAGCCTACGATCCGGTCACTAAAGATGGGCTGCCACAGCCGCCGCACGTCAAGGACTCAACGACTCCTCACCAGAAGGCACAGTGGGTGCGGATGTGAGACCTGAGCCCCCACCGGGTACGGAGCCCATTTTGCCCGAACGTCTAGTCAGACCAGCCACTGGCCCGCTCAATCCCAGAACCGGACGAAAGCCCACAGAGTGAAGTATTTCTTTCATCTCGCCGGCCAGTTTCCCGCTCATGACCCGCTTGGCCATGAGTGCACAAATGACGAGGAAGCCAGGGCCCGCGGCAGCTTCATGCCTTACTGGAGCGCCTCACGTCCCGTGGCTTTTCCAGCGAGGACGAGAAGGGCCAAAATAAAGATTAGCCCTACACTCCATGCGGTGCTCAATTTGGGACCTATTTCTAGAATGTCGCGTTGATGTGACGCGTAGAGGCCGTCATGGAAACCGTCGAAGCTTACTCGGTTAGAAAGAAAAAAGAACTCGATTTGCTGAACAGCTTCCTTGGCGAGCCTTTGACCATTCGGTCGCCCAGGTCGGTAGCCGAGGTGATCGAGCAGAAATTTCACCTCGCCGCAGCCCTTAAGGCCGAACATGTACTTCATGATTGGGCCCTGACGGAAACGGCCTGGACGCAGTCGCATCGGCCGCGGTCGGGCCCGTTCCAGTTTAAGTATGACTATCAACGCGCCGATCTGGAAGTGCGAGGTCCATCATTCTACGGATTCGAGGACCAACCAGACAGCCAGACTGTCTACACAGGTTCGGGAATGGCCGCCATTTCGGCGTTGCTGATGGCCATGGCGTCGGTTTTCCCCGAAGCTGACATCGTCACCATGCCGAACTCCTACGGGGAGACGGCCGAGCTGATAGACGGCCATGCGAAGCATCTGCGACGGATCGAACTGGGCAGATCGCTTGCCAAAATCACAGGTTTTCGCGGATCGCGGCCCCGGGTTTTGTTACTGGACTCTTGCACCTCGGCCGGCGCATTCGAAGCTGCGGTCAAATGCGCTCAACCCCGCCTTGATCTTGTTGTATTCGATACGACCTGTTTTTGCAGCGGCTCCGGTCACGTCCTTAGAGCCTTGAACTGGGCCCGCGATACAACAATTCCAATTGTGTTGCTCCGTAGTCATACGAAACTCGACTCTCTGGGAGTCGAATATGGTCGTCTTGGATCAGCTGTCTTTGCCCACTGTCCGCACGCCGTCGGCGCCAAGCAGCGGTCACTACATGCCCTCCTGACAGAGACGCAGAACGCCGTCCGACTATTTGGTGGCGCGGCGCTGCCGGCGCATTTTCCGCCTTATGTGGGAACTCCGGCCTATCGCTCGCTGACCAACAAGCGGGTGGCTGCGATGCTGCGAAATAACCGAAGGGCGAGGCGCCATTTCTCCGCGGCGCTTGCCGGATCATCTGCCGAATTTCACTTTGCTCATGGTTTATACGTCACTTTGTCTTCCGCAAGGACGCTCGACGAGAACGAGGCGCGGGACGTCGTCGCGGAACTATGTGCGGATCTGGACCGGAGAGGCCTGCCGCTGCGCCACGCGGGAAGCTTCGGGTTCGATTTTGGCGCGGCAGAGTGGTCGAGAGACAGGATCCGCGATCGCTACGTGGTCAGGATCGCGGCCGCTGACCTGCCGACCTTACTGTGGGACGAGGTCATCGCAGCGGTGGCCGTCTGGTGGAAAGCCCACGAGGGTCAGGCGAAGCGGAGCGTGCAAAATGTTGGAAAGGATAAGGAGGCAACCTCCGTACCGTCAACCGGATCATGTGATACGATTTCACCCTGTTAACGGTAGGCTCGGTCGTGGTTGCAAATTGGCTCGGCAATTTTGATTCAGTGCGCCGCTCGCAGGACGCTCGGCCTACAGCCCCCATGGGCGCCCCCACGATGGGCCCGCATGCCTTGGTTGGACAGTCGCGGCGGCGAGGAAAGGCCGGCGCCTGGGCGCCGGCCTTTATGATTTAGACTTCTTCTGCTTCGTCGGCTTGCTCGATCGCCGCCGGCATTTTTGCCACCGACATCAGGGTTCGCGCCACCTGGTTCAACAACTGGTCGGCATTTTCCTCTTCTGCCAGTGACTGGGAGAGCAGCGCGACGACGGCGCTGTGGCGCAGCTGTTGGGCGAGATTTTTCGCGGTGGTATAACCGGAAATCTCATAATGTTCGACCCGTTGGGCTGCGCCGATAAGGGCGAGATCAGCAGAGGCGTCCTCCTTTGCTTGACCTTCCTCCATCACCTCTTGGCCCTCTTCGACCAGTCCCATCATGCCTTTGCAGGGCTTCGCGCGGGCCGTTACGCCAAGCAGAGAGAAGCACTCATTGATACGCTCGACCTGCTGCTCGGTTTCCTGAAGATGCAGATCGAAGAGTTCCCGAAGCCGGCCAAATCGCGCGGCCTTCGCCATTTTTGGCAGGGCCTTCAGCAGCTGCTTTTCGGCATGAAGGATGTCGCGCAGCTCGTCGACTAGCAGGTCATCCATACCGCCGGGAGCCATCGGGGGCGAGCTCTCGGTCTTGATGCCGTTGGATGTATCGCCGACCTGGTTGTCCTGCAGTGCTGGGGAACTGACAAATTCCCAATCACCCCCCTCATTCCAGGGGCCGCGCGTGTCGATCTCACCCTCGTCGCCCGAGCCGGTGGAGTCGTTGAAGAACTGATTCACTAGTCCGGGGGTCGGCGCGATCTTGCCGATCGAGAATGCCGGCTTCTTCATGCTCTCCAGCGCCGCCGCGAAGGCCTTCATATGAGTGATTTCGCGGGTCATCAGGAACTGCAGCGCATCCTTGGTTCCGGAATCGTCGCAGAAGTTGATTAGACGCTCATAGACGATCTTTGCCCGAGCTTCCGCTGCGATGTTGCTGCGCAAATCGACATCCAGCTCGCCGGTGATCTTGAGATAATCTGCCGTCCACGGATTGCCTTGCGAATTGAACAGATTGACGCCGCCGCCGCCGGCGATCGCGATCAGCGGATCGGCTTCGGCCGCCCGCCGGTCGAACTTCGACGGCTTGAGATGCATTCTGGCAAGGCAACCCACGACTTCGAGATGGCTGAGTTCCTCGGTGCCGATATCCATCAGCAGATCTTTGCGATCCGGGTCTTCGCAGTTGAGCCCCTGGATCGAGTATTGCATTGCAGCGGCTAGCTCGCCATTCGCGCCGCCGAACTGTTCCAGGAGCATGTTGCCGAACTTAACATCGGGTTCATCAACGCGCACGGTGAACATGAGTTTTTTTACATGATGATACATGGGGGAGCCTTGCTGTAAGAAGGGAAAGACGTCCTTCCAACGGCATGGCGTCACTCCCGTTCCTAAACGAACGAAAGATATTACCAACGAGAAGGCGGTCGGTTGTGATCGTTCAGGAATCCGATCGCACGCACGTCGTAGAACCCCATCCCGGCTGGGGCCGGAATCGGAGAGTAATGCCCATCCGCGTTTTGGTTGGGTGTGTGAGGGTCACCTGACATGCCGTGTCGTCGCTGCAATGAAGTCCGAGTCTTCGAAGATCGGATACCAGCGAGGTCATAAAGCAATCACCCGTACACCAATAAAGACGGCGGTAGACACGGTATGAGGATAGAAAGCCTTGCCCATCACTCCCCTGATCCTTGGCTTCTTTGTCGTTCGCGCACTCGCGTCATGTGCGGAAAGTTCGCCAGCTACTCACTCTCGCCCTGCTTGACCTGTTCCTTACCTTCCTCAGCCAGCCTGGCGTCGCTGCCAGTTCGGCCACGACCTTTTTTGGCTTCTCCGCCACCAGCTTGCCTATTTGAACCGCCTTTCTTCATGTAACGCCCGACGTCGCCATGGCTTTCGGAATACCCGGAACCGGCCGCGTCAGATTTGCCAAACCGACGAGTCGTCCCCACAGCGATGCTTTGAGCAAGGAAGCTCTGCGCTGACGGTCCGGAAACCTCCCGTCACGCCGTCGACGCATAAGGCCCTCGGTTTCGGTTTGATATCACCCGTGTGAGACGGAGCGCCCCAGCATTTGTTTCAGCTTGAGAGCATCAGTCGGCGCCGCGCTCTTTTGATCGTTATCGAAGAAAACAAACACGTCGCACCCCTGCGATTTCCAGGACTTGATATGCTTTGCCCAGCTCACCAACGCGGCCGTCGAGTAGTGACCCTTGTATCTTCCGCCCGGACCATGACCGCGAAGATAGACGAAGTCCGCCGTCCGCTTCCAGGGAGCCGGCGCATCATGGTGGTCGGAAATGCAAAGGGAGATGTTTTCCTTCGCGAGGATGCGCATGATATGTGACGTATACCAACTAAGATGTCGAAACTCGAAGCTGTAACGTCTATTCGGCGACAGCATCCGGAGAAAAGCAGACAATCTATCCGGGTCGGCTTGTAAGTTTGGTGGCAGCTGAAAAAGGATGGGTCCTGCCTTGCCGCCAAGCAACGATAAGCGGTCTTCCAGCAATTCGAGGCTATTGACCGAATTCGCCGAAAGCCGCTTCCAATGCGTGATGAATTTGGACGCCTTCCACGTGAAGATGAATTCGTTTCCCGTCTGATCCTTCCAGCTTCCGACAGCATCCGGGGTAGGCGTGCGGTAAAACACTCCGTTGAGTTCGGCTGTCTCGAACTGGCTGGCGTAGTATTGGAGCTGCGCCTTTAGGGGGAGACCGGCGGGATAGAAAGGTCCCCGCCAGGAATCATAATGCCAACCCGATGTGCCGATTAGGACGCGCGCCATGAGAAATCTCTTTCGGACACAGTGAACGATCGTCCGGATTTGCCAGCGGAAAAATTGAGTGCTGCTACGGCTTCATGACCACCTTGATGCAGCCATCTTTCTTAGCGCGGAACGTCTTATAGAGCTCGGGTCCTTCCTCGAGGGTGGCGCGATGGGTGATCACAAAGGAGGGATCGATTTCGCCTTTTTCGATGCGCTCCAGCAACTGGGGCAGGTAGTGCTGCACGGGTGTTTGCGCCATTCGGAACGTAAGGCCGCGATTGATTGCCGACCCCATTGGAATTTTGTCAAGCAGGCCGCCGTATACGCCGACGATCGACACTGTTCCGAAGTTGCGGCAGCAATGAATGGCCTGACGCAAAACATGCGGCCGATCGGTGCCCATGAACGTCGCGACCTTTACCCGGTCGATCACGGCATCGAAGCCGGAGCCGGTGTCCGGCTCCGTGCCGACGGCATCGATGCAAGCGTCAGCGCCACGGCCGTTGGTGAGGTCCTGGATCCGGTTGTAGATATCTTCCTTTTTGAAATCGAGCGTAATTGCACCGGAGGCTTGAGCCAAGGCAAGCCGTTCGGGAACTGTGTCAATGGCGATGACCCGCTCGGCGCCAAGCAAGAATGCGCTTTTGATCGCGAATTGCCCGACAGGGCCGCATCCCCAGATGGCGACGGTCTCGCCGCCTTTAAGGTTGCAGAAGTCCGCCGCCATGAAACCCGTAGGAAAGATGTCGGACAGGAAAAGGACTTGTTCGTCGCTCAGTCCCTGCGGAACCTTGATCGGGCCGACGTCAGCATAGGGGACCCGGAGATACTCCGCCTGGCCGCCCGCGAAGCCGCCGAGCATGTGTGAGTAACCGAACAGACCCGCGGGTGAATGTCCCCAGAGCTTTTCCGCCATCTTGTGATTGGGGTTGGAGCGCTCGCAGCCGGAGAAAAAGCCTTTCTGGCAAAAGAAGCATTCTCCGCAGGAGATGGTGAATGGAACCACGACGCGATCGCCGACCTTAAGCTTCCGGTTTTCAGATCCGACCTCGACGACTTCGCCCATGGTCTCGTGGCCGAGAACGTCACCCTTTTCCATCGTGGGCATGACGCCGTCGAACAGATGGAGGTCCGAACCGCAAATGGCGCAGGCCGTCACCTTGATGATGGCATCGCGTCCATGCTCGATCTTTGGATCCGGTGCGCTCTCGCAGCGGATATCGTTCTTGGCGTGCCACGTTAGGGCTTTCATCACAAATTCTCCCGGCCGATACCCCGGACAAACTCCGGAATGAAGATCGGTTCCTAAGTGCACTTAACTTTCGGAACGACAGCGGAGGGCGGGGATTACATTAGTTCACAACAGGAGACAGCCATGTCCGCTAACCGACTTTTCGCGATTGTTACCGGGGCTTCGACCGGCATAGGATTTGAGCTGGCGAAGCGTTGCGCACAGGAAGGCTACGAGCTTCTAATCGCGGCGGACGAGCCTGAGATCGAAGGGGCGGCGGCTTCGCTGCGGGGCGAGGGCGCGACGGTCGAAGCGCTCCAGGCCGATCTTGCGACGACCGAAGGCGTGGATAAGCTCTATGCGGCCGCGAAGGGGCGTCAGGTCGACGCCCTGTCCGAATCATGCGGGAGTTACTCCAGATGGTCTCCTGCCGTGATCCCCACCCACCGACCCGCAATTGAAGCTACAGTGCCGGCAGCTGCTGCCATGCGGATAAGGGACGCTCAACCGCCACAGGATCGCCGGCGGCGATTTGACCGGTCGCCTTTACAACACCGAGCACTCCGCACCTGAACCGGGGACGCGCATTCTTCCTGATCATCGCGCGCTTCAGCCCCTTCTGGAAGCGGTCAATGAGGCTACAGGGAGTTCGCAGGCCCGTCAGTTCGACGATGGCAGAGTCTCCTATTCGCAGTCGTGTCCCAAGCGGAAAGCTCGTCAGGTCCAAACCTTCCGTCGTCACGTTTTCGCCGAGGTCGCCGGAGGTCACGATAAAGCCCATCGATGCCAATTCGGCGAAAAGTTCGGAGGCCATCAGGTGAACCTGCCGATTATTGAGAAGTCCCGGCGTCTTTGCCGCGAGATATCTATGCCTGACGAATCGGCCCGCGTGGGCGTCGCCTTCGACGCCATGATCTTCGACGAGCCTTATTGTCCGTTGGATTGGTTTACTGAATCCGTGCTGACGGTTTGATCCGACGGCGACGACCGAACCGACCAGGAGCGGCTTGTCAGTGAGTTGAACCATGAATTCGTTTTCGGGACGAGGCTCTGCGAGGTTTCCAGCTTGAGGCGACCTCAGACCAAACGCTCTTTGGCTTGATGACGGTCATCGTTTTGAAACTGAATGCGTTGGTGACGCCGAGCGGCCGTCTTTAGATCCGAATACCAGGCTGAGTATGGCGTGTTCTTGATCATGTGCCGGTTCAAGTCCGGTGATCCATCGGTCCACCATACCTCGCCGCGCTCGCCCAACTCCCGCTTTGCGTTGTCGACCGCATGATGTGCTGCCGCTTCCGCAGTGCGATCGCCGGCGGCTTTTGCGGATTTGACGGCCGTGCGGGCTGCCATTAGATCGCTGACGCACGCAGCTCTCACTGCGGCAGCAAGATGAGGATTGGACAGCCGCCAAAGTCTGCCCCGGACGACAAAATAGCGCCCGTCGGGGGTCACGGGATGCTTGAGGCCGGCCATCAGATGAACGGCTTGCCGCCGGTGACCGCCACCGTGGTGCCGGACGTGTAGCTGGAGAGGGGATCCGCGAGCATGACGTATGCGCTTGCGAGTTCGGCCGGTTGACCGGGGCGCTTCATCGGCGTCTGCTTGCCAAAATTTTTCACCGTTTCGTCGGGCATGGTCGACGGGATAAGGGGAGTCCAAATTGGCCCTGGGGCGACGGCATTCGCGCGGATGCCCTTCTCGGCGAGCATTTGTGCCAGACCGCCGGTGAAATTCTGGATCGCTCCCTTGGTGGTCGCGTAGGCCAGAAGCATCGGGTTCGGCATGTCGGAATTCACCGAGGCGGTGTTGATGATGGCACTACCGGGCTTCATGTGTGGCACCGCCGCCTTTGTCAGATAAAACATGGCATGGATGTTGGTCCGGAACGTCATCTCCCATTCCTCGTCCGATATGTCGCCGATGTCCCTGAACGTCGCCTGGTGCGCCGCGTTGTTCACGAGGATATCGATACCACCGAACTCGCCGACCGCCCTTTTGATGAGCTCGCGGCAGTGCCGAGCGTCCTGCAGATCGCCCGGCACGAGCACGGCCTTGCGGCCTTCCTGCTCGATGAGCTTCTTCACCTCATTCGCCTCGTCGGTCTCATTGAGAAATGAGATCAAGACATCGGCGCCTTCTCGCGCGAACGCGATTGCCACGGCGCGACCGATGCCGCTATCGCCCCCGGTAATGACCGCTTTCATTCCCTTCAGGCGACCGGAGCCCTTGTAGGATTTTTCGCCATGATCCGGACGGGGCTGCATCGCGTCCGTCGAGCCCGGCATCGGTTGTTTCTGACCGGCGAATGGCGGCTTGGGATAATCGAGCATGGGATTCTCCGTTGTCATTTTACAAATGACCAAGCGGGTCCGCAGTTCCAGACTGGCTGGATATCTTCAACAGGTCGGACGCGCTGCGTCCGCAAAAATCGAGCGACGTTCCAAAGGAACGGATAAATCCTCGGGACGCGAATTCCCGAGCGAAGGTCTGCGCGGGCAATAGGAACGTTGTCTCGATAAGGCAATTGAACCTGCGGCCGTGCACCTCTTGCGGCAACGCGGCCGCAGGGTTCGCTAAAATTAACTGGATAAATTGAATGCCGGAAGTGCCAAACATCGCCCTTCGCGCCTATCAGCTCTGGGACGCGGCAGGTCGGCCGGAAGGCCGCAGTGAGGAGTTCTACTTCCAAGCCGAAGAGGAATTGCGAAAAGTTCTGGACATTGAGAGCCCTCACGCCGGTGAGGAATCCAGCAATTGGATTAGGAACGATGCCTGATGGTTCACGCTTGCTGATCGCTGGCGATTCCATTCTGCCCGCTTGCCCGCATTGTGGCCGATGGCCGATGGCATTCCAAACTTCAAAAGAATGGCTTAAGAAACCAATCTCCTTCGATGGCAAGGATTCGTGTCGATTGCAGGCGGTTGGGCCTTCTTCGGATTGATGCCGGCCCGGAGGCGGTTGCTGCGACTCTGCACGATTGGTCGAACTTTAGAACAAAGCAAATCATACGGGTTGCGCCTGGATGGCGGTCGGGTGATTTTTGATCGGTCGGGCGGGCTTGAGGAGCGCCTGATCGCGGTCGAAGAATTGATCGATATTCTCGATGAGGCGACTTAGGCGTTTTGTACCTTCGCCCATCCTGCACAAGGGAATCAAGCGTCGGCGGCAAATTCCCTGATCGCGCGACGCAAACCCGACTTTTTCACCAGCCGCGCGGCCTTGCGTTGACTCACCCAGATGCGGCTGCGTTGTTCCATTTCTGGCCAGATGCTTTGCTGGCGCTGAACCTTCATCGGAAAGATTCGAACGTCGCAAAGCACCGACTGCTGTTTTCTCAGCCTGCGCTTCCTGAACTGACCGATGTGCTTTTCAGCTACGGCCCCACGCACCCCGGCTTCTTCGAAGGCTTCGACAGCCGCCGTACCCTGAGGCGTGCCGTTCTTGATCAGCCAGCCCTTAGGGACTGACCACCGGCCCTTCTTCCTGGTCGTGATCAGGAGAATTTCGATATCATCTTCCCTCAAGCGATAGGGGAGCGCTGCAAACTGTTTGAATCTCATTGAAATCGAGCTCCGAAGACACTTGAACCGCGCTTGGAGTTGATAGTTCCAAGGAGGGCTTCGAACGGCCTAGCCGTCCATGTCATGAACGAGCTAAGTCAGGTCATTAGCGGGGCATAGGTCAGGCGGCTAAGAATTTCGTGCTCCGCCAATTTAGCGCTTGCGGCGGCCGCAAGAACTTTCGAAACACGACGGTTCGCATTAGCCAGAATCGAGGCGCTTGTTTCTGCGTCGCGCATCCCCCGCCAAACATAGGCGAGCATCGAAAAGGCTCGATGCTCGCCATTTGCGCCTCGCAGTGTTCGTATCGGGCCATCCGGCTTCAAAGCGCGGCATGTGCGATCCCCTCGAAATTGCGCGGGGAACGTAGGATCGGCGAGAAGGGAACACACTATCGAGTTAAAGGTTCACGCCTGAGAAGTATGGTCAAGAGTATCACTCGATGCGGCATTGCGAATGAAATTCGGCGCAGAAATACTGGAGGGAGCGGTATGTTTCCGCCTCTGGGCCCCGAAGATAAATCAGGTCTCGGTCGTAATGAACGATGGCGTCCCGGTCGCGATGAATAGGGTTGGGCGCGATTGGCATGAATTGGTCAGTTCAGACGCGAAGGCTGGAACGCTATACAAGTTTCAATTGGAGGACGGCGGGATGCAGGTTCCGGATCCTGCCTCCATATACCAGCCCATGGACGTCCACGGACCGAGCGAAGTCGTCGATCCCGGCAATTTCACATGGACCGACACTGCATGGCGCGGCCGGCTCTGGGAAGAGTGCGTCATCTATGAATTGCACATCGGCACATTCACGTCGCAAGGCACGTTCCGTGCAGCCGTCGAGCGCCTCGACTGGCTCGCCGGTCTCGGGATCACCGCCATCGAGATCATGCCGGTGGCAGACTTCCCCGGAAAGCGAAACTGGGGCTATGACGGCGTTCTATTGTTCGCGCCCGATTCCAGTTACGGGCGCCCGGAGGATTTCAAGGCGCTAATCGATGCCGCCCACCACAAGGGCATCATGGTTATTCTCGATGTGGTCTATAATCACTTCGGGCCCGATGGCAATTACATGCCTTCGTACTCCCCGGTGTTTACGGAAAGACATTATACCCCCTGGGGAGCAGCGGTGAATTACGACGCCGAAGGATCGGACGTCGTACGTGAGTTCGTCATCCAGAACTCCCTATATTGGATCGAAGAGTTTCATCTCGACGGTCTACGGCTGGACGCTGTCCATGCGATCAAGGATGACAGCATCCCGCATCTGCTTGACGAGATAGTCGACCGTGTCCGACAGCTTTCGGTCGGCCGTCCCGTGCACCTCATATTGGAAAACGAGGAAAACCAGGCGTCCCGGCTGGACCGTAATGCCGGTGGCGATCCAGTCGCTTATACGGCGCAGTGGAACGACGACCTGCATCACGTGCTGCATTGTGCAGTCAGCCAGGAAAGTTCGGGATATTATGAAGCATACGTCGGCGACACCCAAAGACTTGGCAAAGCGCTGGCGGAGGGATTCGCGTTTCAGGGCGATCTGATGCCTTACCGCGGCAGTTCGCGGGGCGAGCCAAGTTCCCACTTGCCGCCAACCGCATTCGTTTCTTTCATTCAAAATCATGATCAGGTCGGCAACCGGGCTTTCGGTGACAGGATAGCCTCGTTGGCACCGGCGGGAGCGGTGCGCGCGATCACGGCAATTTACCTCCTGCTCCCGCAGATTCCGCTGATTTTCATGGGAGAAGAGTTCGGCGCCGGTCAGCCTTTTCCCTTCTTTTGTGATTTCGAGCCAGAACTCGCAACTTTGGTGCGCGACGGTCGCCGCAACGAATTCGCGAAATTTCCCGAATTCCACGATCCCGCAAACAGGGAACGCATTCCAGACCCATCGTCCGAACAAACTTTTCGGTCCGCGAAACTGAATTGGGAACGCGCGGGCGAGGGTGTTCATGCGGACTGGGTCGAACTGTACCGCGAACTTCTTGCCATCCGGCACCGCGAAATCGTGCCGCGGCTGAGGGGAGCGCAATCCGGCAAGTATGAAATATTGGGCAAGAGCGCCGTGACTGTGCATTGGCGGCTGGGCGATGGTTCTCTGCTCTCTCTTGCAGCGAATCTCACGGACGCGCCTCTGACGTCTTAAGTTGCGACGGGCGGGCAGTTGCTCTGGCGTACTGGCGTCGCGGATAATCTCTCTCTTGGTCCCTGGGACGTCATTTGGTCCAGCGGCGAAGTCATTTAGTCCACACGGCGGGATGCATGCGTTCGTCGTCTCAAACTTAACGCCAACGAAGGCGATCCGGCACGGCGCAACGAACTGATCTGGAAGCTATGGTCCGCGAATCAGCCGCCCGACCCTCACTTTCTGTTGAGAATGCCGTCCAGCACTTGCCGGGCAGTATCGGCGATCATGTTCCGGCGGACGGGTCTCCTTCGACGATTGAGGACATGAAGGCCCGGGCTTGCTTGAGCGTAACGTGCGGAGGCAGGGGCGCAACTTCTGGATCGGTCTTGACCTCAAGCACGACGGGTCGGTCGCTGGTCAAAGCCTGTTGCCAGGCGCCATGCAGATCATCAGGTTTGTCAACGAAAATGCCCTTAAAACCCAGCATTTCGCCGAAGCGGGAATAAGCGAAGTTTGGAATCAGCTGAGAAGCAGCGAATTTTGGGTTGCCTTCCATGACCCGCTGTTCCCACGTTACCTCGTTGAGGTCTTCATTATTGAACACACACACGATCCATCGCGGATCGGACCATTGCCGCCAGTATTTTTGGACCGTGATAAGTTCGGCCATATTGTTCATTTGCATAGCGCCATCTCCGACCAAGGCAACGACCGGCCGATGCGGATGGGCAAACTTTGCTGCTATCGCGTAGGGCACCGCTGCTCCCATTGAGGCGAGGCCACCTGACATCGAAGCCGCTTGACCACGCTGCACGCGAAAGTCCCTGGCGTCCCGATTAGCGCAGGATCCGCTGTCGCTGGTGACGATAGCGTCGGACGGCAAAAGCGGCGACATCTCCCAGACCACGCGTTGGGGATTTACCGGGTTGGCCTCAGCTTTGGCGCGTCCTTCGAGCGTTTTCCACCAATCCTCAACGTGTTTTTCGATGTCGCTTCGCCAGCTTCTGTCAGATTTCTTTTGCAGAATGGGCACAAGCAACCGCAGCGTTTCAGCTGCATTACCGTGCAGATTGACTTCGGCTGGAAAGCGAAGGGACAGCATGGCCGGATCGATGTCGATCTGTACCGCTCGAACCTTTTCATCCTTCGGCAGGGTTCAGTGCCGAGCAGCCCTATCGCGCCTATGACGAAGGAAAGATCGTCAGGCAGGACATCCTTTCCAAGAAGCGCCTTTGCCACTCCGGCACCAAGAAGCTCCGCGACCTGCAGGACTTCGTCGGCCGCGCCGCGGGCACCTGCGCCGATCAGGATCGCGATCTTTGTTCCAGCGTTCAAAACATTCGCCGCCGATTGGAGATCAGCGGTCTTGGGAACGATTTTCGGCCGCGAGTAACCTACGCCCGACCGCGTGAAGCCATGAGCCACTTGCGGCTCTTCATATTCGCTGTCCTGGATGTCCTTGGGCAGGATTAGCGCGGATACGCCATTCCGAGCGATCGCAACGCGCATCGCGCGGTCGATAAGATGTCGGACCTGCGCGGGCGCGGATGCTTCCTGGACGAAATCGGCCACGTCCGCAAACATCCGATCCAAATTCAGTTCTTGCTGATAACTGGCGCCGCGGACAGTGGCTTCGGCCTGACCGCAGATCGCCAGCACTGGCACATGGTCAAGCTTGGCGTCGTACAGGCCGGTGATCATATGGGTGGCTCCCGGACCGCCGGTGGACAGACAAACTCCGATTTCGCCGATGAATTTGGCGTGAGCCACCGCCATGAACGACGCCATTTCTTCATGGCGCACCTGAATGAACTCGATCGACCCCGCGCGTTGCAACGCCCCAAGCACGCCATTGATGCCGTCTCCCGGATAGCCGTAGATTCGGCGTACACCCCAATCGTGAAGACGTCCCACGAAGAAATCGCTGACTTTCATTTGGCGTGCTTTCCGGTGCGAGCGCTTGGTCGAATAACTCAGTTGGACGATAGAATCTTGCGAGGCCGCATTTACGAAGATGCTGCGACTCTGACTGGGATTGACTTTGCCGCCGGCGTTTTGCTCTTCTCAGCGTAATGCCACAGCGGCAGCAGCGGATTGCACTCAGGAAAATAGCCAGCGCGAAGCCACCTACGCCGAGTTTTACCCGGAACCGGACTCGGAAATTGATTGTAAGGGGGATGCGCTGAAGCCGTTCGGAGCCGGTCTTTCGGCAATTCCTGGTCGCTTATCGCGGCCGAGCTTTATTCTTCGATCACCTCGTAGCCGAATGCGGCGCCTTCCGGATCGTTCTCCTTGAACCACTCATCGGCAAGTTCTGGCGTCGCGAATACCTTGAGGTGGTCGACGTCGCCGACTTCCTTGTTGGTATCGACATAGATCCAAACGGTTGTCATTGGCCACCTGCGGACAAAGATGCGGTCATCGGTAGCAATCGCAACCGGGCAGGCAGCAACCAACCCGCATTTTCAATCCAGGGGCTTAGCATCGCCTCATGTGTCCCAGGCGGGAACGTAGCCAATTCCCAAAAAACGCAGCGCTCACGCTCCTTGGGAAGGATTTCACCGGCCGCAATCATTTCGTTGATCGTTGCCGGCACTTCCTCGAGCAAGAGGCAACGCTAAACGCCCTGGCGTCCCCAATGCTTAATTTACTTGCGGACGGCAGCCTCGCTCTCAAATCTGGTCACAAAGGGTCGAAAATTTGGCCACATTCCGGGTGATGGCTTCCAATGCGACCATGATGACCGCGAGACCAATAAGTTGTGTTGTGATTGCGAGCATCTCCTCCTCTACGCGCGCTCAAGGATGTTGCTGACGGACTTAGCATGCCATTGGCCCCCGCGTGCCGTCGCGATGCCCCGGGCGTTCAGCGCCGCAGCAATCTCCCTCAGCGTCGTTGCGCCTGTTTTCTGAGCCTCTCGGATGATGGGAAGGACGTTGGCCGCGTATCTCTCGGCCTCGGCGGTCACCGCTTCTACCGCGTTCCTGCGGGCCACGTGGAGCTTTGGGCCACCCAAGGTCACCCCACGAGCCTTTGCCGCTGCAAGGGCCTGTCGGGTCCGGGTGCTGATCAACGCTCGCTCCTTCTCGGCGAGGGCGGCAAACAGGTGGAGCACGAACGGGTCCACGTCTGGCCGAAGCTCAGCGACGAGGAAAGGCACCTTGTGGGCCATGAGGCCGCTGATGAAATGAACGTCCCGGCTGAGGCGATCCAGTTTAGCGACAGCCACGTGGGCACTCTGCTTCCGCGCGGCAGCTAATGCGGCCCTGAGCTGCGGCCTGCGGTCGAGCGCGTCCGCACCCTTGCCGGTCTCGACCTCTACAAACTCGCGGGCGACCTCGAAACCTTCAGCTTGAGCAAAGAGACGAAGGGATGCCCAGTCCTGAGAGGGCCCTGCTGAGAGGACGACACTCGAAGGTACGTAATGATCGACCTGTCACCCATGGCCGCGTGCTCCCACAATTAATCACAATAAGATTTGCGTGGTTCCGGTTACCCCTTCTGTGGCAAGCCGTCAGTCTTCAAAGCCGAGGTGAGGGACGCCGCTGATCAGGCGTGCTGATCAAAGCGTAACTGACCAAAATGCAGAACGACTAAGCGTGAAAAAGCGTGAGAGACCGCCATGATGCTGTCACGGCCGAGGATTTGAAGCAACGAGACGTAAATAGTGCTGCGGGGTCTTCATTTCACACCGTGCATCAACGAGTGGTGGACCAGATTGCACGCGCAAGGGCTCGTCCTACACAGTCATAGCCCTCTGCCGAGTTGTGTAGTCCGTCCCAAGAAACCAGCGCTTTTGTTGAAAGACCGGCCTTTACTGAGTTGCGCATCACTTCAAACCGAGAAAACAATCCGATATGTTCTTTGCGCGCAACGTCTGCAATAATTGCCTGCATTAGCGAATACTGCGATGAGGCGAGAACCTGAGAGGAATATTGCTGATCCATCAGAATTACATCCGAACCTCCTGACCTGAGGGTCGCTACACCCCGTGCGATAAGTTTGTCGAGGCCCTTGGCTTGGCCGCCCCAAGCGATGTCATTTGTGCCGAGCTGCCAAACAATAAGGTCCGGTCGAAAAACGAGAACGTCACGCTCGAAGCGGGCGATATTGTCAGGGATAGTGTCGCCTACCCGGCCGCTGTTTTTTAGCTCTATTTGCGCGTTTGGCACTAATCGAATTAGTTCTTGCCTCATCACAGCGGGATAGGTGGCAGCCTCAGTCAATACCCACAAACCCACCGTTGATGATGAGCCGATCGCAACGATTTTTAGCGGGGACCCTGATTTTAGTTTCGCCTCGGTGAGTGGTAGCCGAACGCCCAACGAAATGTTCGGATTCGCGGCAAGACAGGTTTCGGCTGGCGATGGATTCACCTGGGCCTGCGCAGAAGCGGAACTGGGCCCCGATAGCGGTAACACAATCGCAAAAACCACCATCCGGATCTTTTGCCGAACCGAAGTTAATGCCCATTCGTATCGACTTGAGCGGAGTTTCAAGGCAGGCTGGGGGATGGCTTTCCGTCCGACGCAAGGAGAGCTGCTCATTTGCCGGGTACCGGTTCTGCGGCGAGCATTGGCTGCCCGCGATGGCTTAAGTCACCGATTTTCGTGGGAACTGATATAATTGCAAGTGAAGAGCGCGATTTCGTCCCCTGTTAGGAAACGGCTGGTGTTCCACATCGGCGGCTATGATCCCATTTTGCCGCCCGACGGTGCTTATCGACGCTTCCTGCGCGAACTCAACCGATTTGAACGGACTTGGTCCGTGAAGGCTTCCGTTAGCGCGCCGGCCGTCAGCACCGATGAGATGAAGTGGACTGTAACCACCACTGGCCCAAACTGGCGAGTGGAAAGCAACTACCATCTGGTTCGATGGGATGATGTTATTCAAGCTCAAAGTCGCCACCCCTTGTGGAGGAGGCTTCCCCTCGGAATCCTGGCCTTCCTTGATTTTGCTTTTGCGGGGGCGCTTTGGGGATATTTTCGGACCAGTTGGCACTACGCCCTATTTTTTCTTTATCCCTTCATTCTATTCGGCATTCTGGTGGCTTTTTCACTCGCCGTAGGCATGTTGAGCGGTCGCTTGAATGCACTGGCCGGCTTCCTGACCGGTTCAGCTGTTTTTGCGGTGCTCCTTGCCGGCCCTTGGCGCTGGCTTCATCTGGCGCCTCTTTTCGACGATTGGATTTTTTCGCGCCATTATATTCGCGCTCAATACTCAGTGCTGACTAGTAGGCTCGAACGGATAGCCGAGCAGATCCTCGAAGCAGCATGCCGATCGAGTGTCGACGAAATTATCTTGGTGGGTCACAGTCTTGGCGCTGTTCTCGCTATCGATCTTATCGACAAAGTGCTGACGCTTCAGCCCAGACTGGGTTTAGTCGGCCCGCGCTTTGCTTTTCTCACGATTGGATCTTCAATCCTCAAGATCGGGTTGCATCCAGAGGCAAGGAA
>Ga0193727_1000322_pt1 | contig 18014 bp, 9 predicted proteins | sample H2c2metaG_FD_143051 | JGI IMG/M metagenome (GOLD analysis project Ga0193727, IMG submission 143051) | Soil microbial communities from a riparian zone of the East river system, Colorado, United States - H2c2 | ecosystem: Environmental > Terrestrial > Soil > Riparian zone | place: USA: East River...
CCGGTCGGTTGCCTTCATTTGCCATTTTGAACTTCGGCACGGTGTCGAGATTTATGTCGGTCGATCCCGATTGAGCGACACCACGCGCGTAGCCGGCGTCTATCGAAAAGGAGTAGCGGTCCCAGAACCTGCGATTCAATCCGAGCGATGCCCTCCAGGCCCGTGGGGCCTGAAAGTCCGGATCAAAGACGGTGACGTTGCGCCGCTGGTTGGCGAAGATTGGCGTTCCGCCGTTACATGATGTCGGAATCGACGAAGGATCCGTCAGATAAGCGGCCCAGTCAGGAGTCGGTGCGGACGCCCCGACGCACGTGAGCAACGACTGCCCGTTGTTGAGACCAGTCGCGTTGAGGGCGCTCGCAAACAGCTGCGCGGGAGCAGTCCCTCTGAATTCCCCGAACCCGCCGCGCAGCGTGAGCGGCGGCGGTCCATACTGCGACTCGCCGACGAACACTGTGAATCCGGCCCGTGGACTGACGTGAAACTCGGAAGGAAGATTGTCCGTGCGCCGCCCGAACGTCTGCTCTACTTCCGGATTGTAGTCTGGTTTGTCGGGATACCGCGATCCCTCGGCACGCAATCCATAGGTCACCTGGAACTTCGGGCTCACTCGCCATGAGTCTCCGAGGTACGATCCGAAATTGTCGGTAGCGGACTGCTGATCGCGGGCGAATAGGGTGCGTGTAAACTGTGTTGGCGTCCCCGCTTCGAAATCGGCGAGCGAATTGAAGGTGAAGGTGCCGAACCGGTTTGGAACGAAGCCGACGGAGCTCTTTTGCTCGTTGATCAGTCCGCCGAGCTTGAAACGATGGCCTCCCGCTGTGGTGAGGCGCGAGATCTCGTCGCTCATCTCGAGCAGGCTCGATTTCGTCTCCTGCGGTAGCGATGGATTTCCTCCGAACTGAAGTGTGGAGATCGCGCTCGTCCCGTCGTCGAGAACCGATGCAACCACTACTCGTCCGTCGGGTGCGGATATGTAGCCCGACGTATTCCGGTTGTCGACCGATTTGTACGCGCGCAATTCGTTGATGAACATTCCGGCATGCGACGTGAGTGTCACCATGCCCCCGCCGCCGGAACCTTTGAGATCGCCACCCGTGTGCGGCAGCGCGAGCGCATTGAGGCGCGCACCAAGCTGGGTATTACCGCGCCAATCTCCGCGCAGCATCAGCGAATGATCCTCCGCGAGATTGTAATCGACGCGCACGAGAGCCGACGTGTTGTCATTGAGCCGCTCGTCCGGCGCCAGGGGCGAGGTGAGGGGCAGCCCGAATTGCTGAACAAGATTCAGGAACCGTGTCACCGAATCCGGATTGGTGCCAAGCCGCTCGAGTGTGAGCGGATCGGCCGCTAGCAACGAGAGGAGCGGATCGGTGCGACGCGAGAACGTCAGCGCTCCGAACGTGAACAGCTTGTCCTTTATGATGGGCCCGCCGGCGCCCAGGTTGATCTGGTTCTGTGTGTACTTCTGGCCGAATGCGGGGTTGGTATCGTCGACGAATTCGAGGTCCGGATCGCGCAGCGAATAACCGACCGCGCCCTGAACGTTGTTGGTGCCGCCTTTCGTCGTGGACGCGACCTGTCCGCCGGTGAATTGACCGCGCGCAACGTCGTAGGTGTTCGTCACGACACGCGTGTTGCGAACGGCTTCCGCGGGAACGCTTCCCGCGCCAAAGCTGAGCCCGTCAAGTGTGATGCTGTTCTGATTAGATGGCTGTCCGGCGACATTGAAGGACGCCTTGGTGCTGTCGGTTCCGGGCACCTGGATGACTCCCGGCGCGAGCGCCGCCAATGCGGTCAGGTCTCCCGCATCTATTGGAAGGCGATTGATGAGATTCGGATTCAGGTTGCGCTCCGTATCTCCTGGCTCGGGGCGTTGATTCTGATCGCCGCGTCGCGACGCGCGGACCTGTACCGTCGCCAGCGTTGTCGCGTTCCGGCTCATGTCGAAGTCGACGATTAGTCGGTCTTCATCACCCTGACGCTGGATGTCGCGCGAGACGGGCGCCATTCCGATCGCCCTCACCGTAATACGGTAGCTCCCACCGCCGTCGGGGAACACAATGGTATATCGCCCATCGGCCCCGGTCGTCTTCGTGCGCGTGATCCCTGTCTCGGCGGATGTGGCTTCGACTCGCGCGCCGGCGACGGCCTGGCTGTCGAGTCCCGAGACTTTGCCCATCAATATGTCCGTGGTCGATCCAACTTGTGCAAATGATCGCGCGGGCAAAAACAACGCGAGCATCAGGATCACAATGCTGAGGCACTTCAGTTTCATGTCCTACCAGTCTCCCTGAGTCTTCACCGTTGCTGCCTTGATTCTTACGCGCCCAGCCAACGGATTGCTGAGAGCCGCACGTTCTAAGCATCTCGGTTTTGGTCGAGGCCGCGCGATTCCTAAGCATCTCGGTTTGGGTCGAGGCAGGGTATCCCTTCGCGGCTACGCTCGCTTGGTCGGAGCCCCTAACTGCGCTCCTTCGCTCCGCTCAGTCGCGGGTCTCCTCCTCGCGCTCGCTTTGCGAAGCCGCTACGAGGACACCCTGCCTCTCCCGCAGAGATCCAGAACAGCGCGCACGTCGGCACCGCGCCGACAACTCGCGCGCGTCGAGACCGCGCATTGACCCCAAGCCGCACGCACGTTAATCCGCGCGCACAATCGGCGCATGCTCGCACATTGATTGCGCGGCAGTGATTTCGGGCGGCTCGAAACGATTTGCCCTGCGACGCTGGCCCACGCTACCATGACGCATGCTTGCCGCGGTCCGTTCGGCTGCTCTCGTCGGCATTGACGCGTACGACGTCATCGTGGAGGTCGACGCGGCGCAAGGACTTCCGCAGTGGACGATTGTCGGACTCGCGGCCAGCGCGGTCAAGGAGAGTCGCGAGCGGGTTGGTGCGGCACTCGTCAATTCCGGGTTCAAGGTTCCACCAAAGCGGATAACGATCAACCTCGCGCCCGCTGATGTTCGCAAGGAGGGCACGGCGTTCGATCTGCCGATCGCCATCGGCATTCTTGTCGCCACCGGCCAGCTTGCCTCAGATTCCGTCGCGAAGCGGATGTTCGTCGGAGAGCTCGGCCTCGACGGAGCGGTGCGGACCATGCGCGGCGCTCTCTCGATCGCACGGCACGCGCTCCGTGTCGGTATTTCGACGCTCGTGCTTCCGGCGGCAAACGTCGCGGAGGCTGCCCGCGTCAGCGCGCTGGATCTGTCCGCCCCGGTGACGCTCGGCGATCTCGTGCGCGAGCTGCGAGAGGGTGCGCTGACGCAGGCGCGTGAGTTCTGCGCGGGAGTAGAGCCGGCCAACGATGCAACCGATTTTTCCGACGTCGTTGGACAGCACGGTGCAAAGCGAGCGCTCGAAGTTGCCGCCGCCGGCGGCCACAATGTATTGCTCATCGGACCTCCGGGCGCCGGCAAGACCATGCTTGCTCGGCGCATGCCCACAATTCTTCCGAAGCTGAGCGAAGAGGAGGCGCTCGAGGTAATCGCCATTCATTCCGTCGCCGGCGTTCTCGGGCGGAGCAGGGTGACCGAGGGAATGCGACCTTTCCGCGCACCGCATCATACGATCTCGAGCGCGGGGTTGATCGGTGGCGGTTCCCTGCCTCGCCCCGGCGAAGTGAGCCTGGCTCATCACGGTGTGCTCTTCCTGGACGAGATGCTCGAGTTTCCCCGGCACGTGCTCGATGGATTGAGACAGCCGATGGAGGATGCGAGAGTGGTGATAGCGCGAGCGGCGCAGTCGGTAACCTTCCCGGCGCGCTTCACTCTGATCGGCGCGTCGAATCCATGTCCGTGCGGAAGAGCGGCGGATCCGCTCGGAGTCTGCATCTGTAGCGTCGCTGATATCGAGCGCTACAACGCGCGGATCTCCGGTCCGCTAGCCGACCGAATTGACATGCACGTCACGGTCGGCGCCGTCGCCCTCCGCGATCTGAGTGCCGCCGGCAACGGCGATTCCTCGCCATCGATTCGTTCACGTGTCGAGCGCGCTCGCGCGACGCAGCGAATACGGTTCGCTAGAAAACCAGGCGTATCCTGCAATGCTTTCGCGGTCGGTCGATGGCTGGATGCAAACACGCCGATCCGCGCGGAAGCGAGAACGCTTCTTCAAACCGCTGCCGAGCGCCTCGGCCTCTCCGCGCGCGGCTACCACCGCGTCCTGAAGGTCGCCGGCACAACCGCCGACCTCGAGGACGAGGTTGAGGTCGCCCCAGCCCACATCGCCGAAGCTCTCCGTTACCGTCCAAGGTCAGGCGCAGCCTCGACCATTGTGGGCAGCGCAACCAGCACGGTCGCCGAGTAACAGCGCAAATCGCCCCGGTGCAGTTACCGATCTCTACGGGAGAGGCAGGGTGTCCTCGTAGCGGCTTTTCAAAGCGAGCGCGAGGAGGAGACCCGCGACTGAGCGGAGCGAAGGAGCGCAGTTAGGGGCTCCGACCAAGCGAGCGTAGCCGCGAAGAGGATACCCTGCCTCGACCCAAACCGAGATGTAAGTGAGCAAGAAGTGGAGATGCAGAAAGGCGGAGCGCCCTTACGGACACTCCGCCTTTTAGTCTCCTAAGCCGGACCTCCTTGCGGAGGCCCGGCCGGAGAAGGTGTTACTGCTGCGGTGGTACGACTATCTGATCGCTGCCGATCGTCACGATACGGAAGTCATCGCGACGGTTCTGCTGCCAGCAGGCTTCGTTGTGCTCGGTGCAAACCGGGCGCTCCTCGCCATAACTCACGAGGTCGAAGCGATCTGCTGCAATGCCGTGGTCAACGAGGTACCGCTTGGCAGAAGCCGCACGGCGCTGGCCTAGGGCCAGGTTGTACTCGTCGGAGCCACGCTCGTCAGCGTTACCCTCGATACGAATTCTCATACCGGGGTTAGCCGTGAGATATGGAAGCTTCTTATCGAGTGTAGCTGCTGCATCCGGTCTGATCGTCGACTTGTCGAAGTCGAAGTAGATCGGGCCAGTGATCGCGGTCGTATCAACCAACCTCGTTACTGGAGGCACGCAAGCCGGATCCGTCGCCAGGATGTTGCTGTTGTACTGGCAAGTCGGCGGCGGCGGTGGTGGCGGCGGCGGCGGTGGCGGCGCAACGCAGTTCGGGCTCGAAGCTGGAATGCTCTCGAGTCCTGCGTACGTGCACATGACCTCCGGACGCGCACCACCGATCAGGAAGCTCAGACCACCACGAACATGAAGGTTCATGTTCGCGCTGCCCTCGTGATTCGGCATGTAGTCTATGACACCGTCGATGCGCAGCGCGGTGCGGTTGGCGATGCCAAGACGAATGCCCGCTAAGCCACTGGCTCCATAGTTGTACTGGTAGCCGAGGTCGTTGTCATTTGCGTCCTTGAACTTATAGCTGGTACGAACACCACCAGCGCCAAGAATGAACTGGCTCTGCCGGCTGAGCAGCCGGAAGGGGAAGTTGTAATTCAAACGCGTTGCAAACGCATGCGCGTTCACCTTGGTGATGCCGCTATTCGGGGTAATATCGTTGTCCTGCGGCGAATAGTAGCCGTCTCCTTCGATCTCCCAACGCGGATCCGAAAGGAACACGCCGAGGCGTCCACCGTAGCCAAGTCCGTCTTTCGCTATTGCGACGGCTTCTCTACCAGCGTTGTCGTCGAAGAACGTCCACTGAGCAAAGCCACCGAGTTCGACCGTACCAGGAAGCGGGGCATCGAGATTGTCCCACCACACGTACGGAGCCCACATCACCGGGTTACCGGTCGCGCCGCCGCCGAAAAGATCGCGGAGATCCGGCGAGAGCTGGAGACCAGCCTGGGCGCCAAAATCGAACTTGCCGCCATTTGATGGCAGATAGTTGACCAGCCCGTCGACGCGCAGTGAAACTCCGCCGAAGCCAAGGTTGAAGCCAGCAAGGCCGTTGGCTCCGAACTGATACGCCGATCCGCCCTGGTTGTCCTCACCACGGAAATTCTCCAGAACTCCGCCAGCACCAATGTGGATGGAGGGCAGGTTTCCAAGCGGGAAGCTGTATACGAGACGGGCGGACAGCGCGCTCGCCTTCACATTTCCGCCGGGTACACCGATACCTGTGTATCCGTCGCCAACAAGCTTCGCGGTGGCCGGCGTGTAATAGCCGTCAGCTTCGAGGTTCCAGTTGGGCGCGATAAAAGCACCGACCCGCCCGCCGTAGCCCCACGAATCGCCAAACGCAGTGCTCAGACCCCACTTGCTATCAAAGTGCGTCCACGTGCCGAACCCGCCTACCAACAACGTACCGGGCGACTGTGCTGCCGCCGTTCCGCCGAGGAGTAAGGCCGTCATCGCGCAGACGGTCCAACTTCTTCTCAACATGATTTGTTCCTCTCAAAAGGTGGAGATACTTACAGCGGTTACCGCGGTTGCACGTTGTGTCGTGAGGCAGGATGCATGCCCGGTGAGCGCGCGAGCACTCTCCAGACGGACCCCCTCACAACGGGACAAACTAGCAAATCTTTTCGGTGGCGCTAGTGATACACGCCGTTAAAAAAACAACGCGACAAACATTCGTCACGCTCCGCCAATTTGCGGCTGCGGCAGCCGTACTCGTCGTGTTGCGAACGGCTTGCAAGTGCCACGCCACCCAACGCTATTGGCCAGAAAATGCACGACTTTAGAACGAATTAGCAGAAATCAGGCCTGCAATCTCGCACTTTCCACGGCCTGGAACGCTTGAGCCCCTGAATGCGTAAGTGCGCTCGGCACAACCAGCTACGCGTGTAGGACGCCTTCCCTGGTCGATTCGCGCGCGTGAAGTTCGACTACCATCAGGAGACCACGCGTCGCCACCACGGTCCACGCCGCCGCGCCAGGACTTTCTCGGTCGCTACTTCCCACGCTTTCTTCATCTCCATTCCGTCTGCGAAGCGATCTTCCGGCTTCGGAGCGAAAGCGATGCGGAACCAGTTGGCGATCACAGTCGGAAAAGGAACGAGATCGGCTTGCTCGCCGAGTTGTCGCCCAAGAATAGTGCGGGCATCGTCTTCACCGAACGGTGCGTCACCGGTCAGAGTGAAGTACACGATCGATGCGAGCGCGAAATAATCCGCGGCCGGTCCCTGCGCTTCGCCGAGGAGCTGCTCGGGCGACGCAAAGGCGGGCGTTCCCGTGGTGCCCGCCAAATCCTCACCGGTGACATTCGCGATTCCGAAGTCGGTGATGCGCCACCGCTGATAGCGATCGATGAGAATGTTTTCTGGCTTGAGATCGCGATGCAGAATTCCATTCGCGTGCGCCACATTGAGACCGTCGAGCACCTGCTCGACCTGGCTTGCGATCTCGACCACCTCGCGCGGACCCGATCGCGCCACGAGACTGGCGACACTCCCTTCTTCCGCGAGCTCCATCGTGTACCACGAAAGATCACCGCTCGAATCCCAATCGTAGATCGGAACGATCGCCGGGTGCGCGAGCTGCGCGGCGAGTTTTGCTTCCCGCCAGAATGCTCTCACCGCCTTGCCGTCACGCGCGATCGCGGGATGGAGTGCCTTGAGCGCGACCTCTCGCTCGAGAGAGAGATCTCGCGCGCGCCAAACCGTTCCGAAAGCACCACTGCCGAGCTTTGACAGTATCTCATAATCGTCGCCCACTGCCCAACGGACGCGCGCTTCCGCTGACTCCTGTGCGCTGCTATCCGGCTCGCCGCGAACCATCACCACCGTTCTCGCGGGATCGCCGCGATCCACGGCGCGCAGGAGCACCGCCAGCGATGGAAAACGATCGGCCGGATCCGGAGATAGCGCCCGGTCGAGCGCGGCTGCCAATGACTCGGGTGTCTCGGGACGCACCAGCTTGATCGGCGGCGCTCCGCGTGTTGGCGGCGCTTCGCCGGTGAGAGCAGTGAACGACATCGCGGCGAGCTGCCACTGATCGCTCGCTGGCGTGGGAACCCATTCGTTCGATTCCCACTCGGGCGGCATTGGCAGCAGCTCTGCGCGCATTGGCCGCGACGCCTCATGTGAACGTATTTCGAGTGGACCGTTGCCGGGCCTCACGTTGGGTGGGATTGCTTCGCGTGGGACCGCCCATTGCCACTCGAGCATCCACAGGCGGCCAGTCGGCGTCGTCCACAGCGCGTCGCCATTCAGGCCTCCGTGCGCAATCCCCGTTTCATGAAGGTACGAGAGCGTAGAGCACGCTCCGCGAAGCATCTGAAACACGTAGGGAATGTCCGCGAGTCCAAGGCGCGCGAGTCGCGCGCGCACTGTCTCGCCAGTCACCCAGCGGCGCAGATAACCCGGGCCGCGGCGGGCATCCGCGTACGCCGTCCAGTAGTGATAGGTCGTCGGAATCGACGGATGACTTCGCTGCGCGAGCTGCTTCGCTTCCTCGAAGAGCCACGGCGTGTGGGCAGGATCGGGCGCAGTCACCAGCGACAACGAACGACCGAGCGCGTCTACGACTTCCTGGTAGTGACGGTAATCCCCGACCATCCCGCCAGGCCCCCACGACCACTCGGGTGGCAGCTGCCAGTCAATGAGATGCGCCGGCAGGACCTTGGTCGCGCGCGGCGTCTCGACACCACGATTCACGCCCGTCACGCTTCGCTCCGCGCCAGCACGATCAACACCTTCGTCCCCTTCCCCTCTTCACTCGTGATAGCGATTTCTCCTCCCCACGCTTCGATGAGTCTCCGGCTTACGGCGAGTCCCAATCCACTACCGGTCGTGCGAGTAGAAAAATGCGGCTCGAAGACCCGCGGCAACACTGCCGGGGAAATCCCCGACCCGTCGTCGACGGTTTCGATAGTCACCCTTCTGTCTTCCTCGCGCAGCGCAATATCGACGTGACGCGCTCCGGCGAGGCGCGCGTTCTCGAAGACGTTGAGCAGAACATCTCGCATCTCGTCCTTGTGCCCGAGCGCCCATAACCCCCGGTCAGCTCCACGCAGCTGCCACTTCACCTTTCGATCGCCCATCTGCTCGAGTGCGACGACATCCTTGACTATCGCGGCGATGTCGACCGCGACGGCCGGCGGTAGATCTGCTGGCGCGCTCCCATAGCGGCTGAAGGAGCGCGCAATCTCATCAAGCCTGTCTATCTCGGCCAGGATTCGACGCACGTTCTCGTTCAGCACCTGGTCGTAGTCCACGCGCGGATCGCTGCGCGCGCGTCGCAGGTGCTGCACTCCCAGTCTGATCGGCGTGAGCGGATTTTTTATTTCGTGCGCGATCTGACGCGCCATCTCGCCCCACGCCAGCACACGCTCTGCCCGCGCAACTTCTATCCTGCTCAACTCGAGGTCGCGCGCAAGACGCTTCGCCGCGATACCACTGAGCCAGAGAGCCGCGAGGGCGCCGACCGCGGTTGCAAAGAGCACCAGCATCCCCAGATCCCGGCGTCGGCGGTCGAGCACGATGTCGTCGCTGCGAGCAGGTGCCGCCAGCACGTACCGCTCCTGTGTCGGTCCGAGCCCGGCGCTATAGCCGAAGAGCATTTTCGAAGGGCCGAGTTTCGCCTCCCAGACCGCGGAAAGCTCGCCCGCGCTGGCCAGACTCAGCTCGACCGGGGCGGGAAGCGCGCGTCCAGTGGGAGCGAGAACGTCGAGGAGGCTATCGCTCGCACGATCGAGAAAGCCGTTCGAATAGAGGAACAGCGGGGTGTCGAAGCGGCGAGCGGCCCCCGGCAGCTGCTGGAACTCATTCCCCGCTGCGACGGCGTTGAGAGTTTCCTGTACGAGCGCTTCGCGCGTCTGGAAATCGTCGCTTCGCAATCTCTGGTACGACCATACCGCGAACGCGATCGCCGGAATTACGAAAAACGCAAAAAGAGCGAGTGTGAGCCTCGCATGGTAGGTGTAGATCCATTCCGCCGCGCGCACTCGTAGCCAGCGGACGAAACCCTTTTCGGTGATTGTCCCGAGCAACCAGAACAGCCCGGCGATCAGGAGGTCCAACAGCAGTACGAGACATCCACGTTCCGCTCTGACCCACACCGATCGCAGATCGATCTCCACGTGAGCGCGCATAGTCCCGGCGCTCGTCGATACCAGCCGGTCGCCATGGAGCTCGTCGCCCATTGGATGCCAGCGCATCTGACTCGTGTCCGCGTGGACCGCGGGCGACACGTCGGTCAGCGCGACGTCGTAGGGTGGATCGCCGCCGGACGGCGTAGCCATGCCGAGCAGCGCCGCGTAAGGATTTCGGCTGAGAAGTCTGGTGCGCGGCAACACCAGCACCGAAGTGACACCTCCCGAAGGATGCGCAACCGCGGCAAGGATCTGAACGCCCGTGAGGCCAAGAATACTGCGCGCCACTGTTTGCTTCGTTGCAATCGCCTCCGCGACCGCGTGCGACACCGCTTCCGAGTCCGGCTCGGCGGGCGCCACCGCAAACTCGGCGATCTGCTTCCCTGTTTTATCCCACGAGGCGAGCGTCGCGGGATATTCGGCTGAGGCGAGATCCGAAGTAGCGTAAGCCTTCAGCAAGTCCGCGCTGCTGACGGGCTGTGGAACCTGCGAAAGCGTAGTAACGAATCGCCGCGTGAGCTGGACCGCATAGTCGTCCACGTGTCCGAGGGCGGCAACATCCTGCTCGGCGAGCTGCATGCGCTCGCGCGATGTCGTGGACCAAAGGCCTCCAAGCGCGACAATCGCTGCAACCGAAGCGATGATGAGCGCCTCACGGAAACTGACCGTGCCCGCCTTTCCGAACGCCATGCGGAGCATCCAGTACGCGCCAACAAGCACTGCGAAGAGGAACAGGAAAAGCGGGATTTCCCACGAGAGCCAGAGGCCCGGAGTCGATCCCCAGGGCGGTTGCCCGATGCCGCGGACGATGTTCGACGCGAATGGAATTCCGGCGCCGAGCATCACCACTGCGCCAAGCGCGGCGGCGGGGCGAGGCCAGCGCGCCTCGGGGTTCGCTCGAATGACAGCGTACACCGCCATGAGAATCAAGGCTGCGCTGATGCAGAGCGCACCGGCGTTCGCGGTGAGTGGGCCGCCAAGCTTGGAGAAATAGTAGACCGGATCGAAGAGGCGCGACGCGTTGGAAAACGAATTCCAGGGAATGAGCGCGGTGATGGCAAGCGCGACGGCAACCGCGAACAGCCGTTCGCCGAGCGCACGCCTATCGCGCCAGGCGAAGACGAGAAAGGCGAGCACGAGGACGACCAGTACCACAGCGCCTCTGGCGCGAAGCATCGACGCCCGACGGAAGCCCACCTCCTCAGAAGTCGCTACTTGCGCGCGCGCGCGCAGGATCGGCTTGCCATTCGCTGATAGCACTACCGGACCGCCGCGTGAGTCCGCGGCCGGTGACAGATCATAGGACCCAACGCCCTGGGCGGATGCCAGACGCTCGGCCGCCGATTCCGTGAGGCGGTTCGCGGGTGGGGCCGCGTAGAGGACTGCGGACGCGAGCGCGCGCCGATTGGCGCGGGTCGCCACCACGTTCAGAGTTGTGTAAAACGCACTGAAGGTGACGCTGACCGGAGCGCGAATCGTATCCGGATCAATTCGCATCTCTCCCGACCACGCAAGCGGCCGATCGTGATCGAACAGGACCACCGACTCGCCATCTTTCTGAGGAGATCGCGCTGACAGAAACGCAAAGGCGCCATCAGCATCCGCCGGAGCGTCGAGGGCGCTATTCACCCGCTCGTCGAGGCGCTGGCGGGTCTCGCCGAGCGTGCGTTCGAGGGCGCGCAACGCGCCCTGAGCTGCGTCGACACGCTCGCTTCCATTCGCTGAAACCGGCCCCGACGTGCGAGGGAGCGCCGGGGTTCTGACCCACATCGCAATCAGAAAGAGCGGAATTCCGGCAGCGAACAGGATTGCGCCCCGCGGCACGTATCCGCTTCTTACATTGAGACCACCAACCGATGCGATGACTCTTCCCTCCTCCATTCCAGTTTCCGGGCCGCTACGCGTCAAGGAGCTCAATCCGGCGCAGATCAGCGCGATACTCGGCAATGACCCGCGCCTGATCATCCCGATCGGGACGTGTGAGCAGCATGGCCCTCACCTTCCGCTCGGCTGCGATACGATCATCGTCGAGCACATGGCAGATGATCTCTCGGCGGAATATGGCGTGTTGCGGGCCCCGACGGTGGAGTACGGAGTGAATGTCGACACCGAGCGCGGCTTCACCGGGAACGCGTCGCTGAGAAAAAAGACACTTCACAGAATGCTGAACGACCTGCTCGATTCGTGGGAGGCGACCGGTGTGCGCGAGTTCATTCTGCTGACCGCGCACGGGCACGACCCGCATCAGGAAGCCCTCGCAACGGTGATCACGACCGCGGCCCGCGTCAGAGTCGTCGACATGTTCGGCGTGAATCTCTCCGACCTCCTGGAAGGCCAGAAGGAAGCCATGCACGGTGACGAAGTAGATACATCCATCATGCTCTTTCTGGCGCCGCAGATGGTCAGTCTGGACCAGGCGCAGGACTATATGATGTCCCGCGAGCAGCTCAGGCGTTACAGACGAGGGTGGCTCACCGTTCCCAGCGGCAGCGCCGGCTCCATCGGCAGGCCATCGCTTGCATCAGCTGAAAAGGGTAAACTCATTTACGAGCGGATCTATTCAAAGATCAGCGACCGCATTTTCCTGGCGCCCGCATTGACCGAATAAGGGTCGCGCGTCGCAGCAGATTCAGCCTCCCGAGGCCTCTGCAGAACGAGGCAAGCGCTTAATCCAAATTTAAGGAAACTCGGTGTTTTCGTGACTGAAACTCTGTTGTATAGTTGGCCGTAAGTGTTCGAAAAGCCCACCTCTCAAACAATGATACGATCACTGCTTCTCATAAGTCTCGTGACAGGCGCCGTTCAGGCATCCGCCCAGACTGTTCCGCGCGATTCGACTGGCCAAACCCTTACGATCGAACAAGCCGTCGAGCTCGCGCGACGGAACAATCCGGAACTCCAGCAAATTCAGAATAACCGGATCGGGGCACGTGCGGCGGTGCGAAGCGCGTACGGTGCGCTGTTGCCGACCGCGGACGCAACGCTGAGCGCGCAAAGGCAGCAGGGTGGCCAGCAGATATTCGGCGGCACGAGCCTTGGCGCCAGCTCGGACATCAACCAGTCCAACTATCAGATCGGCGTCAACTATAGAATCAACAGCGCGACGCTGATCACCCCGAGCCTGCAGCGCGCCAATCGCGACGCGGTCGAGGCCGACATCTCCGGTGCTACCGAGACTCTCCGCAGCAACGTGCGCCAGCAATATTTGTCGGCGCTGCAGGCGGAGGCGAGCGCCGATCTCCAGGACACGCTGGTTGTCGCATCGCAGCAGGAGCTGATTCTCGCTCAGGCAAGAGAGATCGTCGGCTCGGGTACGCAGCTAGATGTCCAGCGCGCCGAAGTCGCGCTCGGAATACAGCAGGTGGCCGCATTGAAGGCGAGGAGTCAGGTCGAGATAGAGAAGCTGAGACTGTTTCAGCAGATGGGTGTGTCTCAGCCACCCAACGTCAAGCTGGTCAGCCAGTTCCCGGTCACACCGATTGCGCTCAACCTGCAGGATCTCATCGAGTCTGCGCGACGTCAGAATCCAAGCGTCCTGGCCCTGCGGTCGAGGGAGCACGTATCCGAGCTGAACGTGAGACGCGAGAAGGGAGAATACTCTCCGACGCTGTCGCTTTCGACCGGTCTCGGTGGTTATACGTACGGATACGCGAATTCGAGTTTCCCCGTGCAGCAAGCGGAGGCGCAGCTGGACGCGGCACGGACGAGTTGCGTCAGAACCGAGGAAGTGCGAGCGGCGCTCAACCTTTCGAACCAGCTGGCCGAGTGCCAAACGATGGCATTCACCGCCGTTCAGGCGCAGGCGATTCGCGACAACAACGCGCGGTTCCCGTTCAACTTCACCAAGTCGCCGCGCTCATTCAGCGCGACCTTGTCATTGCCACTGTTCGATGGTTTCTCACGCGAGCAGCGCTTGCAGGAAGCGATGGCAAACCGGTCGGACGCGCGGTACAGCGTAAGAGCAAAGGAGCTCGCACTCACTGCCGACGTGACCGCGGCGTATCTGATTCTCGTGACCGCGGAAAAAACCGTGGCGCTCCAGGAACAGAACGCGATCAAGGCAAAGCAGGAGCTGAAGCTGGTGCAGGACCGGTACAGAATCGGGGCGACGACGTTCGTCGACCTCACAGAGGCGCGAGCGACGTACGAGCGCTCGGAGAGTGACCGCATCACCGCCGTGTACGACTATCATAAGGCCTTCGCCGCCCTGGAAAGCGCCGTCGGTCACCCCCTTCGCTAATTGGATCGACATATATGAAGAAACGCACCAAGTGGACAGTCGCCGGCGCCATCGGTCTCGCGATCGTGATCATCGGCGTCACCAGCGCGATGAAGGGCCGCAACAAGGCGACCGAAGTCCGCATGGAGAAGGTCCAGCGGCGTGATCTGGTTGCATCGGTCACGGCGAGCGGACAGGTACAGCCGCACACCAAGGTCGACATCAGCGCCGACATCAGCGGACGCATCGTCCGGCTGGCGGTGAAGGAAGGCCAGATGGTCACGCAGGGCCAGTTCCTCCTCGAGATCGATCCGTCGCAATATCGGGCGAGCGTCGAGAGAGCGACCGCCGCGGTAGCGTCAGCGCGATCACAGTCGGCGCAGGCAAAGCCGGCGTTGGCGCAGGCTCAGCGCAACTACGATCGGTTGCTGGCGCTCAAGAAGGCAAATCCGACGCTGGTGTCGGACGAGCAAATCGAGCAGCTCAGAACACAAGTGGACGTCAATCAGGCGACGCTCGAAGCAGCGAACCACGCAATCGATCAGGCAACGGCGTCATATCGGGACGCGCAGTCGCTGCTCAGCAAGACAACGATCTCCGCGCCGATGAGCGGCCGAGTGACGCGACTGAGCGTCGAGCAGGGTGAGACCGCGATCCAGGGCACGTTCAACAAGGATGCGGCGACGATGCTCACGATCAGCGACATGAGCGTTCTCGAGACGAAGGTGAAAGTCGATGAGACCGATGTCTCGCGCATCAAGATCGGGGATTCGACCGTCGTCCAGCTCGACGCGTTCCCGGACACGACCTTCATCGGGCGGGTTTCCGAGATCTCGAACAGCTCGGTCAAGGGTGCCAGCACCGGCGGCACGGGCGGCTCGACCGATCAGGCAATCGATTACGAAGTGACGATCCAGCTGCTCAACGTTCCGCCCGACACGCGGCCTGACTTCTCCTCTACGGCCAAGATCATCACGTCGACGAGGAACAATGTCGTCGCGATTCCCATCATCGCTCTGACGGTCAGAGAGGACAGCGTGAAGCCGGACACTTCGCTTACTCTCGCGAAAAAGGCACCGGCGAAAGAAGTCGGCAAGCGCGATGTGGAAGGCGTGTTCGTGGTCGGGACCAACAACAAAGTCACCTTCCGCCCCGTAAAGGTGGGTATCGCGGGTGAGAAGTACTTCGAGGTCCTGTCCGGTCTGAAGGAAGGCGAGAACATCGTCGGCGGCACCTACCAGGCCATCCGCGAGCTCAAGGACGGCGCAACGGTGCGCGCACAGAAGGAACAACCGAAAAAGGCCGGCGAGCCGGCGAAGACCTAATGCAGACAACTGATGAAATCCCGCTCAGCACGACCGCTGAGCGGCAGGCAGTCACGACGGTCGTCGGCGCTGCGCCGGAAAAAGACTGGGTCATAGTCACGCGCGGATTGAAGCGCGACTACGACATGGGTGGCGAAGTCGTCCACGCGCTGCGCGGCGTCGACATCGCCATCCGGCGCAACGAGTACGTCGCGATCATGGGACCCTCGGGATCGGGCAAATCGACGCTGATGAATCTGATTGGATGCCTCGATACTCCAAATGCAGGCGAGTACTGGCTGGCTGGTGAGCTGGTCTCAACGAAGGATGAAGACGAGCTCGCGCGCGTCAGAAACCGCGAGATCGGCTTCGTGTTTCAAACCTTCAACCTGCTGCCCCGCGCTACTGCGCTGCACAACGTCGAGCTTCCGCTGGTCTACGCCGGTGTCGGCGCGGACGAGCGTAAGAAGCGTGCGACCGAAGCGCTGGAGCGGGTGCAGCTAGGCGACAGAATCCATCACCGGCCGAATGAACTTTCCGGCGGACAACGTCAACGTGTTGCGATCGCCCGCGCTCTCGTGAATCAGCCGGCGATTCTTCTCGCCGACGAGCCGACCGGTAATCTCGACTCCACGACGTCAGAAGAAATCATGCGCGTGTTCGAGGGTCTCGCCGAACAGGGTCAGACCGTAATCATGGTGACGCACGAGCCGGACATCGCGGCCCACGCGCGACGCGTGATCGTCCTGCGCGATGGTCTGGTCTCCAGCGACGACAAGCGCGAAACCTTCATCAAATCCGCCGGCATCGCTCCGCCCGATCTCAATCGGAAGCCGTAGCACATGCCCTTCGTCGAGGCCATCTGGCTCGCTCTGGCGCAGATCCGCGTTCAGAAACTGAAGAGTTTCTTCACTCTCCTCGGCGTTTGCATCGGCGTCATGTTCCTGATCGCGGTCATCTCGATCGTGCAGGGCATGAGCAGCTACATGGAAAACGACTTCGCGGCGAAGTTGCTGGGCGTAAACACCTTCACGCTGCGCCGCTTCCCCTGGTTCGGAGATGGCGCCAGCTCTGAAGAGGAGTGGCGAACCTGGCTCCGGCGTCCTCGTATCTATCACTCGGATCTCGCACTGGTCGCCAGCGTGCTGCCGCCGGGATCGAGGTACGCGGTCGAGAGCCAGGAGTTCCTCCAGGCACAGTCGCAGTACGCTCGCCCCAAGCAGGTGGAAGCTCACGCGGTGGACGGGGATTACTTCACCATCAAGAAGTACGACGTCCACGTCGGACGACTCTTCACGCAACAGGAGTCTACGCTTGGCGCGCCCGTCGTCGTCATCGGTGACGAGGTCGCGACGTATTTCTTCAATGATCTCGATCCGCTTGGCCGCCAGCTGCGTATCAAGGGAATGCCCTATACCGTAATCGGCGTACTCGAGAAGCAGGGCTCGGTATTTGGGCTTTCCCTCGACCGCGTCGCAATCGCGCCCTACAACTCGCCGCTGCACCACTTCACGAATCCGCGCGGCGACGTCGACGGAATAATGGTTCAGAGTCCGACCGCGCTCACGATGGGCGACGCGATGGAGTCAGTGCGCGAGGTCATGCGCGGGCGGCGCAACCTGAGGCCCAGTGAGCCGGACAATTTCTTCATGGAGACGTCGGAGAGCGCGCTGGCTTTCATGGACAAGCTGAAGAAAGTGATGACCATGGCCGGCACCGCGTTCCCCGCGATCGGATTGATCGTCGGCGGACTCGTGATCATGAACATCATGCTCGTTGCCGTCGCGGAGCGGACGCGCGAGATCGGAATCAGGAAATCCCTCGGCGCCAGACGGCGCGACATCATGCGACAGTTCCTGGTCGAAGCCGCGACGCTCAGCACTCTTGGCGCGGTCATCGGCATCATCCTCGGCATCGGGATAGCCAAGATCGTCGAGTGGAAGACGCCTTTGCCAGCCGCGGTGGCGCCATGGTCGATCGTAATGGCGACGCTTCTCGGAACGGTCGTCGGCATCATCTCGGGCGTGTACCCCGCGCGCCGAGCGGCGTCGCTCGACCCGATCGAAGCTCTGAGGAAGGAGTAGCATGCGAATCGGACAGCGCATCTTCAACGCGCTCGAGGGTGTCGGCATGGCCGTCGACTCCATCCGCGCGAACAAGGTGCGAGCCGCGCTCACCATCATGGGTGTCGCGATCGGCGTTTTCGTCGTCGTCGCGATGTCTTCGGTCGTGCGCGGAATCAACGAGAGTTTCGCCAAGGATCTCGAGGCCGCCGGCCCTACATCGTTCTACATCTATCGGCGTCCGATCAGCGGATTTCAGGCGTGCGACGGATCTGACGCGACCTGCCCCGAGCGCCGCAATCCGGCGCTCACGATCGATGAGGCGACTGCGATCGAGCGCTTGCCATCAATCAAGGCAGTCACCGCGCACCTTGGAAGCGGCGCCAAGTTCACTTATAAGGACAAGCAGGTGAACACGGGGATGGAGATCTACACCCCGAACTGGGTGGATGTT
>Ga0193727_1000323_pt1 | contig 17990 bp, 15 predicted proteins | sample H2c2metaG_FD_143051 | JGI IMG/M metagenome (GOLD analysis project Ga0193727, IMG submission 143051) | Soil microbial communities from a riparian zone of the East river system, Colorado, United States - H2c2 | ecosystem: Environmental > Terrestrial > Soil > Riparian zone | place: USA: East River...
GCCGAGCGCGATGCCGAAGGTCAGAAAGGCCCAGGCGACGTTGGTCCACGGCCGCGCCCAACGCACCCAATTGACCATGTCCGGGGTTTGGCCCGGCATGTGCGGGTCAGCCGAGCGCGACCCCAGCGTGCGTTCGGCACCGCCGAGCAGCGCCGCGATCGCGAACGCGAAGGCGACGGAAAAACCGACGTAGCCGGTATACAGCATCGGCGGATGCATGATCAGGCCGGGATCCTGCAGGATCGGATTGAGGTCGTTGCCGTCGCTCAGTGCCGGCACGTGGCGCGCGAACGGATTCGACGTGAGGATCGTGAACAGCAGGAAGCCGAACGCGATGAAGCCGAGCACGCCGAGCACGCGCGCGATCAGCGCATCAGGCAGCTTGCGGCTGCAGGCAGCGACGGCAACCGACCAGATGTTGAGGATCAGCATCCATAGCAGCAGCGAGCCTTCGTGCGCGCCCCAGACCGCGGAAAAACGGTAGTACCACGGCAACGCGAGGTTCGAGTTCTGCGCGACGTAGGCGACGGAAAAATCCTGCGTGACGAACGCGTAGGTGAGGATACCGAACGCCAGCGCAATGAACACGGCCTGGCCGGCGACGGCGGGCCGCGCCACCGCGATCAGCGCGCTGTTTCCGCGCGCCGCGCCGATGATCGGCAGCACGCACTGCACGCCGGCCAGCAGCAGGGCGAGGATCAGGGCGAATTGACCGAGTTCGGGAATCATGCAGGCACGACAGACGGGCCGCTGCGGCCCGAAGGACGGTAGCTTACTTTAGACGGCGCGATTGAGCGACCGGCGTCCGGCTCGCGCCGGGTCCGCGCGGCGCACGGACCCTGCGCCGGCTTGATGGTCAGGCCTTCTTGGCGTAGCCGGAGCACCAGCCCTTGGCGTTCACGGCCTTGCCGGCGAACAACTGGCACGGACCGTAGCCGGCGGCGGCGCCCTGGTAGAAATTGCAATTCGAGCATTCCTGCCCAGCCTGGTGCGGCGCACCTGCCTTGCTGTTGTCCTCGGTGTAGTTGAGCGCCTTGGCGGTCGGATCGTCGAGCGTAAGGTGCGGCAGATCGTCGGCACGCGCGATTGAAGGCAGCGCGTTGGCGAGCACTGCCACGCCGAGGGCACCGCCAGCGGTTGCGAAGAAGCGGCGGCGGCCGCCGTCCATCTGCTGCCCGGAAGACATTTTATCCTTGTTCATAAGTATACCTCTGCTGGCCGATGGGAGTTGAAGCAAGCGGGCGTCAATACGAATGGCCGCTCCGCCGGAGGCAGGTTGGCCGCTTGGCGCAAAGTCTACGCGCATCGAGGCGGCCGATGAAGGTGCTTTTGATATGTGTCAATTGCGGAGCAGAAAAAGGGTCAGTTGGCGTTCAGTTCGTCGGCCACTAATGCCGGTGCGGCGATCACGGCTGGCGGCCCGGCTTTTGTTCGCTGACACCCGCCGCCTTGGCTTTCGCGATCGCATCGGCGACCTCCTTGGGCATGTAGGTCTCGTCGTGCTTGGCCAGCACTTCGCGCGCCGTGAAACGCGCGCCGTCCATGTTACCGGTCGCGACGATGCTCTGACCTTCGCGGAACAGGTCGGGCAGGATGCCGGTGTATTCGACCGGCATGTCGTGAAAGCGATCGGTTACGACGAACGTTGCCTCGAGCGACGCCGGATCACGCCGCAGCGAATGTTCGAGCACGACACCGCCGAGACGAAACGCAGCGCCGGGTGGCGCCTTGCCGGCCAGCACTTCGCTCGGCGAAAACAGGTAGGTCATGTTCCGGCTCAGGGCCATGACCGTCAGCGCGGCAGCCACGCCGACCGCGAGCAGGATCAGCGCGACGGCAAACAGGCGGCGCTTGCGCGTCGGCGTCATGCGGATTTCCTCGCCGCCTGGCGCCGCATGCGGCCGCGCAGTTCGCGCAGCACGCGTCGGCGCTGCCACCACGGCGCCGCCGCATCGAGCGCGAGCACGACGAAGAACACGGTATAGGCGCTCCACACGTAACCGGCGTATCCGCCCATGGCGAAGAACTCAGACACGGGCGGATTCCGCCTCCGGCACGGCCAGCGCGCGCACCCAGTCCTTGCCCGACTCGAGCGTGAGCAGCGCGGTGCGCGAGCGCGCCAGTACGCTGGCGAAAAAGTATACGTGCGTCGCGGCGGCCAGCGTCAGCAGTGGCCAGAGCATGTCGGCTGAAATCTTCGACTGGCCGAGCAGACTGACGGTCTGCGCCTGGTGCAACGTGTTCCACCAGGTCACCGAGTAATGCACGATCGGCAGGTTGACGACGCCGACCAGCGCCAGGAACGCCGCGGCGCGCGCGGCCTGGCGCGTGTCTTCGATCGCGTGATACAGGCCGATCACGCCGAGGTACAGAAACAGCAAGACGAGTTCGGACGTCAGGCGCGCATCCCATGTCCACCAGGTGCCCCACATCGGCTTGCCCCACAGCGAACCGGTCACCAGCGTGATGAACGTGAACGCGGCACCGACCGGCGCACTCGCCATCGCCAGCGTCTCCGACAACTTGATGCGCCAGACCAGTGCAATGAAGCCGTTGGCTGCCATGAACAGGTAGGCGAACAGGCCCATCCAGGCGCACGGCACATGCACGTAGATCATGCGGAACGATTCGCCCTGCTGATAGTCGGCCGGCGCCATTGCCAGACCGCCATACAGTCCGATCGCGCCGCTGATTAACGCAACCGCATACAGCCACGGCAGCAGCTTGCCGGCGAAGCGATAGAAGTACGGCGGCGAGCCGAATTTGTGAAACCACAGGACCAGCGGATTCATCGATCAGCAGAGGTAGTCAGAAGATGGCATTTTGAAACGGCACCACGAGACATGCGTGAAGCAAAGAAAGACGATTGGGGAATGTTAACTGTTTTGGCGCGAGTCTTCAGGATGGCGCGGCGCGCAACCGTCGCGATTGCTCCGAATCAACAAGGTTCCTCGTGTCCGGGGTTTCGCAGCATCGCAGCGTTCAGGCCAACGAGATCCTCAGCGCGGCCGCAGCCGCCAGCGGCGCCATCACGACCGCCAGGACCAGCCAGGCGCCCAGCCACAGCAGCGGTGCCGATGTCGGCAGTCCCAGTTGCGCGGCGTTGCACGCGCCGGCGCCGAAGATCAGCACCGGCACGATCAGCGGCAACACGAGCAGCGTCAGCAGCATGCCGGAACGACGCATGCCGATCGTCAACGCGACACAGACCGCACCGACCAGGCTCAGCAACGGCGTGGCCAGCGCCAGTGACGCGAGCAGTATCGGCAGCACCGGATCGGGCAGATGCAGCAGTTGCGCGAGCAACGGTGCGATCGCGATCAACGGCAGCGCCGTGGTCAGCCAGTGCACGACGATCTTGCAGCCCAGCAGCAGCGACAGCGGATGTGGCGACATGACCAGTTGTTCGAGCGAGCCGTCCTCGAGGTCACTGCGAAACAGTCCGTCGAGCGAGAGCAGGCCGGCCAGCAGGACGGCGACGAAGATCGTGCCGGCAGCGATGCGCGTCAGCATGCTGGTCTCCGGTCCGAGCGCGAACGGGAACAATGCCACGACGATGACGGCAAACAACAGCGGATTGAGCGCATCGCCACGGCGGCGCCAGGTCAGCGCGAGGTCGCGACCGAGCAACGCGGCGCAGGCCGCCGAGGTCGTACCGGGTTTCATGTGCAGAGCGAGGGCTGAGGGCTGAGGGCTGCGGGTAGTGCGGAGTCGTTCCTCAGCGCGATTCGCCGCGGCGTGCCGGACGTGTAGGCATAGGCGCCATGTGACGTGATCAGCGCCGCGCCGCCGCGGCGCGCGTGCGCGTCAAGTACGCGATTGACCAGTTCGATACCGTCGCGGTCGAGATTGGCGTACGGCTCGTCGAGCAGCCACAGTGAAGCCGGCACCAGCAACAGGCGCGCGAGCGCCACGCGTTTGCGCTGGCCCGCCGAGAGCATGCGCACCGGCTGATCTTCGTAGCCCTCGAGGCCGACACTGGCCAGCGCGAGCTGCGGCAGTTCCAGTTTGAGGCCGAGCAGGTGGCCGAGCAGCGCGACCTGGTGCGACAGCCGCGCCAGCGTCAGCGGTGTTCCGTGCAGCAGCACCACGCCACCGGTCGGCTCGAGCAGGCCGGACAATACCTTGAGCAGGGTCGTCTTGCCGGAGCCGTTGTCGCCTTCGATCAGCACGACCTCGCCGGTGTGCAGCGAGAAATCCAGCGGACCGAAAATCGGCTCCTCATTGCGCGCATAGCTCAGGGCGCGCGCCTGCAGCAGCGGCATGATCTCATCGTCTTTCGCGTGCTTGTTCATCCGCCGCGATGCTACCGGGACGGCGGCGCGCGCGCCATGGCGCCGTGCCGGAAATTGGTCGGTGGCCGGCGCGCCGGCAGCGGAATCTGAACCGGCAGGCAACCGGGTGCGTTCAGTGCAAGGTCTAGGGCAATGGGGCTAACCCGTTCTTGCCTTGCGCATTCATCCTATCGAATCGACCATGGCGTTACACTCGAATCAGGTATTTCGAGGCTGGATTGATGACCGACAGAAATGGCGCTTGCGCGCTGATCGCAATGTTGTTGATGGCCGGTTCGACCGGCGCGTTCGCCGTGGACCATGCCGCAGGGCGTGCGGTCTATCTGATCGCGTTGACTGATCCGCCGCTCGCCGCGCAGGCAGCGGCGCGCGTGCGCGCACCGGGCCTGAGCGCTCAGCAGGAACGCCGCCTGGTGCGGCAGGAACTGCAATCCGACGCCAGTCTGGCGTACCTGCGCCATCTCGATGCCGCACGCGCCGGCGTCGTCGGCCTCGCGCAGCAACTCATCGGCCGTGCGTTGACGACACGTCAGGTGTACCGCTACGCGAGCAACGGCATGGCCATCGAACTGGCTGCCGCCGAGGCGGCGCAGGTTGCCGCGTTGCCGGGCGTCGCCGCCGTGCGCCGCGAGCGCGCGTTGCACCTGTCGACCGATGCCGGGCCGCAGTGGATCGGCGCAAACCAATTGTGGGCCGGTGTCGGCGGCATTGCGCCGACGAAAGGCGAGGGCGTGGTGATCGGCATCATCGACACGGGCATCAATCCGACCCATCCGTCATTCGCCGCCGCGGCCGGCGATGGCTACACGATCACCAATCCGCGCGGCCATTTCTACGGCCTGTGCGCGAGCGGCCAAGCGCAATGCAACGGCAAGCTGATCGGCATCTACGATTTCACGACCGAAGGATCCAAGGGCGTCGACACGGTCGGCCACGGCAGCCACGTATCGGGCATTGCCGCCGGTGACGCGGTCGCCGATGCGTTGCAGGGTCACACGGTGTCGCTGCCGCGCAACGTCTCCGGCGTCGCGCCGCACGCCAACCTGATCATGTACAAGGGCTGCAATGCGCAGCCGATCGACTCGACCTCCGATGGCACCTGCGCCGAATCGGCGCTGGTCGGCGCGATCGACCAGGCCACGGCCGACCAGGTCGACGTGATCAACTACTCGATCGGCGGCGGTACATTCGATCCGTACGAATTGCTCGGCGATCCGACCTCCGACGCCTACGCGTTTTTCCATGCGCGCGAAGCCGGGATCGTCATCTCCGTGTCGGCCGGCAACGACGGGCCCGGAGGTTACGGTCCGGCGAATATCGTCTACGCCGGCAACTACGGCAATGCGCTGTGCGGCATCGGCGATACCGAGGGCGTCACGCCGACAGGTGCGAGCAATCCGTTCGCTGCCGGCACGTTTCACGGCGAAATCGTCGTCTGCGACCGCGGCATCTACGCGCGCGTCGAAAAGGGCTACAACGTCAAGGCGGCCGGCGCCGGCGGTTACATCCTGGCCAATGCCGCGAGCGACGGCGAGTCGATCATCAGCGACGATCATTTCCTGCCGGCCGTGCATCTGGGCTACAGCGATGGGCAGTTGCTCGAGGCATGGCTGGCGACGGCCGGCACGCACAACGGCAAGATCGCCGGCGTCAGCGCGGTGCTCGACCCGAGTTTCGGCGATATCCTCGATGCGAGCAGTTCGCGCGGTCCGTACGGATTCGGCGGCGGTGTGCTGAAGCCCGATCTCACCGCCCCGGGCGACAATATTCTGTCCGCAGCACAGACCGGCAACGGACTGGCCTTGCTCAGTGGTACGTCGATGGCCAGTCCGCACGTGGCCGGATCGGCCGCGCTCGTGATCTCGGTGCATCCAGACTGGTCGCCGGCACAGGTCGAGTCGGCGCTGATCGGCACGGCGCTGGCCGGCAGCGTGCGCATGCAGGACGGCAGCTCGCCGGCGTCACCGCTCGACGCCGGCGCCGGCCGCATCCAGCCGGCACTGGCCGCACAGGCCGGCCTGTACTTGCCGCTTGCCGGTACCGATTTTCTCGCCGGCAGCGGCACGCTTGCCAATCCTGCGCAACACGGCGATCTGGTCAAGCTCAATCGCGCCGGCATCGAAAATGAAAACTGTTTCGCTCACTGCAGTTTCAGTCGAACTGTCACGGACATGTCGAACGGCGGTACGTGGCAAGCCACCGCCACGGCCACGACCGGTGCGCTGCTCAAGGTAACGCCAAGCCAGTTCACGCTGCCGGCGGGCGGTTCGCAGAACCTGGCTATCGCGCTCGACGTCAGCGATCCGCACCTGCCCGGCAACTGGGTCAGCGGCCGCATCGTGCTGCACAAGACCGGCGGCGGCCGCAGCGCAACGGATAGCGCATTGACCGTCGCCGCTTACGCGACGCCGGGTGCTTCGCAGCTTTTCCAACAATTCACGGCGAACGCGGCGGGCGGTTACGTCGATGTGCCGGTCAGCGGTCTTGTCGAACTGCCGAACGCGACGTTCGCGACGACGACGCTGGTTCCGGCCAACATCACACAGATGACGCTCGGTGTCGACACCACGTCATCCGACCAGATCTACAACCCCGGCACCGGCAAGCAGTTCGTGCTGTTGCCGATGCTGGCGTCGAGTAGCGTTGCCGGGTTTCCCGACACCGTCGGTCGCGTGTTTATCGTCGAGATCACGGCATCGAACGCCGTGCAGGCCGTGCTCTACGCCGGTATCGACAGCAACAACGACGGCACGCCCGAAGCCTCCGAACAGGCGTGCAAGACATCGTTCTCCGGCGTGCAACCGGTCGCGCGCTGCATCATCGACCTGCACGATGCGCCCGCCGGCACCGGCAACGTCTGGGCGCTGATCGACGTACCGCAAGGCAGCCCGGGCGCGACCTACTCGGTCACGTTGAGCGCTGCGGTGCCGATGATTCCGACCGGGACGACGTCGACGGCCATTTTCAACAACGCGCCTTTCATCGTCACCGGTCCGGGACACGTGGACGCTTCGTCGAACTTTCCCGTGCGCATGGCCTGGGGCGGTATGACAACCGACTCACAGAGCCTGATTGTACCGGGCAGCTACTACGGCGCGATCCTGATCGATGCGGCGCCGGGATTGCAGCAGGGCCTCGCCGGATACGTGCCGTTTTCGTTCTCGCGCAGCAGCGGCGGTGACGACGTCGCCGATGCGCTGCAGCCGGGCGCCTTGCGCGTGCTGCACTACTCGGCGGTGCAGACCACGCTGCAACATGTGTTCATCGATGTGCCGGACGGCGCGACATCGCTCGAGGTTGACACGAGTCTGCTCATCGCCGGCGATTCACAGGTTTCGTTTGCTGTCGTGCGTGCGGACTTTCCTCCAGGCTCGATCTCGGCGCAGATCGCTGCAGCGCCGGCAACGACAGCCGCGGTGACCTGGGTGCTCGATGCGGTCACGCAAAGCAAGAAGGTCGTGATTCCGGTGACGGCGGGGCGCTGGTACCTGGTATCGAGCCATACCTCCGCGCGTGCCGATGCCACTGCGCAACTCGGTGTGCAACTGGCTTTCGGCGCGGTCGCTGCGCCGACGCTGACTCCGGGCAACTACTTCAATCCGCAGCGTTCCGGCCACGGCATTTTCCTCAGCCGCGCCGCGGGCCAGCAAGTCGTCGACTGGTATACATTCCGCGAGGATGGCACGCCGACCTGGTATCTCGCACAGGCCGCGGCACCAGCAAGCACCGTCGGTGCGTGGAGCGCCGACCTGTATCGCGCGAGCTGGAACGGCAGTAGCGGCGCACCGACGCGTGTCGGTGAAGTCATGCTCACAGCGACGTCGGCCGACCACGCGATGTTCTCGTGGCACCTGGATGGCGCCAGTGGCAGCGAGCCGTTCGAGCTGATTGCGCAACCGGCCTGCGTTAACGTCGGCGGCAGCGTCAATCTCAACGGCGAATGGTTCCCGCCGGCGCAAGCCGGTTACGGCTTCGATGCGCTCGTGCTGCCCGGCCAGCAATTCGACGCGTTCTACATGTACGACGGCACCGGCAATCCGCGCTGGGTGGTCGGCGCCAACGGACCATTTGCGGCGACAAGTTCGATCGCGATGCTGCAGTCGACCGGCTTCTGTCCGGTCTGCGCATATCAGGCGCTGACGACGCAATCGGCCGGCAACATGACCGTGACTTACACGAACGGATCGAGCGGTCAGCTGAGCACGGCGATCGCATTGAACGCACCGTTGAACGGAATCTGGAATATCAATCAGCCGATTGCACGACTGACCGGCTCGTCGACGTGCACGCCTTGACAGTTGTTTTCATCGTTGTCGAGCAGGTTCAACTCAAGGTGAATTTGGGGCAGCAGGATTTTTTCGATGAAGAAGGAAATACGGATGAACGGAATCAGCATGAAGACAGTTGCAGCCCTTGCCGCGTCAACGCGGCGAATTCTCGGAACGGCGATTCTCGTCGCACCGGCGACCATGGCGGCCGCAAGCACGACGGTCCTGCCGTTTCGGGGAAATCGACACGGTCGACCCGTTTCGGCACACAGCGTTCAATGTGGCGGCCGGTCAAATCGATCAACCGCTGACAGACTTTGCGACGACCGCGCTGCGCCGGGCCACAATGGCCGGCGTCACGCTAACCGGTGGCTCGGCGGATCCCTACGATCCGGCGAGCGGCAGGTCTAGTTTCGTTCTGATCGCGGCTACGCCGCCAAACCCCTTCTACTACTACGGGACCGATGCGGTCATCGGGGAATTGCTCGACACAACGACACCAGGCGTGATCCTGATGATCGGCGTCGATGCGAACGATGACCGCAAGCCCGAGGCCGGCGAAGTACTTTGCCAAAGCGAGCTTTCTGCTTCCTCGCCCGGACGGTGCATTTTGGGTCCGGGCAGTGGGACTGGCGGCAATCATGAGTACTGGGTGATGGCAGTTGCACCGAACACACCCGGTGCAAGCTTCGCCGCGAAACTGAGCGCCGGAATGGCTGAGGTTACCGGGCAGAACATTCCAGGAGCGGACACCACTTCCGGCGGCATGACGACCGTCTCAGGTCCGGCGAGTGTTGCCGCCGGCGCAGCATTCCAACTGCAGATGACACAACTGGTTTCATTGCAGCCCTTGGTGCGTTATTACGGATCGGTCTTGATGGGCTCTGGCTATATGAACACGTTCGCTGTCCTGCCATTCGCGCTCGAGCAGGCCGATGCCTCCCCGATAATGATCGATGCGGCGAACGGCCCGATCAAACTGAGCACGTTCGCAACGCAGACGCCGATATTCACCTTGTTCCCGGGCGAATCGCACCGGCGCTTGTTCTTCGATCTTCCTGCCAGTGCGTCCAACTACGATTCGATCGTTGTCGACGGACGCATCGTCACGGGTGCCGGTTCGACGCCGACACCGAATCTCGAACTGGCGCTCGTGCGCAGCGACTTTCCGTCATCATCGGAGTCCGCCGTCGTGGATGCGGCGCCAGGTGAAGCCACCCCAGCCATCCGCTGGAGCGTCACGACCAACGATCAGGACGTAACCGCCGTGCTGCCGCATCCGCAGTCCGGGCGCTGGTACATCGTCGCGACGAACAAGGGCACGGAGCCGCTCGCGTTCGTCACGAACGTTGCCGACAGCAGCAATCCGGCCAATACGACGGGCGGGTTCGGAAGCGGCGCCAATCCGTCGATCGTGCCGGGCAATTACTTCAATCCGCATCGCTCCGGGCACGGTATTTCGATCAGTCAGGCGGCCGGCCAGCAACTGATGTTCTGGTATTCGTATCTCCAGGACGGCACGCCGATCTGGTATCTCGCGCAAGCGGCGGCGCCGGCGGCGGATTCGGGCTGGTGGGCATCGCCGCTTTACCAGGTCACATGGGATGGCAACGTCGGCACGCCGACGCAAGTCGGCTACGTGGAACTGGCGCCGACTGCGACCAACCGCTTGATGTTCACGTGGCACCTCGCCGACGCATCAGGCAGCGAGACGTTTGAACTCCTGGCATCCGGCAAATCGTGTCCGAGCGTGAACGGTGTGCCGACGAATTTCTCCGGCAACTGGTTCGCGCCGTCGCAGGCCGGCTATGGCGTCGACGTGCTCGGGCTGTCGGATCAGCAGTTCGACGTGTTCTATTTCTACGACGCGGCCGGTACGGCGCGTTGGGGCATCGGCGCGGCGCCATTTGCGATCGGCAGCACGCTCGACATGCTGCAAAGCGCCGGCTTCTGTCCGCTGTGCGATTACACGCCGGTCACGACGCAGGCGCTGGGCCCGATGACGATCAACTTCACCGCCGATGCATCCAGAGGCACCTTCGTGACGAACTTCACCTTGAAGGAGCCGCTGGAAGGTACGCTCAACATCAACAAGCCGATCATCCGCTTGACCGGTAGCAAGACCTGCCAATGACAGGGGCTATCAGCCCGGCGGCATATCAGCCGGGCAGGGGCGGCAGGCGCTGCGCAATCAGTGCGTCGGCCTGCGCCAGATCGATCTCGTCGAGCGATGTCTTGCCTGCGGTCAATTGGCGCAGGATCCCTGACTGGATTTCGCCGCGCGCGAATGCCGTCGCGTACGGCAGGCGCGAGAACGTGACCATCCAGTAGCGCGGCACGAAGCGTCCCGGATGGCGCGCAGCGAGCGTTCGCTCGAGCGCACGCATCAGCAGGAAGCGCGCGTCGGCGACGCTGTCGCGCATCTCGACGTAGTTTTCCAGCGCCATCGCTGCGATCGCATCGGCATTGGGTTTGCGCCGTTGCTGGAACTCGGCAAACACGGATGAAATATCGTCTGGTGAACGTTCCATCAGGTCGGCCAGTTCGACGGCGTCCTCGAAACCGCAGTTCATACCCTGGCCGTGGAACGGCACGATCGCGTGCGCCGCATCGCCAACCAGCAACGCGCGGCCGTCGAGGTGCCATCGGTCGAGATACAGCGTGCCGAGCAAACCGGTCGGGTTCTGCGCGAAGTCGCGTTCGTAGTCCGGCATCAGCGGCACAGCGTCGGCGAAGTCACGTTCAAAAAACGCGCGCACCTTCTGCGGCGAATCGACGCTGGCAAAGCTCGGTGCAACCGGGTCGGAACCGGACTCGTTCGGCAGGAACAGGGTGACCGTGAAGCTGCCCTCGGCATTCGGCAGCGCGATGCACATGTAGTTGCCGCGCGGCCAGATATGCAGCGCGTTGGGTTCCATGGCGAACAACTCCCCCCTCTTCCGCTGGCGGGAGAGGGTTGGGGTGAGGGTGGCGCCTGGAAGATCGGCAAGCTTTGGGATTTCCAACTCCTTGTAGCCATGATCGAGCGGCTCGAAGCGCTCGCCAAGATCGATCCGCTGCGCCAGCGCCGTGCGCATGGCCGAACCGGCGCCGTCGGCGCCAATCAGCGTCGACGCCGCGTGCTCGCGCAGCGTGCCGGCGTCATCGCAAAGTTGCATTGTGGATTTGTTCCAGTCGACCGATGCCAGGCGCTGGTCGAAGTGGATGCACGCGCCGGCTGCTTCGGCCGCGTCGAGCAGCGTCATGTTCAGGCTGCCGCGATTGACCGACCAGATCACCTCGTTGTCGTCGCGGCCGTAGCGCAGCAACTCGGTATGCCCATCCAGATGATGCACCATGCGCCCGCGCATCATCACCGCGATCGGCTGCATGCGCTGCTGCAGGCCGGCAACGCGCAGGCCGTGCCAGCCGCGCTCGGCCAGCGCGAGATTGATCGAACGGCCGCCGAGGAAGCCGGCCTTGCGTGGATCGGGGCGGCGTTCGAAGACTTCGACGGTAAAGCCGCGCTGTGCCAGCAACGTGGCCAGCAGTGCACCGACCAGACCGGCGCCAACCAGGGTGATCCGTTTGTCGTGCATAAGACGTTTGTCGCGAATTGGAAATTATGACGGATTTCGCGGCGGACGTACCGCCTGCCGGGCTTGACCGGCTGCGAGACGACGATTCAGGATAGGCATTGCCGGAGCGCAGTCGCGCGCGAGATCGATGCGCACAGTCGTTCCGGCCGATGGGGTCAATCACGTTCGGCGTGTGCTGCCATGCGGCGGCGCGCCTGGATTTATCGATCCGCCGATCACGAACAGCAAGACAACCTGGGGAGTAGTGCAATGCGGTCATTGATCCGATTCGCGGTTCTGGCGAGCCTCGCCACCATCACGGGATGCACGCAGCCGGTCGATATTGCCGCAGCGCAGGAACGTTTGTTGGCGCGCGATCGCGAATGGTCGGCTGCCGCGATGGCGGGACAGGATGTCGAACGCATCGTGTCGTATTGGAGCGACGACGCACTGGTCGTGCCGTCCGGCCAGCCGGTCGTCGAAGGCAAGACCGCGATTCGCGCATTCGTCACGGCATCGCTGAAGATTCCCGGCTTCAAGATCCACTGGACCTCGGAAAAGCCGTCCTTTTCGCCGGACGGCCAGGTGGCGTACATGCGCGCCGCGAATGAGATGACCGTGCCGGGGGAGAATGGACCGATGACGATAACCGGCCGTGGCGTGACGGTGTGGCGCGTCGACAAAGACGGCCGGTGGCGCTGTGTGGTCGATATCTGGAACGATGCGCCGCCGCCGGCTGCCGCGCCCTGACCCGCCGGCGCGCTGAACCGAGTGCGACTCGCGCTCGGTCATGCGCGACCCCTTGCTCAGCCCACGACGACTTCGCTGATCTGGATGACCGGCGTCAGGTCGGTGTAGTTCGGGATGTCGGCCATGATCTCCCCGGCGTGCGGGCCAAAACCCGCCTGGAAAGCCTCGACCGAGTCGCAATAGATGTGGCACATGCCGACGTAGGTTGCCGCCGACCCGGGCTCGCCGCCGGCAAGGCCCTTGTCGACGGTGTAGTACTTGCACTTGTCGCCCATGCGCTGCTTCAGCAGCGGCATATGCGTATCGCGATAGTACTCATGGTTGAAGCGCGCGCCGGCCTTGTTCGGATACATGACGCTGACCTTGATCATGGCGACTCCTCCTGGGCAACGTAGGTTGCGGTGAATGAAATGAACCCCAACGGTTTCTCAGATTCGCTGTTGGGGTTCGCTGCGCTCGCCCACAACCTGCCGCATTTTGCTGGCTGTGGCAGTCAAGCCACCTGCGCCGCGTTCGTCGCCCATTGTCTGACAGCTGTGACGAAGCGCAGGCAGTCGATGTGCCGGTTGTACAGCGGGGTCGGCGCGGCGCGGATCACGTCGGGTTCGCGCCAGTCGACGACGATGCCGCCGGCATTGAGATAATCGAACAGGCTGCGGCCCGCTTCGCGCGGACCCTTGACGCGCAGCGACAGCTGGCAGCCGCGGCGATCGGGTTCGCGCGGTGTGGCAATTTCCACAATGCCACCCAGTTGACTTTCGATCAGGTTGGCCAGGTAGCCGGTGAGCGCGATCGATTTCCGGCGCAGCGCCGCAATGCCGGCGCGATGGAACAGTTCGAGCGATACGCGCAATGGTGCCAATGCGAGAATCGGCGGATTCGACAGCTGCCAGCCGTCGGCGCCGGGCGTCGGATCGTAATCCGGCCCCATGCGGAAGCGCGTGGCCTGATCGTGTCCCCACCAGCCGGCAAAGCGCGGCCGTTCGCTGCGCGCGTGGCGCTCGTGCACGAAGCAGCCGGCCACGGCGCCGGGGCCGGAGTTGAGGTATTTGTAGCTGCACCACACGGCGAAGTCAGCGCCGCTGTCGTGCAGGTCGAGCGGAATATTGCCGGCGGCATGGGCCAGGTCGTAGCCGACAATGCAGCCCTTGCGCTGCGCGAGGTCGGCAATGGCACTCAGGTCGAACGATTGGCCGGTCAGGTACTGCACGCCGGGCCAGAGCACCAGTGCAACGCGTGCGCCGTGCTGATCGAGCGCGCGTTCGAGTGCGGCCATCGAGATCGTGCCGTTCGGCTCGTCGCCGTCGATCTCGATCAGCGCGCTGGCCGGATCGTGGCCGTGAAAGCGGATCTGCGATTCGACTGCGTAGCGATCCGATGGAAACGCATTCTTCTCGATCAGGATCGCCGGACGTTCACCCGTCGGCTGGTAGAAGCTGACCATCATCAGATGCAGGTTGGCGGTCAGCGAATTCATCGCGACGACTTCGGAAGGCTGTGCGCCGACCAGTTCGGCAAGGTGCTCGCGCACTTCGGCGTGATACGGCATCCACGGATGGCGGCCGCGAAAATGCGCTTCTACGCCGAACTCTTGCCAGTCGTCGAGTTCGTCGATCAGCGCCTGCCGCGTCGCGCGCGGCTGCAGGCCGAGCGAATTGCCGCAAAAGTACGATTGCTGCTGATGGCCGTGCGGCGGAATCAGGAATTCGTCGCGGAACGACGCCAGCGGGTCAGCGGCGTCGCGCGCGAGCGCCCATGCTTCTGTCGCGATTTCCGATTCAATGCTCATCGTGGTCAAAACGCCATTGCGTGTTGGTCCGCGAGGTTCGGCAGCGTCGTCGAAATCAAGGCGCTCGGGCACTTCATCGCGAATATCCTCAGCGAGGCTTCAACGACGCCATGAGGTCGGCGCAACCCTTGTCGTAGGTGTCGCTCCAAGCCTGGGTCGTCTCGGGCAACATCGGCCGCGCGCAGCGGATGTGCAGAAACAAATGGCTGACGAGATAGAACGTCTCGCGATATTCGTAGCGCGTCTTGCCGTTCATCGCGAAGTAGCGCATGACGGTCGGGTCGACGCCTTCCATCACCTGCTCGAAGCCGGGCAGCGCCTTGGCCTTGTCGGTGGCCGCGTCGACCTGCTGCTGGAAGAACGACGAGTCGTGCATCAGCTTGGCGTTGACCGTGACCTGGGTAATCTCGTTGCTGGCAGGATCGGCCGGATCCTTGATCTGGAACGCCATGAACTGAGGATTGCCGTCCTGCTTCTCCATGATGACGGTCCAGTCCGGCGGCGCCTTGAACTTGATGATCTTCTCGAACAGCGTGTAGTCGGCGGCGCTGGCACAAGTGGAGACGAACGCAAGCAGCGCGGCGGCAGTGGTCAGACGGGTGGTCGACATGGGATCTCCGAAGTCCTCGGGTCAGTTAAAACGCGACGCGGAAAGGTCGAGCCATTCGAGCGCACTGGCGTGGAACAGGCGCTGTTGCTGCGCCAGCGGCAGCCCGAGCGCGTCGATGCCGGAGCCGGGCTCCTGTTCGCCGAGCGGGAACGGATAGTCGGTGCCGAGCATGACATGGTCGGCGCCGGCTACATCTAGCAGATAGCGCAGCGCGCGCGCGTCATGCACGCAGGAATCAAAAAATATGCGATCCAGATACTCGCGCGGATTGCGCGCGTTGTCGGTCGCGACCAGATCCGGGCGCATGCGGAAACCGTGTTCGATGCGGCCGATCGTGTACGGAAACGCGCCGCCGCCATGGGCGAAGCAGACACGCAGCTTCGGCAGGCGTTCGAGCACGCCGCCGAAGATCAGGCAGCAGGCGGCGCGCGACTGCTCGGCCGGCATGCCGACCAGCCACGGCAGCCAGTACTTCGGCATCGTCTCGCGCCCCATCATGTCCCATGGATGCACGAGGATCGCCGCGCCGAGGTCGGCCGCCGCCTCGAAGAAAGGGAACAACTCCGGCGCATCGAGATTCCACTGTTCCACATGTGAACCGATCTGTACGCCCTGCAGGCCGAGCTGTTCGATGCAGCGCTCCATCTCCCGGATCGCCAGCGTTGGCGATTGCAACGGCACCGTGCCGATGCCGGCGTAGTGGCGTGCATGCCGGCGGCAGAGTTCGGCAGTATGGTCGTTCAGGTGCTGATGCAGTTCGAGCGCCTGGTTCGGCTTGGCCCAATACGAGAACAGCACCGGCACGGTCGAGATCACCTGCACCTGCACGCCGAATTTGGCGTAGTCGGCAATGCGGTGCTCGGCATCGAATGCGTTCTCCCAGACTTCGCGGAAGAACTTGCCGTCCTTGTAAATGCGGTGACGGCCTTCGGTCTTGATCATCACCGGAAAGCGGTTGTCGCCGTATTTGTCGGCGAGATCGGGCCATTCCGGCGGCAGGATATGCGCGTGCGTGTCGATTTTCAGCATGCGCGCGATTCTAGCGGTTCTCGCGCAAGCGCGCCGGGCAGTGGTTGGCAGCGCCGCTGCGGGCCGTCAACTCTGCGCCCTCGGCTCTTTCTTCTCCAGCAGGTGCGCCAGAGTACCGACGCTGTCGACGATGCGGTCGCTTGCATCCGACCAGGCGGCCGCGAGGGCACGCTCTTCGTCATTGTCTGCGGCCGACTCCATCGCCCGCGCCAGCGCACGTTGTTCGTCGCGCAATCCGCTATCGCGCTCGATTCTGCCACCGGCGCGCAGGCTGTGGACGACGCGCGCCAGATCGGTGTCGACGCGTGCGACGAAGGCGGTAGCGGTCGCGCGCGCCGGCAACTGCACCGGACCCTGTCGTGCCGCCTCGAGCGCCATCGCCGCGCGGATGAAGCGGTTGGCGAACACGCCCTCTGCCAGCGCGACCAGACGCGGATCGCGGCGCGGCTCGCCACGCAGTCGATCGATCGACGCCTGAGCATTCGTGCGCGCACTGCGCCCGAGCGCGCGAACGTCGCTGCGCACGCGCAGGCGGTCGTCGAGCACGGCGGTGAAGTAGCGCCGATACGCATCGAGCATGTCGGCCAAGGCGGGACGCACACGAGCGCGCTCCCAGGTCGGCCAGGCCAGGTAGGCGAGCAACGCCAGCGCGCTGCCCAGACTCGTGCCGAGCGCCCGCGCCGCCATTGTTTCCCCGGGCGCCACGCCCTCGAAGGTCAGCAACACGACGATCAAGGCCGTCAGCAGCATGACACCGATGCCGTAGTGCATCGTGGTTAGTTCGCGAAAACCGAAGCACAGCAGCGCAAACAACGCGATGCGCTGCCAGTCGCCGCCGAAGGCGAAATGGACGAGGCCGGTCGCCAGCAGCAGGCCAAGCAGCGTTCCGATCACGCGCAGCAGTCCGAAGCTGAAGGTGCCGGCGAAATCGGGCTTGAGCACAATCGCCGTGGTCATCGGAATCCAGAAGCCATGCGCCATGCCGCTGATGCGTTCGCCGGCAACGGCGATGGCCAGACACGCGCCACAGCGCAACGCATGTCGAAACGCGATCGACGACAGGCGCAGGTTCGCGCGCAGGATCGCCAGCGGATTGCGCGGGCGCAAGGTGCGCGGCAACTGCGCTTCGTCGGCGTCGCGGCGCAGCTCGCCGCGGCTGCCGGCGAATTCGGCGTTGCGCACGGCCGCGCGCAACTGGCCGCCGAGCGCCTGGGCGTGGGCGAGGGCGAGGGTCAAGCCACGGCGCGCATGGGCATCAAGGCTGCTCGCGTCGATCGATTCGATCGAGGCGAGCGCGGCGTCGTAGCCCTCGAGTGCCGCGGCTGCAGCGAGCGGGCTGACGCCGGCATCGAGCGCGCTTGCGGTCGAGTCGAGCGCGCGCGCCGCATATTCGCGCAGGCGTTCCAGGGTTGCCTTCAGTCCGTCATCCGCTATCCGCTCCTGCAGTCCGCCGAGCGCGAGCAGTTCGAGGCGGATGCGCTCGATGATCTCGGCGACGACGCGAAACGCTTCCATCGCAGTGCCGCGCGCGCGATACAAGCCGTGCAGCAGGTTTTCGACGTCGGTCAGCGCCTGCGATACCGGTGGCGGCTGTGCCGGATCATCCGGCTGTCGTGCGCTGGCGGCGAGCTGCCTGCACACTTGCGCAAGGGCGGTGCGCTCCGGGTTATAGCGCTGCAGTGGCCATGCCGC
>Ga0193727_1000324_pt1 | contig 17985 bp, 21 predicted proteins | sample H2c2metaG_FD_143051 | JGI IMG/M metagenome (GOLD analysis project Ga0193727, IMG submission 143051) | Soil microbial communities from a riparian zone of the East river system, Colorado, United States - H2c2 | ecosystem: Environmental > Terrestrial > Soil > Riparian zone | place: USA: East River...
AGCCCGGAGACCCACATTCACGGGAGTTGAGAGCAGCGAGGCCAGGACGAAACACAGCCTCATCATTCCGCCAGCTTGGGCGATTCCATCACGTCATCAACACGGATAGAGTTTTTGGTACACGGCGGTGGCAAAACGTTTGGGGCGCTTGACTGCCCCGACGACCCCGCGCAGCATTTCATCACAGGCAATACCCGAAGCCAACCGGCTGGCAATGCGCGGCGATAAGAGCCGTCGAGTGAGTCGTTCAACCGCATGGCGGTGGACGGATTAGCCCAAGCGACAGCGCTTTGACGAGCGCGTGCTTACGTTTTCGCGGCGCGGGTGGCGTTCTGAGCTGCCACCGCCGCCTTCATGCCCAGCCTCGCCCGCTCGGTCCTGCGATCCGGACCATAGTGTTGTTGCATCAAGAAGCCCGGCGTTCTCATTTTTGCCCTCTCCCAGTCGCATTTCCCTGAAAGGAGCGGCTGGATGACCATCACGACACCGAAGCCGGACCCGATTGCCGACGCGCACCGAGCGCAAATACCGAAATATCGTTAGAACACGTCCGATCCGACGGAACAGCTTGGCGGGTGAGCAGGAAATGCTGTCTGGGCTTATCGAGTTCCTTGATCGACTGGCGCATTCCACGACGGTCGAGAACGTTCGTGATCAGATGGTCCGGTTCTTCGATGCGCACGGCCACCCCTGCGTCGTCTATGGTTACACCCCAACAGAGCAAAGCGGTGGCTATCCGTTGCCGGAGAATTTCTATTCCGGTGTGGTGAAGCAGGGCTTGCGGAATTTCGCGGTCGGGGCGCCGAAGCATCCGCTCGTCGAGCTTGCCGGGAGCCATCCGCAACCGTTCTTCTGGGGACACGCGTCTTCCGGTGGTAAGCGCGGTGACACGTTGCGATCGGGCAACAAGCTGCTGGTGGACTGCTCGTGGGCCCGTGAGGTCCGGCAAGCAAGTTGCCTTGTCGTCCCGTTGCATCACCTCAACATGCGGCAAGCGGGTCTGGTATCCATCTTTTCCGAGCTATCGGCCCACGATCTCGAGCGCAGTCTGGAAAGGATCGGCAGCACTTTATGTCTTGCCGCGCTGGCAGGGGACGAACGCCTGCGAGCGATCAGACAGTCGGAGATCGCCAACAATGTCGGCCTCTCACCACGGGAACAGGAATGCCTGGAGTGGTTGTCCAAAGGGCTGCGGAACGCGCGCATAGCGGAATGCATGGGCATCGCCCTGCCGACAGTTGAAATGCATCTCGCGAAGGCCCGCAGGAAGCTTGGGGTCGCAACACGCGAACAGGCGCTCGTCAAGGCCCTGATATTGGGGCTCATCTGCCCGTAGCCGCGAGAACAGAATCTGCGGAGCGGCGCAAAGCCTCGAGGCAAGCCGATGCTGACATTTCCGCTGTCGCAATGATGAGTGATCCATCGAGGCATCAAACTCGTGACGTGCGAGAGTCCGACTTATCCGAACTCGCCGAGTCGCGGCGGCCCGGAAAGCGAGCCCCTGCCGGCGGCCATCCTCGCCTTTCACAAGGCCCGGGAGCTGCTCGCCGCGGGCTGATCGGTCCCAAGAGGCGGCGGTCTGGGCGGCGACGGCATCCGATGACGAGTTCGCGGCCATCGCCGGGTCGGCGCCGAAGCGACCTTGATGACATTCTCACCCCACCCGCGCACCAACCCCGCGGCCCCGCGCCATCCCCAAAAGCAGCTCGGCCATCTTGCCGCTCGTGCAGGCAGGTGCAAGTGTCAAGGCACCCATACCACCTCGTCGTTGACCGCATAGAGCTTGCACGCTTGCTTGGCGCGTTCCTCGCAGCGCTTGAGCGACTTGGCCATAACGTCCAGCTCGCCTGCCGCGTAGGCGCAGTCTCCTGTCGGTGAGAGCGCAAAGGCCCTGGGCACGTCCCACTTCAGGAAGACGTCGTAGCGTTCCAGGCACCTCGCAAACAGAGCGGGCACTGGAGGGGCCTGCCCGAGCGGCGCGAACCCAGTGGGCCGCGGCGCGCCCGGCAGCTTGCGCAGCGCAAAGCCCATCGAGGTCAGGAAGTGATCGAGCCGCGGCCGCCAGTGCTCGTAACCCGAGCCTATGATTTCGTGACCGTCCTCCGGCAAAGGCGGCAGCATGTGGAACTCGGCCGTGCCGCCAGCCTCTACGTAAGCGGCGTGCCATGCACGCGGCAGTTTCGCGCCCCAGAAGCGGTCGTTTTCCGCATAGAACCAGATGCTCGGGATGGCGCCCCGCCTTGCCGCCTTCACCAGCTGGAGCTCAACATCTTGTGGGCTACACGGTTGCTCAGGGTGCGACTGGGGTGAGCCGCCGGCGCCGCCGGCGAAGTTCACCAGGGCTTTGACGCCGGGCAGGCGCTCACCTGCGGCCACGATCGAGCCGAAGCCCCCGGCGGACCCACCCGCAAGCAAGAGGTTGTCCTTGTCGATCCATGCCTGCGTTGCGGCGTACTCGATGGTCGCACGAATGTGGGCCGTGACTGCGGAGGCCAAGGGGGCGAAATCGAAGGCATTGCAAGAGCCGGGGGCGTATTCGGGATCGATGTCCGCGCCGCTGACCCCGTAGCCGATGCGCGTCGGAGCGAGCACGGCGAACCCGCGCAGCGTCCAGTAGTAGTACATCCAGCTCCGCCCGAACTCGGCCCGCCCATACGCGGCCCGCTCTTTCTGCGACCCGACGCGGCCGTGACTGACCACCACCGCAGGAAAAGGGCCAGGCCCATTGGGCTTAAATGTCGTCAACACGAACTCACCCTTGTGCAAGGTTCCACCTTGCAGCGTCACGGTCACGGGAACCTTGACGACCTGCTCGTTCAACTGCGGATCGGGCGGCGGATTGTTGTCCGGCGGCGCGGCTGCGCGGGTGGCCACCGTGCTTTGGTTGGGTTCAGGCACAAGTCCCAATATCAGGAAAAACCCAATTACCAATCCAGCCATGGCTGCCGAGAACATGACCATCGCGCGCGACCAGCGGGATCGCGCCGATCGGGCAGCCTGATCCATCGCCAGAAACCGAAGTCGGGGCAGAGATAGTTTGCTGTGTGCCTTCAGCGAGCGGCGACCAAAACGCCACCGAATACGCCGACGGCGTGAGCGCATTTCACGTGCCTCACGCTGGATCCGTCCCATCCAGGCAGTCGGCGCCGGCCCTCGGACGCCGGACCTGGCGATCGTCCGCGCCTCCACCATCAACCTGCGGGCCGCGGCAGCGTTACCCAGTGCATGCTCGGCGCGTGCCAGGAAGATTCGAGTCAGCAGAGAATCCATCAGGGGGGCCCCCTTGGCAAACACGACAGTTCGCAGCAAGGCTTTTCCCTCCTGGTAGCGACCAAGCTCGACCAGGACACTTCCCCGGCTCGCGATAAGGGTCCTGACCTTGGGCCCGAGCCGCAGGGCCTGTTCGGACCATTCGTCGAGTTTCTGGCGAAGCAAGGGATCTGCGAAGGTCGGCGCGGGGGTTAGACCGTCGCTGATCAACCAGTCGAGCGCGTACATCTCCTCTTCGGGCGTCAAATCGCCCCGAGCCAGCTCACGCTGCAAAGCAGCCCAGACCTTGCGATGGCTGCCTCGATCGTTCAGTCGCTGGTGGCGAGCGATATGATACGATATCCGCACGATTCCAAGAGAACGAGTGCTTATCGGCGGTCGCGTCGTGCCCTCGCGGTAGGTCTTGATCTGGCGCGACCCCGCATAGACGAACGGCTCTGCCACACTGGACGCGATGCAAATAAGTTGCGCCAAGATTAGAATGCCCACCTGTGGGATGATCAGTGGCATGCCGATATCGTTGCGCAGAATGGTCGGCACGGCGCCGACGAGATGGAGCCAGACAATGAGGCCGATCACCAGGACGTTTCCGAGGACGCCGCTGAGGAAATGAAGAGCCACTGCCGACTGCTTCGGCATGCTCGCCGACTCGGCGCAAGTCACCACTATGCCCGTGGGCACCAGGCGCAACTCCACCTGGATGTCGCCGACGCGCCGGCGCACGAGGACCGGTCCCCGCCCGATCACCATCCGGCGAATAGGGATTGACCCAAGCCTGGCGCACACCAAGCGTCCAAATTTGTACGCGACAGCGCCGACCGAAAGTCCAAGGAAGAACAAACCCAAAAGCAACAAAAAAGATATTCCGAGAGTCTGGCCCATGTTTCGCGGGACTATATGTCAGCAGTTCACAAATACTTCACGCAGCAGCAGCTCTTTGTCGCGCTCGATGCCAGAAATACCTGTTTCAGCATCAGACCACCTAAACAGCAACTCTTCTTTATAGAAGACGACCCTTCGAATTGCCGCCCCAAACCGTTCACAATTGTCTACGACGCGATCGAACCTGAACGGCATTGCCTTTATCCCGAGAATGGCGCCGGCATCGCGGCCGCGCTTGGTCATCTCGACGCCGCCACCCGGTGAACGTCACTCACTCGCATCCCGTCGAACTCAAGCCCATGGCGCTGGAACAAAGTGAGTTTGCCGCGCCACGGGCTTTGTGCACGCTAAGGCGTGCAGGACCGGAACTGCAATTCAGATTGACTTTTGCGTGACGGAACCCGAGCGAGCCGCTAGAAGGTTCTAAATTCAAAGGTCGGGTCACCGGCCTGGAAATCCTCAGTGTTCAACCCTGCGGCAGAGGCGGCCTCGATGATGATCGGGACGAGCAGCTCCCGCTCATCCGTCTCCAACAATTGCCCGTCACAGGAAGCGTTCACTTCGCCCAGCTCCCGGAAGAGGGTTTCGATCTCCGCTATGATCGCTGTGGTCGGCGCTGGGTCGGGCAAAGCTTTGAGCCTCTCAAAATAAGTTTCAAGAAGGCCGTCGACGCGCCCTGTCGCCGTCGGCGTGAAACCACTGAGCCCGGCTTCGGCACACGAGGACCAGTGCCGAGCAATCCTGGGTTTTGCTTGCGCAAGGATGTGATCGAGTGTGCTGGTGTGTCGGCTCACGATTGGAGCATCTCCTCTTTCCCGGTCCGCAGGTAGCAGCGTCAGCAGCCTGCCTCGGCGGCATCGCTCAGGCACACAACGCGTCCATATTGCTCGCATCGGCAGTAAGCGCCAGCTATGGATTCCCGTACTGTGACATCTGAGAAACAGGTCGTGACTGAAGGGTCGCTGACCTTGGTGCGCGCACAAGCTCGAACAACGCGTTGCAGAATTTCGGCGCGGGACGCCTGCCGCAAGAGCCGCTGGTGCGGCGAGCCCAGAAAGAGCCTCTCGAGCGCTGTTACCACGACAGCGGCAAGCTGGCAAAGGAGACGCATTGCAAGTTCGGGGTCTGCATCATCTGGCGCAAGGGCTATAGTGAGGCAGGCCAGCTCGTTGACGAGTTCTACATCGACGAGAACGATTGGCGGTACCAGTGGGTCATGGCCAGCGAAGCCGCCGGGCGCCAAAGAGATGTTTTGAAGTAACTCCCGGCGCCCCTCAGTGAAAGGGGTGTGCTTCTGGCACGCCGCACTTCGTCGTTTTGCTCGTCTTCGCCCCGGTCGCTGCTCAGCGCTCCTCTCAAGCAGCCTCGTGAATAAATCGTGTTAGGGTGCTGAGATGGTCCAATCCGTATTTAGCGCGATGTGCGTTGATGCGCAACTCTATGAATGAGCGGAATTCCGCCGCATCGACGATGGCCTCGGCATAAGGAACCAAGAGAGCACGCAAATCCGGTCGCCACTCGTCAAGCATGGCGGCGGCGAACAACCTTTTCGAGGTCGCCATGTCCCCGATCAAGCCGGTCGCAACAGCGGCGTCAAACGTCGGCCAACCGCGCAGCGCCTTCGCTCTTTCGACTAGTTCGGCGGCGGTGGAGTGCATGCCCGCGAACAGAGTCTCGAGCGCGCGGCTCTCTTCCGCAGCTTGGCCGGCAAGCTTCTTGGCGAGCGGCGTGAACTGGCCAGCATCCTCGAATTCGACAAAACGGTTCTGGCGCTCGAACATATAGTCGAACGAGAGAACTTCGGGCATGGTGCTCCATAGCCAGTGAGCCGCGACGTTGAGGTAACTGCCCTTGCTCCAGCCGCTAGGCTGAAACTCCACGACCGTTAGCCAAAAGCCGCGATCCGCCAGCCAGATTCGCGACCGCCCTTTTTGCCAGAAGCCGAGCGGGGTTAGCGCTGCCCGCGCCGCGGTTGCCAGGATACGCCCGTGCTCCCCTTCTTTAGACAGTTTACTGCTCCCCTCCGCAATTTCAGCTTGATTGCAACAATCTTGACCAACTCCAAACAGGCTATGTCCGCTCATCAACCTTGGCAACGTTGGAACCGCCACCCAGCGCCCCTTGGCGAGACGGGTGTGCTTCTGGCACGCCGCACTTCGTCGTATTGCTCGTCTTCGCCTCGGTCGCTGCTCTCCTTCTCAAACAGCCTCATGAATAAATCGGGTTAGGGTGCAGCGATGGTCCAATCCGTATTTAGCGCGATGTGCGTCTCATTGCTTCAGCGTATGCTGATAATACTGCTGGCAGGTCCGACGATAAATCCAACACCCGCCCAACTTGCGGGTCCACAGTATGGTATCCGGTTTCAGCCTCGATCAGCGTTAGATACCGCCATATTTCCTCCCAGACCAAGCGTGCTTTTTTGCCCTGGTGCCAGTACGGAACAGTGACGGCGATTTCGGTGTCAAAAATTGAAATCTGAATGCCATACTGCTCGTGGGTAAGTTCGACGAAACCACTATCGGCGTCGACCCGGTCGAGTACAATATACTGATCCGCAAGCTCTTCTGCCATGCGCTGGTGTAACGCAGGCAGCACATATTGTGCATTGAGCATGTCTTTGAGCATGTCTCGATGCTTGGCCACCAATTCCTGTTCGCGCGCTTGCAACACTTCCTCAAATTGGCCCTTGGATCGATGTCAAACAGTTGCAGGTCATAGCTCATGCATCTCTGCTCCTAAGGCGAAAGCTCTCTTCCGGAGAATGCCAGACTTTGCTGTCACGTTGCGTTCCGTGCAAGCCAGCTCCAAACGTATTGCGCGGACGCGGCGCGCATGCTGCGATTCATCGTTCTGACCGTCTGCCGGTACGGCGAGGCGGCCCGCATGCATCCGGGCGAGGTGCAAGGCGATTTGTGGCGCGTGCAGGCTGTCCGAATCAAGGCCGGCAAAGAGCATGTTGTGCCACTGGTCAAAGAGGCGTTGGAGCAACTGCCCTTTCAACCAGTTTCCGACGTTTCATTGTCCAAGTGCATTCGACGACACACCGCGTTGCCGGCCACGACGCACGGGATGCGCAGCACGTTCCGAGATTGGTGCGGCGAGCGCCCGGAGCAGGGTGGATCAGATCGCGCGATCGCGAGCCGGCTACGCCGCCAATCCTGGAGCGCGGAGAGCGGCATCAGTGACGTCAACCGTTCTTTATCTACTCATGGCATGGTGTGGCGTGAATATCCTCGCGTTCGCCATCGTCGAGAATTCGCGCCGCTATATGGAAAACGGCGACGTGCTGTTGATGCGGTTCGACGTCGAAATCGACGGCGTGGAGATGAACCGCATATCGCTCGTTCGCAAGTCGTCCGGGCTGGTGGTCCGGTTTCCAGGGAGGGTTCGAGGTTCGCCGCACCTCGCGGCTAAAACGGCCCTTGCCAGAGTGGCGTTCGCCACGTTTGTGCAAGCCGGCGGCGTGGAAGAGATCCCGCTCGACGAGGTGGCTTGATTTAGCGAGCTTTCACCTTCAGGCCGATCTCGACAAGCACGGCCGCTCCACAGATGGCCAAAAAGGTCGCTATGTCCGCGCTATCTGCAAGCTGGCGCAGGCCATAATGGACCGCCACCACGAGCGTGGTGAGGAGTAGGAGGCAAACGATGATTCGAACTTGCACGGCCGGCCCCGCGGGAATCGTTATGACGCGGAACATAGGCGCATGGGCCGATCACGATCAAGGCATCAAAAAGAATGTGGTCGGGCTTCATTCTTCGATTACCTCATATTCAAACGCGACGCCTTCGGGATCGTTCTCCTTGAACCACTCATCGGCAAGTTCTGCCGTCGCGAACACCTTGAGGTGATCGACGTCGCCAACCTCCTTGTTCGTATCGACGTAAATCCAAACGGCTTCAGTAATCCCGGCGGCGCCCCCGACGCTGCTGCTGTACACCCTGCGGCTCCACGGCCTGCTGCCGCTCGAACAGGAGGCGCCGGTTGACATCGCAAGCCAGGTTCCATCGCCCGGATGCCGACGCCAGGCATTGGGCTCGGGTCTGATAGGAGCAGTCGCCGGAATGGCCGAGCTCCCCACCCATGACGCACCAAGGGTAATCATATGAGACGGGAGAGGCGGAGCCGGCGTTAGCGGCCGTTCCGGCCGCTAACAAGGCCAAAATGGCTAGCATCGTGCGCATGATCATGTTTCCTCTCGTGAGGTCTTCGTACCGCCCTGCCCAATAACTAGTAACCTCCCCAGTCTCCCTAACTTCGCTGAGGAACCGATGCAGGCCGCCGGGACCAAGCCGTTGAGCCGCGACCAATACCTTTCCAAACTGGTAGACGATAGTGATCGTCAGCAGCGACTTCGAAAATCGAGATTGCTTGCCGATCGCGTTCAGCAACCAAGTACCAAATATGGGATCGATCGTGATGGTGCCTGGCACCGTACCAACTGAGTTGACCTTGAACTTCACCGCGATGGCGCTCGGTCACTTCGATTGCGGGATCAGCCGTGACCAATCGTGCGAGTGGGGTAGGAGATGCTAGCCCAGCTTTGCTAATAGATATTCAACAGCCTTCACGTCCGCCGTATCCGAGCCCTCCGTAAATTGCTCGAATATCGGCTGCAATAGCGCTTGCCCCTCAGCGGAGCGTCCCTGGCTAGCCAAATACGCCGCAAGATCGGTCGCGGTTCGCAACTCCCAGGCTCGCGCGCCCTGGCGACGACTCAAGGCAAGTGACTGCGTGAAGCAATTTTCCGCGTCATCGGCCATGGAGTGCGGCATCGAAAGAAGAAGGTTGGCTCTTATGCGCAGCAACTCCGGCATATAACAGAGGTCTCCGTTTGTCTCGACGAGTTCAATCGTCCTATCGACCCGTGTTATGCTTTCGTCGAACTGACCAATCGCCGCCAGTCCCTGAATAAGCGAGATTTCAAGTGGGGTCGTGAACACCTCGTAAGTCGCAGCATGGAGTTTTTCGAGACATCGCCGCAAGATATCGATCCCGCCCTTTGCGTCACCCCGGCGGATGGCCACTTCGCCTCCGAAACCTCGACCGACAAAAACGTACGGTGACAGGGAGTGAGATTCTGCGCGAGAGATCAGCCGTTCAATGTGCTGTTCGGCACTCGGGAGATCACCGCTCCAGAGGGATACGGCAATACCCCCGAGCAACGCGATGCATAGCGTCAGGGAATGGTCCATCTCTTCAGCTTCATGGATTGTCTGGCGCGCACGTACCGCGGCTTGTGCCGGATGGCCCTGCAACCACAAATTTCTGGCAAGGATCCCACCGGCCAGGTCTTTTCCCTGAAAGCCGTGATAGCTCGCCGCGCTCCGCTGGGATCGCGGCCCATTCTTCAGCGCCGCCTCAAGCTCGACACGGGCGCCACTGAGATCACCGCTAAAGTGCAGCGCGTTGCCCAAAATGAAATGGCCTAACGCGATAGCGGCCGGATCCTCCACAGTTGCGGTGATGGCAGAACAGCGCCTTGCGTAATGGAGGGCGATTTTGAACTCCCCGGTGCGCAGATGAAACATATGCAACGGGCCCAACATCCGCAATTGATCGCGGGCATCGCCCCGTGCTTCGGCGATCTCAAAACCTCGGCTCAAGGCGCCGCGCGCCGCATCGCGTTCGCCATGGAGGTACATCGACGAATTCCCCAGGCCGGCCTGGAGATGCATTTCCTCGGCGCTGCCGCGGGACGAATCCGGCAGCGCGGAAAGGGCGCGCTCCGACCAGCGGTGGCATTCGGACAAGAGAGACATCATCTGAAAAATCGGCATCGCGGCCGCTGCAAGGCGAATGCCGGTGCCTACGCCGCCGTTTTCACCAAAGCACCAATCCAGGGCCGCTCGAACGTTGTTGAGACCGACAAAGTACGGCACCCGATCCGGCCCGGGCGAAACCATCGACCACTCCGTATCGATCTGTTCGAGCCACCGCTGATAATAGTTCGCGTGGCGCACGCCCAGGGCGGCGCGCTCGGCTTCGCTGCTTTGGATTTCAAGGGCGTATACGCGTGTCGTGTCCAGCAGCCGATAACGCATCATCGCGCCTGTGGGAAAGGTCGCCACCAGACATTTGGCGACAAGGCTGTCGATGGCGCCGAAGACCGTCGATCGATCAAGCGGATCGCTCGTGATGACCTCGAGCGCTGCATCGAGCGTAAAATGACCGACGAATATCGCGAGCCGGCGAAGCACGACGCGTTCCGGTTCGGTGAGGAGCCCGAAGCTCCAGTCGAGCGTGGCTTGCAACGTCTTCTGGCGCGGCGGCGCGGTGCGCGCCCCCCGCCACCCCAGCGTCAGGTGCTGGTCGAGAAGTGCTGCGGTCTGCGGCAAGCCGTATGTCTCTATTCGTCTGGCCGCCAGTTCCACCGCGAGCGCTACGCCGTCGAGTTTTCGGCAGATGCTCGCGACGATTCGCGCGTCCGCGTCGCCGACATCGAGACGGACGCCGCTGGCTGCCGCGCGCTCCATGAACAATTGCGTTGCCGGAAACGATAGAACGGCCTCAGCCTTCATGTCCGGATCATCAGGCGGACAGCCAAGGGCATCCAGTCTGTAGACACGCTCGCCATCGATGCGCAGAGCCTCGCGGCTGGTCGCCAAGATGCGGACCTGCGGCGCCGCCTCGATGATGTCTGCCGCGAGCGTTGCGACGGCGTCGATGAGGTGTTCGCAGGTGTCGAGGATCAGCAGAATTCGTTTGTCGCGCAGATAGGCCATCAGGCTTGGCCGCACGTCGTCGGAGCCGACTGCGAGTCCCACCATGCACGCAACGCCTGGGTCCACCAGATTGGGATCGCTCAGCATCCCGAAATCGACGAAAAGCACGGCGCCGTTAAAGGTTCCGCCCAAATGATGTGCCACCGCGATCGCGACCGTGGTTTTGCCGACCCCGCCGGAGCCAACGATGGTGACGAGGCGCGATGCAGCCAGTTGCGCCGACAATGCGAGGACGTCGCCCTCCCGGCCGACCAGGCGATCGAGGCGGTGGGGAAGATTGGCGTGTGGAAAGGCAGCGCCAACGCCCGGCGTGTCGTCTTGCGAACCGCCCGCCGGCGCGACCGGCGCGACGAAGCAGTAACCCCGCCCCGGAAGCGTGGTGATGTATCGGGCGCCGCCCTTCCCATCCCCCAGCGCCTTGCGGAGGTTGATCATGTGAAACCGCAGGCTGCCTTCCTCGACGACGACGTCGGGCCAGACCCGTGCGATCAGATCCTTCTTGCTGACGACTTCGTTCGGGGTCGAGGTCAGGACGATCAAGATGTCGAGTGCACGGGCACCCAGTTCGATCGGGACGCCGCCCTTGGTGAGGAGCCTTTCGCCCGCCAGCAAATTGAACGGGCCGAACGACAATCCGTCCCTGGGTTGGTTTGGCCTCGTTGCCATAGCCCCGCCGTTCCTAGCCGCATCCGCCTGGCCCAAAGTGTAAAGCAAGCCTGGCCCTGTGTACCAGAAAGGGCGTGGGCGATCAGGGCCGGTCCGGCCGGCCCCTGACCGCCCGAGGCGCTGTCACTAGCAACGACTAGCAGCATCTAGCAGCGCATAACGGGCTATTCCGACTCCCCGGGGGTACGTGTTGGGGGCGCACACAAGTGCACCCTGACCAACGTCAACCCCAAGGAGAAAGCCATGGACGCCATCACCCCGAATGCCAAGACCCTCTTCACCGGCAAGACCCACAGCAAGGCCGGCCGCGACGGCTTCGCCCGCAGCAGCGACGGCTTTGTCGACCTGAAGCTCCCCCAGCCGCACCCGGCCGCCGAGCAACTCTTCGCCGCCGCCTGGTCGGCCTGCTACATGGGCGCGATCGAGGTCGCCGCCGGCCAGCGCAAAATCAAGCTGGCGGGCAGCCCGGAAGTCGATGCCGAGATCGAGCTGAACATTGCCGGCGGCTCCTATTTCCTGCGGGCGCGCCTGAACGTGACCGTCCCGGGCGTGGACCACGCGGTCGCCGAGGAGTTGGCCGCGGCCGCGCACGGCATCTGCCCCTATTCGAAGGCGGTGCACGGCAACATCGACGTCACAACCAACGTGCTCTGAATGAAACCCGTCGGTCCTGCCGGTGATCACCGGTGGGCCCGCTACTCTTGGAGGTAACAATGACCGAGATCTTGGAGGGAACAATGACCGATACGACTTTTTCGCGAGAACGCACCGCCGTCCGTCCCTTCCGCGTCAACGTTCCGGAGACGGCGCTCATCGACCTGCGCCAGCGCCTGGCGCAGACCCGGCTACCCGAAAAGGAAACCGTCACCGATTTTTCGCAGGGCGTACCGCTCAGGACCGTCCAGCAGGTTTTGCACCACTGGCAGAGCAACTATGACTGGCGCAAAGTTGAGGCGCGGCTGAACTCCTACCCGCAGTTCATCACCGAAATCGACGGGCTGGATATCCACTTCATCCATGTCCGCTCCAAGCATGAGAATGCACTGCCGCTGATTGTGACGCACGGCTGGCCCGGCTCGGTGATCGAACAGCTGAAGATCATCGGACCGCTCACCGATCCCACCGCCCATGGCGGGAGCACATCAGACGCCTTCCATCTGGTGATCCCGTCGATGCCCGGTTATGGGTTTTCCGGCAAGCCGACCACGACCGGTTGGGGGCCCGAACGTATCGCGCGCGCTTGGACCACGCTGATGCGGCGCCTTGGTTACAAGCACTTTGTCGCGCAGGGTGGCGACTGGGGCGCTACCGTCACGGAGCAGATGGGCGTGCAGGCGCCACCGGAATTGCTCGGCATTCACACCAACATGCCTGGCGCGATTCCAGAAGAAATCAACAGGACGGCCCAGTCCGGTGCGCCAGCGCCATCGGGCCTCTCTGCCGAGGAGAAACGCGCTTATGAGCGGCTCGCCTTCGTATATCAAAAAGGCATCGGCTACGCATATCAGATGGGGTTACGTCCACAATCGCTAACTGCGTTGGCGGATTCACCCATCGGCCTGGCAACCTACCTGCTTGACCACGACGCGCGCAGTCTGGAGCTCATCGCGCGTTCGTTCGACGGGCAGACCGAAGGCCTCACGCCGGACGATGTCCTCGACAATGTCACGCTGTTCTGGCTGACCAACACAGGGGTTTCGTCAGCTCGTCTCTATTGGGAGAACAAGCTCGCCTTTTTCAGCCCCAAGGGCGTCAAAGTCCCCACTGCCGTGAGCGCCTTCCCGGACGAACTCTACCAGACGCCCCGGAGCTGGGCGGAGCGGGCCTATCCCAATCTCATTCACTACAACAAGGTGGAAAAGGGCGGTCATTTCGCTGCCTGGGAACAGCCGAAGCTTTTGACCGAAGAGGTTCGCGCGGGCTTCCGGTCGCTTCGGAAATAATCGGTCTGAGAGATGCCGGCGCGCGCCCAAAGCGCGCACCGGCTTCTTCTCGCGGGACGCCACTCTAAAGAGAATGCGCCATGAGCCAGAACGTAGAGGTTCTGTACACAGCCAAAACCCACACTGCCGGAGGCCGCAAGAGTGGCGTCTCGCGCAGTTCTGATGGCGTTCTCGACATCAGGCTTTCGATGCCCGGCTCTGCAAGCATCGGCGCGAATCCGGAGCAGCTACTCGCGGCAGGCTGGTCGGCGTCCCTGGTAAGAACCATCACGCTCGAGGCTTGCAAAAACCATATCGCGCTGCCGACTGGAGTTGGGATCGACGCCGAAATCGATTTGTGTCTGGCGGACGGAACCCGCTTGCTTCGAGCCCGCTTCAATATCAGCCTGATGGGCGTGGAGCAAGGCATTGCCCGGGCCCTGGTGAATGAAGCGTTTGAATTGTGCCCATATTCCAAGGCAACACGAGGCAATATGGACATTGTGATTAAGCTAACTCAGGAGGCGTGACATGAGAAAAAGTCTTTTCACGCTGATCCGACGGCAACGTAATCACGCTCAATCACTGCGTAAGAATGATGGTCCGTGATCGAGCGTGAAGATGGGTGTGAAGACGGATTGTTATGCACCAGGATTATCGTGCCGTTTTGCTTCGGAACGAACTCTCCACTTCGGATGGCCACCATCAGCGAATGTCGTCTCGATGGAGTCATATATTCTGACTGCGTCTCTAACCTATTGATGTATCTAGGGGCGGAATCCGCGGTTTCGTCAGAAAATCCGTTGAAATCATTGAGGATCCGGGCTGATTTTGATTCCACCATACCGGTGTTCAAATCCTCCGACCAAACCGCCCGGCCGCCCAGCCTTTTGGCTTGCCGAAGGCGATGTCCATAACGAACCATTGATAGCCATAGCGGCGAACTTCATCGGCGCTGATGACGGGCGTGATACAGCGCGTCAGCCAGTCGGCGGGAACCACCACACGCTCGTCGACCTTGCCGCCATGCAGCATCATCACGCCAATGCTCGCAAGATCGCGCACCGACATTCGCGCGCCGGATGCCGCGAACGGCTCGCCGTCAGGGCCGGTCGCCCATTCGGTCGGACCCATGCCCAGCGGGTCGAACAGATTTTCGCGCGCGAATTCATGCAGCGTTCTGCCCGAGCCCTTCGCGATCATGCGCGCGAGCAAAGCGGTTGTGCCGCCGCAATAGGTCCAATGCGCGCCGGGCGTATCGACGACGCGCCGCTCCAGAATATAGCGATAGCGATCCGCCGCATTGTCCATCGCAGTTTCACTGTTACGCGGATCGGAGTAGAGCAGGCTGCTCTCATCCCAGTCGGTGCCCATCGTCATCGTCAGCACATGCTGGATGGTGAGCCGATCGCGGCCATCGGTATGGGCGAGGTCAGCATATTCCGGAAAGGCGGCTCCTGCGCCCAATAAAACTTGTCGACGACTTGCCTTCTTCGCGTTCACTTGACGCCACCTTTCTCGCGGATCAGTTCCGCCATATCGTCACGACCAAAGAACTCGGCCCACCCCAATGCAGTTGCGTGATGCCTGTCGTCACGAACATTCGGATCGGCTCCGGCATCGAGCAGAAGCCGAGCTATCTCGATGGCGCCGCTTTCGATCGTCATGTGGAGTGCGGTGTGATTCAGGTCCCACATCGGCCGCTTGGCGTTGACGTCGATGCCATGCGCCAGCAGCCAGCGAATGGTGGCCAGGTTCCGCTTGCTGACGGAAACATGCAGGGCGATGGTATCACCGCCGTCAGGACCGAGCCGGGAGGGATCATCCCGCAACATTGTCTCCGCCTCGCCGTAACGAGCCATATTCACCACCGTCAGCAAGTCGGGCATGAGCCCGGCTCCCAGAAGGGCCGTAACGATGCTCGGGTCCGCGCCCACCTCTGACGCTGTCGTCAACGCTGTTGCGCCGGTCGCATCGCGGGCGTTCGGGTCGGCGCCGAGTTCGAGCAGAAGCTGCACGATTCGTAGCCGGTTTTTCCTAACCGCATGATGGAGCGGCGTGCAGCGATGTTGGTTGCGAGTCATCCGGGCGGCCAGCAAGGAGCGATCTCTGGCCACCATGGCGCGCAGGTCATCGGCTCGATCGAGCGAAATCGCCGTCCACAGGTCGAGCTTTGCGCCGTGGTCGAGCAGATAGGCGGCGACCTCCTGACGCACATCGCCGAAGCAGGTTGCCCAGCCGAGCACGCCGACCCCGTGATCGTCGCCTTTGCCGTCGACATCGGCGCCGGCCTCGACCAGCAGCCTGATCGTCTCCATATCGCCATGTGCTGCTGCGAAATGCAGCGGCGCGGCGTTGTCCGGAAAGTCGCGACGGTTAAGATCGGCACCGCGCTCGATCAATAGGCGCGTGGCGGCATGTTGGTTGCGCAGAACCGCCAGGTGCAGCGCCGTGGCCTTCTGGAATCCGCCGCCGAGTGCGTCGATCCACTCAGGATGTGCGTCGAGGCCGGCGCGGAGCGCGTCGAGATCGCCGGACTGCGCTGCCCGCATGACGGCCTGGATTGCCTGCATCTCGTCATCCGGGCGGGTTTTGCCTCCCTGGAGATTGCGGGCCAGCACCTCGATCGCCTGATGCCTCCGGTCCTTGGCGATCTGATGTACCGTGCGGCCATCGGAGTCGGGCGTTGCGGGATCAAAGCCCGACGCAAAGGCGCGACGGACGGCCTCGACGTCGCCGGCGCGTGCGGCTTCGAAAACGCGATCGCGGTCACGAAACGTTGGACTGATGCTGTCGACATGCGACTTCAGTGCGCGCCAGCTCTTGAAGCCATAGTCATGGGCGACCGCGAACTGGGCCTGGTGCAGCTTGGCATCGGGCTGGCTGGTGCGTAGTTGAACGAGCCGCTGCTTGGCGGTCTTCTTGAGCCAATCGAGATTGGGATTCGCGGGCAGAGCCTGCGGCATGGCAACCTTCTTTCCCTGCGCCCGGCGACCGCGATTCTCGGGCAAGAAAGAAGGAGATGTCAGCGAAGTGATGGAGGCGGGTTCAACCCTTTACGCGGTCCGTCGGTCGCCTGCTCGACCTGCCGCAAAATTATTCCCCGGACGAGTGCTGAGTCAAGAGCATAAGGCTCAGGAGCCTTGAGGTGTCCGGGGGCTCATGCTGCGCCGCCGATCCAGGGGGCCGTGGCATCGGAAAACTGCCGCCCTTGGGGCGCAGCGCTAAATCGCAGGCGGTCGCATATTGTCGGGTTAACGAATACAATAGAATAGACGCGGAGACCGTGTGATGAATGCAACTCTGATCTTGATTGATAGCGATGCGGAACTTGCGCGCGCCCGACGCACTATGTCGCGCGTGGACCGCAACGCCAGGCGCTGCGCTTCAGCCGAAGCGGGGACCCTGCGATCGAGGCGATGTACCGGACCCATTGGGTTTCAAAAGCGCTTTCCGAGAAGAAACGCGAACGCTTGGCGGAGAAAGCGAGCCGTGCCCCGGATCTGGTGGTGATCCGGCCGTTGAACCGCGAATGGAAGTGCCACCGGTGCGGCGGCAACGGTGATCTGCTGATGATGGAAAATCCCGGTCCGGTATGTCTGGGCTGCGTTGGTCTCGATGAGCTCGAGTTCTTGCCGGCGGGCGACGCGCTGCTGTCGCGGCGGGTGAAGGCGAAAAGCACGAGATGCGCTGTCGTCGTGAGCTTCAGCCGGAGCCGTCGCCGCTACGAACGACAAGGTCTGTTGGTCGAGCCGCTGGCGTTGGCGGACGTGCGGCGCGACCTCGAAGTGCGGCGACGCGAGTAGTGATATCCTTTCGTGGCCTTCCTCGCCTGACCGCATCGAATGCACAACGCTTCGATTGACACCGCGCCCCTCGCAGGGTCAAAAACCGCGGCAGACGGTCTGTTGGCGGCTCTTCTTGCCGAGCAGGGCTTCGATACCAATGCGGATGTCTTTGAGCATCTCCAGGGTTTCCTCAAAGTCGACGTCGAACGACTTTTCGCCAATTGGACCGCGCCACTGGAGATCGAGGCCGCATCAGGTGACAATTCTGCGACCCGGAGAAACAAGCCTTTTGTCATTTGGTCCATCAAGTATGGTGTTTCCAGCCCAATGAGTGTGGTCAACCGCACCGCTTCGGATAACTGGTGCGGCGACCCCTCGCGGTCGAGAAGGAGACTCTATAAACAGTTGATTTCGCTGGTGGGCCCGGCAGGACTCGAACCTGCAACCAGATAGGCCGGCCCGCATGACGGGATCACGCGATCGCAAACTCCGGGTTGAGCTTTAAGGGTATCGCTATGCGAACCGTCAAGCCAACGCTATAGTCCGTCGCGGACATCGAAAAAATCCGACGTCAAAGAAACCTCGGCAAGTTTGGGAGTGAATCAAGAACGCTTAGGGAGGAAATCAAAATGTCGCTCACCCGTCGTCAAGCGCTGGCGTCCGCCGCCGCCGCGATTGCAAGCAGCGTCGTCAAACCTGCGATCGCCGCCAAAGAACCGATTATGATCGGT
>Ga0193727_1000325_pt1 | contig 17982 bp, 19 predicted proteins | sample H2c2metaG_FD_143051 | JGI IMG/M metagenome (GOLD analysis project Ga0193727, IMG submission 143051) | Soil microbial communities from a riparian zone of the East river system, Colorado, United States - H2c2 | ecosystem: Environmental > Terrestrial > Soil > Riparian zone | place: USA: East River...
TGACCGGCGTCGACAACCGCCGTGCGCTGTTCACCGGGCTGCGTGACCTGCTGGCACAGCCGACGCCCGCGCAGCCGCACGCACTGCTGCTGGTCGACCTGGATCACTTCAAGCGCGTCAACGACAGCCGCGGCCATCCGGCCGGCGATGCGGTGCTCGTCGCGGTTGCGGCCAGGCTCTGCCAGGCGCTTGGCACGCGCGGCAAGCTGGCACGACTCGGCGGCGAAGAATTCGCCATCGTGCAGTCCGCCGCCGGCCGCGATGCGGCGCTGGACCTGGCCGAGGAACTGCGCGATGCGGTCGCCGAAGTCGCCGTGCCTGGCATCATCGAGCCCGGCCAGGTCACGGCGAGCATCGGCGTGGCGCTATTCGACGGCGCGGGTCTCGACGACTGGATGCGTGCCGTCGATCGCGCGCTGTACGCCGCCAAGGCACGCGGCCGCAATTGTGTCGTCGAGGCGACCAGCGTGCGCGTCGGCGTTGCCTGACATTCCCGATGCGGCGAATTTTCCGCCGGCCACTCAGTCCGTCCGTACCTGAAGCGCGCGCTGCGCAGGCGGCATCTCGCCGGAGTCGCTGGAGAAATCATGGCCCGAACTGGAGCGCAGGCTGAGCTGCGCCGGGTGGGAACCGACGCCGACGTCTGCGGCGTGTGAAGAGCGCGAATCGGCCGCGAGCATCGCGCCGAGCACCAGCCAGCCGATCAGGTAAGCAACGCGCCAGGTGACTTGCGGAGACATTGTCCTGGCTTGCAAACGGGAGGCATGAAATTCAGGTTGCATCGCAAACTCCGGCTGAAAACAATGACAGTCACTCCCGTCATACGAGGTCTGCCGACGAACGCGGACATCGAATCCGGACAGGTAGGTTCAGGTAAGCATCGAGCCCTGGCTGTGCGCCAGCGTTCAGCCGGCGGCAGGCAGACTGCTACGGTTTGATCAACCGAATTGGAGCAACCGATGCAGCGTTTCCTTCTTCCGCGTGCCACCGGGCTAGTGCTGCTGGCTTGGGCCGGCCTCGCAGGCGCCGTCGACTCCCCGCCTCTGCAGCCCTTCCAGGCCGATTACCAGGTGCTGCGCAACGGCAAGGAACTCGGCCAGGCGACGCTGGGCCTGCGCGATGCCGGCAGCGGCGCGTGGGAGTTCAGCAGCCAGACTCGGGGCACCAAGGGCATGGCCAGCATGCTCGGCCTGGACGTCACGGAAAAATCCGCGTTTCGCTGGCGCGACGGGCTACCGGAAGGGTTGCATTACAGCTACGCGCAGAAAGCGGCGATCAAGTCGCGTCAGCGCAGTACGGATTTCGACTGGAGCGCAAAGCAGGCCCACACCCTTGATGGCAACAGCGAGTCGACCGCGCCGCTGCAGGGCAGCGCGATGGACCGCAACCTCGTCACAATCGCTTTGATGGCCCGACTCAAAGCCGGCACGTCGGACCTGACCTTCCACGTCGTCGACAAGGACCACGTGAGCGAACAACATTACGTCGCGGGCGCGCACGAGTCGCTGTCATTGCCGGCCGGTCGGGTCGACGCGGTTCGTGTCGACCGACAGCGCGAGGACAGCAAACGCACCACCACGATCTGGTTCGCCGCGCAGCGTAACTGGCTGCCGGTGCAGATCGAGCAGGTCGAGAAGAACGGCGAGACGATCACGATGCGCCTCGCTGCATCACGAAATTAGCGTCAGGAAGAATCAAAGCCGTTGCGGAAGACAATGTCTTCCGGATATTGGCGTTCGACGCACCCATGTCGACCTTCGCGTTCGCGAACGGAAATCCGCGTTGATCCTCGATTTGGGTACCTGACGGGTTGCCTGCGTCAAGCACGGGGCTGTTCAATGCCGGCAGCATCGACAGGCCCCTGCCGCCGTTGACCGTGAGCGGACCGAGCAACGGCAGAGCGCCGCCGATCGCGGCCGACAATGGTCTTTGACGGTTCGAAACGTCCACTTCCATTGCACTTCCCGCAGCGATTGCGAGTACTTGTGCCGCGACATCGGCACGATACACCGCGGCCGTCGCGCTGCCAATTTGCACGTGGCAGGCGGCCGGTCGGTGCTGGCGGCACAGCGGCGATCGTAGGGTGGGCCTCGGCCCACCGCTTCGCTCTTACGCCGAAAAGAAAGACGGTGGGCCAAGGCCCACCCTACGACGGCAAGCGCCGTATCTTCGCGCCGAGCGTGCCGAGTTTTTCCTCGATGCATTCGTAACCACGGTCGATGTGGTAGATGCGGTCGACGGTCGTATCACCCTTGGCGACGAGTCCGGCCAGAACCAGGCAGGCCGAGGCACGCAGGTCGGTCGCCATCAGCGGCGCGCCGGATATCTGGTCGACGCCGCGGATCACGGCGGTCTTGCCCTCGAGGCGGATGTCGGCGCCTAGACGCTCGAGTTCGTGCACATGCATGAAGCGGTTCTCGAACACGTTTTCGGTGATCGTACCGGTGCCTTCGGCGACCGTGTTCAACGCCGTGAATTGCGCCTGCATGTCGGTCGGAAACGCCGGATACGGTGCGGTCGTGATGTCGACGGCCTTGGGCCGGCGGCCGCGCATGTCGACCTCGATCGAATCGTCGCTGGTATTGATGTGCGCGCCGGCTTCCTCGAGCTTTTGCAGCACGGCATCGAGCGTCTTTGGCCGCGCACGCTTGGCCAGCACGCGGCCGCCGGTGATCGCACCGGCGACGAGGAATGTGCCGGTCTCGATGCGGTCCGGCAACACTTCGTAGTTGGTTCCGTGCAGGCGTTCGACACCGTCGATCACGATCGTGCTGGTGCCGGCGCCGGAGATCTGGCCGCCCATCGCGTTGATGCAGTTGGCCAGGTCAACGACCTCGGGTTCCTGCGCGGCGTTCTCGATCACCGTCGTGCCGCTGGCGAGCGCCGCGGCCATCATGATGTTCTCCGTGCCGGTCACCGTGACCAGATCCATGACCACGCGTGCGCCTTTCAGACGTTTGGCGCGAGCCTTGATGTAGCCGTTTTCGACGGTCACGTCGGCGCCGAGCGCCTGCAATCCCTTGATGTGCAGGTTGACCGGCCGCGAACCGATCGCGCAGCCGCCGGGCAACGACACATCGGCTTCGCCGAAGCGTGCGACCAGCGGGCCGAGCACGAGGATCGACGCACGCATCGTCTTGACCAGGTCGTACGGCGCGAAATAGCGGTTGGTGGTGCGCGGGTCGACGTGGATGCGCATGCGTTCGTCGATGGTCAGCTGCACGCCCATCTGGCCGAGCAGTTCCATCGTCGTCGTCACGTCGTGCAGGTGCGGCACGTTGCCGATCGTCACCGGTTCGTCGGCGAGCAGCGTCGAAGCCAGGATCGGCAACACGGCATTCTTCGCGCCGGAAATCCAGACGTCGCCGTTGAGGGGCTCGCCTCCTGAAATTACGATCTTGGCCATTTTTTGTCAGGGGCGAGGGACGAGGAACGTGGGACGAGCATCTTGTGGCAGTACATGTGGGGTCTCGGAAGCAAGGGAAAAAAAGTGAACCTGAAATCGTGCCGCGCCTTCACTTCGCTCGCCCCTCGCCCCTCGCCCCTGCTTCTTCTGGCGTCACCGTCTTCAGCGCCAACGCATGGATCGCGCCGCCCATGAGGTCGCCCAGGGTCGCGTAGACCATGCGATGGCGCGCCAGCGGCAGCTTGCCGGCAAACGCGGCGGCGACGACGGTCGCTTCGAAATGCACGCCATCGGCGCCACCGACGACGGCTTTGGCGCCCGGCAGGCCCTGTTCGATCAAAGTCTTGATGGTCTGGGTGTCCATGGCGGGGGTAAATTGTGGCAGGGAGATGGCCGCCGGCCGAACGCGTGGCCCTGACCGCAAACGCTGCGGGGCCCGCATCGTCCCAGAGCCGGGTAAGTTACAATACGACCGCACATGGTACTTAAAAACGCCGGCCACAGATACGTGGTTCGACGCGATCCTTCGACGCCCTTCGCACAATCCGCAGATGAACGCACGCATTCAACCCATTGTTCCGGGACTTGTCCTGACCAACCCGAAGCTCGACGCTGCCGCATTGCGCAGCAGCGCCTTGACCGTGATCGGCATCGAGGCACGCGCGATCGAGGTGCTCAAGGCACGCATCGACGGCAATTTCCTGCGCGCCTGCGAATTGATGTACGAATGTAGCGGACGCGTGGTCGTTTCCGGCATGGGCAAGTCCGGGCATATTGCACGCAAGATCGCCGCGACGCTGGCCTCGACCGGCACGCCGGCTTTCTTCGTCCATCCGGGCGAAGCCAGCCACGGTGACCTGGGCATGATCACGAACAAGGACGTCGTGCTGGCGCTGTCCAATTCCGGGGAGACCGACGAACTGCTGACGATCCTTCCGACGATCAAGCGCCAGGGCAATCCATTGATCGTGATGACCGGCAACGCCGAATCGTCACTCGCGGCGATGGGCGATGTGCATCTGGACGTCAGCGTCCCGGAGGAAGCCTGCCCGCTGGGACTCGCGCCAACCTCGAGCACGACCGCGGCGCTGGTGATGGGCGATGCGCTGGCGATCGCGCTGCTCGAAGCGCGCGGATTCACCGACGAGGACTTCGCCCGCTCGCATCCGGCCGGCATGCTCGGCCGGCGCCTGCTGCTGCACATCGCCGACATCATGCACACCGGCGAGCAGATTCCCAGCATCCGCGCCGATGCGAGCCTGTCCGATGCGCTGGTCGAAATGACGCGCAAGGGCCTTGGCATGACGGCGATCGTCGGCGCAGACGGCCAGCTGCTCGGCGTGTTCACCGACGGCGACCTGCGCCGCGCCGTGGACAACGACAACGTCGACCTGCGCACCACGCCGGTGACCGCGCTGATGACGGTCGAACCGAAGACCATCGGCGGCGACAAGCTCGCGATCGAAGCGGCGCGCCTGATGGAAGCGCACAAAATCCACGCCCTGCTGGTAGTGGATGCGAGCGAACGCGTGGTCGGGGCGTTGAACATTCACGACTTGCTGCGCGCGCGGGTGGTTTGAGGGCTGAGGGCTGAGGGCTGAGGGCTGAGGGCTGAGGGCTGAGGGCTGAGGGCTGAGGGCTGAGGGCTGAGGGCTGAGGGCTGCAGAGCGTTTCCACACCTTTGCCACAATGCCATCGCTTTTGCGTTTCTTAACCGCGCCGCGCCACAATCCGATCGTCAGGACTTCGACCGCCAGCTCTATCAGCCCTCGGCCCTCGGCCCTCAGCCCTCAGCCCTGCTTCCCAGGAAATGCCCTACCCCGACCTCACCGCCCTCCCCGCCGACATCCGCGAACGCGCATCGCGCATCCGGCTGGCGCTGTTCGATGTCGATGGCGTGCTGACCGACGGGCGTCTGCTGTACACCGATGACGGCCGCGAGCTGAAGGCATTCCATGTCCATGACGGTCTTGGCCTGAAGCGGCTGATCGCGAACGGCATCGAAGTCGGCATCATCACCTCGCGCATGAGCCACATGGTCACCGAGCGCACAGCCGAACTCGGCATCGCCCATGTCTACCAGGGCCAGGACGACAAGCTGGCCTGCTACGAGGAGCTGATCCACGCGCTCAAGCTCGAACCGGAGCAGACCGCGTATTGCGGCGATGACTTGCCCGATCTGCGCGTGATGCTGCGCGTCGGTCTGTCCATCGCTGTGGCGAACGCACACCCGACCGTGTCCGAACGCGCGCACTGGCACACGCAGCGCCACGGTGGCGATGGCGCCGTGCGCGAGGTGTGCGACCTGCTGCTCGCCGCGCAGGGAAAAACACCGGGTGAGCTGGCCCGTTTCGCATGATGGATCGGCGCACCTATGTCACCATCGCCCTGCTTGCGCTGATCGCGCTCGCGACCCAGGCGCTGGTCTGGGTGTTCGTGCCGCGCGAATCGGAAAGCACCTTCGTCGGTCCGCCGCGATCGGACTACACCCTGGGCAATTTCACGCTCGATGCGCTCGATGAGCAAGGCCACCACTCGTTCACGATGGTGGCGCCACGGCTGGCGCGCAAGGAAGGCGACGGCTCGATTTTCGTCACCACACCGACCTATGAAATCGTCGACAATGGCGGCAACCTGTGGAAGGGGAAGTCCGAGTCGGCCTGGGTCAATCACGACGGCTCGATCATGAAGCTCGAAGGCGACGTCGACATGCATCGCCTCGAGACAGAGAAGGTCACGCCGGTGCAACTGCTGACGCGTGACCTGACCGTGACCAGCGATCCAAAGACGAAGGATCCGCAGCAGCAGCGGGAACGCCGCATGGAAACGGCCGAGCCGGCCACGATCATCGATCCGAACACGGTCGCGCACGGCGTCGGCATGAAAACCGACATGACGCTGAAGACCATCGAATTCCTGTCCGCCTTCCATTCGACTACGCAACCGGGGAAATTGCGATGAACAACGATGCTTCGACCACCTGCCGGTTGCCGCCGCTGCTGCTCGGCGTGCTGCTGGCGCTGCCGGCACTGCCGTGCTGGGCGCTGTCGTCCGACAACGACCAGCCGATGGACATCACGGCGAATCACCAGAAAAGCGCGCAGAGCAAGACCGGCGCGGCCAGCGATCCGGACATCACCGATCTCGACGGCAACGTCGTCATCACGCGTGGCTCGATCAAGATCCACGCCGACCACGCGCGCATCTACCAGATACCCTCCGGCGCGAAGGATCCAAACGCCGGCAAGTTCTCGCACATGGTGCTGACCGGCAAGCAGGCGCACATGCAGCAGGTGCACGATGGCGACTGCGGGCTCATGACGGCCGATGCAAACACGATCGACTACAAGCCACTGACCAACCTGGCCGAGCTGACCGGCGGCGTCAAGGTCGTGCAGGCCGGTCGCGGCGAGTCGCACAGCGAGCACATGCTCTACAACACCGACAGCGGCGACATGGAAGCCGGCGACAATTCGGCGACCAGCCGCGTGCACATGGTCATGGAACCGAGCAGCGCCAAGCCGGCGCCGCGCACCGACAATTGCGGATTCCCCGGCACGCCGAAGGCGAAGAAGTCGGCGCCGGCTGCCGAACCAAAGCCCTGATGCTTAGCGCGGTCGGACTACAGAAGAGTTTCCGCGGGCGGCGGGTCGTCCGTGATTTCGATTTCCGCCTCGATCAGGGTGAGGTCGTCGGCCTGCTCGGCCCGAACGGTGCCGGCAAGACCACGACGTTCTACATGGTCGTCGGCCTGATCGGCGCCGATGCCGGCCGCATCTCGCTCGACAAGCAGGACATCACGCAGATGCCGATGCACGCGCGCGCGCGCCTGGGCGTCGGCTACCTGCCGCAGGAACCGTCGGTGTTTCGCCGCCTGACCGTCGCCGAAAACGTGCTGGCGATCCTCGAGCTGCGCCGCGACCTGGATGCCGCCGGACGCCGCGTCGAGCTCGAATCGCTGCTCGACGAACTACAGATCGCCCACATCGCCGACAACAAAGGTGTGAGCCTGTCGGGTGGCGAGCGCCGGCGCGTCGAAATTACGCGGGCGCTGGCGGCGAAGCCGCGCTTCATGCTGCTCGACGAACCGTTTGCCGGCATCGACCCGATTTCGGTCGTCGAAATCCAGCGCATCGTGCGCCAGCTCAAGGCACGCGGCATCGGCATCCTGATCACCGATCACAATGTGCGCGAAACGCTCGGCATCTGCGATCGCGCCTACATCATGAACGACGGTGCCGTGCTGGCGAAGGGATCGCCGCAGGACGTGCTGGCGAACGATAAGGTGCGCGAGGTCTATCTCGGCGCCGAATTCAGGATGTAGGTTTGGTGAAGCAGTGAGGTCGCGCGCCGGCGGCGCGCTCGTGAGGTGTAAGGCGTGGAGAGCACGGCTCCACTAACTCCTCACAAAGCCGCGCAGCGGCTGACCTGACGAGCCCGCGTAGCGGGCGACCTTACAATCGTCGCTGAACGCCACACGAATTGACCCAGTATAGCCCCTTTCCGAGGATTGACTAACGTCGGGGTTCCGGCGCTATCCTTCAGTCCCGGGTGCTCGCTCCGGGCGCCTGGAATCTGGATAGTGAAGCCCGCTCTACAACTCCGCCTCCATCAGCAACTCGCCCTGACGCCTCAGCTCCAGCAGGCGATCCGGCTGTTGCAGCTTTCCAGCGTCGAGCTGGAGATGGAACTGCGCCAGGCGCTGGAATCGAACCCGCTGCTGGAACTGACGGAAATCGACGGCGAGGACGGCGAAGACGGTTCGACCGTCGAATTTGCCGGCGCCGAAACCGCCACCACGAACGGCGAGGCGGTGCCCGCGGAAACGGCGCCGAGCAACGACGACAGCCGTGAGGAGCAGCGCCGCGAGGAGCTCAATGGCGACACACACGGCGACGGCATGGATTTCGAATTCGGCCGCAGCAACGACTACGGCTCACGCAACTCCGACGACAGCGACGACTACGAATCGCAGGATCAGGAGCCCGAGGACCTGCGCGATCATCTGCTGTGGCAGCTCAACCTCGCGCCGCTGTCACTGCGCGACCGCGCGATCGGCGCGACCATCATCGAGGCGATCGACGACGACGGCTACCTGCACGAGACCAGCGAGACACTGCGTGAAAACCTGGCCACCCTGCACCATGTCAGCGTCGAGGAAGTCGAGGCGATCCGCCACCGCATCCAGCATTTCGACCCGCTCGGCGTCGCCAGCCGCACGCTGAGCGAATGCCTGCGCGCGCAGCTCGACGCGTTCGACATGGCGACGCCGGGCTGGGCAATCGCGCGCGAACTGGTCTGCCACCATCTGGAAACCCTGGCGCGCAATGACCGCACGCGACTGTGCCGCCTGTTGCACGTCAGCCCCGCCGATCTGGATACTTCGATCGCGCTGGTGCGCTCGCTCGATCCCAAGCCGGGCGCGCAGATCAATCCGAGCAAGGCGGAATACGTCGCACCCGATGCGTATGCGTTCCGCCGCAACGGCCGCTGGCAGGTGTCGCTGAGCCCGAACTGCCAGCCCAAACTGAGCATCAACGCGCATTACACCTCGCTGATGGCACGCGCGCAGCGCGACGATGCGAGCTACCTGCGCGGCCAGCTGCAGGAAGCGCGCTGGCTGATCAAGAGCCTGCAGACGCGCGCCGAAACGATGCTCAAGGTCGCAACCGCAATCGTCCATTCGCAGACGGCATTCCTGGATTTCGGTCCCGAAGCGATGCGTCCGCTGGTTCTGCGCGACATCGCCGAACAGATCGGCATGCACGAATCGACCGTATCGCGCATGACCACGCGCAAATACCTGCACACGCCGCGCGGCACATTCGAGTTCAAGTACTTCTTCTCGTCCGGCGTTTCGACGATCGACGGTGGCGCTGCCTCGGCGACGGCGATCCAGGCGATGATCCGCAAGCTGATCGGCGACGAGACGCCGGCACGGCCGATGTCCGACCAGGCCCTCGCCGTCGAGCTGAACCGGCGCGGCATCGAAGTCGCGCGGCGTACCGTGGCGAAATACCGCGAGGCGCTGCACATCCCCTCGTCCAACGAACGCAGCCGATTCAGCTGAAGGAGGAGCCGTCAGGGAACCCTCAAGCCCATACGCAAGTCTCAAGGTTTGTCCGTCGCCGATCATGCTTCACGCGCGGCGGACTGCAAATTCGAAGCACCACTCGAGGAGATTGCCATGCAGATTCAAGTCAGCGGTCACCAGGTATCCGTTACTCCCGCCCTGCGCGACTACGTTGCCGACAAGTTCACGCGCATTGTCCGGCACTACGACCACCTGCATGATGTCGCCGTCACCTTGAGTCTGGAAAAGCTGCTGCACAAGGCCGAAGCGACGCTGCACTGCGCAGCCGGCAAGACCATCCACGCCGACGCGCGCGCCGCCGACATGTATGCGGCGATCGATGCGCTCGCCGACAAGCTCGACCGCCAGGTCAAGAAGCACAAGGAAAAACTCACCAGCCACCATCGCGACGATGCGCGCGAGGTGCGCCACGGCGAGGTCCAGCCGTAGAGCGGCGCGACAGGCTTCCCACCAGAAAAGAGCGCACCTGCGAGCGCGCATTACGCGGATGGTTGCGGATAAGAGCCGATAGCCATACGGCTCTATCCGCGCAGATCCGATCCATCCGCGTAATCCGCGGTAAATTTTCTTGTTTCAGGCTGTTGTGAGTCGGACAGGACCGGAGCCAAAAATCGGCTCGACGCGGGTCTTCTCCTGCGCGGCTGACCGCGAGCGCGCGTCCGGTTTGACGAGCCGCGGCGCGTAATTTGCTGGCAAAATGGCGGCGTCTCTGCCAGATTTGCCGCTATGGAACGGCTGACCGCACGTGAACTGTTCGACAAGGTAAGCGCCCGCCTCTCGCTGCGCTGGGTCGCCGGCCAGCAGGGCGAAGGGCGTGCCATCGTGCCGGCGGAAAAACAGTCGCGACGCCCGTCGCTGGTCGGCTATCTCAACACGATCTATCCGAACAAGATCCAGATCATCGGCACCGAGGAACTGGCCTGGCTCGATGCGCTCGATTCGCGCCAGCGCTGGGAGATGATCCAGAAGATCGTCGGTTTCCAGCCGACCGCAATCATGATCAGCAAGGACCAGCCGGTGCCGTCGGACCTGCGCGACGCCGCGAACGAAACCGCGACGCCGGTCTGGTTGAGCAGCCAGCGCGGCCACGAACTGCTGACCTACCTGCAATATCATCTCGTGCGCATGCTGGCGCGCCGTGTGACGCTGCACGGCGTCTTGATGGAGGTCTACTCGATCGGCGTGCTGATCACGGGCGAATCCGGGTCAGGCAAGAGCGAGCTCGCGCTGGAGCTGATCACGCGCGGCCATCGCCTGGTCGCCGACGACGCGCCGGAATTCATGCAGATCGCACCGGACGTGATCGACGGCACCTGCCCGGAGATGCTGCAGGATCTGCTCGAGGTGCGCGGCTTGGGCATCCTCAACGTGCGCGAGATGTTCGGACATACCGCAGTCAAGCCATCCAAATACCTGCGTCTGATCGTCAATCTGATGACGACGCCACGCTCGCAGCCGATTGGCGAGGGCGGTCTCGAGCGCATCTACGGCGACAACAGCTATCGCGAGGTGCTCGACACCAAGGTGCCGCAGACGACGATTCCGGTCGCGCCGGGTCGCAACCTCGCCGTGCTGGTCGAAGCCGCCGTGCGCAACCATGTGCTCAAGACCAAGGGCATCGACCCGGCGCAGACCTTTCTCGACCGTCAGGCGCACCAGATGCGGAGACAACCGCCATGGTGACGATCAGCGGCCGCCGTGCGCGGCATGTCCATGTGCTCAAGACCAAGGGCATCGACCCGGCGCAGACCTTCCTCGACCGGCAGGCGCACCAGATGCGGAGACAACCGCCATGGTGACGCGCAGCGGCCGCCGTGCGCGGCATGTCCGTGTGCTCAAGACCAAGGGCATCGATCCGGCGCAGACCTTCCTCGACCGGCAGGCGCACCAGATGCGGAGACAACCGCCATGGTGACGATCAGCGGCCGCCGTGCGCGGCATGTCCGTGTGCTCAAGACCAAGGGCATCGATCCGGCGCAGACCTTTCTCGATCGTCAGGCGCACCAGATGCGCCGCCAGCCGCCCTGGTAGCCGACTATGACCGTTGCCGGGGAAAGCAGCACAGCGAACAACGCAGCAACGCGCCTGGTCGTCGTCAGCGGCATGTCCGGCTCCGGCAAGACGATCGCGCTGCGCGCGCTCGAAGACCTCGATTATTACTGTGTCGACAACCTGCCGACCGCACTGGTACCGGCGTTCGTCACGGCCGTGACGCAGGCACAGCCGGGTCTGCATCCGCGACTCGCGGTCGGCATCGACGTACGCAACCGCACCGAGGATCTCAACCGCTTGCCGGACATGCTCGGCGAGCTGGCGCGCACCGGCATCGAGCATCGCCTGATTTTTCTCGACGCACGCGACGATGTGCTGTTCAAGCGCTATTCCGATACGCGCCGGCGCCATCCGCTGACGATCGCGCGCGAGCGCGAGCTGCTCGAACCGGTGGTGTCGATCGCCGAACGCGTGATCGATACCAGCGATCTGAACGTGCACCAGCTGCGTCGCCTGATCGCAACCGAGCTCGGCATGGCCGGCGGCCCGCTGTCGCTGATGTTCGAATCGTTCGCCTACAAACGCGGCGTGCCTGCCGACGCCGATTTCGTCTTCGATGCGCGTTGCCTGCCGAACCCGCACTGGGACGCGCGCCTGCGCCCGCTGTCCGGCAAGGACGCACCCGTGCGCGAATGGCTCGCCGGCAAGGCGGATGTTTCCCAGTATCTGGATGACGTACAGCGCTTCCTCGACACATGGCTGCCACGCTTCGAGGCGGACAATCGCTCCTACGTGACAATCTGCGTCGGTTGCACCGGTGGCCGGCACCGCTCGGTCTATCTGTGCGAGCGCCTGGCCGAGCATTTCCGCGCGACCCGCGGCCAGGTGCTGACGTTTCATCGGGAGCTGGAATGATGGAGAGTCGGGACTGGGGACTCGGGACTGGGGACTCGGGAGGAGCGCAAGCATGCGCCCGCCCCGACGCCTTCGCCGGCGGAATGTTTCGAGACTACGTTTTTCCCCCAGTCCCCAGTCCCCAGTCCCCAGTCCCGGCTCTGCAGCCATGACCGTCGCCATCCTCCTGCTCACCCACGAGGAAATGGGCAACGCGCTCATTGCGACCGCGCACCATATCCTCGGCCGCATGGCATTGACGGTCGAGGCGCATGCGATTCCGCCTGGCAGCGACGTCGAAGCGGCGTTGCGCGACACGATGGCGCACGCGCGCCGGCTCGATGCCGGAGACGGCGTGCTGGTGCTGACCGACGTGTACGGCGCGACGCCGAGCAACGTCGCGGAGAAACTGGCTGTCGACGGGCTGCCGATCCGGCGCGTATCCGGACTCAATCTGCCGATGCTGCTGCGTGTACTGAACTACGCCGAACAACCGCTGGTCGAACTGGCCCAGACCGCGGCACACGGCGGCCGGGCGGGAATCAGGATAGACGATGCTTGAGCGCGAGGTCACGATCAGCAACAAGCTCGGCCTGCATGCGCGCGCCTCGGCCAAGCTCGTGCAGTTGCTGCAGGGTTACAAGTGCCACGCCTACCTGATCCATCGCGGCCGCGAGATCAACGCCAAGAGCATCATGGGGGTGATGATGCTGGCCGCCGGCATCGGCAACACGATCACGCTGCGCACCGACGGCGCCGATGAAGAAGCCGCGCTGAACGACCTGGTCGCGCTGTTCGAACGCAAGTTCGACGAGGGCGCGTGATGGATTTCGCAAGACACGATGTTGCATTGACCCTCTCCCCCGACATGGTCAGGGGAGAGGGTTGGGTGAGGGGGCGGCGCATCAACGCATACCGCGCAAAAATCCGGCTCGCCCCAGTCTCTCCCAGCGCTCGCTCCCAAGCGGGCGCTCGGAGGAGAAAGGTCGCTACGCGTTCTGGGCAACCGTCCATGGACTTGTCGAGCCGGCGTCCTGCCGGCTCGCCCCCTCTCTCTTGCTCTCTCCCCCAAGCGCGGCTCGGGGGAGAGAGGAACAGTTGGTGTCGCGCGCTGCGCGCGCGACGTGCTTACCTGATGGTGGCCGCTTGAGTACCCGCCTCGTCATAGCAGGAGCTCCCGCGGCACGCGGCATGGCGCTCGGCCGTGCGCGGCTGGTGCAGCCAAGCCAGCCGATGATCGACACGCGGCCACTCGCGCAGGCCGATATCGAGGGTGAGGTCGAGCGGCTCAAGATCGCCATGTCCGCTGCGCGCGACGAACTGCATCAGCTGCGCGACAAGCTGCATGGCGCGCTGGCACGCGACGTCGGCGAATTCATCGACGCGCACAGCCTGATCCTGGAAGACCCGGAGCTGACCAACGGCCTGTACGACCTGATCCGCAAGGGGCGCTATCGCGCCAGCGCGGCCCTGCAGATGCAGCGCGACCGGCTGGCAGAGGCGTTCGATGCGCTCGACGATCCATACCTGCGCAGCCGGCGCGAGGACATCGACCATGTGATCCGGCGCGTGCAGACCGTGCTGGCCCGCGACACCACGCCGGCCGAGCGACAGATCGCTTCGCGCGTCGGCTCGATCCTGGTCAGCGACACGATCGCACCGGCGGAACTGGCGCACATCACCACGCATGGCGTACTGGGCGTCGTCACAACCGGCGGCAGTGCGCTGTCGCACAGCGCCATCCTTGCGCGCAGCATGCGCCTGCCGATGGTGGTCGGTGCGCACGAGGCGCTCAAGCACCTGAGCGACGACGACCTGGTGTTGGTCGACGGCAACCTCGGTGCGGTCATCGTTCATCCGACCGCGCAGGACCTGGCGCGTTATCGCCAGTATCAGCGCGAGCAGGCGCGCAGCGTCGAGGCGCTGCTGCGCCTCAAGCACGCCGCGACGGTTACCGCCGACGGCGCGCAGGTCGAACTTCATGCAAACGCCGAAATGTTGCCCGACATCGTCCAGGCGCGCGCGCTCGGCGCGGCCGGTGTGGGCCTGTACCGCACCGAATTCCTGTTCCTGCAGCGGCGCGAACTGCCGGACGAAGAGGAACAATTCATCGTCTATCGCGACGTCGTGCTCGGCATGGGCGGTCTGCCGGTCACGATCCGCACACTCGACCTGGGCGCCGACAAGGCCGACGGAACCGGAATTGCCCTGAGCAAAGAGCCGAATCCGGCGCTCGGCGTGCGCGGCGTACGCCTGTCGATGGCGCACCCGCAACTGTTCGCCACGCAGCTGCGCGCGATCCTGCGCGCCGCGGCATTCGGACGCGTGCGTATCCTCGTGCCGATGGTCACGACCTGCGAGGAAATCGTCGCGTGCCGCCAGATGATCGATGGCTGTGCGCGTCAATTGCGCTCGAGCGGCCACGAGATCGCCGAGCACTACGAATTCGGCGCGATGATCGAAGTGCCTGCGGCGGCGATTGCCCTGCCCGCGATGATCCGCCACCTCGATTTCATCTCGATCGGGACCAACGACCTGACCCAATACACCCTTGCGGTCGATCGCGGCAACGATGCGCTGGGCGCCCTCTACGACCCGCTGCATCCGGCCGTGCTGAAGCTGCTCGCCCAGATCATTGCCACGGCCAACCGCGCGCACAAACAGGTCACGCTGTGCGGCGAGATGGCCGGCGAGACTCGCTACACCGCATTACTGCTCGCGCTCGGGCTGACCAGCTTCAGCATGCACCCCAGCTCTTTGCTCGAAGTGCGCCAGGCGCTCACGCGTTGCGATGGCGCGGCATTGCGCCGGCAACGCGCCGGCCTGCTGCGCGCGCAGACGCGCGCCGGCATCGAGCGCGTGCTCAAGCGGATGAACAAGTGAGCCGTGTGGCGCCGCGCCGCGTACGGGCGCCGCAGCCGTGCCGGCGTCGAATTCCGCTGCGCTGTCAATGAGCTGAAATGACTAAGTACTTTGCACGGGCGCTCGCCGGCAATCAGCACGCGCGGTTGAAGTAGAATGCGCGCAAAACCGCTGCTGAAATTCATGCTCAATCGTTCCCTGAACAGTCGAATTGGCGAACTCTCTGCGCGTTTCCAGCAGCGCGATCCGTTCCGCCACGTCGTCATCGACGATTTTTTTGCGCCGGAGTATTGCGCCGAACTGCTGACGCAGTTTCCGCCGTTCGAGCACGGCAACGCCCGCAACGAGGCCGGCGAACTCGGCAACAAATCGACGGTCGAGAAAATCCGCAGCATCGGCCCGGCCTATGCGGAACTCGACGATGTGCTGCAGTCGCGGGATTTTCTCGACCTGATCGGGCGCATCACCGGTATCCCGAACCTGCTCTACGATCCGTGGTACTTCGGCGGCGGCACGCACGAAAACCGCGACGGACAGGACCTCGATGCGCACGTCGACTTCAACCGTCATCCGGTCGAGCGCTGGCATCGGCGCCTGAATCTGATCGTCTATCTGAATCACGAATGGGATGATGCCTGGGGCGGCTCGCTGCAGCTGCACTCCGATCCGCGTGCCGCAGACGACCACATCACGACGATCACGCCGCTGTACAACCGCGCCGTGATCTTCGAGACGACGGAGTGGAGCTGGCATGCGTTTCCGCGCATCGTGCTGCCGCAGGACAAGCGCTCGGTGTCGCGCAAGTCGATCGCACTATACTTTTACACGAACGACCGGCCCGCGGAGGAACTCGCCGACACGCATTCGACGATCTACGTCGACCTGCCGCTGCCGGCGCGGTTCCAGCCGGGATTGACGCTGACTGCCGACGACCTGCAGGAATTGCGCGTACTGCTGGCACGCCGTGACCAGCACAACCAGCGCCTGTACCAAGATGTCACCGATTTGACCAAGCAGCTCGAAGATGCCCAGACGGCAATTGGCACCGGCAACGTCGGCCGCCTCGGCTATTTTGCGCGGCGTGTCTTGAACCGCTTCCGCCGCGTCGGGCAGAGGTGACAAACCGGGATGATGCATCATCCGGCCATGGGTATCATCGTCTTACAGCGCAAAGGGATCATCAGGTGCTCAACGAATGCCTCGGCTGCCGGCGACCGCTGCCGTCACCTTCCATCGAGTCTCAGCTGGTATCACGCCGGATAGCGGTGCGGCAAACGGCCGGCGGCGAAGCCATCTGGCAGAGCCAGGCCGCCTCCAAAGGAGCCCGATGATCCGCCCTTTCGGCACTCATTGGGCATTGCGCGGCGGCCGGCTGTTGTTGTGCCTCTTTTTCCTGCTCGCGGCGACTTACTTCGCCGTCACTACACTCTGCGCCATCGCCAATTTCGGCTGGCGCCAGCCGATGTTCGATCAGTGGCGCGATTATGAAACACTGCTCAGGCTCCCGTTTCCGAAAAACGTATTGCAGGAAATAAACGGCCATCGCCCCGTGATTCCGAACCTGATTCGGGTGGCGGAGATTCAATGGTTCGGCGCCAACCAGACCCTGCAGCTTGTCGCGGGAACGGTTGCAGAAATCCTGATCGTCGCAATTGTGGCCATTGCCGCCGTGCGTGAGCGACGCCTTTCGCCCGTAGCGCGCTGCGCGGCGGTCATGCTTGCCGTGCTTGGCACCCTGTGGCTCGCCAATGCGCGCCGGTTGTTGCACGGAACGGAAGCCCTTCACGGTTACCTGCCCACGCTGGCGTGCGCAGTTGCTTTCTACTTGGTGTTTCTGTCCCGAGCGCGCAACTCCATTGCCTGCCTGTGGCTCGCTTGCGCGTCGTGCATCGTCGCAACATTCAGCTTCGGGCTGGGCCTCGGAAGCTTCCTGTCTGTGCTGTTGCTGTGTGTGCTACTGCGCCTTCCTCATCGCTGGATTGTGTTGCCGCTGAGTACCTTTGCGCTATCGCTGATCCTGTATGTTTTTCTGTTGCCCGGAGACCAGGCGGTTCGCGGTTCCGTTCACCTGGATCTTTCGCAAACCGTTTGGCAGACTGGGCGCTGGCTCGCGTCGCCATGGATGAACGGGTGGCTGAATTCGGGTGATTCGTTGTCGCCGCCGGTCGCCGACGCGACTACGGGTTTCGGCAGATTCGTGAACCACTCGGCAAAAGTCCTCGTCGAGGCTTTCGGCTCCGTCGGGGTGGGACTCGAACCGCTGAGCGCGCTGCTGGGCCTTGCCGGAATCGCAGCATTCTGCGCTATCGTCGTGCTGACGTGCCGCAAAAGGATCCCACTCACGGCCCTCAACTGTCTGGCGATCGGGTTGGGCTCCTTCGCGATTGTCAGCGCGGTGATTACCGTTGCCGCAAGGCTCGAATTCCTGCAGTTGCACCCGGATCAGATATTCGCCGACCGTTATCTGGCGTGGCCGAGCTTGTTCTGGTCGAGCCTCGTTATCCTGCTCGTCGCGCAGGCCGACAACACCGCAGGCCGCGCGCTGCGAATTTCCGGGTTGGCATTCCTGATTGCACTGCCGATCATGCTGTATGCGACGCAATGGACCAGCGCAATATGGAGTTCCATTGTCTACCGTATCAGTCAGCAAACGGCGTCCGAGTTGCTCGGTGGCATTTACGACCATGCACACTTTCCGGGACTCGACGTGCCCGCGAACGATCAGTTACGTCAG
>Ga0193727_1000327_pt1 | contig 17937 bp, 14 predicted proteins | sample H2c2metaG_FD_143051 | JGI IMG/M metagenome (GOLD analysis project Ga0193727, IMG submission 143051) | Soil microbial communities from a riparian zone of the East river system, Colorado, United States - H2c2 | ecosystem: Environmental > Terrestrial > Soil > Riparian zone | place: USA: East River...
CCAGGCGGCGCGCGGCACCTTGGGATCGGCCACGGCGCGGCCCAGGGCCGCACCGACGAGCGCATGCGCGAGGTTATCCACGGCTACACGATGTGGGGGGACCTCGCGGGGCGTCCAGAGCAGCCGTACTTTCTTCGGCCATGACGCACCCCCACCCCCCCTCACGGACTCCCTCGTATGGGGATCGTCGCCGGCGCGCTGACCGCCGCCTGCTCGACGACCGCCGTTCCGGCGTCGAGCGGCGCAGCAAAGTGGAGCGTCGCGCGCAGGCGTTGACGCCCACCGTGGAGCGCCGCCGCGGCGGCGACCGCCGGCTGCGCGTCGAACGGCGAGGTGGCGTGCGGCGCCGGCCGGGCGTCCGCCGCCGGATCCCGGACCGTCGCCATCGTGGTCCCCACCCGCTGACCTAGCTGTGCCCTACATCAAGTTGGTGGAGTCCAATCGCCCCGGTCAGCCTGCGACGGAAGCGCGCGAAGCTCCTGTGCGCATCGGTCGCGAACCGGGCTCGACGATCTTGTTTGGCGGCGATGCCGCGAAAGTCGTGTCCACTCGCCACGCCGAGATCCGTTTCGAGGGCGGCGCGTGGGTGGTGGCCGATTTGAGCAGCCGCAACGGGACGTACGTAAACGGACGTCGTGTCGGGGCGGGGCCGACGCCCCCGCTCAAGGTCGGCGACACGATCCGGTTGGGCGAATCGGGGCCGGAGTTGCGGGTCGCCGCGCTCGCGGATGTGCCCGAGGAAACCCTCGCCGAGCATCCCGCCCTCGATGCAAAAGACCCAAAACGCGCCGAGGTCCGCGCCTACGGTGTCACCCTCCTTGCCGCGGCCACCGGGAAGCGCTACGAGGCGCGAGGGACCCGAATCAGGTTGGGGCGTGGGAGCGAGTGCGAGGTCCAGCCGGTCGAAGCGGGGCAGGGATCGTCTCGCGCGTGCACGCCGAGCTGACCGTAGGGCCCACCGGGGCTCTGGTGCTGCGCGACGCCGAAAGCAAGAACGGCACCTACCTGAATGGCGAACGCGTCACGCGGGCGACACCTGTGCGCCTGGGCGACAAGATCATGCTGGGGCAGGGCGGACCGGTGCTCCTGGTCGAAGGCATGGGGACCGCCCCCCTGAAGGCCGTCCCGCGGCCCCAGGCGGGCGCGGGACTCGGCCAGCAAACCGTCATAGGGTTGATTGGGCAGGCGCTGGCAAAGGCCCGGGACGAGAAGAAGAAGGGCGGGCGCGGTACCACGGCGTTCATGCGAGCCGTGGCCGAAGAGGTCGGCAAGGACTCGCGCCGCAAGATCCGCTGGCTCACGAGTCTCGTGATCCTGCTGATCGTCCTGCTCGGCGGCGGCGTCTACGGGGTGTACTGGCTGCTCTCCCAACAGGAGGAGCACACCGAACAGGCCCTTCGCACCGCCGGGGACTCGGCGCGCGCCGAAACCGACCGGTTGCGCGGGGAGTTGGGGGAGGCCCGCGCGGCGGCGGCCCCCGCCGAGCAGGTCGAGCTGCTACGCGGCCAACTCGAGGCGGCCCAGGAGCGGACCAACCAGCTCCAGGCGGCGCTCGATCGGGCCCAGCACGCGCTGGGGGACCAGCTGGCGGCTGGGGACGCCCGCCGAGAAGAGGCCCAACGGGACCTGCAGCGCATGCGCGAGCAGCTGGCCGCCGCCGAGCGGCGGGCACCGTCGCAGGGGCTGATCGATAGTCTGCGACGCGCCGTGTCGACCGCGGAGACCCAGACGGCCACGCTCGACGCGAAACTGCGCGCCATCCGCGCCACCGATTTCGCCGGCCTCGCCCAGCAGAATCAAGGCGCGGTGGGACTCATTACGGTGGCCCTGGGCGGGAGCTATTACGACGGGACCGGCTTCATTATCAGTCCCGACGGCTACATGCTCACCAACTGGCACGTGGTGGCCGACTCGGCACACGCGGAGCCCGACACGGTGTGGGTCACCATGGCCGATCAATCGCTCAGCCGCTTCGCAGACGTCGTGGCCACGTCGCGCGAGCGCGATGTCGCCCTCATCAAGATCCGGAATTATCAGGGGCCGTCGTTGGGGGGGATCGACTGGCAGGGCACGAAGGCGAGGCAAGGCGAGCCGGCGGCGTTGATCGGGTACCCGGCTGGATCGGGCTTTGCGCGCGATCGCGCCTCGGTGGTGCGCACGTCGATGACCGCGGGGATTCTGTCGCGCGTCACGTCTGACCTGATTCAGTTCGATGGAATGACGACGGGGGGCTCATCGGGGAGCCCTGTGTTCAACGCCGACGGGGAGGTCATCTCGGTGCATCGGGCCGGGCTGCGGCAGGGTCCCGGGTTCGCCCTGTCCGTCCCGGTGAAGTACGCGATTCCCTTGATGCCGCAGGCGCTACGCCAGCGGCTGGGGCTGTAGGCTAGTTGCGGGAGTAGTCGATCGTGACGAGCAGCGCGCTCGACTGACTGGCCTGGCGCTCGACGGAGATCTGGGCCACTGTCGCGACAGTATTAAGGCTCTCGATTCTGGAATCGGTTCTGGAATCCGTGGCTGCGCGGACTGCGGCGCGAGCTGCATCGAGAGCTCCGAACCCCTGCTTCGTATCCACGACCGTGGCGCTGGCTTGCAGCGTGCCACGAGCTTGGGCTTCTGCGGCGGCGGGCAAGGCAGCACCCCCCAAGACTACCAGGCCAACCACCGCCAGCACCTTCAGGTACGAAATCTGGCTAACTGGGCGCATTTTCCTGCTCCATCAGAGGGTGACCGCTTCGCTCGATCCCCTCCTAAGGCAGGCGGCGTACCGTCCACGCGAAACCGCGTAAAGCAATTCTCTGCAATATTTTACGCTACTGTCCGAAACTCAGAACCCAGCCTCGATTGTCGAAGAATTTGACAGCAAGGTACGATTTGCGTTTGCTAACCCTTGTTCCTATCTTCGCCTCCCCCTTTCGGGGCATTTTCGTAAAGAAATTTGACAGATAGCACGTATTTGACACTTGGCACGCCTATTGCCCCTGTGGCGTGTCGGCAACAGTCGGAGGAGCCGAATGGCCCTCCAAACAGCAGAACTCACAGCTCGAACCAAAGAGGTAGACCCGATGCGTATCTCCAAGCTGTCCCTGGTCGTGCTCGCGCTCGTTATCGGCGCGTCGACGGTCCAGGCCCAGACGAACAATGCCAGCATCACGGCGACGGCAGCTGTCCAGACGCCGATCAACGTTGTTGGCGCTCAGCAGTTGAACTTCGGCAACGTCTTCCCCGGCGTAAACAAGACGGTCGCCGCGACGGATCTGACGAATGCCGGCCGTTTCGACGTCACGGGCCAGGCCAGCACGCCGGTGACCCTGTCGTTCACGCTGCCCGCGACGCTGTCGTCCGGCGCGAACACGATGCCGATCGACACGTACACGGGCATCTCCGCAGCGACCAGCGCCCAGACCGGCGGCGTCGCTTTCAACCCCGTGACCGGTGCTAACCCCAGCCTCAGCGGTCTCGGCGCGTTGTTCGTGTGGATCGGCGCCCGCGTGACCCCCGCCACGAACCAGGCGCAGGGCACGTACACCGCCAACGTTACGATGACGGTGGTCTACTAGGCTGAACCATGGAGTCGAGCTTGTGATATGCGCCGGCAGAGGGTACTCATCCTCTGCCGGCGCAGTCGCAAGGGAGACCCGCAAACTCATGAAAACCCTGACCTGGCTCGTGATCGGACTGGCGCTGCTCGTGGCCACCATGCCCCCCGTACTCGCGGCGCAGGGGAAGCCACTCAATGTCACGGGTGTCCGCGGCATCACGTTCGGCGTGGTGTTTCCCGGCGTGCCCAGGGTTGTCGTGCGGACTGATGCCGCGAACGCGGGACAGTTCGACATCGGCTACGCGAAGTTCTCTCCGATCCAGATCACGTTCACGCTGCCGGCGGCCATGTCGGGTCCCGCGGGCGCCACGATGCCCCTCGTGTTCGGGGCCAACGACGGCGGGTATTCCTCACCGGAGACGATTACCAGCCAGGTAGGCTTCGATCCCAGAGTGGCGTTCGCGACTGCGCTCGACAAGAACGGTCGCGCCGCCGTGTTCATCGGCGGCACGGCCCAGCCGCTGACCTCGCAACGGGCTGGGAACTACACGGCCACGATCACCATGACCATCACGGTGTTGCCATGAAGCGCGCACTGTGGGTTGCCGCGGTCCTCGGTTTCTTTCTGGGTTCCGGGGGATCGCCGCTCGCTGCCCAGGGCGTGATGGTCGCGCCCCACGCGGTCTACATCGATCATCGCGTCCGCAGCGGGTCGGTCCTCCTGTACAACCCGGGCACCGAGCCAGTAGAAGTAACGATCTCCACCCTGTTCGGCTATCCGACCACGAACGAGAAGGGTGAGATCGTACTGCGCACCGTGGATGTGCCTGACTCCACGCTGCCTTCCGCGCTCGCCTGGATTCAAGCCTTCCCGCGCCGGTTGACCGTGGCGCCGCTCGAGCGGCAGACGGTGCGCCTCCTCGCGCGGCCCCCAGCTGGCCTCGCGGATGGTGAGTACTGGGTCCGCCTCATGATCGCGGCCAAGGCGGGGACGATCCCGATCGCCGGCGTAGCGGACACGACGGCGATTCAAGTGGGCCTCACCCTCGAGGTGCGCACCATCATCGGCATCTCGTACCGCAAGGGGCCCGTCACGACGGGCGTCACCTTGTCGAACCTGCGCGCGCAGCTGCTCAACGACACGACCATCGTGACGCAGAGCCGCCTTGTCCGTCACGGGAACGCCGCCTTTGTCGGCACCGTGCGCGGCACCATCGTGGACTCGACGGGGACGACTCGCGCCTCGTTCTTCACGCCGCTCGGCGTCTATTTCACGATGGAGCCGCGCATCGCGAGCACCATCGCCAAGCTGCCGCGCGGGCGCTATTGGCTCCGCTACGAAGTCGTCGCAGAGCGCGAAGATCTCGATCCGTCCGTCGTCCTCCGGGCGCCCACCGCGCGCGACTCCGTGCGCCTGGTGGTTCCGTGAACCGTCGTCGTCTCTTGGCTTTGGCCGCCGTCCTGACCTTGGGTTTCCCGCAGCGCGGAGCCGCGCAGGGCGGATCGGGCTCGTTCTCGGCCGACGCGGTCGTGGTGACCGTCGGCATGACGATCGCCACGATTCAGGATCTGAGCTTCGGGAGCGTGCCCAAGGGTGTCGCGACGACCGTCACGCCCGCTGGCGCGACGGCCGGTCAATGGCAAATCACCGGCAACCCGAACGCGTTCGTGACGATCGCGTTCACATTGCCGACGGTCTTGACGAACATCCAAGCGCTTCCGGGCTCGACGATGCCGATTTCGTTCGGCCTCACGTCGGCGCTGTGGCGTCGGGCGAACAACAATCCCGCGGGCGCCACCGCCTTCAGTCCCGCGCTCGGGACGGTTGGACGGTTCGGACCGCCGGCAAACCCGACGATCAACATCTGGATCGGTGGTACAGTCAACCCTGCAGCCGCGGCGAAGCCGGGGATTTACCAGGGCACCATCATCCTGTCTCTGACGTACCTGTAAACTCATGAGTCGCGCGCTGATGGGGCTGCTCGTCGGGGTCAGCCTCGGCGCCTGCGCGCGCGACGCTTCGCAAGCGCCCTCCATCACACTCGAGTCGTCACCGCCGCACGTGGCGACGTCGACACGACATTCCGGGCACGCCACGCACCCCACGGGCTACGTGATCGTGCGCGACAGCGCGGCGGGGAACGCCACGATGCCGGGGATCCGCTTCGCCCCCCTCGTGGACACGACGCCGCAGGATACGGCGGCCGAACCGGTCATCGTCGAGCTGCGCATCGGACGTATCGCCCGCACCACCCTGCAGGGCTTCCGCGTCCGCACCGAAGTGTTGCTCCCGCTCGCACAGTTCCTGCAGCTGGTCGAGATTCGCCATCGGCTCTCTCCAGAGGGGCGGCTTGACGCTGCCGTGGACCCCGGGAACCGGCCGATCGTCATCGACGTGCGGCGCGACACGATGCAGTTCGGAGACCGGCGCGTGCGTATCGAGCCTGAGTTCAGGCGCTTTCAGGACGGGGAGCTGTACGTCGGCGCCGAGCGTCTCGGTGACTTGCTGGGGCTGCGGTTCGCCGTCGACTGGGCCGATCTGACCGTGACGGTGATCGACCCGAACACGCTGCCCATCGCGCGCCGGCTGCAGCGCGAAGCGGCCCGCGATGCCTACCTGCGGCGCGTCGAGGGTCCCAAGGCCGATGTCACGTTCGGACGCGAGCGGCCGCGCTGGGACGGCGTCGTACTCGACTACTCCCTCTTCGCGCCGTCGGTCGATCCCCTCGGTGGCGCCGCCTACACGCTGGGCCTCGGCGCCGACGTCGCGGGCGGCTCGCTCGAAGTGGTCGGCCAGAGCGTCGGGCCCGCATCGGACGGGCAGGTACACATCGATGCATCGTGGACCGGCGTGTGGCGCGACGCACGGTGGGTCAAGCAGCTGCGGCTCGGCGACGTCGTGTCGACCAGCCCGCGCGCGCGCACCATTCGGGGCGCTATGATCACCAACGCGCCCTACGTGCGCGCGTCATTCGTCGGCGGGTTGCGCTACGCCGGCCAGCTCGAGCCGGGGTGGTCGGTCGAGGCGTACCGGGGCGGCGACCTCGTCGCCTTCGATTCCACGGATGGCGCTGGCGCGTTCGCCGTCGACCTGCCGGTGCGCTACGGCGAGAATCCCGTCGACTTCATCGCCTATGGCCCTTTCGGCGAAATCCGCGAGTTCAACCGCACGTACCGGGTGCTCAGCGAGCTGCTCCCGGCGGGCCTGTTCGAGTACGGACTCTCCGGGGGCCAGTGCCGGAGTATCGTCTGCGCGGCCACGGCGAATCTCGATGTGCGCTACGGCGCGACGAGCCGCGTGACGATGCAGGCGGGGCTCGACCAGTTCTGGCGCGACAGCGTGCCCAACCGGCTCCACCCATACGCCTCGGTGGTGGCGAATCCCACCAACGCGTGGGCGGTGCAGGGGGACCTCGTCGCCGGCGCGTTCGCGCACGGCGCCGTGCGTTACGAGCCGTCGGTCGATCTGCGGGTCGAAGGCGACTACTCCCGCTTCGCGCGTGACTCGTTTTCCGTGTTCGCCGTCCCGGGGCGTCGCGCGGCGTGGAGCCTGAGCGGCTTCGTCCGCCCGCCGACCAAGGGCGGGTTCTTCTTCTTCGACGCACGGGTCGAGCAGATCATGACCGACGCGGGACACATTACCCGCACGCGGCTGGGCGCCTCGATGCAGACCGAGGAGATCCGCCTGCTGCCGTACGTCCGGACGGAGCAGGATGCGACGACGCGCGCGTTCGCGGGGCTCAACACGTTCATCCTGCCGCGGCCGCAGTGGGGCTCGTTCATGGGTCAGGTCATGCTGCGAACGACCACCGAGGTCGAACCGCGAGCAGGCCTCGCGGCGTGGTCGGCGTTTGCGGCGCGCCCGGTCGTGCGCGGCGTGCGCCTCGAGGTTGGCGCGACGTGGCGGCGCGGCGACGGTGGTCTGACCTACACGCTCGTGATCACCTCGTACCTGCCCGCCGCGCGCACGGTCACGGCGGTCAGCGCCCCTCCCGGCGGGCCCGTGACCGGAACGCAGTTCGTGCAAGGGTCGGTGTTGTGGGATCGCCCGGCGGGTCGCCTCAGCCTGGCCCCCGGTCCGTCGCTCGAGCGGTCGGGCCTGTCGGGGCACGTGTTCCTCGACGAGAACGCCAATGGCCGCCGCGACGTCGGCGAGCCGGCGCTCCCCAACGTGCGGGTGCTCGTAGGCTCCGTGGGCACCCATAGCGACACGGCGGGCAGCTACCGCGTGTGGGACCTGGTGCCGTTCGAGCCGATCTTCGTGACGATCGACTCCCTCTCCCTCGAGTCGCCGCTGCTCGTGCCCGCGTTCTCTCGCGCGAGCATCGTGCCCGGGCCGAATCGCTTCCGCACGCTGGACATCCCCGTCGTGCAGGCCGGCGTGATCGAGGGCCGCGTGACGCGCGAAGGTCGTGGGGTGGGTGGTGTGACGCTCGTCTTGACCGACAAGCGCTCCGGTACGCGGCGGACGCTCGTGACGTTCACCGACGGCGCCTTCTACCTGCTCGGCGTGAAGCCCGGCGACTACGCGTTGACGGTGGACGAGCGCGTGCTGGATGCCCTGGGGGCTGATGCCGCGCCGCTGTCGTTCCAGCTGGTCCCCACGCCTGACGGCGTCGGGCGGTCCGATCTGGAGCTTCGCCTCAAGCCGAGGTTCTAGCCGAGACCAGCTCTCGCAGCAGCGTTTCCAGCTTTGCGAAATCGAAGGGTTTCACCAGCGACGGCACGCCGGACTCTTGCAGCAGGGCGACGGTGTCGGGGGCGAACGAGTCTCCGGTGGCGAGGATCAGGCGACTCACCATCGCGGGGTGCTCCTGGCGGAGTCGCTCGAGGAACTGCCGGCCGTTCATGCCCGGCATCCGCACGTCCGAGAGAATGACGTCGAAGCGTCGCTCGCGCAGCACGCGCAACGCCTCGACGCCGTCGGCCACGGCGGTGGCGTCGATCCCGCGCCGCTTCAGGAAGTTCAGGACGGCGCGCCGCAGCCCCTCCTCGTCGTCGACGATGAGCACCGTCAGCAATTCGTCGGGCAGGACCGGCCCGATCATCGGTCCGGGCGTCAGGCGCCGGCGCGCGCGCTGGTCGCGCGGCAGCTCCACGGTGAACACAGCGCCCCGCTCCGCCCGATTCGGGTCGGAGTCGACCCAGATGCGGCCGCCGTGATCGTGCACGATGCCGTAGCAAATCGACAGCCCCAGTCCCGTCCCTCGCCCCTCCGGTTTGGTCGTGAAGAAGGGATCGAAGATCCTCCCCTGGATGTCGTGCGGGACGCCCGGGCCTGTGTCGACGACCTGCAGACGCACGCGCTCGTCCGCGGCCGCCGTGCGGATCGTGATCTCGCGACGCCATTCCACGGTCGTCAACGCCTGCTCGGCATTGATGAGGAAGTTGAGCAGCATCTGCTGCATCTCCGACCCGTTTGCCCACGCGGTCGGGTCGCTCGGGTCGAGCTCGAGGGTCACCTTGATGTTGAGTGTCGTGAGGTGGTAGGAGCGGAGCGCGTAGGTCCGGCGCACGACGGCGTTCAAGTCGACGAGGGCTCGCTCCCGGCCGCCGGCGCGCGCGAAGGCGAGCAAGTTCGACGTGATGCGGCCGATGCGCGTCGCTTCGTCGTACATCATCTGCACCGTCTCCCGCTGCTCGGGCGGCAGGTCGTCGAGCAGCAGAGTCTGCGCGAAGCCGGAGATGATCGCCGCCGGGTTGTTGATCTCGTGGGCCACGCCGCTGACGAGCTGGCCCATCGCGGCGAGCTTCTCGGCCTGCTGCAGCTGCGCCTGCGTGCGCCGGTGATCCGTGACGTCGCGCGCCAGCGCCAGGACTTTGGTTACCCGTGGCCCCTCGCGCACGGGGGCGTACAGAATGGCGCTCACGCCGTCCGCGCCCCCGGGCGTCTGGTAGGGCACCTCGAACTGTCGCAGCTCGCCGCTGAACGCCGCCGCGAGGTTCTCGCGCGCGAAGGCGGCCGCGGTCGCGTCGAGCCGCTGAAACACCGACTGGTCGGGCGCGAACATCCGTCGACCCGCAGCGTTGGAATCGAGGACGCGGCCGCCCTGGTCGAGCACGACGATCGCATCGGGGACCGACTCCATCACGAGGCGCAGGCTGTGCTCGGCCGACGCCGTCGCCGCGAGCGAGCTCATGAGGGACCGTGTTTGATGGGCCACCTCTTCCTCGAGCAGCGCCGCGTAGCGGCGGTCGGCGCCCAGGGAGTAGAGCACGCGGGCGCCGATGATCGCGATCCCGATCCCGACGATGACGGCGGTGTCCGGGGCTCGCTCGGGCCGCATGATCGCGGCGATGGCGAGGCCGGCCATCCCCACGAGTCCCACCACGATCGCCACCGTGCGGGCGGCGGGGCCGAGGACGGCTCCGGGGTGCGCGGTGGCGCCGCGATGGGTCGCGTGGTCGGGCGCGATCGCGGCCGCGGCCGCGATCGTCAGCAGCCCGGCATCCCACGTGAGATCGAGGAGACCGCCGGTCTGGTAGGAGCCACGCAGGGCCACGACGGCATACACGAGATTGCCGACGGCGAAGAAGACCACGCCCGGGAGCACTAGGGCCGCGGTGGCAATCGGGAAGACCGAGCGGCGCAGCATCTGAATCAGCACCATCCACAGCACCATGATCCCGCCCGTCGACCAGCAGATGCTGGTGATCAGCGCGAGCACCGATCCGCCCGAATCGAAGAGCGGTTCCAGCAGGAACTCGTAGGCCAGCGCGCCCGCGATGAACGTGACGAGGATGGTGTCGAGGATGAGCTCGGGATCGGGCCGGCGCGTCGGTTGCCCGCGGAGCAGGGTGGTGACGCCCAGCGCGAAGCAGGGATAGATGCCGAGGTACCCGACGTCCGCGAGGGAGGGGAACACCGGCGGCGTCCCGAGCCACACGTCGTGGTAGGTCCAGAAGAGCTGCCCGGCAAAGAAGGACACGCACCCGGCGCCGATCCACTGCCATGTGTGGCGTTCCTCCACCTGTGCGATGCGCCGTGCGGCGAGGAAGCAACAGTACGCGCCGTACGCCGACGCCCACAGCCAGCAGAGATCGGTGACGAGCGCGATCGTCGGCCGGTCGCGCGGCGGGAACGCGTACAGCAAGAGGATCCCCGCGAAGGACAGCGCGGCGATGATGGCCAGCAGGCGGGCGGGGCGACTCAGCGGGATCACGCGGGACTCCGGGAGTAACCTAACCGCATTATGTTTCGCCGCCAATGAACCGTCTCGGATGGATACACACCGCCGAACACTCGCTCGGGGAGTGGGACACGCTCGCCGCGCTCGCGCGCGACGTGCGTACGAGCGGATTGGATCGGACCCTCGTGTGCGGCATGGGGGGATCGAGCCTCGCGCCGCAGGTGCTTGCCGCCAGCACCGCGCGCCCGCGCGCGCCGCTGCACGTGCTGGACAGCACGGATCCCGCCGCGGTGCTGGCGGCGGAGCGGGCGGGAGATCCCGCTCGCACGCTGTTCGTGATCGCGAGCAAATCGGGCACGACCGTCGAGACGCTTGCCTTCTATCGGTACTTCGCGACGCGGGCACGGCCCGAGCAGTTCGTCGCCATCACGGACCCCGGTACGCCGCTCGAAACGCTCGCGAAGACCCAAGGCTTTCGCGCCGTCGTCGCCCATCCCGCCGACGTCGGCGGCCGCTACGCCGCGCTCACCGCCGTCGGCATGCTGCCCGCGGCACTGCTCGGACTCGACGGCCGCACGTTGCTCGAGCGCGCGTGCGCGCTCGACCCGGCGCGCGCGAAGGCGTTTGGGGCCCAGCTCGCGCAAGTCGTGAGCGCCGGGCGCGATAAGCTCGCGCTCCGGCCGCCCGCCGCCGTCGCCACGGTGGCGGATTGGATCGAGCAGCTGGTCGCGGAAAGCTCGGGCAAGGATGGTCGAGGGGTGATCCCGGTCGTGGACGATCCGGTGGGCGACACCCGCCCGGACACACAGGTCGTGACCGATATCTCGGGCGACCCCCTGGACCTCGGCGTCGAGTTTCTGCGGTGGGAATACGCGACCTGGGAGATGTGCGAGCGTCTCGGTGTCAACGCGTTCGACCAGCCCGACGTCGATGAGGCCAAGCGATTCGCGCGGGAGGAATCGGGCCGCGACGACCCGCTGCCGACGCTCACCCCGGCGGACCTGCGCCGGAGCGCCCGTCCCGGCGACTACTTTGCGATCCTCGCCTACCTCCCGCCCCTCCCCGACGTGACGGCGGCCCTGCGGGACGTGCGCGCCTCCTGGGGCCGAGCGTTGGGCTGTGTCACGACCCTCGGCTTCGGGCCCCGCTACCTCCACTCGACCGGTCAGCTCCACAAGGGAGGGCCGAACACGGGGCTCTTTCTGGTGATCACGACGGACGATGCGATGGACCTACCGATTCCCGAACAGGGGCTGACCTTCGGCGCGCTGAAGCGGGCGCAGGCCCGCGGCGACATCCGGGCGCTCCTGGCGCGGGGACGGCGCGTGGCGCACGTCCACCTTCACACCCTCGACGATCTGCGCACCCTCAGGGCCGGATAAACGCCGTCCGGGGCGCGGGGCTCCGTTGGTGCGGCCGCACACTCGCCCAAATCTCTGCGTTCAGCTCTGCTTCGTCGGCCATGTCGGGGCCCGCGAGATCCTGGTCCGATACCCGCGAGCGGAACGCGTGCGGGTTGCGCTCGTCCAGGGGCCAACGATTCGGCACCGCCGCGAACGGCGTCAGATCCGCGCGCGTGGCGAATGCCGGCCACAGCGGCGTCGCGCCGGCGTCGTACTGGCTGAGGGGTGGCAGGTCGAGCAAGGCCCCAATCGTGCGGAGCACCGAGCTGGTCGTGTAGAACGTGCTGTCGACTACGCCGCGGCGCGCGAAGGGTGACGCCACGAGCAGTACGGAGCGATGCGCATCCACGTGGTCGGGACCATTCTGCGCATCGTCTTCGATCGCGAACAGGGCCATCGAGCTCCAGGACGGGGAGCGGCTGAGCCGATCCACCACGCGTCCGATGGCGAGATCGTTGTCGGCCACCATGGCACGCGGCGTGGGCTCGTCGGCGCGGCGGCCCAACGTGTGGTCGCGTGGCAGATAGAGGATCACGAGGTCGGGGAAGCGGCCCTGCCGGTCCCAGCTGGCGACGGAGTCCGCGAAGAGATTGGCGCGCACCGTGTCGGGAATGCTCATCACGAACCCCGGGTAGCGATTGGCCGTGATGCCCTTCAGGCCCCCGATGTTGGTGCGGATCGTGTCAGCCTCGTCGGTCGTCATCTCGCCGAAGTTGACGACCCACAATCCTTTCCGGTTGGCCGCATCCCACAGATACGACTCGGCGCGATTGGCAAGATCCTCACCGCTCGTCAGGTCCCAGTCGCGACGGTCGGAGTAGACCTGCGGCCACGTCTTCTCGTTGAAATCGTTGGCGAAGGCGCGCGTGCTCCACTCGTGCCCGTCGGCGCTGACCTCGCCATCCACATAGAAGTTGTCGAACAGCACGAAGCGCCGCGCGATCGCGTGCGCATTCGGCGTCACGGAGTCGTTGAAGATCGCCAGCGTCGCGTCCCCATTGCCCGCGGCGACGTCCCCGAATACCTGATCGTACGTGCGGTTCTCCCGAATGACGTAGACCACGTGGCGGATGGGCGGTTTGGCGGTCGGGCGGTTCGCAGATCCGCCCCGCAGCGCGGCGTTCGAGTAGGGGCTGAGGGAATAGACGCGGGCCGTGTAGCGGGCGAGCGTCGCCGAGTCGGGGACGGGGACGATCGAGACGGAGCCGGTGATGACATCGCCGATGTACGTGCCGTCGGGATTCGCGCCCGACCCGCCGCCCTTGCCGTTGGCGATGTAGAGCGTGCGGCCGTTGGCCGATGTTGTCACGGCGGTCGGGTACCAGCCAGCGGGGATCAGTCCGGCGACGCGCATCGCGCGCGGACCGACGCGCACGACGGCCACGGCGTTGTTGCCGGCCATCGCGACGTACAGCGTCCGACCGTCGGGGGAGAGCGCGAGGGCGTTGGGGTCGCTGCCCGCGGGCGCGCGCGGATCGAGCGCCACCGTGAGCTGCTCGGTTACCCGGCCTGTGCGGAGATCGACGCGGGCCACGCCGTTCGAGCCCGCGAGCGCGACGAACAGGCTGCCGTTGCCGAGTGTCAGGGCCGAGGGATGCGGGCCGACGAACCAGGCGGTGCGGCGGTACGGCGGTCCGGCGTTCAGGTCGATCACGGAAACGGTCGAGTCTCCCCAATCGCTGACGTACAGACGACCGGCGTCGGCGACCGCGGTGTAGGGCCGGTGCCCCACGGCAATCGCACCCTGACGTTGCAGCGTATGTGCGTCGATCAGGTAGACCGAATCGCTGAGGTTGCCCACCGCAGCGACGAGCGAGCGCCCCCCCCCCGGCAGGACCGAGATGCCGGCGACGAAGATCTTCCTGGTCGAGTCGCCGAGGAGCATCGAGTCGGTTCGCCACGCGCCGCCCAGTCCCGCGCGCACGAGGCGATAGACTTTATTCTGGCCTGCCCCGCTCGCCCACACCGTGTCCGCTCCGCGGCGGCCCGTCCGGGCGAGGCCGAGCCACGCCGCGCGCATCCGCCGCACCCAGCTCGCGGTGCCCGCCACGGGATCGACGCGCATCACGCCATTTTCGCCGTAGCCGTTGTTCGTGACGAACACGAGGCCGTCGCCCGTCTCGACGAGATTGAGTGGCAGGGTGCCGACGCTCACCTGGCGGCCGGCGGGCTCGATGCGCCAGCCCGACGGCAGGAGCGTCGCGCGGCCCCCCCCGAGCGGGCCTGGGACGAGACGGGTCGCGAACAGGGCGAGGACGGCGAGGGCGGGTACCGCTAGCAGTGCGGGTCTGCGCATGGACGCCAATATACTTACCTTACGCTCCGCGCATGAGCGGCCTGATCTTCCACCTCATCGCCCATACACACTGGGATCGGGAGTGGTATCTCCCGCGCGCGGCATTCCAGGCTCGGCTCATCCCGATGCTCGACGATTTGATCGAGCGCCTGCAGGCCGATGCCGGGTTCCGCAGTTTCCTGCTCGACGGGCAGACGGTCCTGCTCGAAGACTACCTGCGCGTTCGCCCCGACCGCGAAGCCGACATCAAGGCGTTGGTCAAGACGAGTCGATTGCAGGTCGGTCCCTGGTATGTCCTCGCCGACGAGTTGATTCCCTCGGGGGAGTCGCTGCTGCGCAATCTGCTCCTCGGCGCCGCCGACGCCGAGCGTTTCGGCGGCCGCCTCGACGTGCTCTACTCGCCCGACGCCTTCGGCCACCCGGCCGTGTGGCCGATGCTGGCGCGCGAATTCGGGATCAAACACGGCGTGCTGTGGCGCGGCCTGGGTGGCGAGCCCGGGCAGGAGCGCGATCTCTACCGCTGGCGTGGCCCCGATGGTCGCGACATCCTCGTCTGGCACCTGCCCCCCCAGGGCTATGAAATCGGGGTCGCGCTCCCGGCGGACGCCGACCGCCTCCCGGCCGCCTGGCACCGGGTTCGGACCGTCCTGGTCGACCGGGCGGCCGGCAAACACATCCCGGTGTTCGTGGGCGCCGACCACCACGCGACCCATCCCCAGCTCGTGCGTCTGCGCGATCTCCTGCTCGAGCTCGAGCCGGCGAACGCATTCCGTATTTCGCGCCTCGACGAGTTTTTCCAGGCAGCCGCCGAGGCCGGCGGCGCCGCCGCGGCGCCACTCGCCGCCGGCGAGCGGCGCTGGTCGTACGCGTACACGTGGACGTTGCAGGGCGTGCACGGGACACGCGCGCCCCTCAAGCGACGTCACGGCGACGCCGAGCTGTGGCTCGAGCGGGTGGCGGAGCCCCTGGCGGCGTTGGCGCGTCGCTACGGCGGCCGCGAACGCCGCCCGCTCCTCGACCACGCGTGGCGCACGCTGGTACGCACGCAGTTCCACGATACGATCGCCGGATGCACGAGCGATGCCGTCGCCGCCGCGGCCGAGCGCCGCATCGCCGACGTGCGAGCGGACGCGCGCGAGATCTCACGGGGCGCGCTCCACGATCTGGTGGGCCACGATCCCGACGCCGCGCGCGACCGGGGCGCCATCGAGCCGTCCCTCGTCCTGTGGAATCCCGGCGCGCGTCCCCGCGCGCGAGTCGTGGTGGCCGACGTCACGTTCTTCCGCCGCGACGTGCCGATCGGCCCGCCCCCAGAACAAGAGCGAGACCGCGCGGCGCGCGCGGGCAACGGGTATCAGCCGTTCGCGTTCCGCACGCGCGACGGCCGCGCGCTGCCGGTGCAGGTGCTCGCTCGGCGCACCGCGCACGAACGTCTCGAGGCCGCGCGGCACTATCCCGACGAAGATGAAGTAGATCAGGTCCGGGTCGCGTTTCGTGCGCCGGCGGTGCCGGGGCTCGGGCTCGGCACACTCACACTCGGGCCCGCGGCGGCGCTGCCGCGCGGTGAGGGGGTGCAGGTCCGCGGCCGCAGTCTCGAAAACCGCTTCGTCGAAGTGTCGCTCGAGTCGAGCGGCGCCCTGACGCTGATCGATCGGAAGAGCGGTGAGCGGTACGCGGGCCTGCTGCGACTCGAGGGCTCCGGCGACGCGGGCGATACCTACACGTACTGCCCGCCGGTGCGCGACCGCGTGACGCGGAGCAAGGGGCCGGTTACCGTGCGTCGCCTCGCCGCCGGACCGCTCGTGGCCGCGCTCGAAGCCCGCTGGTCAGTCTTGCGCGACGTGACGGCACGTCTCGTGGTCCAGCTCTACGCCGACAGTCCACTCGTTCGCTGCACGCTCGACATCGACAATCGCGCAACGAATCACCGCTTGCGCGCGAGGCTGCCGCTCGGCGCGCGGCTCGCGGAGGGGCCCGCGGTAGCGGGCGCGGCATTCGGTGTGGCCATCCGGCCCGCCGTGTTTGCCGACCCGGCCGACTATCCGCGCGAGACGCCGGTGCGCACGGCGCCGGCGCACCGCTTCGTCGCGGCGGCGCGTGGGTCGCGGGGTCTCGTCTTCCTTGCGCCGGCCTTCTTCGAGTACGAGTGGACGTCGGCAGGCGACTGCTTCATCACGGTGCTGCGCTCGGTCGGCGAGCTCTCCCGCGGGACTCTGCCAACGCGCCCCGGGCACGCCGGTTGGCCCACACCGACGCCCGAAGCCCAGTGTCTGGGGCGCACCACGATCGAATGGGCGCTGGCGCCCGTGTCGGCTGCCGACCTCGAGCGCGGCGACGCCGTGCCGCACCTGTGGGAGGACGCGTTCCTCCCGGTCCAGGGCTGGTGGCTGCGGGACGCCGGGATGCTGACGCCGGCGCCCATGGACGTGACGCTCGAAGGGACGGGACTCGTGCTGTCCGGCGTGAAGCCGGCACAGGCGGGATCGCCCATGGTACTGCGCTGCTACAACGCGAGCGGGCGCAAAGCGGCCGGCGCGTGGCGGTTCGGCGACGGCGTCAAGAGCGCCCATCGCGTCCGCGCCGACGAACGGGAGTCCGTGGCGCTCGTCCTCGAGCAGCGCGGCAACGTCGTGCGATTCGTCGCTGAGCCACACGAAATCGTCACCATTCTCGTGACCTGACATGCAAGAGCACCGCCTCACGGTCCCGCGTTCGGCGCGATACTACACTCTCGGCAAGGGCGACCGAGAGGTGTGGTTCGTCCTGCATGGCTACGGCCAACTCGCCGCGCGGTTTCTCACCCGTTTCGAACCGATCGACGATGGCACGCGCCTCATCGTCGCGCCTGAAGGCCTCTCGCGGTTCTATCTCACCGAGGCTCCTAGCGAGCGCCGCGTGGGGGCCAGCTGGATGACGAAGGAAGACCGGCTCGCGGAAATCGACGACTACGTGCGCTACCTCGATGCGGTCTACGATGAGGTGGCGCGCAATAGCAAGGTGACACTGCTCGGATTCTCGCAGGGCTCCGCGACCGCGTGTCGTTGGTGGGCACGCGCAGCGTCAAAGATCGGCCGCCTGATCGTCTGGGGTGGGGAAGTGCCGCCTGACGTCGAGCTCCCTCGCACGGTACAACTCTCGCTGGTCTATGGCAGCCGCGACGAGTATTTCACGCCCAAGGTCGTCACGGCCACCGAAGCGCGGCTGAAGCAAGAAGGGATACCGTATACGCTCGTTCCCTTTGAGGGCGGGCACGAAATCGATCCTGCCGTGCTCAAGAAAGTGGCGCTGACGGCTCCATAGCGTCCCGTACCGCATCGCCCAGCAGCGTACACGCGACGACGACGACGACGAGCGCTGCCCCCGGAGCCGTGGCGACCCAGGGCGCGTTGACGAGCACGTCCCGGCCTGACGCGATCATGTTGCCCCACGACGGCGTCGGCGGCTGCACTCCCAATCCCAAGAATGAGAGGCTCGCTTCGAGCGTGATCGCGTTGCCGACGCCGAGCGCGGCGGCGACGATGACGGGCGTGACGGCGTTCGGCAGGATGTGACGGACCAGCACCCGCA
>Ga0193727_1000328_pt1 | contig 17916 bp, 16 predicted proteins | sample H2c2metaG_FD_143051 | JGI IMG/M metagenome (GOLD analysis project Ga0193727, IMG submission 143051) | Soil microbial communities from a riparian zone of the East river system, Colorado, United States - H2c2 | ecosystem: Environmental > Terrestrial > Soil > Riparian zone | place: USA: East River...
TCCGGTGTGACCTGACTAACGCGTGTGCGTTCTACCACTATCATTGCACGCGCGGCAGCGGGCGCATCGGGCGCCCGGCATTCCCTGCGCCCTCTGATCAAGAGGGTAAGGAAGTTCAGAGCAAAACTCGGGCGACATGCGCCGCGAGATCGCGAATGTGTGCTTGAGAACAAGCAAGAGCCGCGCGGCTTGTATCGCGCTGGCGTCAAACAAGTCGGCCGGTTGGAGTGGGCATGGGCCCGCTCTCGGCAATTGGTTCGACACGCACTAGACGTGTTGGTAGGCATCGCCACAACTGCAGATTTCGCACCCCACCCCCGCGTTCCCGTCTGTGGCAGGCGCCAGCATCGGAACGTAAGCTTCGCCCCAGGTGACTCTTTCATGACAAGGAAATCCCCGACTTCGACCCCACTCGTGCATTGCCGCCAAAAATAGTACTAAGCAGAAAAGCAAAATGCCGAGAGTTGCGTTGCGTAAATAGGGTGGTCGCGATGGTGCCCGAGCAGGGCCAACGACCCGTATATGCCTCCGCCGGGTGGGAGATCGATCTTGCCCGGCGCGAATTGCGTTCGTCGGGGGTGCCGGTGCCCCTCGGCGGCCGTGCGTTCGAAATCGTCGCGGAGCTGGTGCAATCGGGCGGCGAGCTCGTCAGCAAGACCGATCTCGCGGAGCGCGTCTGGCCGCGCACCTTTGTCGAAGAGGGCGCCCTTCGGGTTCATATCGCGGCCATTCGCAAGGCCTTCGGGCCTGATCGCGACATGCTGTCGACAGCCGTCGGTCGCGGCTATCGCCTGCTCGGGACCTGGCAGGTGCGGCGGGACAGCACACCTGCGGCACAGGCCGCGGTCGAGCCGATGCAGGCGCGCGTCGATCCCGTCTTGACCAATCTTCCGGTGGCGAGGTTCGACCTGATCGGCCGGGCCTCGGCGATTCCCTACCTGCGGGATCTGCTGTCGGCCTATCGGGTGGTCACGCTGACCGGTCCCGGGGGGATCGGCAAAACAACACTGGCGCTTGAGGTCGCCCGGTCCGTATTCCCGGACCTGCAGGGCGGTAGCAGCCTGCTGGTCGAGTTGGCCTCGCTTTCCAACCCGGACCTGGTTCCCTCGGCGCTCGCCAGCGTTCTCGGTCTCAAGCTGGACGGCGAGGAGATTTCCGCCGCGTCGGTCGCGCGTGCGATCGGGACCAGAGAACTCCTGCTGGTGCTGGATAATTGCGAGCACGTGGTCGACGCGGTGGCCAACCTGACCGAAGCGATCGTGAGCCGTTGTCCGCACACCACCGTTCTCGCCACCAGCCGCGAAGTGCTGCGCGTCCATGGCGAGCATGTGTTTCGCGTCCCCCCGCTCACCGTGCCGCCCGAAACCGGGGTCGAACCCAACGGCGCGCTTGACCACGCGGCCGTGGAGCTGTTCATCGCCAGAGCCGGGGCCCTGGGCTCTGATTTCAAACGCAACGAAGAAAACTTCAGCGCCATTGCCTCGATCTGCCGGCGATTGGACGGCATCCCGCTTGCGATCGAATTCGCCGCCGCCCACGCCGTCATGATGGGACCTCCGGAGATCGCCGCGCTGCTGGATGACCGGTTCAAATTTCTGACCACCGGCCGGCGAACGGCGCTGCCGCGGCACCAGACGCTGCGCGCGACGCTGGATTGGAGCTATGACCTGTTGCCGGAGACCGAGGCGCGGGTGTTGCGCCACCTTGCCGTGTTCGCCGGAGATTTCCTGCTCGACGCCGCGGTTGCCGTGGCAGGCGCCGCGGCGTCGGTCACCGATCACCTTGCCAATCTCGTGGCGAAGTCGCTTGTCGTCGCCGATGTTCGTGGCCAGACCCCGCATTACCGTCTGCTGGACACCACCCGCGTCTATGCCTTGGAGAAGCTGCGCAACGGCGGAGAATATCGGGAAGCCGCGCGCCGTCATGCCGAATTCTATCGAGACTTCTTTGCGCAGGCCGAAGCCGAGAGCGAGTCGACGCCGCAAGCCGAGTGGCTGGCCGTCTACGGCCGACACATCGACAACGTCCGCGCCAGCCTGAACTGGGCATTTGCACCGGACGGAGATCCGCAGATCGGCGTGGCGTTGACCGCCACCGCGGTGCCGTTATGGGTGCAATTGTCGCTGTTGGGCGAGTGCCGCGAGCGCGCCGCGATGGCGTTGGCGAGCCTCGGCAATGGCGCAGGCGCCACGGCACGGCTGCGCATGCAGCTTTCCGCAGCACTTGGCTGGTCGCTGATGTACGGCGTCGGCCGTGCCCGAGAGGCTGGCCCGGCCTGGGCGACGACGCTGGAACTCGCGGACCAGCTCGATGACCGGGAGTACCGGCTGCGCGCGCTCTGGGGTCTGTGCATCGATCAATTCAACAACGGCGAAATTCGCAAGGCGCTCGATTTTGCCGATCGTTTCGTCGACGGGGCGGCAAATTCCACCGACCCGATCGACGGGATGATGGCCGATCGCCTGCTCGCCACCGCGCTGCATTACCTCGGCGACCAGAAAAGTGCGCGTCATCATATCGAGCGCGTGCTGGTGCACCTGGCGGACCTGACCTTGAAACCGCGGATCGTCCGCTTCCGGTTCGATCTGCGGGTGTCCACACACTACTTCCAGGCGCGCATCCTTTGGCTGCAAGGCTTCGCCGATCAGGCGTTGCGCGCGGTTGAACGCAATATCGAGGAAGGGCGCGCCAGCGGACACGCCCTGACGTTTTGCAGCGTGCTGGGACAGGCGGCGTGCCCGATCGCTTTCCTGGCCGGTGATCTCGACGCCGCCGAGCGCTATTGCGCCGCGCTGCTCGACCATACCGAGCGCCACCCAATACGCCTCTGGAATCTGTGGGCGCGCTGTTTCAAGGGCATCGTGATGGTCAAACGCGGGGACATCGCCGCCGGGCTGGAGGTTCTGCGCAGCGAACTCGGACGCGCCGGAGAGGCCAGGTTCCTGCCGCGCTTCCTGCTTTCGCATGGCGAACTCGCGGCGTGCCTCGGTGAGGCCGGCGAGGTCGCGCAGGGCCTCGCCACCGTCGACGAGGCGTTGGTGCGCTGCGAAGCCAGGGACGAACGATGGTACGTGGCCGAGCTGCTCCGCATCAAGGGCGAGTTGCTGCTGCACGAAACCCAACATCGATCCATTTCGGCCGCCGAGCAGTGCTTCGGCGAAGCGCTTGAATTGGCCCAGCATCAAGGCGCGCTGTTTTGGGAGCTCAGGAGCGCGTTGAGCCTTGCCCGACTGAGGATCGGGCAGGACCGGCGGGCCGACGCACTCGCGGTCCTCGCGCCGGCCTACGCGAAGTTCGCTGAAGGTTTCGAGATTGCCGATCTGCGCCACGCAGGAGCGATGCTTGAGCAGCTTTCAGCTTCGTGACGCAATGACGGCAAATACGACACGGATGGCTGGATCAGGCTTTTGCCTTTTTGACCGCCTTCTTGGCGGGCTGGGCCTCTGCCGCGTTTCGCATCGATCTCGCGTAGCTGTCCGCGGCGTTATCGGCGGAAATCTGCAGCCGCTTGGCGGCGGCGGTCCCTTGCAGCATGATATTCTTCGCAATCTGTCGGTATTTTTCCTTGGTGTCCTTGTCCTTTGCCTTGGCGGCGAGGCTGACATATCGGTCGCGCCGGCGTTTGACGGCGGTCATGAGGCCTTTATTCTGTTGCTTCGCAAGTTGCCGGATTACGATATCCAGATCGGCTTCCGCCATTTTTTGTTTCCTCAGCTGCCATCAGAACATTCCACATGGTCAAGTATGCCGTTGCTGACCTTGCTTTGCAATTATGCGGCCGGCGGACGCGCTATCTGGGGAATAGCTCTCGGATCACTTGGCCGAGGCCGATTGTTCGGATGGTTTGCCGAAAACGCGGCGACAACCTTCGCTCAGGCTGGCCCGCTGCTTGTGCATGCAGGCGGTGATCCGCTCCACGCTCGGGATTTCCGATGCACAAAGCCGGAAAACATCGCTGGTGCAAAGCCGGCGTTGATCGTCTTGCGTAAATGCGTGGCTCGTTGCCGGCAGCACGAAACAGAAAGCCATCCCCGATGCGATCTTGAGATTGCGGAGTGTGAACAGATCAATTGGCATAGTCGTCCCCCTGGATTGACCGACGTTGCGGCCGACCGCCAGACGTTGACCGCCTTCGAATCAATTCATGATTGTATTGACATGAATGCCAATGCTTCAAGACTCTCGACGGCCACTAAACCAAAATTTTGTGTTGGCACTCGCAGCGCAGTCACCAACCCCCATGTGGGACCAGCCGCCTTTGGCGCATCGGACCCGCGCGAGCCTGGCCGAGCCGGCCGGCCTCGGCCACCCCACGTCGCGTTGGGCCTGCCGGCGGTCCGCCGCGCCTTGCGTTCGTGGTCATATTGAGAGAAAGAATGATACGTCGAGCCAAGCTTATGGGTCGCGAACACGGCAGTAAATGAAACCACTATTCGCCATTTTGCTCGCGTTGCCCCTGCTTTTGAGCGGCCTCGCCGCCGCAGCATCGTCACCCGCCGAGATGATTTCCGACTTTCGTCTGAAGCACGGCGAAGGACGCGTCACCATGGATGCAACCCTCAACCGGATTGCGCTGGAACAGGCCAAGGCAATGGCCGCCAAGGATACACTGGACCACGGGGTGCTCGGATCTTTCAGTTCGCGGGTCGCACCGGCGAGAGCGGGGCGGGCTGCGGAAAATATTGCGTATGGCTATGACGGTTTCGAAAAAACGCTCGGTCAATGGATCGACTCGAGCGGACATCGCAAAAATCTCCTGCTCCCCAAGGCGTCTCGCGTCGGCGTCGCCAGCGCGAAAAGCGCTACCTCTCATCGCACCTATTGGGCGATGGTGATCGCGGGCGAATACGAGCCCCGGCCAAAAGCTGCGGGCAAGACAACGACCCCTGCAGCCAAACGAAAGCCGGCTGTTCAATCCTGCCGCCTCAAGCTCCTCAGTCTCTGCTTTTGATGCAAGCCTCGATGCAGGACTCCGCTCAGCCCTTCACCGAACCGGCTTCCTCGCCGCTGATGGCGCGGTCGAGGGCGTCGACCAGGGTCTGGATTTCGATGAATTTGACGCGGGCCCGCTCGGCCTTGTCGCGATCGAACGGAGCGGCGAGCACCTTGGCATGCGCGTCCCGGTCTTCGATCATCCGCTCGCGGGCTTTCTTCAGCGTCTCAAGTCGCTCGCTCATTTCAGGCTCCTGCTTTCATATCCGCACCCCGCCACGCGCCCGAGGATCTCACTCAAAGGCCGGCGGAAGCCGGCCATTGCGGAAGATCACGGTAGGTTCGTCGTCATAGTCGCCCATCTCGGGGTCGCCGGTGGTCGAGAAGGCGACGACGCCGAGTTTGCTCAAGGCCAGTCGTTCCGCCGTTCGCAGCGCGCCGGTTGCCGACTTGCACGCGATCGGCGCATCGGCCTTGAGGTTTCCGCCTTTGCCGGCGTTGAATGCCTGCACGAAGTAGCTTGTTTCCCGGGCCATGAGGGCTCCTTTGAGCTGCCAACAACGGCGGTTGGCGCGCACGCCTTCGAGCGCGGCGATCAACTCTTCATCGCCTGCATCAGCGCCGAAATCCTGATGGTGGCGAAATTGGAGAAGGTATCCGACACCGCGTAGGGCAAAATGATCTGATCGTTGTGCCGCATCGCCCCGCAGGTGTAGACGACGTTGGGAACGTAGCCCTCGCGTTCCGACGGTTCGGGCCGCAGCAGCGGCTCGCGCGAGCGCGCCAGCACCTTGGCGGGATCGTTCTTGTCAAGCAGTGCCGCGCCGATCGAATATTTGCGGACCGGACCGACGCCATGGGTCAGCAGCAGCCAGCCTTCATCGAGCTCGATCGGCGATCCGCAATTGCCGATCTGAACGAACTCCCAGGGAAACTCCGGCTTCAGGATAGCCTGACCGCCGTCCCATGTGCCGAGGTCGTCGGAATAGATCAGATACAGGTTCTCATTGTCCTGCCGCGCGATCATGGCGTATTTGCCGCCGATCTTGCGCGGGAACAGCGCCATGCCCTTGTTGCGTGAAGCGGTACCCTTCAACGGCGACATCCGGAACGAGAGAAAATCGCTGGTCTCGATCAGTTCGGAGCGAATCGCCCGCCCGCTATAGGCGGTATAGGTGGCGTAGTAGGTTTTCCGCCCCTGATCGCTGAATTCGACGAAGCGCGCATCCTCGATACCGTTCGATTGGGATTCGGTGACCGGAAAGATGATGCGCTCGCTGAGGTCTTCCTCAGGCTTGAAAATCAATTCGACCTCGTCGCCGTCCGGGCCGCTGACGCGGCGGCCAATCCGGGGGCTCGAGGCGAGGCGAGCCGTCGGGTCGACGCTCAAGCTGCCGTCGGCAGCGATAGTGCCTGAGCGAAACGTCAGTGACGACACATGCCCTTCGCCGGTGGCACGGAGACTGAGAATGAAGCGCAAGCCGCCTTGCGGTGCATCCGACTGATCGGGGTGCGGCACGATAGAGGGGTTGAACAACGCCGAGGCCTCGAACGAATATTCGTTGAGAAAATAAGCGCCGATCAGCTGGCGCTGGACCTTGGAAAAACTGCCGTGCGCCGCCAAAGCGTCTTCCATTTCGTCGGCGCGCGACTCGAACGTCTCCAAGAGGTTGCGATGCCGGCCCAGGAAATTCTCCAGGACATCGGCGAGCTGGCTGGCGACGGCCTCGGAATCGAGCGCGAGGACCCGGTCGACGATATGATTGGCGCGTGTCTTGTCGGTCGGGTTGAGATCGCGGGGTTCGGTCGCCGGCTTGAACGGGCGCACGATGACGCGCGCCGGATCGGGCCGAAGATACAGCGCCTGCCGATTCAGGAAAGTGGGTTGCAGCAAGATGCCCTCGGCTCGTTGGAGGTGACTCTTGGGATAGGCGTACGGACTTCAGGCGACCACGGCGCGAAGCGGCTGGGGTTGCGCCGACTCGATATTGGAACGCGCAAGCTGACGAATTTCCGCGAGACTGAGGAGATAGGACAAGACCGACTCGCCGCCGCAATTTTCGTTGGCGCGGTCGGGATGCAGTCCATCGCGGCAACTGCCGGTCTCCGGATCGACCAGCGCGACGGACAGGTCGTTGCTGCCGGAAAACCATGCGAAGACCAGCCTCGCGGTGGCCTTCCACTCAGCCTCGCCGTCCGCCCGCCACGCGGTAAGGCAGGCCGCAATCGTTGCCGCGGCTTCCACAGGCTGCTGATCGAAGGCACGCGGACGCTGCCGCTGCTCGCCGAAACCGGCGGTGCCGACGGGGCGGAAAAGACCCGCCGACGTCGTTTGTTGCGTCATCAGCCAATGCAGGGATCTTAGCCCAGCATCGACATAGGCCGACGTCTGCGTCGCCAGGCCCGTCAGCATCAAGGCCTGCGGCAGCCGCGCGTTGTCGTAGGAAAGCCCGGCCTCGAACCACGCCCAGTCCGGCGTCTCGACCGCTGCGAGAATGGCCATCAGCCTGTCGGCGAGAACAGGCCTGATATCCCGGGCGCGCGGATCATTGGGAATGGCCGCGCAATAAGCATCCAGACCCAGAAGCGTGAAGCCCCAGGCGCGCGGCGAGCGAAACGTTTCCGCGGCGGGGAGCGCCTCCGCAAGCAACGATGCGGCCCAGCGCCGGCGTGACGGACTGGAATCGTTGCGCGCGCACTCACCCAGCGCCCACAGCGTTCGCCCGTGGCTATCCTCCGAGCCAAAGTCTTCGAGCCAGGTTCGATTGAACCCCATGAAATTGCGAAATCGTTTGCTGTCGGGATTCCACGCATGTTGCACGAAAGCGGCAAAGCGCGCCGTCAGGAATTCCGGCAGAGGCCGCTCGCCTGGATTGTTGAGCGCGCAGGCCAACAGCAACGCGCGGGCATTGTCATCGACGCAATAACCGTGGCTGCGATCGGGCACCGAATGCACGGCGTGCTGAAACAGGCCGGTATCGTCGCACATCGACAGGAAATGGCCGATCTGCATGGCCGGCGGCGCGGGGCTGTATGGTGCCGGCGCCTTCTTGTCAGGGCGCGCGAAGGCCTTGAGCCAGTGACCTTGCCACGCATGCTCGAAGGCAGACATGTAACGCTGGGCGGTGCGCTCCCATGTCATCGATCGGCTGACCGCATAGGCGCGCTTGCATAACGCCTGGCGGCGCGTGTCGTCAGTGAGCAATTCCGCGATCTCGCGGCCGGCGGCCGCTGCGTCGCCGAACGGGATCAGAACGCCGCGTCCATCAGCCAGCAATTCGCGCGCATGCCAATACGGCGTCGAGACCACCGGCTTGCCCAGTCCAAAGCTGTAGGCCAATGTACCCGACGTCATCTGCGCCTCGTTGAGATAGGGCGTGACATAGACGTCGCACATCGAAATGAATTCGAGCAGCGTGGCCTGATCGACGAACTGATCGAGGAAGACCACGTGGTCTTCAATGCCGAGTTCACGCACGCGCGCAAGCAGGCTTTCGCGATAGGCCTCGCCCTGATCCCGGACCAGGTTGGGATGCGTTGCGCCAAGCACGACATACACCGCATCGGCGCAGCGCTTCAGAATCGACGGCATGGCGTCGATCATGATTTCGACGCCCTTGTTGGGAGACAGCAGGCCGAATGTCAGAATGACCGACCGGCCGCTGAAACCGAGCCGGGCCTTCGCCGCCTCGGGCCCGACAAACCCAACGTCGGGAATGCCGTGAGCAATCACCTCGATCTTGTCTTCCGGCACTTGATAGACACTGCGCAGCAACTCGTGGGCCTTGTTGGCCATCACCACGACCTTCGCGGACGCCGCGACGATGCGCTCCATCACCGCGCGCTGCGCCGCAGTAGGCTCGGCCAGCACCGTGTGCAACGTCGTCACGACCGGCATGGTGAGGCGCGACAACAGCACGAGGATATGAGCGCCGGCTTCGCCTCCGAAAATTCCGAATTCGTGCTGCAGACAAACGGTGTCGAAACGGCCGGCGTTCAGGAAGTCCGCGGCGCGCACGTAGTCTTCGATGTTGCCGTCCTTGATCTGCAACGCGACCGAAGCGGGATAGTCATAGGTTTGACCGTGATCGGTCATCGCCACGATGCTGGTCTCGAGATCGGAGCGGGAAGTCGATATCGCCTGCTGCAGGTCGGTGGTGAAGGTGGCGATCCCGCAATGGCGGGGCAGCGAATTGCCGATAAAGGCGATGCGGCGGAGCGCCATCACGTCCGCGCCTCGGCATATTCGATGGGCATAGGTTGTCCTGACCCGTGACGCGCATATCGGGGCGATATGCCGTTGGTCGATACCGTTGATTAAGATTTGGCGTGGCGAAGGCGTCGCATTTCGGGACAGCCGCTGTTGAAGCGATCCGATTGCGCTATCTGATCAAATGGCTACTCGGAGCCCAGAATGCAACCGGGTAAGTGGCCCTAAAGGCCATCGCGGCCACAGATATATGCAACGTTACGGGAAAAGGGCACGGCGGGACGGCGTCTCAAAAAGCCGCCGTCCTGCGCATGCATTCGCGCCTCACGCCGCCTGGACGAGTTCCGCGTTGAGATGCTTCAGCCGCGGCATCACTTCCTGCTTCAACAGCCGCAGCGAATTGTGCCAGGCCTCGGGCTTGTGCTTGTAGTCGAAACCGAACACCAGCAGCGTGCCGAAACCACCGACCTCGCGGTAGATGGTCTCGATCTTCTCGGCTACCGTCGACGGCGAGCCGACCACCCAGTTGTGACGGGCGCAGTAATCGACCGTAACGTCGCTGTCCGGCACGTCGGGCGCGTGCTTGAGATAGTCCTTGAAGCCGAAGTTACCGAGCAGCGGCAGGAAATATTCGCCCATCATCCGGCCCATCATGTCGCCGGTGGAAAGCTTCCAGGCCTCCTCGTCGGTATCGGCGACACAGACCTCGCGCACCAGCCGCCAGTCCTGCCGGCTCGGCTTGCGGCCGGTCTTGGCGGCGCCGGCCAACACGGAATCCCAATGGCTTGTGACATAGGCCGGGTTGAGATTGAGGCTCATCGGAATGTAGCCGCGTTCGCCCGCGAGTTTCAGGGTGTCCGAACCCTTGCTTAAGCCGGCAACGCCGATCGGCGGATGCGGCGCCTGCAGTGGCTTGAGATGGGGTTTAAGGGAATCGAACATGGTGTCGGGTTTGGTCACGGTCCAGAATTTACCGTTGTGGGTCCACGGGGCGTCTTCGGTCCACATCCGCAGGATGATCTCCAGCGCCTCGCGGGTCATGTCGCGGTTCTGGCCCGACATGCCGTCGACGTTGAACATCGCCCAGTCGCTCGGCAGGCCGGAGGCCGCGACGCCGAAATTCAGGCGGCCGCCCGACAGGTGATCGAGCATCGCCACGCGGTTGGCGAGTTCGGCGGGGTGGTGGTAGGGCAGCAGGAACCCACCGGGGCCAAGACGAATGTTCTTGGTCTGCAAGAAGGCCTGCGCGAGAAGCAGGTCCGGCGCCGGGTGCGGTTCCCAGGGCGCCGTATGATGCTCGCCGATCCAGGCTTCCTGATAGCCGAGTTCATCGAGCCATCGCAGCACCTGAAGGTCCCAGTCGTGTCCCTCTTTCAATCCGCACTCCGGCGGATGCGACGGCATCGCGAAATATCCGATTTCCATAGGGGTTCCTCTCGTCTTTTTTTATTTTGACGCGTTTTCCTCGCGCGAACCGGTACCCACTTCGCTTGAAAATGCTATGGGGCTTTTTATAACGCGTCTGTTGCGTACCGGCGACAAGCACGCCGGACGCCGTCCATCACCTGCCGCGCTTACGGCCGAAATATGACGCGAGGAAACGGATGGCTGACGTTCGAAAGCGCGACCGCACGGCTAACCGCGTTGCAGCTGATCATTTCCGTTCGGGATATCCGATGTAGGCGCCGAATCGCCTCACGGCAGCCGCAACGGTCCTTTCGGAAATACGTCGAACGGTCTTCACAACCAGACTGGCGTTGAGCGTGACAATTCGATTGGTGCGAATCCAGCTCGTCGCCGGCAGGGTCCCCGCCAGCATATCCACTGCCGTCAGCGGCAGGCCGTGTTCGGCTTGCGGACGCGACGTGACGGGAATCGCAATGAAATCTCCGTAACTGTCAGCGGTGGTGACGGCCAGCACCGGCCGGCGCTTCATGGCCGACAAATCCGTAAACGGGAATGGTACGAGTAGCAGATCCCCGCGTTCAAACATCATCCCAGACTTTATCTTCTGAATTGTCCCAAACCGCGGCAAGCCCGGTCGCCTGCGCGTTCATCAGATCGCGCCATTCTGCGCGATCCCGTCCCTCGCGAAGGAAGCCGACGAAATCAAGCACTTCGCGGGCGAGCGGGTCGGGCAGCAGCTTTACTTGCTTGTAAACCATATCGGCGATGGTCACTCGGCTCTCCTGATCAGTCGGCAAAAGGCGCGATACCTTACTTTCCTATCACATCCGCCACTCCAGCGGGAGGCCGCGTGATCGAGGCCAGCTCCCTCACCGTGTTCCGAACGTCGTGGTCCCGAACAGCGCCTTCTGCGTCGAGGGTTGCGAGCGCCAATATTGCGGCGGCGCTTCGACCTGGCCGCCGAGTTCGGCCGCGGCGTGCCAGCCCCAGCGCGGGTCGTAGAGCATGGCGCGCGCCAGCGCGACCATGTCGGCCTTGCCCGATGCAACGATGTCTTCCGCCTGTTTCGCCTCGGTGATCAGGCCGACCGCCATGGTAGTGACGCCGGTTGCTTCCCTGATGGCTTGCGCGAACGGCACCTGGTAGCCGGGCCCAAGTGGAATCTTCTGCTGCGGCGAAACGCCGCCGGAGGACGCATCGACCCAGTCAACGCCGCGCTTCTTCAACTCCCTGGCCAATTCGATTGTCTGCGCGAGGTCCCAGCCGCCCTCGACCCAGTCGGTCGACGAAACCTTGATCCCGACCGGCTTCTCCGACGGGAACGCCGCGCGCACCGCGTCAAACACTTCGAGCGGATAGCGCATGCGATTTTGCAGGCTGCCGCCATACTGGTCGGTGCGCTTGTTTGATATCGGCGACAGAAACTGATGCAAGAGATAGCCGTGCGCGCTATGCAGCTCGATGGCGTCGATACCAAGCCGCTCGGCGCGTCTTGCGGCATTGACGAATGCATCGCGCACGCGGGCCAGTCCCGGCGCATCAAGCGCCAGCGGCGGAGCCTCGCCCTCCTTGTGCGGCACCGCGGATGGTCCCTCTGCCTGCCAACCACCTTGGGAGACGGGAATCTGCTGGCCGCCGTCCCACGGCTTATGGCTCGACGCCTTGCGGCCGGCATGGGCGAGCTGTATCGCTACCGCTGTCTTGGAATGTTTGCGTACCGAAACCAGGATAGGCTTCAGTGCGGCTTCCGTGGCGTCGTCATAGAGGCCAAGACATCCCGGCGTGATGCGGCCGATGGCCTCCACGTGGGTGGCCTCGATGCAGAACATCGCCGCGCCCGACAGCGCGAGCGTGTTGATATGCGTGAAGTGCCAGTCGTTGGCCTCCCCGTTCACGGAGGAATACTGGCACATCGGCGCCACCATGATGCGATTGGGAAGTTCAAGGCCGCGCAGCTTTATCGGAGAAAACAGGGCACTCATGAGGGATTTCCGGGCAGGAGGAAGGAACGTCGTTGCAGTTCTATCTAGCGAGCCGCCATGCTTTCCTCAACCCGCGGCAATAGGGTAATAAAGAGGGAAGCGCACTTATGGCAGAGTTCGTCATGCCCGGGCATAGCCGTCCGAAGGACGGCGTCGCTTCCGCTCGCCTATGTCCCGGGCATCCACGTCTGGTCTCACGCCGGGCAGAAAGACGTGGATGGCCGGGACGAAGCCCGGCCATGACGAAGAGGCTAATTTCAAGTCGTTAGAGAGACGCTTGAAAAGACTCTACTGCCTGATCCCGGCGGCCTTGATCAGTTCCAAGTTGGCGGCCGTCTCGCGCTTGACGAGATCGTCCATTTCCGACGGCGTCATCGGCAGGGCTTCGACGCCGAGCTTCTTCAGGCTGTCCTGCATCGCAGGCTCGGTCAGCACCTTGACGCCAGCGGCGTGGAATTTCTCGACGATATCGCGCGGCGTCTTCGACGGCATGAACACGCCGAACCAGATCGCGCTGTCGGCGTCTTTCAATCCGGCCTCGAGCGGTGTCGGCACCTCAGGCAGATCCGGCACACGCTTGGGCGTCGACACCAATAGCGCGCGCACCTGAGCTTCGCGGATCAAGGGCAGCGCGGTCGCGAGCGGACAGAAATAGAAATCGATTCTGGCCCCGAGGATGTCGGTGATCACCTCGGAGCCGCCGCGATACGGCACATGTGTTGCCTCTATCCCCGCGGCAAGCCGGAATTTCTCCGAGCTGATATGCACCGCGCTGCCGATGCCGACGGAGCCGAACGAAATCGACCCCGGCTTTGCTTTGGCGGCAGCGATAAAATCCTGCACGGTTTTCCAGGGCCGCGAGTTGGGCACGATCATCACATTGGCGCTGGAGCCGATCATCAGCACCGACGCGAGATCCTTGGTGGCGTCGACCGTAAGATTGGGGAAGATCGCCGGCGCAATCGTCAGCGCGGAAGAATGGGCGATGATGCTGTAGCCGTCGGGATCGGCCTTCGCCACCGCGGCCGTACCGAGCGTGCCGCCGGCGCCGACGCGATTCTCGATCACGATGGGCTGGCCGAGTTCCGCCGCAAGCCGATCGAACACCAGCCGAGGCACGACATCGGCAGCACTGCCGGCGCCGAACGGAATCGTCGCCTTGATCAGCCGCGACGGCCAGTTTTCCGCCCGCGCCGCAAAGGCCAGCAAAAGACTTGAGAGAATAAATATCAATCGCACGGACTTATGCATCGACGCCCCGCTTGCATCGGCCGCGTGGTGGGCGTGTCCATCACGTCAGGCCGGCAGGTGCGCTGCAAGAACCATTCCTATCGTCGGCTTTGTCGATAGCTGAAGGCATCCGCTCCACTGCCTGAACGCGACTCCGCGGGTATGGGCCCCGGCGAACGCCGGGGCGACGAGGAGCATCACTCCACCAGCTTGAATTGCAGCAATAGCGTGCGCTGGAGCATCGAGAAATTGTCGTCGGAGATCATCGTCAGCACGGTGTCTCCCTCCGGCGTGACGTGGGCATCGATCCCCTCCATGTTGTCGATCTCGTGGCCCAGATCGGCATCGAACAGACTGGGACCATCGACCACGGCCCCCGGCGCCACCGATTTGAGCGGTATGCGCCGGATCCGGATGCCGACGCCTGCGATCCACGAAAATTTCCGCTCCAGCACCAGCAATTCGCCCGACGGCAGCAGCATCGCGTCGCTGATATCGAAATTATTGGTGCGGCGGACCGCGAACTGGCCTGGCGTCTTGCCGCCGATCAGGAATGCGATCAGGTCGCCATTGGCATCGAGGCCGCGCTCGGAGAACGCGATCAGCGTGCCGGCTAGCGGCAGGCCCTTCGGCACCATCACCAGCCCCTCGAGCCCCTTGTTGCGCGGCAGCTTGCGCAGCGCCGGCGGCACGGGAATCGTCTCGCCGCGCGAGCGCGTAAAGCCCTTGCTGAAATCGTAACGCAGGATCTCGTTGGCGCGCTCGAGGCCGATGTAAACCAATGAACCGTCGAGCGCGATCGACTCGGAGTCGTACCAGCCGCGCGCGGTGATCGGCCTGCCGTCGGCGCCAAGCAGCGGCGCCGCCTCGACATCGGCAAGTCCGGTCATCTCGCGGCCCTGATAGACGATGCGGCCGGTGAACCAGCTGCCCTTGTCGCTGATCGAGATGAAGCGCTCGCCCTTGGCGTCGAGCCGCAATGCCGACAGCCCGCCGAAGCCGCGAAAGCTCGAGGTCAGGATCAGTCCGCTGCGATATTCCAGGGAGCCGAACCGAACACGCGCGCGGTCTCGCGTATCGAAAGCGGGAATCGGCCGGGCGTTGACCTCGATCGAGACCGGTGCTGCGACCGAGAATTCGTCCGGGGAAGGCTGCTTCGGCGGCGGCTGCGTTGCGAGTTGCGCCCGCGCGATCTGTGGTACCGCGGCGGGCAAAAGCACCACGGCCGTGGACTTCAGAAAGCGGCGGCGGGAGAAATGCGGTGGTTCATTCCTCATGGTGAGGAGGCGCGCTTGCGCCGTCTCGAACCATGAGGACAAAGATCTCTCTCATCCTTCGAGACGCGGCCAAGAGGCCGCTCCTCAGGATGAAGCAGTGCAGGTCCGCGAAGGATCATCTCATTCTACGAATGCAATCTGCGCCGGCGGCCTGACGTTGGCGCAGCACCGTGGGTCTCGCTGAACAGCTCGGCGAGCTTTTCGGTGATGGCGCCGCCGAGTTCTTCGGCATCCACGATGGTGACCGCGCGGCGATAGTAGCGCGTGACGTCGTGACCGATGCCGATCGCGATCAATTCGACCGGCGAGCGGGTCTCGATTTCCTCGATGATGTAGCGCAGATGGCGCTCCAGATAGTTACCGGGATTGACCGACAAGGTGGAGTCATCGACCGGCGCGCCGTCGGAAATCATCATCAGGATCTTGCGCTGTTCGGCGCGCCCCAACAGGCGCTTATGCGCCCAGTCCAGCGCTTCGCCGTCGATGTTTTCCTTGAGCAGGCCCTCGCGCATCATCAGCCCGAGATTTTTGCGCGCACGCCGCCACGGCGCGTCGGCGGACTTGTAGATGATGTGGCGGAGATCGTTGAGGCGGCCGGGATTGGGCGGCTTGCCGGCGGCAAGCCAGGCTTCGCGCGACTGCCCACCCTTCCACGCCCGGGTGGTGAAGCCGAGAATTTCCACCTTGACGCCGCAGCGCTCCAGCGTCCGGGCCAGAATATCCGCGCAGGTCGCAGCCACCGTAATGGGGCGGCCACGCATCGAGCCCGAATTGTCGAGCAGCAACGTCACCACGGTATCGCGGAACGTGGCTTCCTTCTCGTTCATGAACGACAGCGGATGATAGGGATCGGTCACCACACGCGACAGCCGCGCCGGATCGAGCACGCCTTCCTCGAGATCGAACTCCCAGGCGCGGTTCTGCTGCGCCATCAAGCGGCGCTGCAGCCGATTGGCGAGCCGCGCGACGATGCCCTGCAAATGCGCGAGCTGCTTGTCGAGATAACTGCGCAGGCGCTCCAGTTCGTCGTGGTCACAAAGATCCTCGGCCGCGATGACCTCGTCGAATTTCGGCGCGAAAGCGTGATATTCCGGCCCGCGCGGCTCGTTGACGCCGCGTGAATTCGGCCGCGTCGCCTCGCCGGGCGTCTCATCGTCGCCGAGTTCGCCGTCATCGAATGTGTCGCTGGTGGAGGCCTGCGCGCTTTCCATCGCGCTCTCCGACATTTCGTCGGACGTGGCCTGCGCCTGATCGGCGCTCATTTCCTGTGCCGCATCGCTGTCGGGCGAACCCTCCGCGCCGGACTGGTCGTTTTCGCCGTCGCGGTTGTCGTCCTGGTTGTCGTCGTCGTCGGCCTCGGCGTTGCGGTCGTCGCCGAGTTCGAGCGCCGACAGCAGATCATGCACGGCGTCGCCGAATTTCGCCTGATCCTCGGCGAGGCGATCGAGCCGGTCGAGCCGCGCGCCGATCTTGTCTTCCAGCAGCGGGCGCCAGAGATCGACCATCTTGCGGGCGGCCGTGGGCGGCGCGAGGCCGGTCAGCCGTTCGCGCACCAGCATTGCCAGCGCATCGGACAATGGCGCGTCGGCGCGGTCGGTGATCTCGTCGAACTTGCCGCGATGAAAATGATCGTCGAGCATCGCGGTGAGATTTTTCGCAACCCCCGCCATGCGCCGTGAGCCGAGCGCCTCGACCCGCGCCTGTTCGACCGCCTCGAACACGCCGCGCGCCTGCGGATTGCCCGGCATCAGCTTGCGGTGCACTTTCGGATCGTGGCAGGCGAGTTTGAGCGCGATCGAATCGGCGTGGCCGCGCACGATGGCGGCGTCGCGCCGGGTCATCTTCCGCGCCGGCTCCGGCAGCCGCGCCTTGCCGGGCGCGAGGCCGGGGCGCTCGGCCGCGAACGTCACTTCCAGCTCCGGGGTTTTTGCGATCGCGCGCAGGCAGGCGGTCACCGCGCGCTTGAACGGCTCGGTGGGCGCTTCCTTCGAGCCGCTGCGGAATTTTGTGTTGGTGGTCATCGCCAGTCCTTACAGCGTCTTGGTAAACCAGTGACGCTTCACGCCGCCGGGATAGCCATCGATTGCACCGAACGCCTCATACCCGCATGCCCGGTAGAAGCCCGGGGCCTGGACGCTCATCGTGTCGAGATAGGATCGCACCGCTCCGAACCGCCGGGCCTCCTCCTCGATCTGCTCGATCAGCGCCGTCCCGTGACCCTTTCCACGAAACTGCTCCTCGATCCAGAAGAACTGGATGAACAGCACGGTCGTCCAGACCTCACCAACAATTCCGCCGACTATCGCCCCGTCGTCACGCAGCGAGATGGCGAAGCGGCGATATTTTTGCTTCCCCATCTTTTCGCCGTTATAGCGAAGCAGTCCGCCAAGCACCGCGCGCTTGGTCGCTCCGATCGTGCGCTCGACGGAAATCGCCGGCATCGCATCAGCTCATCGCAACGTTCACCGAGGATTCCGCCAGCTCGGCGTTGAAGCAGCGCTGATAGAATTCAGCGACCAGCGGCCGTTCCAGTTCGTCGCACTTGTTGAGGAAGGTGACGCGGAAAGCAAAGCCGATGTCGGTGAAAATCTCGGCGTTCTCGGCCCAGGTGATGACCGTGCGCGGGCTCATCACCGTCGACAGATCGCCGTTGGCGAAGGCGTTGCGGGTGAGGTCCGCGAGCCGCACCATCTTGTTGACGATGTCGCGGCCCTCCGAGGTGCGGTAGTGATGCGCCTTGGCCAGCACGATCTCGACTTCCTCGTCATGGGCAAGATAATTCAGCGTGGTGACGATCGACCAGCGGTCCATCTGGCCCTGGTTGATCTGCTGGGTGCCGTGATAGAGGCCGGACGTATCGCCGAGGCCGACCGTATTA